>JAABUQ010007799.1_pt1 | contig 15302 bp, 14 predicted proteins | sample 5560001 | NCBI WGS metagenome assembly JAABUQ01 (sample SAMN10711888, study PRJNA513371) | rock metagenome | isolation source: Antarctica rocks | place: Antarctica: Victoria Land, Finger Mt nord | collected 2015-12-18 | reverse complement strand
GAGCGCGCTAGTCCATGGAGCCATCTTCGGTCACCCGCGAGGTCGAGCGGTCCCACCCCCAGGGCAGGACCGGGACGCTCGAGAATCCCGAGGTCCACGAGGACGTGCCCGGACACGTCATCCCGATCCTCGAACGCGAGTTCGACGACTTCGACACCGAGGCGGGGCGCTTTTTGACCGGCGAGGTGGCCGAGAGTGAGTTCATCGGCTTCCGCCTCAAGCAGGGCGTGTACGGCCAGCGCCAGGCCGAGCGGCAGATGATCCGCGTCAAGCTGCCCTTCGGAGGGGTCAACCCCGAGCAGATGGAGGCGTTCGCCGACGCGATCGAGGCCTACGCGCCGCTGAACAAGGGGCACGTCACCACCCGCCAGAACATCCAGATCCACCACGTGCCCCTGCCCGACGCGGCCAGGTTCATCCGCGACATCGCCAAGACCGGGCTCTCGTCGCGTGAGGGCTGTGGCAACACGATGCGCAACGTGACCGGCGACCCGTGGGCCGGCATCTGCGAGGACGAGCTCTTCGATCCCACTCCCTACGCCGGCGCCTACGTGCGCTACTTCGTGCGAAACGAGGTGTGCCAGCTCATGCCCCGCAAGTTCAAGACGGCGTTCACGGCCGACGACGAGGACCGGGCCATCACCGGCATCCACGATGGGGGCTTCATACCGCGCGTGCGCGAGGTGGACGGCCGTCAGGTGCGCGGATTTGAGATTCGCGTGGGCGGCGGCACCTCGATCATGCCCCGGGTGGCCCCGACCCTGTACGACTTCGTGGCCGCTGACGACGGCGAGTACATCAAGGTGACCGAGGCGGTCCTGCGCATCTTCAACCGCCAGGACGATCTGCGCAAGAACCGCGCACGCGCGCGCATCAAGGTGCTCGTCGACCGCGTCGGTATGGACGCGTTCCGCGAGATGGTGGAGGAGGAGCTGCGCGGCGACTGGGTCAACGAGCGCGACTTCACACCCGACCCGCTGCTCTTCGTCCACGACGAGCACGCGCACGCGCCGACGGCGCCGCCGAGCGGCGGTTCGCCCAACGGGGACAGCCGCGCGTTCGAGCGCTTCGTGGCCTCCAACGTGCGCCGCCAGCGCCAGCGCGGCTACGCCGCCGTCGAGGTGGCCATCACGCGGGGTGACCTGCGCCCGGAGCAGTTCCGTGGGCTGGCGTCGATCATGCGCGACCACTGTGGTGGCTATGCGCGCACCACGGTGGGTCAGAACCTGGTGCTCCGCTGGGTGCGCGAGGAGAGCCTGTACGACGTCTATGGGCGCCTGGGCGAGCTGGGACTGGGAGACGCCGGCGCCCGCGAGGTCAACGACGTCGTCTCCTGCCCCGGCACCGACAGCTGCAAGCTGGGCATCACCAGCTCGATGGGCCTCAACCAGGCCATCCGCGATCGCCTGGCCGACATGGCGATCGAGGATCCGCTCACCCGGCGGGTACACATCAACATGAGCGGGTGCCCCAATGGCTGCGGCCAGCACCACATCGCCAACATCGGCTTCTACGGGGCCTCGATCAAGGTGGGTGACCGCACCGTGCCGGCCTACATCCCTCACGTGGGCGGAACGTGGGAGGGGGGTGAGGTGCGCATGGGCGCTCGACTGAAGGCGCGGCTACCCGCCAAGCGGGTGCCCGAGGCGATCGAGCGTTGGCTGCGCGACTATGAGACCCAGCGCGCCGAGGGCGAGGAGTTCAACGCCTTCGCCGACCGTGTGGGCACCCGGCACTTCGAGGCCCTGGTCAAGGATCTGACCATGCCCATCGAGTTCGGCCTCCAGACGATGAACCACTTCATGGACTGGAACCGCAGCGAGCCCTACCAGGTGATCCGCGGCGAGGGCGAGTGCGCGGTCTGATGTCCGCCCGCACCTCCATGGCTTCCGTACACAGCGCGCCGGCGGCCCCCGATCTCGAGGGCCGAGCTGCCGAGCACGTGCTCGCGTACATGCTCGAGACCCACCACCCGCGCCTGGCCATGGCCTGCTCATTTCAGAAGGAGGAGGCTGTGCTGGTGGACATGCTCATGCGCCGGGCGCCCTCCGCGCGCGTGTTCACCATCGACACGGGCGTGCTCTTCGCCGAGACCCTCGAGGTGTGGCGCCGGTGGGAGCAGCACTACGGACTCACCGTGGAGGTGCACGACGCCCTGCGCCCCGACGGACGGGCGTGGACGGCCGAGCGCTGCTGCGGCGAACGCAAGGTGGCCGCGTTGGACCGCGCCCTCGGTGACCTGGACGGCTGGATCACCGGAATGCGCCGCGAGCAGTCGCCTACCCGCGCGGCCGCGCCAAAGCTCGAGTGGGACCCTCATCGCGCTGTGTGGAAGGCCAACCCCCTGGCCGACTGGAGCGAGCGTGACCTATGGCGCTACATCGCCGAGCACGAGGTCCCCTACCACCCGCTGCACGACCGCGGCTACGCGTCGATCGGCTGCGCGCCGTGCACGCTGCCGGGATCAGGGCGCGAGGGGCGCTGGGCGGGCAGCGACAAGCTCGAGTGCGGCATCCACGTCGAGTGGCCGCCCGGCACCCAGGGACTCGCGTAAATGTTCGGGATCGACCCCTTGGTCGTCCTCTTCGGACTCGGAGTCGGCCTGCTCATCGGGCTCACGGGCATCGGTGGAGGCTCGTTGATGACGCCACTGTTGATCGTCGTGCTCGGCGTCCAGCCGGTGGTGGCGATCGGCACCGACCTCGCCTACAGCGCGGTGACCAAGACCCTGGGTGGGGCCCGCCACCTGCGCAAGGGCACGGTCGACCTCACGGTCTCCAAGTGGCTGGCCTTCGGCAGCGTGCCCGGCGCCCTGCTCGGCTCGCTGGCCGTGCATCGGCTGCATCGCGACTACGGCAGGGGCTTTGACCGGATACTGCTCGCCTCCGTGGCCGCCGCGCTCATCCTGGTGGCGGTGGTGATGCTCACTCGGGCCATGTTCATGCCCCGCCTGGTGGCCCGCGAGCAGCACAGCTTCACCTTCGCCACACGCACCCGAGCCGGAGCGATCCTCCTGGGGTTCGTGCTCGGTACGATCCTCGGGCTGACCTCGGTGGGCAGCGGCGCGCTGATCGGGCTGGCCCTGATCCTCCTCTTTCGCCTCACCCCCCGGCGCGTGGTGGGCACGGACGTCTTTCATGCGGCCCTGGTGCTGTGGGTGGCCGGGCTTGTTCACGTGGCCACCGGCGACGTCGACTTCGGCCTGATGGGCAACATCCTCATCGGGTCGATCCCGGGCGTGTGGATCGGCTCACAACTCATCGATCGCGTGCCCGCGCAGGCTCTGCGGGTCGCTCTGGGCGCCGTGATGCTCGGCTCCGCACTGGCCGTGGTCAACAAGGCCGGGACTCCGGTCCCGGTGGCCATGATCATGGGGGCGCCGGTGGCCGTCGGCCTCGTGGCCTGGGCCAACCACCACCTGCGCCTGCGCGTCGGTCTGTCCACGCCCGACAAGCCGCTGCCGGCCACCGGCCCGTCATGAGCGGGGCGGGCGACGCGGCGGCCGCCCAGCGCCCTGCCCTGACCCATTTGATGCGCCTCGAGTCCGAGGCGATCCACATCATGCGCGAGGTGGCCGCCGAGCTCGAGCGTCCGGTGCTGCTGTTCAGCGGCGGTAAGGACTCCATCGTGCTCCTGCGCTTGGCCGAGAAGGCCTTTCGTCCTGCGCCGTTTCCCTTCCCGCTCATGCACGTGGACACCGGGCACAACTTCCCGGAGGTGATCGAGTTTCGCGACCGTCGCGTCGCCGAGATCTCAGAGAGCCTGATCGTTGCGTCCGTCCAGAACTCCATCGACAACGGCCGCGTCGTCGAGGAGACCGGCCCGCGCGCCTCGCGCAACCGCCTGCAGACCACCACCCTGCTCGACGCCATCGCCGAGCACGGCTTCGACGCTGCCTTCGGCGGGGCGCGGCGCGACGAGGAGCGGGCGCGAGCCAAGGAGCGCGTGTTCTCGTTTCGCGACGACTTCGGTCAGTGGGACCCCAAGAGCCAGCGCCCGGAGCTGTGGAATCTGTACAACGGGCGCATCCGACGCGGTGAGCACGTGCGCGTGTTCCCGTTGTCCAACTGGACCGAGCTCGACGTGTGGGAGTACATCGAGCAGGAGCGCCTGGAGGTGCCGCACATCTACTTCGCCCACGAGCGCGAGGTCTTCCAGCGTGACGGCATGCTCTACGCCTGGCGGGAGGAAACCGAGCTGCTCCCCGGCGAGCAGGTCGTCCCCGACTGGGTGCGCTACCGCACGGTCGGGGACATGAGCTGCACCGGCGGGGTGCGTTCGCGGGCGCGCACCCTCACCGAAGTCGTCTCGGAGATCACCCTCACCCGGGTCACCGAGCGCGGTGAGACGCGCGCCGACGACCGCGTGTCCGAGGCGGCCATGGAGGACCGCAAGAAGGCGGGCTATTTCTGAGATGCGCGCCCTAGCATGATCTCCGACCTGCTGCGCTTCACCACCGCCGGGTCGGTGGACGACGGCAAGAGCACGCTGATCGGGCGCCTGCTCTATGACTCAAAGCAGGTCTTCCAGGACCAGCTCGAACAGGTGGCCCAGGCCAGTCGTCGCCGCGGGGGGGAGGGCGTTCTGGACCTGGCTCTGCTCACCGACGGCCTGCGCGCCGAACGCGAGCAGGGCATCACCATCGATGTCGCCTATCGCTACTTCTCCAGCGACGGGAGCGCCAGCCGGCGCCTCGGTCACCCCGATGCGCGCGGACGGCGCTTCATCATCGCCGACGTTCCCGGGCACAAGCAGTACACCCGCAACATGGTCACCGGCGCCTCGACCGCCGACCTGTCCATCGTGCTCATCGACGCGCGCCGGGGGGTGCTCGAGCAGTCACGGCGCCACGCCCACATCAGCGCACTGCTGCGCATCCCTCACCTGGTGGTGTGCGTGAACAAGATGGACCTGGTGGACTGGCGACAGGACGCGTTCGACGCGATCGTCGCGGACTTCGAGAGCTTCGCCGGGCTAATGGGGGTGGACGACGTCACCTTCATCCCGATCAGCGCCCTGCAGGGAGACAACGTGGTGGAGCTCTCCGAGCACATGGACTGGTACTCGGGACCGACGCTGATGGGCCATCTGGAGATGGTCGAGGTGGCCTACGACCACCCCGACAGCGTGTCGGCACGACTGCCCGTGCAGTGGGTGATCCGACCGGCGGGCGGACCCGCGGCGACCGACGCCCATCCGACGGCCAACGGCAACGGCCCGCCGCGCCTCGCCGACTATCGTGGCTACGCTGGCCAGATCGCATCGGGAATGCTGCGCAGCGGTCAGGAGGTGCTGCTCGCTCCCTCGGGACAACGCAGCCGCCTGGCCGCCATCGACACCTGGGACGGCCCCGTGGGGGAGGCGATCGCCCCGCTGTCGGTGTCCGTGCGCCTGGCCGACGAGCTCGACGTCTCGCGCGGGGAGATCGTCTGCGACCCCGGTGCGCCCCCCATCGTGGCTCGCGAGCTGGTGGCCACGGTGTGCTGGATGTCCGAGCGACCCCTGTGTGCGGGCGAGCGCCTGCTGGTCAAGCACGGCACGGCAACCGTCCAGGCCGTCGTGTCCGAGCTGCTCGATCGCGTCGACGTGGACACGCTCATCGCCGAGTCCGCCGCGCAGGCGCTGGAGCTCAACGACGTTGGACACGTCGAGCTGCGCATGAGCGCGCCGCTGGCCTTCGATGCCTACCGCGACAACCGAGCCACCGGCTGCTTCATCCTCGTCGACCCCGCCACCAACGCCACCGTCGGCGCCGGACTGATCGAGGTCCCGGACCCCGCCCCGGATGCGGGGAACCACTAACCTGCGCGGCCGCATGTTCGCCAAGGTCATGGTGGCCAACCGCGGGGAGATCGCCGTCCGCGTGATCCGAGCGCTCCAGGAGCTCGGGGTGCGCAGCGTGGCCGTCTACTCAGAGCTCGACCGCGATGCCATCCACGTCAAGCGCGCCGACGAGGCCTACCTGCTCGGCGGTGCGGCGCCCGCCGAGAGCTATCTGAACGTGGAGCGCATGCTCGAGGTGGCGCGCGAGTCCGGCGCCGAGGCGGTGCACCCGGGCTACGGGTTCCTGGCCGAGAACGCCGGCTTCGCCCGCGCCTGCCGCGAGGCCCAGATCGTGTTCATCGGCCCCTCTCCCGAGGCCATCGACGCCATGGGCTCAAAGACCCGGGCCCGCGAGCTGATGGCGGCCGCCGGCGTACCGATCGTGCCGGGCACCACCAAGCCGGTCGCCGACGTGGCGGCGGCACGCAAGATCATCGACGCAGACATCGGCTACCCGGTGGCCATCAAGGCGGCGGGTGGAGGCGGGGGCAAGGGGTTTCGCGTCGCCCTCGACGCCGGGGAGCTCGAAGATGCCTTCGAGGGTGCCGCGCGGGAGGGCGAGAAGTTCTTCTCCGATGCCACCGTCTACATCGAGCGCTACCTGCCCGATCCCCGCCACGTCGAGGTGCAGGTGCTCGCCGACGGCCACGGCACGGTGGTGCACCTGGGCGAACGCGACTGCTCGATCCAGCGCCGCCATCAGAAGCTGATCGAGGAGAGCCCGGGACCGCTGGTCGACACCGATCTGCGCGAGCGCATCGGCAGGATCGCCACCGACGCCGCGCGGGCGGTGGACTACACCGGCGCCGGGACCGTCGAAGGGCTGCTGTGGATGCCCGCCGGCGCGTCGGCCAACGGCAAGGGGACGGCCGACTCGGACGCCGGCGCGGAGTACTACTTCCTGGAGATGAACACGCGCGTGCAGGTCGAGCACTGCGTGACCGAGATGACCACCGGAGTGGACATCGTGCGCGAGGGCATCCGGGTGGCCGCCGGTGAGCCACTGTCCTTCGCCCAGGACGACGTCGTGCTGCGTGGCCACGCCATCGAGTGCCGCATCAACGCCGAGGACGCAGCGAGGAAGTTCGCGCCCGCCCCGGGACGTATCGGCGCCTACCGGGAGCCGGCGGGCCCCGGCGTGCGTGTCGATTCCGGCGTGGGTCCGGGATCTGAGATCACCCCGATGTACGACCCCATGGTCGCCAAGCTGATCGTGTGGGACGTCGACCGCGAACAGGCCACGCGGCGCATGCTGCGGGCGCTGAAGGAATACGAGATCGGCGACCTGACGACCCTGCTGCCCTTTCACCGCGCGCTGCTGGCGACCGAGCAGTGGGCTCGGGCAGAGACCTGTCGCGACCTGCTCGAAGACCCCAAGTGGCTGAAGAGCACCGCTCCCGGTGCCTCCGACCCTGTGGGCGGCAAGGCGACAGAGGAGCAGGAGCCTCAGGCCGAGCACAGCTACACCGTCGAGGTGTCGGGCCGTCGTTTTGACGTACGCGTCCTCGGGCCCCCCGTGGCACCGGCGACCAACGGGACGCCGGTGAGCGCGGCGCGCAAGCCGGCGCGCCGCGAGGGGGCCGGCGGTGGCCGGGGCGGCGGGGGCGGCGATTCGCTGACCTCGCCCATGCAGGGAACCGTGCTCAAGGTGGCCGTCGAGCAGGGCGCTGCGGTCGAGCAGGGAACGCTGATCGCGGTGATCGAGGCGATGAAGATGGAGAACGAGATCATCGCGCACAAGGCGGGAACGGTGACCGAGCTGCCCATCACCGCCGGCTCGGCTGTGGCCTCGGGCGACACCGTGGCCGTCATCAGTTCCGGGGAGTAGCGGCCGCACCTGACCCCCGGAGCTCAGCGCTCCACCAGTGCTGCGTTGGCCGCGTGCAGGCGTCGTTGCTCGCCGCTTCGGCGACCGGTGGGCAGCGCAGCGCTCGCGCCCTGCACGACCAACCGCGCAAGGTAGTCCGAGTCGGCCTCCAGTAGCTGCAGCGCACGCGCGCCCGAGAGCACCGGCCCGTGCCCGGGCACGACATGCTCGGCGTTGGGGATGAGTCCGCGCAGGCGCTCCAGGGTGGCCCGGTACTCCGCGACCGACCCGCCCCTGCCCAGCAGGGGGATCTCGACCGCCGAAAGGTAGTCGCCCGCGATGAGCACCCCCGCCCACGGCACCACGACGGCCATGCCTTCGGCGGTATGCCCACCCGCCGGATGGAGATCGAGCTCAGCCGCTCCCAGCCCGCAGACGCCCGGGACCGGCAGCGCCTGCACCGAGCCCAGCGTGAGCGGGCGCGCGCGCTTGACGTAGTGCGCGTCATCGAAGTCGCGCAGCTCACGTTGGGCGCGCCCCGGCTCGGCGGCCAGCCTGGCGGCCGTTGTCTGCGCGCATCCCAGCGCGCCATCGGGGAAGGCCAGGCGCCCGAGCAGGTGGTCCCAGTCGGCGTGCGTACACAGCAGACCGCTCGGGGCAAAACCCGCCTGAGCCATCACCGCGGGGAGCACCTCGAGCTCGTCGGGATACACGGGCGAGTCGACCACGAAGGCCTCGCCCCCCGGCTCTCCCCCCGACCCCCGCACGAGCGTGCAGTTGGTCTGCCAAACGCGGCTGGTGAGCACGATCACGTCGCTGTGCAACGAGACGGCGCGCACTAAAGCTGACGCCTGCCTAGCTCGTGCGCGTGCCGCGCGCGGGGAGCGCGCGCATCAGCTCATGCCGAGCAGCTTGGCCGCCTCGCGCAGGTTTGCGACCTCCGCGGTGGGCTTTTTCTGGCCGGGAGCAATCGTCTCCTTCTTGCGATTGACCCAGATCACCGGAACCCGCGCCTTGACGCACGGCTCAACGTCGTGGTAGAGGCTGGCGGCCACGTGGACCCAGCCCTTCTTGCTGCCGACACGGCGCGCGCACTCGGTGAAATGGGCGGGATCGGGTTTGTAGGAGCGGACCTGCTGGGCGGTGACCACGAGGTCGAAATCGGTGGGAATGTGGCGGCGCGTCTGACCGAGCAGCTTGTCGTCGACGTTGGACAACAGGCCCAGGCGGTACTTCTTGTCCAACTTGCCCAGCTGGACGTTTGTCTCCTTGAACGGCCGCCAGCGCTGGATCGAATCGGGCAAAAAGCCAGAGCGCGAAGGTTCCAGCGGCCATCCCAGACGCTTTGAGATCTCCACCGCGGTGCGACGCAGCACCTCCGCGTAGAGCTCATAGGAACCGGATTGGATCTCGCGTTCGACCTCGTGGAAGAGGGTGATCAGCTCGTCACGCTCGATGGTGAAACCGTCGCGCTGCGCCTCGCGACTGAAGGCCTCATACACCCCTGTCTCCCAGTCGATCAGCGTTCCGTACACGTCGAAGGTGACGAAGGTCACGTTGGCAGGCAGAGGCATGAGATCCGATCGTTAGCGAGACAGGACGGCGGGCGCGACCCAGCGGCACCGGCGCGCGGAACCCGGGTCCAATTATGAACTTCGCCGCGCCAGGACGCGGGCAGGCCCATCGCCCCGATGCCAGGCAGCCCCCATCGTCCCCGCGATCAGGGCCTTAGTAGAGTGCGCGCCCGCTCATGGATCTACTCGAGTATCAGGGCAAGCAGCTGTTCGCTCGCCACGGCATAGGAGTGCCCAGCGGCCAGCCCGCGCGCACCGTGGAGGAGGCCGTGGACGCCGCGGCCCAGATCGGCTATCCCTGCGTGGTCAAGGCCCAGGTTCAGATCGGTGGACGGGGGAAGCTAGGCGGAATAAGGATCGCGCAGGACGAGAATGAGGCTCGCCGTTACGCCGACGACATACTCGGCATGGACATCCGAGGGCTCACCGTGCAGGAGCTGTGGATCGAGGGCGCCTCACAGATCGAGTCCGAGTACTACGCGTCCATCGTCTTGGACCGTGGTGCCAAGGCACCCCTGGTCATGCTCTCGACCCGCGGCGGTATGGACATCGAGCAGGTGGCGGCGCAGGAGCCCGACGCCATCGCCAGCCTGCACGTCGATCCCCTGATCGGCTTTCAGGCCTTTCACGGTCGGCGGCTGGCCTTCGAGGCCCGGGTGGACAGCGACCTGGTTCGCCCCGTGGGCACGTTTCTGGCCCGGCTGTACGAGACGTTCGTCAGCGAGGAGGCGATGCTGGTCGAGGTCAACCCGCTGATCGTCACCCCCGAGCGCGACGTACGCGCGCTGGACGCCAAGGTGACCGTCGATGACAACGCGCTGTTTCGCCACCCCGACAACGCCGGCCTGCGCGACCTGAGCCAGGAGGACCCCCAGGAGCGCATGGCCAAGGAGCGGGGACTTACCTACGTCAAGCTCGACGGAGACATCGGGATCCTGGGCAACGGCGCCGGTCTGGTCATGTCCACCCTCGACGTCGTCGCCCAGGCCGGAGGCGCGCCGGCCAACTTCCTTGACGCCGGCGGGGGCTCCAAGGCCGAGGCCATCACCAGCGCAGTCGAGGTGATCCTCTCCGACGAGAAGGTCACCGCGGTGCTGTTCAACATCTTCGGTGGCATCACGCGCTGTGACGAGGTCGCACGCGGACTGATCGACGCCTTCGCCCAGGTCCGACCCTCGGTGCCCTTCGTGGTGCGCCTGGACGGCACCAACGACGTCGAGGGCAGGCGCCTGCTCGCCGAGGCCGACCTGCCCAACGTGCACACGGCCAAGACCATGAACGAGGCGGCCGAGCGGGTGGTCGCGCTATCTGAGGGCGGCAACGAAGCAGCCCCCGACCGACCTGGGGCCGACGAGCGGGCTGCGGTGGCGAACTGGCCCGACGCCGCGTCGGAGACCGTAGGGTGAGCGTCCTCGTCGACGGCGACACCCGCCTGTGTGTGTCGGGCATCACCGGCCGCGAAGGCACGTTTCACTCGCTGAACAACCGCCGCTACGGCACCAACGTGGTGGCCGGGGTCACGCCGGGCAAGGGCGGCCAGGACGTGGAGGGCATTCCGGTGTTCGACACGTTCCACCAGGCCGTCGAGAGCGTCGAGGCCAACACCGCGATGATCTTCGTGCCGCCGCGCTTCGCGGCGGACTCCATCCTGGAAGCCGAGGATGCCGGTATCCAGACGATCATCACCATCACCGAGGGCATACCGGCCCACGACGAGCTGCGTGTGTTCACCCAGCTCGCTCGCAACGTGAACGTCCGGCTGATCGGTCCCAACTGCCCCGGCGTTCTCTCGCCGGGCAAGGCGAACGTGGGCATCATCCCGGCCGGCTTCTTCCGCGAGGGCAACGTCGGGGTGGTGTCGCGGTCGGGCACCCTGACCTACCAGATCGGCAACGAGCTGGCCCAGCGGGGCTTCGGGAACTCGTCGATCGTGGGCATCGGCGGCGATCCCGTTCCCGGCTCAAGCTTCGTGGACATCATCGCCCTGCTCGAGGCCGATCCCCAAACGGAGCTGATCGTCATGGCCGGAGAGATCGGGGGCGATGCGGAGGAGCGCGCAGCGGAGTTCATCGAGGCCCGCGTGACCAAGCCCGTGGTCGGCTACATCGCGGGCTTCACCGCGCCGCCGGGCAAGACCATGGGCCACGCGGGCGCCATCGTCTCCGGCTCTCAGGGCACCGCGGCAGCCAAGGCGAAGGCCCTGGAGGAAAAGGGAGTCCGCGTCGGGCGCACCCCCACCGCGGTCGCGGAGATCGCCGTGGAGATCCTCGGCGCGTCCCGCGCCTGAGCCCCGGCAAACCGCGCCCGGCTGCGGGACGACTGGTACTGTGGCGGACCCCTGAACTGCGTGAGCCAGGCGAATCGCGTGGCTCTCCAGAGCCCCGTTCACCGTCCGGGGGCCAGTCATGAACGAACAGGCCGACAGCGGCTCGCCGCCCCCCGCTCCACCCGGGCACGGGCCCGTGCCGGCGGCCGGGGGGCCGGCGAGCGTGCCGCATGCAGGCGAGCGCCCGATCCACGCCACCCTGAGCATGCTCGAGGACAAGCTTCGCCGCCTCGAGCAGGATTTGGCCACGGTCGCGGCTGGAGACCATGAGCTCGATGCACCCACCTCCGCGAACGCGCCGGACCCTGCCGACGCACCCGACCCTGCCGACCCGCCCGACGCGCCCGACGCGCCCGCTGCCGTCAACGCACCCGACCCCGGCGTGCGTCACGCCCTGACGGCCTCTGCGGGCGACCTCGCACCCCGCAACGGGCCGGGGGCGCTCGCGGCGACCCCTCACGCGACGCTGGTGGACGAGGGGCGGCTTGGATCGCCCCCATCCGAATCGTTCCCGCCGCCCCCGCCCGCTCCGGCCCACGCGCCGTCGACCTCGCCCACGGAGCACCTCGGAGAGCTCCTGCGCTTCCGCGATCAGCTAGACCGCTACGCACGCGCGTTGGTCACCGACTACGAGCGGCTGCTCGAGCACCTCGGCGCCGTCATCCCGAACGCCGCCGTCGCGCGCGCCGCGACGCCTGACGCCGGGCAGGAGCAGCAGACGCAGCGGGGGTCGATCACCGTGGACGCCGGTCCGTTCGCCGACGTCGCCGCCGTCACCGAGCTCCACCGGGCCCTCGAGAGCGTTGAGAACGTGCTGGACTGCATCCTCATCAGCTTCGAGGACAGGCGGGCGTGGTTGCACGTGCGACTGACCGGCCCCATCCCGCTCGTGCGCGAGCTGCGCCGAGTGCCCGGCCCCGCCTTCACGGTGCTCGAGGCAGCCCCCGACCGCCTGTCGCTGCTGCTCGGCCCCGACGCGGAGGGCGTGGATGTCGGCGGCCGATGATCCGCTGCGGGCGGCGCACGCGGCTGCCGATCGCCTCACCGACACGCTCACCGGGCAGCTGCGTGAGACGCTGGCTGCGGCCCAGCGGTCCGCAGCCCAGCTGCGCAGCGAGGTAGAGGAGGAGGCGATCCGGCGGGCCGCCGAGCTGCGGCTGGCCGCAGAGGAGGACGCCGCGCGTGTGGGTCGCGAGGCCGAGGCGCGGGCTGCGGAGTATCTGCGCGACGCCCACGAGCGCGTGGACGCCTTCACCCAGGGACGGGTGGCACGCCTCTCGGAACTGACCGACGAGCTGCTGGCCGGCGCCCAGGAGGTACGCACACGCCTGGACGAGGCCGGCGAGGTTGCCGAGCGCCTGCGCGATCTCATCGACACGCTCGGGATGGTCGGGGAGATCGCAGCCCACGAGGCGCGCGACGCGGGTCTGACGCTCCCCAGTATCGACGAGGGCGCGTTGGGCAGACCCGCGCCGCGCTCCGCCACAGGCCACGGATAAGCTGGCCCGATGGTCGCGGTCGACACGATCTCCTTCGCTCGCGGCGCCCCGTCGCTTGACATCGTCGATGTTGACGGGCTGAGCGAGGCCGCCCGGAGAGCGTTCGCGCAGGACCCGGCCGGGACCACGGCCTATGGCACCGCCGTGGGTTATCCGCGGCTGCGCCAGTGGATCGCCGAGCAGCATGGTGTCAACGTCGACAACGTGGTCGTGACCAACGGGTCGATGCAGGCCGACGCCTTCCTCTTCGAGCAGTTGGTGGACGAGGGTGACGAGGTGGTGGTCGAGAAGCCGACCTACGACCGCACGCTCCTGTCGCTGCGTCAGCGCGGAGCCCGGCTGCACCCGGTCGAGCTCGAGCCCGACGGAATCGACACCGCGGCCCTAGGTGAGCTGCTCCACCAGGGAGCACGTCCGCGTCTGGCCCACATCATCCCCAACTTTCAGAATCCGGCCGGCTACACGCTCTCGGCCCGCAAGCGCTCCGATCTCCTGCGCCTCGCCGCCGAGCACGACTTCGTGGTGTTCGAGGATGACCCCTACGTCGCGCTGCGCTTTTGGGGTGAGACGCTGCCCACCATGCTCTCCATGGATCCCGAGCATGTCGTGTACGCCTCCTCGTTCTCCAAGACGGTCTGTCCGGGGATTCGCGTGGGCTACCTCGTGGGCCCCCCTGACCTCATCTCGAGCATCGTCCAGCGCGCCACCAACACCTACATCTCACCCAACATGGTCGCCCAGTCGATCGTGTACGAGTTCTGCCGCTCGGGCGCGCTCGATCGCTCGATCGAGACCGTCAAGCACGCTCTGGCCCAGCGCGCGGGAGCGCTGGCCCAAGCACTCTCACACGAACTGCCCGAAGCTCGCTTCGTCGCCCCCGAGGGGGGCTACTTCATGTGGGTGACGCTGTCCGAGCACACCGACGTGCACGCGGTGCACCAGGCCGCGGCCGCACGGGGAGTGGCCTTCGTCAAGGGCACAGACTTCCTGCTCGACGGCGGTGAGAACACCCTGCGCCTGGCTTACTCGGGCGTCACGCCGTCGGAGATCGAGCAGGGCGTCTCGCGCCTGGCCGACGCCGTCCACGCCTGCGAGAGCGCCCGGACCTGAGCTCGGCGGCTGGTGGCGCTAGCGGCCGTAACGCTTGCCCAGCACCAGGTGCTCGGGGAGCGCGGTGCGCGGCGGCGGCGAGGGATCGGCCACCACAGAAACCGTTTCGGCCACGCTGACGGTGATCGCACGCCGCCCGGACCCGGGAACCTCCACTACGACCTGCTCGTCGTCGCGCTCGGAGAGGACGCCGGCGAGCCCCGGCTCCATACCGGATTCGCGTAGGTAGTGCAGGACGTCCTCGGCCTCGTTCTCAAAGCGCAGCACCCGAACGCTGGCGCCCACCTCGACGTCGGCCAGGGGCACTCCGGACAGGCGCGCGCCGGCGACGATGGGGTGACCATGCGGGCATGTCTTGGCGTCCCCGATGGCGGCGAGCATGCGCTGTTCGAGCACCGGCGACATGGCGTGCTCGAGGCGCTCGGCCTCCTCGTGCACCTCGTCCCAGGCAATGCCCAGCACGTCGGTGAGAAAGCGCTCGATGAGACGGTGGCGACGCACCACGCCCTCGGCGTGCTCCACCCCTGTGGGGGTGAAGGAGATGCTGCGATCGCCGCCACGGGTCACGTACCCGTCGCGTTCGAGGCGTCCCACCATCTCGTGGACGGTGGGCGCGGACAGCTGCATGGCGCGTGCGAGGTTGGCTCCGGTCATGGGCAGGCCTGCCTCGGCCAGCCAGAACAACGACTGCAGGTATTCCTCCTCGGCGACCGTGGCGTGCTCGGTGGCCATCAAAGGCGATCCTAGCGGCGCTAGGATCGCCGCTGCCGTGCAGATCACCGCCCACACCCGAGCAGTGGTCACCGGCGCGTCGCGCGGCATCGGTCGTGCCCTGGCCGAGCGCCTGGCTGCACGCGGAGCCACGGTGGGGCTGGCGGCTCGATCGGCCCCGGAGCTTTCCGCGCTGGCCGACGCGCTGCCCGCGCCCTCCCGAGCGGGCGGACATCCGGTGCTGGCCTGCGACGTGGGTGACCGCGCCTCGGTGGCCGCGGCGGTCCGCACGTTCATCGAGCGCACCGGCGGCCTGGAGCTGATCGTGGCCAACGCCGGAGTGGCTCACTACGGGCCCTTCCGCGATCAGCCCAGCGAGCTCGTCGAGCGCATGACCCAGATCAACTGGCTGGGAACGGTCCATACCGTCGCCGCGGCGCTTGAGCACATGC
>JAABUQ010007798.1_pt1 | contig 15304 bp, 16 predicted proteins | sample 5560001 | NCBI WGS metagenome assembly JAABUQ01 (sample SAMN10711888, study PRJNA513371) | rock metagenome | isolation source: Antarctica rocks | place: Antarctica: Victoria Land, Finger Mt nord | collected 2015-12-18 | reverse complement strand
CGGACGACGCAAGCAGGCCGGATGGAACGACACCTACATGCGCAGCCTGCTGCTTTCATAACATGCGACATAGACAGCATCTTTCGTGCGTGACCCCTGCGGGAACAGGCCGATGTTCCAGGCCAAGCAGCATACCCGTGCGATCCGCTCGCGCTCCTCGAAGTCGGCGACGAACAGCACATGCGGCAGCATGTAGGTGGCGAAACACGAGGCGGTGGTGTGGCGCTTCACTCCTGCGTCCTGCACCGCGCTGCGGCAAACGGCAAGGTGATGCGCACAGGTGGCCAGCGTGAGTGGCCGCCTTCCCATCCGGCAATCAAAGTGTCCGCCTCGCCATCACCGCCCCGGAGTTTGCGGACAGTGTGGGCGTGGTCGGTTTGGCTTCGTTTGGCGGACACCTGCCGCCCCCGCCTGCGAGGCTTTCCGTCATCGCTCCACCTGACAGCGCAGCCCGTCCACGAAGACGTTGAGCAGCCGCATGACGTTCGTCTGCCACCCCGGCGCGTCCGACTCGTAGCAGAGCGCGACCAGCAAACGCAGGAGATCATTCGGCCCGATGTCCGTTCGCAACTCACCTGTCCCAACGGCCCGATCCATCAGGCAGCGGATGGCACCTGCAAGCTGCTCGGTCCTGTAAGCCTCCAGTTCGATTGGAACTTGGGCTGCATGTGCAAGCGCGGCGGCCATGCCTTTCTTGGTAGCCACGAACTCGATGGTCGCGTGCAGCCAGCGCCGCAGCGCGGTGACTGGCGCAGGGCAGCCGGCCAACTGCTCAGCCAGTTCGACCAACTGCTCGACCTCTCGACGATAGACGGCCGCGGCCAACGCCTCGCGGTTGGGAAAATGACGGTACAGGGTGCCAATGCCGACACCGGCCTGCTGCGCTACCGCTTCTAGGTTTGCGTGCCGACCGCTGTTCCTGAACACCAAGGTGGCGGCTTCCAGCACGCGAGCACGGTTGCGGGCCGCATCCGCGCGTGGTTGTCGTGCCGTCTTGTCCGTCCGATCACTCATGCGGCATGTCCCTTGGAAAACCGGAGGCGCCTCCACATATATTGGGAGGCGTGCCTGACTTGACCAGGGCGCTGTCACACACTGGATTGGAAGCAACCTTGGCACAGATCGACGACGAACGCGCTCCGGCGAGCGAAGAGCGGATCGCACAAGTTCTTAAAGGCGTAGCAGATGGTTTCAGGAGCCAGTTGCGCGCACCAATCCTCTCCACACCCGCCGACCAGGGCTTGGAGTTTGAAGCTGTGACGTTCCCGTCTCAGGACGGCGTGCCGCTCGAAGCCTGGCTCATCCCCAGAGCCGGATCAGACAAGCTCGTCATCGTGAACCATCCCAAGGGATTCAATCGATACGGCTCGCCATCGCACTTGGAACCCTGGAAATCGATGTTCGCGGCGTCCGGCAACGACTTCGAGGTGAGCTTCATTCCTGATTATAGGATTCTGCATGATGCCGGCTACAACGTCCTGACATATGACTTGCGAAATCACGGTCATAGCGGCGCCGGCAATGGCGGCATCGTGACAAGCGGGAATTTCGAGTCTCGCGACGTGATCGGCTCTCTCGTCTATGCCAGAACGCGCAAAGAGCTGAGCGGCATGACCATCGGTCTTTTCAGCCGGTGCCTTGGATGCAACTCAGCGATATTTGCCATGTCGCGCCATCCGGAGCACTTCAAAGATGTCCGTTGCCTGGTCGGAGCGCAGCCACTGTCCCCCAAGTTCTTCTATGAACGGCTTCTTGATTTTGCCGGAGTTCCGGCTGACCGAATCAATGAGCTGGACCGGTCAATAAAGATCAACATCAGTTTTGATTTTCAGCAGTTGTCACCTACTCACGCAGCCAAAGACGTTACCGTACCAGCTTTATACCAAGTACACGATGACTCAATGACGAAGCCAGCCGATGTGCAAGCGATATTTGACAACATACCTGGCGACAACAAGGAACTCTTTTGGATTTGGGGAACAACCCGGCGCTGGGATGGCTACAATTACTTTTCCAAGGACCCATCCAAAATGCTTGATTGGTTCAATAGATACATGCAGTAACATCCGGATCGTGAGGGATCAGATGCGCGTATTCGTGACAGGAGCGACCGGGTTTGTTGGCTCGGCAATCATCGATGATCTGCTCTCTGCCGGCTATAAAGTCACCGGTCTTGCCCGGAACAAAGAGGCGAGCGACTGGCTCGCGCGTCGTGGCATCGACGCTTACCACGGCGACCTCACCGATTTGGACCACCTCGCGGCCGGTGCCGCCGCGTCGGACGGCGTGATCCATACCGCCTTCATCCATGACTTCTCTCGCTACGAGGAGAACGCCGAGGTTGACAATGGCGCGCTGGTTGCAATGACGAGGGCGCTCGCGGGCTCGGACCGGCCACTCGTGGCAACGTCAGTCGTGACGCTGCTCACGCCAGGCCGTATCGGCATCGAGGAGGATGGAAGGGCAAGTCCCGATATCCCGCGGGCCGCATCAGAGGCAACCGTGCTTGCGGCTGCCGAGCAAGGCATACGCTCCAGCGTCGTTCGCCTTCCCTTCTCTGTCCATGGCCGGGGAGATCGGGGCTTTATTTCCGCGCTGGTCGAGCTTGCACGACGCAAGAACGTCGCGGCCTATGTCGGCGATGGTTCCAATCGCTGGCCCGCAGTGAACCGGCTCGACGCCGCTCGCCTGTTCCGCCTCGCGCTTGAAAAGGCCGCGCCCGCAACCGTGCTCCACGCGGTCGCAGAGGAAGGTATCACTATGCGGTCTATTGCTGAGGAGATCGGCAATGGCCTGGGCGTACCAGTGCGTGCCATTGCGCCCGAGGAGGCGGAAAAGCATTTCGAGTGGCTGGGCCGTTTCATTGCAATCGATCAGCCGATCTCCAGCATGTTCACTCGTAAACGGATGGGCTGGCAGCCGCGGGGAAATGGACTGTTGAATGATATGGGCGACAGCGGCTACTTCGACGCTGGGCAAGGTTCAAAATATTAGCGCCTGGCAGCCGTGCTTTCTCTCTAACATCAGGAGTGTACCACTTCGCTAAACGACGATGGCTCTTGTTGGGTTCCGGGGTGGTGAGAAGTTCGTCATGCAACCAGGCCTGCGATGAGGGCGCCGAGCAGGGCTTTGCCGCGTCGGCGGGCGTTGTGCACGAACTGGAAGAAGCCGAGGTAGAGCGGCAGCTTGTCTTGCGAAATGCCGCGGTGCGGTCGGAGCCAGGAGCGCAGCAGCGACCAGAAGCCCTCGATCGTGTTGACGTGGACTTCGCAGAAGCCGTCGCCGTCCTCGTCGCGGGCGTATTCGCCGCGCCCGTGACAGACCGTCTTGTGCCGGTAGCCCCAGGCTGGCATGCGGGCGTAAATGCTATACTCGTCGGTGTGGACGAGGGTGCCCGGAGCAACCGCGGCGGTGATGATCGGCTTGATCGTGGCCTGTTGCACGTTGGCCAGCATGTGCAGGACCACTTGGCCGCCGCGCTGGATCAGGCCGAGGATGGGCGGCTTGTCCTTCGCCAACGTGCCGCGTCCCGGCGCGCCTGCCAGCCTGCGACGCCGCCCGAGCCGCCCCTTTTGGCGACAGTCGCCGGCTGGCCCTTGTGCCCGGCCACCACATAGACCTCGTCGATTTCCACCTCGCCCTTCAGCTCCGCTGCCGGCGCTCCGGCGACCAGCCCGCGGCGCAGCTGCTCCGTCATCGCCTGCACGTCCGAAGCATTCAGGCCCAGCTCCAGGGCGGTCTGCCGGTTGGAAAGGTTCAGGCCCATGAAGTAAAGGCACAGCACCCACACCCGCAGCGGCTGGTGGTGCCCGGCCAGCACCGTGCCGGTCAGGTCGTCGAAACGTCCTGAACACGCCTTGCACCGATAGCGCTGCCGGCAGGGCTGCGTGTCGTCGTGGCCGTCGCGGATTACCGCATCGTTGTCGCAGGCAGGGCACCGGATGCCCTCTGGCCAGCGGCGCTGGCGCACGAAGGCGAAGCACTTCGCATCGTCCATCAAGCCCGAAAGGTTGACCAGGTCGGATATGGCCATGACGCAAGCTCCTCGCGCGAGCCGGTCAGCTACTCCCGCTTCCACCTTCGCACCAGCCGACCTCAGCCCCGCGCCACGGTCCCGACACCACCACCCCGGAACCCAATAAGAGCCTCCTAGACCGGATGGGCCGGTGGCAATGCCAAGATCTGGATCACCTTGCTATTCAGCCATCGCGGCACGCCGCGGGCCGCCCTAGAGTGGGACATGGTTGCGACCCTTGCCCGCCAAGCTCAGCCGACCGAGGCGCTCGCCGGCCTGGTTGAGCGGGTGACTTTCCACAACGAGGATAGTGGCTTTTGCGTGCTGCGGGTCAAGGCGCGTGGCCAGCGCGACCTGGTCACGGTGACCGGCCACGCAGCCACGATCGGGGCCGGCGAGTGGGTGCAGATGAGCGGCGCCTGGGTCAACGACCGCACCCATGGCCTACAGTTCAAGGCCAGCTTCCTGAAGGCCAGTCCACCGACAACGATCGAGGGCATCGAGCGCTATCTCGGCTCAGGGATGATCCGCGGCATCGGGCCTGTGTATGCCAAGCGGCTGGTGCGAGCGTTCGGCGATGCAGTATTCGAGCTGATCGAGCAGCAGCCAGCCCGGCTGCGCGAGGTGACCGGCATCGGGCCCAAGCGGGCCAGCAAGATCATCGCCGGCTGGGCGGATCAGAAGGTGATCCGGGAGATCATGCTGTTCCTGCATGCCAATGGGGTCGGCACCTCCAGGGCGGTGCGCATCTACAAGACCTACGGCACCGACGCCGTCCAGGTGATCACCGAGAACCCGTATCGGCTGGCCCGCGACATTCGCGGCATCGGCTTCCGCACGGCGGATCTGGTGGCCCAGAAGCTCGGCATCGAGCCCACGGCGACCATCCGGGTCCGGGCTGGAATCAGCTACGCCCTGGGTGAGGCGATGGACGAGGGCCATTGTGGGCTGCCCTCCGAGGAGCTGACGACACTCACGGTCAAGCTTCTGGACATTACGGCCGAGCTGATTGCTCCCGCCTTGGACCTGGAGCTTCAAGCGGGCGACGTGATCGCGGACACGTTGGACGGCAGGCGCTGCATCTTCCTGGCTGGCCTCTACCGGGCCGAGCAGACCATCGCCGAGCGATTGGACCGCCTGTCCACCGGCCGCCCGTCCTGGCCCGTCATCGACGCGGCCCGAGCGGTGCCTTGGGTCCAGGGCAAGACAGGCCTGGTCCTGGCGGCAAGCCAGCTGGAGGCATTGCGATTGGCGGTGGCGTCCAAGGTGTTGGTGATCACCGGCGGCCCAGGCGTGGGCAAGACCACGCTGGTGAACTCCATCCTGACAGTGCTGCGGGCCAAGGACGTCGGCATCGCCCTGTGCGCGCCAACGGGACGAGCAGCCAAGCGGCTCGGGGAGAGCACCGGGCTGGAGGCGAAGACCATCCATCGCCTGTTGGAGACCGACCCGAAGACGGGCGGCTTTCGTAGGGGAGAGGAGCACCCGCTCGACTGCGACCTGCTGGTCGTCGACGAGGCCAGCATGGTCGACGTGCTGCTGATGCGCTCGCTGCTGAACGCCCTGCCCGACAGCTCCGCCCTGCTCATCGTGGGCGACGTCGACCAGCTGCCCTCCGTCGGCCCCGGGCATGTGCTGGGCGACATCATCGGGTCCGGGGCGGTGCCGGTGGTCCGGCTGACGGAGGTCTTCCGGCAAGCTGCCACAAGCCGGGTGATCGTCAACGCTCATCGCATCAACCGCGGCCAGATGCCGGAGTTGGCGGCGGTGGAGGGATCGGACTTCTACTTCGTGGACGCCGCCGACCCGGAAGAGGCTGCGCGCAAGCTGGTCACCGTGGTGCGCGACCGCATTCCCGCACGCTTCGGCCTGCACGCGGTGCGCGACGTGCAGGTGCTCTGCCCCATGAACCGCGGCGGCGTGGGAGCGCGATCGCTGAATGCCGTGCTGCAGGCGGCGCTGAACCCGCCGGGCGAGGCCCGGGTGGAACGGTTTGGGTCCACATACGGAGCCGGCGACAAGGTCATGCAGGTGGTCAACGACTACGACCGCGACGTGTTCAATGGCGACCTGGGTATCGTCAGCCGGGTGGACAGCGAGGAAGGCGAATTGGTGGCGACGTTTGACGGCCGGGAGGTGACATACGGCTTCGGCGAGTTGGACGAGCTCTCGCTGGCCTATGCGACCACGATCCATAAGAGCCAGGGTTCGGAGTATCCGGCCGTGGTGATCCCGCTCACCACCCAGCATTACGCCATGCTGGCGCGCAACCTGCTCTACACAGGTGTTACACGCGGCAAGCGGCTGGTCGTGCTGGTCGGACAGCGCAAGGCGCTGGCCATCGCCGTGCGCAACGAGGGTGCTAAGCGCCGCTGGTCGAAATTGCGGGATTGGCTGACCTCGCAGTTGGATCTCAGTTCACGGTTTCCACGAACCGAGCAGGATCGAAGGGATCAGGAGTGACGAGCGCACCGAGCCATAACCTGTCGGATGAAGAGCTACATGCGCTGGAAGGGCTCTTGGCTAAGCTCGCCGGACCCGGCGCTGAGCTACCTCCCGCGCTGTTCCGGTTTATTACCGAGGTCGTCGCGACCTCGAACGTCGACCTGCTCGTCCAGGACACGGAGAAGCGGGTTCTACTCGCCTGGCGGGAAGATGCTTTTGGCAAGGGCTGGCACGTGCCCGGCAGCATTATCCGGCACCGGGAAGAGATCGCCCATCGCATTCGGGCGTGCGCCGAAGAAGAGTTTGGCTGCGACCTAGTCGTTGCCGAGGGACCCGTGGCACTGGTTCAGATATTTGACGATCGTGGTCACTCGGTCTCGCTCTGCTACATCGCGGCGCTCCGAGGTGCGCCGACCCGACGCGTCGTTGCGGAAGGTGAGACACCGGAGGCCGGGGACCTTCGTTGGTTCGACGTCGTGCCAAGCCAACTCTATCCCAGCCACCTTGTATATCGGTCCTTGATCGAGGCACTGCGCGAGGGTCGCGCCGGCACCAACATCCCAGTGTTTACCCAGCATGTCGGGTGCCGAGACGCGGCGCAGGCTTCACCTGCCGGAGCCATCAGCGCGGATGAGTCGCTCTTGAAGTTGACGGCTGGCCAATAGACCAATTTTGGCCGATGTCTCCTGCTGTTCCAATCCGACCAACACACTCGTGTGGCCGAAGGACGAACCCGCTATCGCGGGAGTGTTGTTTTCGGAGTGTGAGGTCGCTGGGTTTCTCGTGACGTTCATGGATTGAGATTGAGCGGGCTGCGGCCGGCTCCAAGGATCAGGGCTCCTTCAACCCGAGGAGCTCATCGTGATCCATCTCTCTCCTGCAACGCCCGGCACCTTGCGCGAACGCTTCGTCCAGGACATGACCGTCCGCGGGTTTACCGACAAGACCCGCCACGACTACATCCGCACCGTCGCCGGCTTCGCTGCTTTCCTCGAGCGCTCGCCCAGCGCCGCCATCGCCGAGGACATCCGCCGCTTCCAGATCCACCAGTCCGAGCGCGGCATGAATGCGCCGGCCATGAACAGCGCCGTGGCCGCCCTACGCTTCTTCTTCAACCATACTGCCGATCGGCCGGACCTCGCCCGCAAGCTCATCCGGTTGCGATATCCGCGTAGACTGCCGAACGTGTTGAGCCCCGACGAGGCCGCGCGCCTGATCGCGGCCACGACCTGCCTCAAGCACCGGGCCGCACTCTGCGTCGCCTACGGGGCCGGGCTGCGGGTGGCCGAGGTCGCCTCCCTTAAAGTTGGCGACATCGACAGCGAGCGCATGCTGATCCACGTGGTGCGAGGTAAGGGTGGACGCGGCCGCCACGCCCTGCTCTCGCCCGACCTGCTGGCCCTCCTGCGCGCCTGGTGGCAGCAAGGCCGGCGTGACGGCGTCATGCTGCCGGCCGGCTGGTTGTTTCCCGGCCAGGACCCGGCCAAGCCCATCACCACGCGCCAGCTCAGCCGCGTCGTCGAGGCCGCCGCCGCCGCCGCCGGGCTGACCAAGAACGTCAGCCCGCACACGCTGCGGCACAGCTTTGCCACCCACCTGCTCGAGGACGGCGTCGATATCCGCGTCATCCAGGTCCTGCTCGGACATGCGAAATTGGAAAACACCGCGCTCTACACCCGCGTGGCCACCAAGATCGTGCGCGCCGTGACCAGTCCGCTCGACAGGATCGCCGCGCAAATCGGCTCCCAGACTGTGGCCCAAGCTGAGGAGGGTCCCAACCGCGGCGGCTGACCGCCGTGCGTCCTGCGCTCGAGATCGCCGACATCTTCCGCCGACACGGGCCCGCCTGGCGAGCGACCCATGCCGGCCACGTCAGCCTCGACCAGCTCAAGGTCATGGCGGCGATCGAGACCTGCCGCACTGCCGCCCTCGGCGGCCATATCGAGGGCTGCGAGGACTGCGGCCACCGCCGCATCGCCTACAACAGCTGCCGAAACCGGCACTGTCCGAAATGCCAGGGAGCTGCTGCACGCGAGTGGCTGGAGGCGCGGGAGGCCGACCTGCTGCCGGTCGGATATTTCCATGTCGTCTTCACCCTGCCCGCCGAGATCGCCGACATCGCGGCCCAGAACAAGGCCGTGGTCTATGACCTGCTGTTCCGTGCGGCCTCGCAGACCATGCTCACCATCGCCGCCGACCCGCGCCATCTCGGGGCGCGCATCGGCATCACCGCCGTGCTGCACAGCTGGGGCTCGGCGCTCACCCACCACCCGCACATCCACATGATCGTGCCCGGTGGCGGCATCTCGCTCGACGGTCAGCGCTGGGTCTCGTCTCGGCCGGCATTCCTGCTACCGGTCCGTGTGCTGGGCTCGCTGTTCCGTCGCCTGTTCCTGACCCGGCTGCTTGAGCTGCACACCAATGGACGGCTGCAGTTCTTCGGCAAGCAGGCCGAGCTTGCCGAAGCGACAGCGTTCCGGCAGCGCGTCGCGCTTGTGTGCAAGAAGACCTGGGTGGTCTACGCCAAACCGCCGTTTGCGGGTCCGGCGGCGGTGCTGGCCTATCTGTCGCGCTACACGCACCGGGTCGCCATCTCCAACCGCCGGCTGATCGAACTTGATGCGAGCGGGGTCACCTTCCGCTTCAAGGACTACCGCCGCGACGGCGCCGAACGGTATGGGACCATGACGCTGGCTACGGACGAGTTCATTCGCCGCTTCCTGCTGCACGTCCTGCCGCGCGGGTTCCACCGCATCCGCCATTACGGCCTGCTCGCCAGCGGCGGCCGTCGTGACAACCTTGCCCGCGCTCGCGAACTCCTCGCCGCACCACCGCCGCCTGTTGAACCGAACGCGACGCTCGAGCCGTCGGATCACCGGCCGCCTTGTCCCTGCTGCGGCGGCCGCATGATCGTCATCGAGACGTTCGAACGCTGCAGCCAGCCGAGAGCGCCACCGGCACCGCCGCATTCAGCCGGGAGGACAGCGTCGTGACCCGGCACGGCTCGCCCCACCTGCAAATCGCAGCCCTACTGCGGTCAGCGATACCCCTTGCGCACGATGCTGCAAAACCTGGGAGGAACGTCATGGATCGACGCCGAAAACGCCCAGCCCTTGGTAAGCGGCATACCCACACTCGCGTCACCGCTCGATCTGAGCGCATGATCCCGCCCCTGAGCCCGACCGCTCCGGCATCGTCCAACCCCTAAATCCCCATACCGGAACGTCGGCCCGCGGATTCGTCCTTCGGAGACTTTCGTACGCCAAGCGGCGTCCGAAACTCATCACGAGAGCGGAAAGTCCGTTATCGAGCAATCATAAAGTGAAAGCGGACATTCAATCCGGAGCACCGCCTGGCGGGTCTCTACCCCAAGCGGGCTTATTTTACTGAGTGTGCTGGGGTGTCATGGCCGAATTGGGCGACGTCACTATCTTTGCAGAATGATCTGGCGCGAGAGGTGAAAGCCAAAGCAAAAGCTGGATTAATCCTATGATTAGACCAATGAACGCGCTAAAGGCGGCAATTACCCTTGCCTTCCGGCCCTCAAGCAACCGGTCTAGCCCATTTAATAAGCCGATAGCCGCAGTATTCAGCTTTCCATTAAGTGCTGACGTTATAACAAAGCTGAAAAAGCTTACCTTAGAAATTGTAGAAGTGTGCATGCGGATAAAATCTCTTGTCTTAAAGGCTTCAGCCTCTTCACCACCCGATAGAAAGCCTTGAACTTTTCCACCGTTGAGTTCCATGAGAGAGAGCATCTTGGGGTCCCTCGCGTAATCGCTACCGTATCTCTGCTTAATAACATCATTGAGGTTAACGCGGACTTCGACCGGAATGCTCGGTGAGTCCGCTTTAGTAAGCGTGCGATATCGATGTTCGAGATGCTCAAACCCAAATACGACATTACGCATATTCCAATGCACCCAATACTTTTCCCGCCTATCGCGTGCAAATTTGTAGAATTGGACGAGGAGTTCGCGCTCTATCTCGTCATATCTAGCTTCCACGTCCCCTGCGAGAATGCCGAGATATTCAGCCACGGTGTGCATGGAAAAACTAACCGTCTGTCCGGATACATAATGGCGGACTACTATAGACGTGATTCGAGGCGAATGAGCGCCGGCCCCTGCGTCAAATAGAGACTGAGAAGAATAATGTATTATGTAGAAACGGTCGGGGTGCTTAGAAACGTCTTTGAAAAATGCGCTTGCGTCCGGCATACCGACCTCTTGAACGGACTATTTTACTAGCACTAGTTAATGTCAAAGTGAACTGCAGCGTCGCCGTGCTCCCTATTAGTAAATACTCTCATCCACACGTTGCGGGTTACGTCCGCATTTGGAAAGTGACGCAAAGCCTGCGGACGGTCGCTCTGAGCGCAAAGCAGCCAGTACACTATTTCTCTAGGTTTCTGCTTCCGAGCGTGTCTGATCGGGCCGTGACCGTCGTGGCTAGGTCGGATGCAGCCCGTCGTCCAACCCGTCAAAACCTCTGTGCAACGATGCCCGTCTACCGGGCGTAGGCGACCCGCAACACCGTGAGCCAGGGGTAGCGGCTGTCGACCACGGTGCCGTCCGGCTCGGCCAGCATCCCGGCCGCGGTCGTCGGCACGTGCTTCATCGTCACCGCGTCGTCGACGTTGCCGCCCAGCACGCTCAGCATTCCCGGTGCCACGCCGACGACGATGTCGCAATGCGCCGCGAAGTCGCCGGCGGGCAGGTCGGCATAGCGCAGCCGGCGCTTGGTGCGGGCCAGGCAGATCAGGTCGCCCACGACCGGCGCGTAAGCTTCCGGCGGCAGCGCCGTCACCGCCCAGGCGCCCGCGTTGGTGCGGGCGAGGTCGATGTAGGTGTGGTGCGCCGGCGAGTACGGAAAGCGGTTTGCCGCGCCCGCGCTACGCATGACGTAGCTGATGAACGCCGCCGACCAGGCATAGCTGGAGTCCTCGTCGGCGGGGAACTCGTCGCCGTGCTGGTTGTGCATCCCAGTCCATTCGGCTTCTGGCCGGTCGGCATCCTGCCCCAAGTACCAGTATTCGCCGACCCGCTGCCACAATGCCTCCTGCCGCTCCGGCTTGTCTTGCGGTTGCGGCGGCGGGCGGGTGTCGGGTGGGTCGTCGTCGACCGGCTGGCCGAACACCCGCCACTCGCGCAGCGCGATGGCCACCGCCGCGGCACGGTTGAACGGCTCGTACGGGCGGGACGCGAAATCCGGGATATGCGGCAGCTCGGCAAACGCCTGCGGTGCCGTTGCATGGGCGGTGGGCCGATGCCGGGCGGTGCCACAGGCGGCGAGCGCCAGCAGCAGCATTAGTAGCCCCGCTTGATGCAGCTCCCGCCGCACGATGTCAGCGCTGCTCGGGGAACAGCGCCAGCAGCCCCGCTTCGCTCGACGCGCACCGCCCACGCTCGGTGATGAGGCCGGTGACCAGCCGCGCGGGCGTCACGTCGAACGCCGGGTTGGCGGCGGCGCTGGCCTGCGGGATTACCCGCACCGTGGCGATCTCGCCGGCTGCGGTGCGGCCGGTGACCAGCGCCACCTCGTCGCCGTCGCGCTCCTCGATCGGGATGTCCGCCCCGTCGCGCACCCGCCAGTCGAGCGTGGTGGACGGCGTGGCGACCCAGAACGGCACCGCGTTGTCGTGCGCCGCGAGCGCCTTCAGATAGGTGCCGATCTTGTTGGCGACGTCGCCGCCGCGGGTCACGCGGTCGGTGCCGACGATCACCAAGTCAACCTTGCCGTGCTGCATCAGGTGGCCGCCGGCATTGTCGGCGATCACCGTATGCGCGACGCCGTGGCCGCCCAGCTCGAACGCCGTCAGCGCCGCGCCCTGGTTGCGCGGCCGCGTCTCGTCCACCCACACATGCACGTCGATGCCCTGCTCGAAGGCGGTGTAGATCGGCGCCAGCGCGGTGCCCCAATCGACGGTCGCGAGCCAGCCGGCGTTGCAATGCGTCAACACCTCCACCGGGCGACCCGGATTGCGGCGCGCGGCGTCGGCGATCAGTTCGGCGCCGTGCTGGCCGATCGCCGCGCACTGCGCCACGTCCTCGTCGGCGATGGCGGCGGCTTCGGCGTAGGCGACGGCGGCGCGGTCCTCGACGCGGGTGTTGCGCAACACCGTCAGCATCCGCTCGACCGCCCAACGCAGGTTCACCGCGGTCGGGCGAGCCTCCGCCAACATCGCGCAGTCACGTTCCATCGCATCGCTCGACGCATCGGCGCGCATTGCGAGGGCAACGCCATAAGCCGCCACCGCGCCGATCAGCGGAGCGCCGCGCACCTGCATGACGCGGATCGCGTGCGCCGCCTGCGCGGCATCGGCCAAGCGCAGGATCTCGACCGTCCACGGCAGCCGCGTCTGGTCGAGGATACGCACCGACCAGCCGTCCTCCGCGTCGACCCACACGCTGCGGTAGGCCGTTCCAGCTATCTTCATCGTTCGCGTCCCAGGTCAGTCGCGCCGTTGCAGGACGCACATCAATGTGAACAGCCGCCGTGCCGCTGCCCGGTCTACCGCGATCTTGCCGGCGAGGCGAGCAGTCAGCAGCCCGGCGCCGGCGTCATGCAGGCCGCGGCGTCCCATGTCGATCGCCTGGACGCGCTCGGCGCTGCCCGTCATCACCGCCGCCTCATGGCTGTCCACGATCAGGTTGTATTCGCGGATGGCGGCGCGGAACGGCCCCATGGCGAGCACATGGGCGCCGACCGACTCGCCATCGAGCCGGCGCAGGTCGAACGTCAGCCGACCGGGCTCGATCTCCACATGCAGCAGCTCGGCGGCAACCGGCGTGCGCTCGCAGGCGGTGAACCCATGCTCCTCCTGCAGGTCGGCGACCGCCTGCACGCGCTCGATTTCGTGGTGCGGCGAAAGTGGGCGGAGCGGTTCTGCGGCGACCGTCACCCGGCTGAGCACCTGCCTGGGTGACGGCAAGGTCGCCAGCGTCTCAGGCATCTTCGGGCGTCTTCAGCATCCCGAGCTTGAGCATGAGGCCGACCGTGGCTCCCTTGATCGGCTGCAGAAGGCCCAGCGACAACACGACCGTCAGCGGCAGCCAGATCGCGGCATGGACCCAGAGCGGCGGCGACTCCGTGGTTTCCAGCATCAGCATCCCGCCGACGACGATGTGGCCGACGATGAAGATCGTGAAATACGGCGGCGCGTCGTCGGCCCGCGCCAGGCCCACCGGCGCGCCGCAGTTCAGGCACTCCGGCACAACCTTCAAATAGGCGCGGAACAGCTTGGTCTGGCCACAGGCCGGGCAGCGGCACACCAAGCCGCGCGCAAGGGCGAGCAGCAACGGCGGCATCGGCCACGCATCGGCTTGTTGGCTGCGGTCGGGTTCCCAGCGCTGCGTGGCCGGTGTGCCGGAAATCGACCCGGAAATCGACGACGGCAGGTTCGTGACGGGCGTGTCGGGCATTGCGTCCTCGTGTTCGACATCGGCGTTCGACTGAAGCGGACTTCGGCAGCGCAGGCTGCGGCGGCATTGCCGATAGATGATCTCGGACACCCCCCGCCGCAAGCATTCGCCAGACTACGCATTAGACTACGCATTGCCGGGGGTTGCGGTTCGACACAGCCGGATTGTAGCCGGCAGCCTACTGCTTTTTGTTGACACAATGAACCAGGAAAGCAGATAGCGAGGGGATTGGCGATCGATGCGATTCCCGTGAAGCTCCGCCCGCTGGTTGAACCGGCCAGCCATGGCACGCTCCGAAAGATTGCAACCGTTTTCGCACACGCCCGTTACGTTACATCATCAAACTTAACCTTTGTCGAAGGAAGCCTCCCTCACATGAGCGAAGACGACAGCACCCAAGCCGGCAACCGGCCGCCAACGGCCCAGGCGATGGCGATGCGCTCCACGACACGCAAGTCGGCGGGTGGACGCGCCACCACGCGCGCTGCTGCCGGACGCGCGACGCCCCCGACGAAGACGACGAAGGCTGCCGCCAAAACTCCGGCGAAAGCGGCCGGCAAGCCGGCTTCGGGCAAGCAGAATGCGGCCAAGGGTTCGGCCAAGACTGGGGCGCCGGCAGCGCGCAAGGCTCCGGGCCGCGGCGCAGCGCCAAAGGCGACCGCCCGGCCCGCGGCAAAGACGGCGCCGAAAGCCACCAAGGCTCCTGCCAAGGCGGTTTCCAAGACGGCGGCGAAGGCCGCGATCGGCAAGTCGGGAGTTGGTCGGACTGCCGCAAAATCCGGCAACGCCAAGCCTGCAGCGGCAAAGTCGAACTCTGCCAAAGCCGGTGTCGCCAAGAAGACGGCCGTTGCCAAGCCTGTCGCGAAAAGTGGCGCCAAGCGGCCACCGGCAATCTCGGCCGTGGCGAAGCTGGCGGCGGCAAAGGCCGCTGCGGCAGTGGCCAGCGTCAAGCGCAACGCCGCTCGCGCCGGCGCCGCAGGAAAAGCCGCCACGGCAGCGCCGGCCAGCACGCGCAAGACGCCCGCTCGCCCGGGCAAGTCGCCGGCCGCGATGCAGGCCGAGATCGCCGAAACGCTGGTCGAGATCGCAGAGGCTCCAGCGCCCGCCAAGCGCGGTCGCAAGGCGGCGGCCAAAGTGCCGGACGCCGCGCCAGAACCACCGCCCGCGCCGACCGAAGCCGCCGAAGCGCCGAGCGGGCAAGCCGAGGACTGATCCGCTTGTTGGCCAGACGGGTCGCTGGGAAACCTGTCTGGCGCCCGGCTTCAACCAAATGTCTTTAGCCGCCAAACGTCTTCAGCCGAATGTGCCGAGCAGGTCGTCCACCTGCGCCGGCGTCAAGGTTCGCGCGTCGTGCGCGCGCAGCAGCAGGAACAGCTTGGCGGCTTCTTCGAGTTCTTCGGCGGCATACACGGCGTCGGTC
>JAABUQ010007797.1_pt1 | contig 15305 bp, 18 predicted proteins | sample 5560001 | NCBI WGS metagenome assembly JAABUQ01 (sample SAMN10711888, study PRJNA513371) | rock metagenome | isolation source: Antarctica rocks | place: Antarctica: Victoria Land, Finger Mt nord | collected 2015-12-18 | reverse complement strand
AGCTCAGAGGCCAAGATCGGATAAGCCGCGATGATCGTCGGGACGGCGACCGAGCGGCCAGTGGAACTTCCGTTCGGACTCACGGATCGGCATGTCGTTGATCGATGCGAAGCGCCGGCGCATCAGGCCGAAAGTATCGAATTCCCAGTTCTCATTGCCGTACGAGCGGAACCAATTTCCACTGTCGTCGTGCCATTCGTACGCGAACCGCACGGCGATGCGCTCGCCCGTAAATGCCCACAGCTCCTTGATAAGCCGATAGTCGAGCTCTTTCGCCCACTTCCGGGTCAGGAACGCGACGATCTGCGAGCGGCCGACGGGAAACTCCGCGCGATTGCGCCACACGCTGTCTTCGGTGTAGACCAACGACACGCGCTGAGGGTCGCGGCTGTTCCAGCCGTCCTCGGCCATGCGGATCTTCGCGATCGCGCTCTCCCTGGTGAACGGCGGCACCAGCGGCGACGGTTTCTGTGCCTGTACCATAATGACCACCCTAAACTAATCGTACAAAAGTGCAAGACCCTTTCGCGTACGACATCGAATGAGCCGTACAGCCTGGTTTCGACAATTGCTAAGGCGCAGGGATGGTCCGCCTCGCAAGAAGAGCGGAGGGCCTCCAAGTGCGGGCGAGCTGCTCAAAAGACTGGCGGAATCCTCTAGCCGAGCTTTTGGTACTAAAGCTATCGGATAATTTCACGGAATATGGACCGTCTCTGAACCGACCCCTTAAGGGATGATTTCGCAACCCTTACGCGAAGCGGCTTTCCATGCCCCGAAAGTCTGTACCAGAACGTTTAGCCGAAAAAGCGGTTTCTAGGAAGCCGCAGAAGCGGGTTTCCCGTCGCTCGGGGTACACCGATGTATCTGAGGCGGCGGAACCCCGCCTCGTCGGCTACGCGCGAGTCTCTACCGACGAACAAACGACCCGCCTGCAGCTTGACGCGCTCAAGGCCGCCGGCTGCGAGCGAATTTTCCAAGACAAGCTCGGTGGCGCTCTGCGCTCGCGACCACAGATGGATCGCGCACTCGCCGGCCTGCGCGCCGGCGACACCCTCGTCGTGTGGAAACTTGATCGGCTCGGACGCTCGCTGCGCAACCTGCTCGAAATCGCCGAGACGCTCCACGAGCGCGACGTGGCGTTGCGATCGCTGACCGAACACATCGACACGGCGACGGCCGCCGGCAAAATGCTCTATTCGGTTCTCGGCGCTGTCGCACAGTTCGAGCGCGACGTCCTGCGCGAGCGAACCGTCGCTGGGATACGCGCAGCTCAGGCACGAGGCGAGCACGTCGGACGCCCTCCAGCGCTGACGACGTCGCAAATTCGGGAGGCACGTAAGATGCTCGACCGCGGTGAGAATGCCTCGCATGTGGCACGCATCATGCGCGTTGGACGCTCGACGCTCTACCGGGCCACAAAAATAACCCCATGATCGGCGCGCGCGTCGTGGCAATATGCGAAAAACAACCTCGTGACGCGATGCCTCCAAGTCGCGATACTAAGTCCGTCACTCACGGCTGAGCGCCGACCTCGTACACCATTTCGCTCGGCTTCGGCCGGAAGCCCAGCGACGCGTAGAGCGGCGCGCCTGCGACGGAAGCGCCGAGGGTAAGTCGGTCGATGCCCGCGGCCTCCGCGCCTTGGATTGCGGCCCGCGTCAATGCAGCACCGATGCCGCACCGTCGCAACTCCGGTATAACGTACACGCTGCGGACGCGGCCGTCGAGGCTGGCCGCCCGGCCGGGACGGGGGAGGGACGGCGCCATTGTCAAGACGGCGCTACCCGCGGCCCGCTCGCCGGCATATGCGATCCACGCGCGAACGTAGCTCCCCTCGGCCGCTAACTCGCGCGCGAAAAAAGCGCTGCAAACCGCCGCATACGCTTCGACGCCGTCCGCCGGAGCGTGGATTTCGGCTTGCTGCGCCGCACGGAATGCTCCAAGCACGGCGCCGTCAGCGACCGTGGCCGGGCGAATCTGGAAGGCGATCGGGGGACGCTGCATGGCCGGTATCGGGTACGGCGAGCCCTTAGCGCGCGCCCCCTAGTTGCCGCTCCCCTCGATTAGCGTAACCTACGCTTTATCGGACGTCTCAGGATATGATACAAACCCAGTCCGACGTCTTGATTTGGGCCGTTTGGCCAAAAATGCATGAATGTCGGTTGGCCGATGTTACTTGCGTTGCGTCATCCTAGACCAGGATACCAATTCGACGTAATGTAAGCACGAATGTCTTCACGGACGCGCTGTTAGCGAGCCCGTGTAAAGCATCCACTTTATTTGCGCTATCTAGGTTAGGTAGGGTACGTTTTTGGACCGCTCTGCATTTCTGAATAGCACTGCCGGTATGATCGGTGGTGCGGCGTTGCTTTCTACGAGATCGGCGCTAGGCCGCCCAAATGACGTCGCCGGCAGGACATTTCGCCCGGGACCAAACCTTTGCATTGCCGGAGAGCCGAATTGTGGGCATACCGGCGGCATTAACCCGGCAAGTTGGCTAAACTTTAGACAAGACTCGACACAAACAAAAGCCGCTGGCTGGAACACATGGTCGGCACAATTCGCACACGGTGCGAATATAGACGTGGACACTTTAATGTATACGGCGAAAATGGCATCGCTGGTGTCGGGAAATGTAACCAACATCACCCACAATATCAATACGTGCGGAAACGCGCCAACGCCCTATATTAACACAAGTGGCTCGATGAACAATTACCTGAATTCCAATGGGACGCGCGGAACATCGCTTGGGCCAATATATGCACCGGATGCGTACTACACAATGAACATAGATAAGACCGTGCAAGGCTATCCGTGCAGGCTTAGCCTACACTCTCCCGATGGAACGTTTACAAGATGTACGCTGACGTATACAAATCTTACAACTGGAAAATCATTCGTGATGCCAATCGTGCTTCCGCTTAAACCTTCAGCGTCAGCGGCGCGAAACAGAGGCTTCGGAATTCGACCTAGTTTTGTCATTTCTTGTAGCGACTGGGCATTTGCATCCGGATATCTTGGCGCCGTTGGGCTTGTTCTGTTCTTCGTTGCGTTACCCGAAGTCGTCGCTGGAGCAGCTTATGCTGCCGCTATTTCAGCGACTGTAAATGGGCTTAGTTTTGTTGCTACCTTAGGCTGGCTAAGCTCATCGTTTCACCTCGGTTGTGTCGGGGGATAGCGAGCTACAAAATGTCGGTTCGCATACGTGGACGCGAACGGCGGCGACGGTCCTATCGAAATACAGCTATTATCTTTACCGTCATGGCAGTCACCGCGCTGCTCGCTCCCGTCACGGCATTTCCTTGGATGAAATGGTTGTTGGTAGTAGGTGGCTTCTCCGTCGCTACAGTGTGCATTTTTAGAGTGCTCACGCTGGAGAATAGCGCCTGCGACTAACCAAGTTCACTGCATAATAGCAAAGCTTGCTGGTAATTCGCGAGACGCTACAAGCGTGTCACTCCAAAACGAACCATAATCTTTATCGACCTCTTCCTCCACTGTAGCCCCAGCCGCGATCAATCTTCTGCTCGAGTGCGACGACCCGCTGCTGTTTCTGCTCGCGCTCGAGCCGAATACTGACGTCCTGCACCACGTCGTGCACGAGCGCTTTACCGTTGTCGCGTTGCGCTCGAACTAAGAGGTCACCAAAGTTCTGAACCTCACTTTTGCCGTAGGCGATCGTCACGTTGTCGCGCGCCCGCGTCACGTCGACGTAGAGCCCACGACGCGCCTCAGCAGATGAAGCGAGGGCAAAGACGGCATCGACGGTCCGCCCCTGCGACCGATACGAGGTCGTCGCGTAGCCGTGGTCGATCGCGCGATGCTCGTGCAAATCCCAGTCAACCCGCGCGCCGTCGCGGGTGCGCACGAGCTCGAGCCGCCCATCGTCCCGGTGGGCGGTGAGCGTGTACAGATCGCCATTGACGCCGCCGTGCGCACGTTCCCGGCCCGCGAGCACGTCGCCGATCGCGAAGGCGCGCTCGCCGAAGTCCGTCGCATAAACGCGCTCTTCACCAAGCCGTTCTTTGATCGCCTCGCGCGCAAGTTCGTTCATTGCGCGCACGTCGTCGTTGCGCGTCGCAACGAGCAGCGCGCTCTTGCCGGCGTGCGTCGCCTCGGCCCACGACCGCACGAGCGCCACGCGGGCTTCATCGTGCGTCGCGTGCTCGCGTACGGCGCCCTTCTCACGCAGCACGTCGAGCGCCCGCGAGACAACGCCCGCGCGCAGATCCCGGCCAACATCGCGCAGCCATTCTTCGCGTGCTCGCCGCGTGTCGCGCATATCGAGTGCTTCATACTCTTCAGCGAGTCCCCGCAGCACCGCACCGCGCCCAACGCTCTCATGCTGCGCGACGTCGCCCAAGAGCAGCACCCGTGCGCCGGCATCACTCGCTCGCTCAAAGAGCACCTTCGCCTGCGAAGCCCCAAGCGTCCCCGCTTCGTCGATCATCAGCACGCTGCGCGCGTCAAGCCGATCGCGCCCGTTCTCGAGGTCCGATAATAACTTCGCGACGGTGCGCGCGTCGATGGCCGCTTCTTCTCCCAGCGTGCGCGCTGCGTCGCCGGCAACCGCTGCGCCGATCACCCGGAACCCGGCCTCTTCGTACGCCGCCGCGACATCGCGCTGCAAACGCGACTTCCCGGCCCCCGCGATGCCCGTAACGATCGCCAAATCGCCCTGGGCGCCAAGATGCGCGAAGGCGGCCACTTGCTGCGCGTCGAGCCCCGCATCGGGCGCCCGCAACGCTATCTCCCGATGGCGCCCAGCGAGCGTCACCGCCGCTTCAAAGACCGCCCGCTCCTCAACGACGACCCGCTCGAGCGTATACGCATCGCGATCGAGCGCCAGCGACGCGCCGACGGCGGCCTCCGTCGCGCGCTGCACGAGCGCCTCATGACCGCTCCGCACCCCGAGCGTCGACCGCACCTCACGCTCCACATCCGCGGCGCTCCAGACCGACCGCGTCTCCGCGAGCCGCTCGAGCACGAGCTCCGGCTGCGCTCTCAAAATCTCGACCCGCTCCGCAATCCCGACCTCGCGCCGCTCGAGCTCGCGCGCGTCGCGCGCCACGACCGCGGGCGACGGCTCGTACCTGCCGAGCCGCTCCTCGAGCCGCACCATGCTGGTCGCCACGCGCCCGAGCGGCACATGCCGCCCCGCCTCCAGATCCAAGAGCCGCCCGCCGCGCCCGGCCTTCTCGACCGCCAAGCCGATCGTCTCGAGCTCGCGGTGTAACCCGCCCCACGTCGCCGCCCGCCGCAGCGACACCGCCGCAAAATCCGCGCGCCGCTGCCATGCCTGCTCGTCGCGCTCCGGCGCTTCAAAAGCACCAAGCCGCCCCTCAAGCCCGCGAAGGTCGAGCCCGACGTCCGAGGCTTTCACGCGCTGCCCATGCTCGGGCCCGACGACCCGCGCCCCGCTGCCGGCGGGTTCGAGCCGCACCCATAACCGCGCAACACCGCATGCACATCGCCCCAGCTCGCTCCTTCACGTGCGACCGCGAATGCCGCCGCCGGCACCGCCTCGCGCGACAATAACTCGACCCACGAATAATGCGTCCGCCGCAGCGCATCGCGCCGATCGATCGTCGCCCCCTCCTGCCGATCGATCCCGACCGCCATCGCAAGCGCCGGCTCGAGCTCGCGCTCGATGCCCGGCACAACCGATAACTCGCGCTCGCCGAGCTTCGAACGCCACTCCACGTGCCGGTCGACCTGCAGCCCCATCTCGCGCTCGCACCATTCCGCCGCGCGCCCGAGCTTGGCGTAGTCTTGCCAACGGTCGAGCATCCGCTCGCGCACCGACACCTTGTTGATCGCCAGATGCACGTGGTAGCGGTCCGTGTCCACGTCGTGATGCAGCGCCGCAAAATACTGGTGTTCGCTCGCATCGAGCGACCGTCGCACCGCGTCGACCGAGAGCTTTGCTTGCTCGACGTCGAGCGGCTCGCCCGGCCGCGCCGACAAAATCACGTGATACACCGGGTCTGCTAACGACCGGCTCTTGCCGTGCTCGCGCGCCGCGTGCGCGACCGCCTCCATCTCGAGCGCCGCCGTCTCATGCGATGCGACGAGGCCACTCCAGGAGGCGACCAGATCGTCGCGCACACGATCGAGCTGGTCGTACTCAAGATACTGCTGCAACGCGCTGAACGACCCGCGCCCGGCACGCCGCATCGGCGCTACTTTCGCAATCACAAACGGACGGACGACGCGCGCACGAGCCGCCGCGCCGTCGTCGCCAGGTCGTCGCGAATCGCCGCGAGCTCATCGAGCAGCCGCGCGACGGCCGCATCGACGTTCCCGATCGCAGCCCGCGCATCGCGTGTCGCTTGCGAGAGCGCAAACGCATGCTGCTCCGCGTTCGTCGCCGTAGCCGGCATCTCGAAGAAATGCTTGAGCAACCCGAACGCGCGGCCCAGCTCGCTGCGCGATCGGCGCATTTCCTCCGGTAGCAAACCCAAGACGCCCGCGAGCCGCGACACGTCTGCCAGCGGCAGCTCCGACACGGGCGGCAACACCACACGCTCGGGATCGTCGAGCAGCCGCCCGACGTAGGCGCTCACGTCGAGCCCGGACTCGCCGGCACGCAACCGCAAACGCAGCGCATCGGCCGGCTGCAATCGCAGCATGACGGCCGTCGTCGTCCGGTTCGGCACCCGCCGCGCCGCACGCGCATCCTCGCTGTGGCTAGCCATAGCTATATCCTGTCCTCTACCCTCTCCGCGTCTCTCCGCCCGTTGTCTGCTGCGCTCCCGACAAGCGCTTCTCCTACCGCAACAGGACGTCCGTCCGTCTCGTTGAAACGGCATTACTAATGGAGGTCGCGTTACGTGGATTTAACGACGACGATTAAACATGCGCTGCAAGAGGCCGTGAAAAGCGGACCAGGACGATCGCAAACACGCTCTTCCGCCGTCAAAGCCGCACTCATCGAAAACCGCGAGCTTATTACCAAAGCGATGGCGCAAGGCTATAGTGCTACGGGGCTTGCGAAGAAGCTGAAAGCCTCCGGACTTGCGGCGAGCGTCGAAATGCTGCGGCAAGCCGTACGCGATATCGCTCGAGCGAAGCCGAGTACGGTGAGCGCTCCGGTACGGACGCGCTCTTCTTCTACGAAGTCGGCACGCGTCGCCTCGGCTGAAAATAAGGCGTTCGATGCGGAGGAGCGCACGGCGTGAAGCGCTGGATCCTCGTCACGAGCGGCAAAGGCGGCGTCGGCAAGAGTCTCGTTGCCCGGTTACTCGCTGAAATGAAACGCGAGGCGGAGCCGGCGACCTGGCTGGTCGACGGCGACGGGTGAGGTGGGACAGCTCGTCCAGTATCTTGGCCGGCGCGATCCGAGCGGACGGCTGCTGCGCGAGCAGCGCGGAGACTCTGGCGTCGCCACCTTCGCCTTGCATGGCTGGCGCGACGACGCCGGTATGCGCGAGGTCCTGGACGGCTTGATTCGGCCGCTGCAAGAGGCTTCAGCCGATGTGCTCGTCGATCTGCCGGCCGCCTCCCTTGGCGTGCTCGCTGCGCTGGAACGCGAAGCGGGTCTATCTGCGGGCGCGGCGCGTCTGGGCTATCGGCCGACGCTGGTTGTGCCGCTCTCGCCGATGCTCGCGTCGAGGACCTCGATCGCGGATGCCCTTGATCTCGGGGACGGCTACGACGTCGTGGCGGTGCGTTCGGAGTTCTGGGGCAACGACGGCGACTATCGGCGCTGGCTGAGCTCGGGACTGCGTTCGCGGCTCTTTGCTGCAGGCGGAGTGGAACTCGTCCTCCCGCGCTTGCGTGGCTGGATCGTCGTCGATCTGGATGAAAAGCATCTGCCCTTTGCCGCCGGCACCCGGCCGGGCGTGCTCGACTATCCCGACGACGAGGTCTTGACGCGCTGGCTCGTGCAGGCGCGCACGGCACTCAGCGGCGCGGGCCCGTTGCTCGGGGTGTGGGGAGCGGCGTTGCGGGCGTGAGCGCGACGAACGGCCAGGCCACCGGCCAGCAGACGGCGCTCGATCGCGTCGCGAGCGGGCTCTCGAGCGAAGCGGCCCGCACCGAGCTGTATCGCTACGCGAGCAGCGTCGCAGAACAAATGCCGCCGGACGCCTCGAGCTGGTATGTCGTCGGCGCCGTCATGCAAGTCAACGCCGTCACCCGCACGGAGTTGACAACGCTCGCGCAACAGGCCAAACGCGGTGGGACGATTCTGGCCGGCTTCTACGAGGTCGCCGCGCGGCTGCCGACGATCGCGGGAGCGTCGCTACTGACGGCCGCCCTAACGGTGCTGCTCACGGCCGTGGTTGCGAGTGTCTTTTGGCACGGCGGCTACGACGCCGGCTGGAGCGGCTCGCAAACCGGCATTTACGCCACCCAACAGCAGTTGCGCTGTCAGGGGATCGCCGCGATGCGCCATGAGCTCGTGGCGCATCGCGACGGCTACGGCACCCACGTCGCGAACTACGTCCAGGTCACAAGCGGCTGCGCCGCTCCGAACAGCCAATCGGCGCAGCGTCGGCGTTAGCCGGGACCTTCGCCCTGGCGGGCGGAGCCCGGTGCTCGTCTCGGTCACCCGCACGCGGGTCCCGACCAAGACTCCGCCCGGGCTAGAAAAGGCGCTAGGACGTCTTTTCTGATTCCTGATGACTTCCGATACGTTCAAACGCTGAGAACACGCCTGTAGCGCCAAGAATGGCCTGTTTCTCCCCCGCCACCCAGCCATGAAACCAGTTATTTCGTAAGTTCGCGGAAACGGAGCTCGCCGATCGGCCCGCTCGCACTCGAAACGACGATTTCGACGTCGCGCCCTAGATGGCGTAGCACGGCCAAAAGCCGGTCGACCGAAAATCCTGATCCACGGCCGTTGGCAATACGAGAAAGCTCCGGCTGCTTGAGGCCAACGAGCTCACTTGCCTGGTTTTGCGTCAGCGCTCGCCGGCGCATCTCGGAGTTAATGGCCTGTATGAGCTGCGCTTTGAGCAGCCGCTCTTCGGGATTGGGCAACCCCAGATCCGCAAAGACGTTGCTGCCGCCGGTACGGACGACTTGGCCCTCAATCATCTCGGTTTTCATGCTTGATTCTCGCAATTCATAGGCGTCGTTCGATGAGCTCGAGCTCGGCTTTGGGCGTTTCGCTGCCGTGCTTGGACTTTTTCTGGAATGCGTGGAGTACGTAGATGACCTCGCCGAGCTTGACCGTGTACATGAGCCGGTACGTGCCGCCCGGATCCGAAGCGACGATCTCGACGACGTCGCGGAGGATCCCGCGCATGGGTTTGGCCTTGTCGGAGAGCTCGCCGGTCTGCCCGAGGTAGAGCGCGTAGCCGAGATCGTCTTGGACGTCTTTTGGAAAAGCCCGGAGATCGTCGTACGAGGCACCGATCCAGACCACGGGTTTGAGATTCACGCGACCTCCCGCAACGATAGTATATCAGATTTGTTATATCCCCGGCGAGCTTTGGCGATTGCGCCGGAGGGGTTTGAGCCGGGACCGTCCCCTTCGTTGCGCAGAGGCAAGGGGTCAGCTGGCTTATTGCGCCGTCTGGGGGTCTCGCCGTTCACCGTCGGGCGCAGCCCTAGCGCGCGGGGCAAGACCGCCGGCGTGCCGGCGCCGAGCGCAGCGAGGGAAGCCTTGCGCCGCGCGCTACCGTCACGGGACGGTGAACGGTGAGACCTAGTAAGGTACGAGCCGATCGGCCGGAGCACTTTTAAATTGGCCGAGGCCTCAGCCTCGGGCTACCTTTTTCCCCTTCCGCGGTCAGCAACGGCGCGTTAGTAAGTTAATAGGGTGTTACAGCCTGTTACGGGTCAGAAAATGCGCCGGAAAAGCCTATGAAATAAAGCTTTTCGAAAACGCCGCGTGGGCGATACCACGAAGTTTTGTGGGCGATACCACGAATCTAACGTGGGCGATACCACGAAGTTTTGTGGGCGATACCACGCAAGGCGTGGGTGATACACGTTCCCGAGTCATTACAGTCGGCTGAAAAGCGTGGGCGATACCACGCAAACAAAAGCGTAAGAGCGTTAAAACGTTTTATTTTTGCGCACTACGATGCTGGTGCGTTTATACGTTATAGCGTTCTACGTTAAAAAGCCGAAGCGTATTGCCTCTCTAGCGTTAGAACGTTCCAACATGTTAAGATCGGGCCGTGATAACGTTAGCGATCGCCAACCAGAAGGGCGGCGTCGCAAAGACCAATCTGACGGGGAACCTGGGCGCAGAATTAGCGGCCCGCGGCCAGCGCGTTGTGCTCGTGGACCTCGACCCTCAAGCCACGCTAACTACCTGGCTTTTAGGCCGCACGAACGCCCCAGGCACAGCGGAAATCTTACTTGGCGAAGAAGAGGCGGCACGGGTCCTAATCGACGTCCCAGCCTTCGGCTTAGCCCTCCTTGCGGCGGTTCCCGACCGCTTGCGAATCGCCGAACGCACGCTCTCAGCACAAGTGGCCTCAGAACGCGCGCTAAGTAAGGCGCTGCGCCGCCTCGAAGCCGATGTTGTTCTGATCGATTGTCCACCGTCGATGGGCGTCCTTACGGCATCCGCGCTTGTTGCAGCGACGAGTGGAGTCGTCATTCCGCTCGCCGCTGCCCCAGAAGCCCTCGATGGCTACGTGCAGGTGACTGCTAACCTGCAACGGCTACGCGACGCGCTCGACTTACCGATCCCGATCGTTGCTGTTGTGCCGACCCGCTTCGACCACCGCCTACGAATTGCGCGTGATGTACTCGAAGCGGCGCGCGGTCTTTGCAACGGAACGCTGACATCAGCGATTCGCGAAAACGTTGCGCTGCGCGAACTCTTCGGCCATCGCCAGCCGATTCGAACTTATCGTCCGGAGTCGACGGGTACGGCTGATTACGCAGCCGTCGCTACAGAGGTATTACAGCGTGCCAAGTAAGAGCGCGATCGGTGATCTCGCCGGCATCATCGGTGGCCCTGTCGCTTCGTTACCGGAGCCAGTAGAACCAAAACGGAAGCCGCGCGCCGAGCGCATCGTATCTACGCCGGTGACACCCCAAGTCGTTGATATCCAGCCTCGGCTATTGGACGACCCCGACGAGCAGTCCGACCGCATTACGGTAATTTTGCCGATTTCATTATTGACGCAAGTGGATGGTCGCGTTGCCGCGTTGCGGCGGAAGAAGAAGGTGAGCGTGAGCGGGTATATCGAGGCCGCGCTTCGTGAGCTTTTGGCAACGGGTGAGCACGATATTGAGGCGCTTGAACGCTATCGGATCACCGCACGCCGCTCGGTATCGAAGGTACGCTAATGTCGACGCTCTTCGACATGGAAGAGATTGCACGGCGCGCCGCTGCCAATGCATCCAATAAGCGCGATGCGTTGGATAATGACGCAACGGTTAATCATAACAGCGGTAGCCTTGCGCCGATTAAGCATCCGCAACAGGATTTCTTTCTCGCTCAAATCTTTGACGCACCACTCAAAGATGACCAAGCGACGATGGAACACCCGATGTTCTCGCTCTCGAAGACGCCAGATCTTAAAATCCGCGTTTACGAGCACAACGGTAACACGATTACGATTACGCCCAGCGCTGCCGGCCTGGCGACGATTTGGGATAAAGACATTCTGCTCTTCACAATCTCATGCCTTATTGAAGCGCAAAATCGCGGTCTCCCGATCGGCCGTTCCGTGCGCCTACGCGCTCGCGACTTGCTCGTTTACTGCAACCGTGGCACGAGTGGCGCTGAATACGATGCTCTCGTAAAGGCGTTCGAGCGCCTCGCTGGGACCCGAATCAAGACTGATATCACAACCGGGAAGAAGCGCACTCGCCAAGGGTTCGGCTTAGTTGAGTCCTGGTCTATCGTCGAGCGTACGCCAAGCAATCGGATGGCATCGATCGAGCTGACGCTCTCAGAGTGGCTTTACAACGCCATCGTGGCAACCGAGGTGCTCACGCTGTCGCGAGACTACTTCCGGCTCCGCAAGGGGCTGGAGCGCCGGCTCTACGAGCTTGCGCGTAAACACTGCGGTCTCCAGGCGACGTTCACAATTGGTCTGGAGACGTTGCAAAAAAAATCCGGTGCGACGTCCTCAATTCGAGAGTTCCGAAGACAGATCCGAGAGATCGCAGCTGACAACGCGCTACCCGACTATAGCCTTACGTTTGAAGACGCCAACGATCGCGTCACCTTGTGGACGCGTGACGGCGGCAAACGATTGCGGCGGATGATTCAGGACGTGCATGATCGTGGCATTACCACGCTTGACAAACAACCGAGATGATTCCGGGCATTTGATCCATATTTAAAACGATATTAAGTCTTTGTGAGCTCGACATGGCACGCCTCGAGTGTGAGCTGCCATGTTGCGCTCAAAGTGACGCGGCGTAGCGCATTTCTAATCTACGGAGATCAATATGATCTGACATCGGAATTCGGCTGCTCGACACCCGTCGATCACAGAGTGCTTAGAATCCCGTAAACAACCTCTTTCGAATACAGACAAGCTATATATCGCGAATACTTTCAAGCGTGCTAGCTATGAATTTCCCCGTTTGGAGCAGGGTTCTGTATCCGTCTCCTCTTGCAGATGATTTCGATTCGGTGAACGCGAGGCGCAGATCACGCATTGCCTCGTCAAGGACGGCCCATTCCGCAGGCTCGTGCCCATCCCAAGGTACTAGCCGCTGTTTCTCGATCCGACTACAACAGCGGCACGCGCTCTGCCAGAAGGGTATCGCTATCTTCACGCGGACATATCCCGTGCGGGGCGTAGCGGCTCGGGGTACTGTTTTTCGCGTGGAGCGCAAAGCCAAATGGAACGCATGGGCGACGGACGTCAGGACACGTGGGCTGAGTGGAAAGCAGCAGTACTCGCCCTCTCCGACGACGCTCTGCATCGGTATCTTGGAGAGGTCGAAGGGTTCAGCCCCGATCGGATTGCCAAATTCCTGGCCCAGGACGCAATCATCTTACCTGAAGACTGGGTGACGACCGACGCTGCACAGCAGGCGGTCCACCGTTTTTTCGACTTCAAGCGGAACGTGCTGGACCACGGGCATCCCGGCGCGGCGCTCGACAGTCAAGAAGCGCGCGCCGCAGCGCTCTCTCCGTCCGACGACACACATTCCAACTAACGCGACGCGTACTCACTCGATAACAACAGGTCTTCCTAAAGGTAGTAGCCAGTGATCGCACCATACGAACGTTTGACCGAACCCATGATCCGCCGCGACGGCGTGCTCACGCCGGCGACGTGGGACGAGGCTCTGGATGCCGCAGCAGACGGTTTTCGCCGCGTCATTGCCGAGCATGGCCCGGACGCGCTCGGAATCTTCAGTTGTTCGCGCACGACGAACGAAATGAATTATCTGGCCGCGAAGCTCGCGCGCACCGTTTTTCGCACGCATAACATCGATAGCTGCAACCGAACTTGACACGCTCCTAGCGTCGTCGGTCTGGCGGCAGTTTTTGGTGCCGGTGGCGGCACGAACTCGTACCTCGAAGCACAAAATTGCGACGTTATTTTCTTATGGGGATCGAATGCGCGTGAAACGCACCCGATATTTTTTCACCACGTCTTAAAAGGCATCCATAACGGCGCGAAGTTGATTTCCGTAGACCCGCGCCGAACGAGCTCCGCTCAGTGGGCGTACCGCCATCTGCAGATCAACGTTGGTACCGACATCGCGCTTTCCAACGCTATGGCGCGCGAGATTATTCACGCGGGACTTGCCAACGAGGGTTTTATCAAGCACGCGACGTTCGGATTCGAAGCTTTCGCGCGAGGGGTCGAATCCTACACGCTCGAGTACGCCGAGCAAGAGACCGGCATTCCGGCGGAGATGATCCGCGAAGCTGCCCACCTCTTCGCGCGCGCCGACCGAGCGCAGATCTGTTGGACGCTCGGCATTACCGAGCACCACAACGCCACGGACAACGTCTTTTCCCTCATCAATCTCGCGCTGCTTACCGGTCATATCGGCCGCTACGGCTCGGGCGTCAATCCGCTGCGCGGCCAGAACAACGTCCAGGGTGGCGGCGACATGGGTGCGATCCCCAATCGTTTCGTTGGCTTTCAAGACATCCGCGATCCGGAGGTGTGCGACAAGTTTTCGCGCGCTTGGGGCGTGCCCCAGAAGAACGAGTATGGGATGACCATGACTCAAATGTTTGAAGCGACGAAAAACGGCAATTTCCACGGGCTCTTCATCATCGGTGAAAATCCCGTGCAGTCCGAGGCCGATCAAGACCACACCATTGGTCTTCTAAAAAGTCTGTCCCATCTCGTCGTGTTCGACATCTTCCTGACGAAGACGGCGCAGTTAGCCGACGTCGTCTTGCCGTCGGTCGCCGGCTGGTGCGAGTCCGACGGCACGGTCGTTAACAGCGAACGCCGGGTTCAGCGCATTCGCAAGGCGCTGGAACCGCCGCATGACGCTCGGCAGGAAACGTGGGTGATCTCCGAGCTTGCTAAGCGCCTTGGAACCGATTGGGGCCAGCCCGAGCCGCATGAAATTTGGGACGAAGTGCGGTCGCTTGCGCCTCATATGTTCGGGGGGATGACGTACGCTCGGCTCGAGAACGAAAACGGTCTTCAATGGCCGTGTCCCGACGAGTCGCATCCCGGCACGATATTTTTGCACGACCGGCTTTGGAGAGAGCCGCTCGAGGGCCCGCGCGTACCGTTCTCCGTCGTCGAGCACGATCTGCCGGTCGAACGCCCGGACGCGCACTATCCCTTCATGCTCACGACCGGACGCCGGCTCTCTGACTACAACACGGGCGTCCAGAGCGGCGGATTCGATTCACCGTTACGGCGCTCCGAGGCCGTTCAAATGCACCCTGACGACGCAAAGCGGCTCGCAGTCGACGACGGCCAGCCCGTGCGAATTAGTTCGCGACGCGGATCGGTCGTTGCGCCGGTGCGCTACGACACGACGTTAAAGCCCGGGCTCGTCTTTATGACCTTCCACTTTCAAGACGAGGTCAGCACCAATTTACTGACTATCGAGGCTTCCGATGAAAAATCCGGCACCGCCGAATTCAAAGCATGCGCGGTCAAAATCGAAATTCTGGAAGTGAACGTAGCGCCGCATGAAAATGGCCACGCCACGGCCCAAAACGGCAGCGCTGACGGCACATTTCCCGCTGGCGAGCCGGGTGCGTCGCAAACGCCGGCGAGCGCCGCGGCGCGTTAAGCTCGACGCTGCAAACGCGTGTTCACCGCAACTCGTATGAAGGAACGCCATGTCGCATGATGCCGATGTCTCGCCTGAGGACCTGTATAAGAACGCCGTTGGCGACGCTTCAGAGATCGCCGACAAACCTAAGGGCAAGCCGGACG
>JAABUQ010007796.1_pt1 | contig 15311 bp, 15 predicted proteins | sample 5560001 | NCBI WGS metagenome assembly JAABUQ01 (sample SAMN10711888, study PRJNA513371) | rock metagenome | isolation source: Antarctica rocks | place: Antarctica: Victoria Land, Finger Mt nord | collected 2015-12-18 | reverse complement strand
CGGCCAGATCGATCAGCACCTCCCCGGTCGGCAGTTGCAGCGACAGGTTGAGGCTGCCCACCATGTCCCAGGATTTCTGGTCCATGCCGGGGCGGACGGAGCTTTCGCTCATGTCCACGGCCGGGTTGTCCCCCGGGTTGCCCAAAGCTGCGTAGGCGCCGCTCATCCGATCACTCCCGCCTCGATCTCGGCCAGGGCCGCGTCGCGGTCCGCCGGGCCGAGGAAGCCCAGGTGCCACTGCCAGGCATGTTCCATGAAGCCGACGCCGCGGCCCGCGATGGTGTCCGCGATGATGCAGGCCGGCTGGTCGCGCGGGGTGTTCAGCGCCCAGTCCAGGGTTTCGCCGACCAGATCCAGGTCATGCCCGTCAATGCGGCGCACGTCCCAGCCGAAGGCCCGCCACTTGTCCCCCAGCGGCTCGTTGTTCATCGTCTCCGACACCACGCCGTCCGAACCCACCGCGTTGTTGTCCACGATGCCGACCAGGTTGTGCAGCTTGTAGTGCGCGCCGGACATCGCGGCCTCCCACACCTGGCCCTCCGCCTGCTCCCCGTCGCCCATCATGCACACGACCCGGCCGGGAGAGCCGCGCAGCCGCAGCCCCAGCGCCATGCCGACCGAAACCGACAGGTTGTGCCCGATGGAGCCGCTGCTGAAATCGGCCCCGCGCACCTTGCGCATGTCGGGATGGTCCCCGTACGGCGATCCCAGCCGCGTGTAGGTGTAGAGGTCGTCCCAGCCGAAGAACCCGAGGTCGGCCAGCACGGGATACAGCCCAATGGCGGCATGGCCCTTGCCCATCGTGAAGCGGTCGCGGTCCTGCCAGCCCGGCTCGTTCGGCCGGACGTGCATGAACTCGTAGTAGAGCGACGCCACCAGCTCGGCCATCGAGAAGGCGCTGCCGTAGTGGCCGCTGCCGCAGATGTCGGTCAGCTTCACCGTCTCGCGCCGGATCATCCGAGCCTTGCCGCGCAACAGGTCCTTGGGGACGTTCCGGCGCGGCCTGTGGCTATCCATGGATCAGCATCCCCCCGTTCACGTCTATGACGGCGCCGGTGACGTAGCAGGACAGCTCGGACGCCAGGAACAGGAAGATGCGCGCCACGTCGTCCGCCTCGCCCAGCCGGCCCAGGGGGATGGTGGCGGCGATCTCGGTCTTCATGGCGGGCGTCAGCTTGCCGCCGGTGATGTCGGTCTGGATCAGGCCGGGCGTCACGCAGTTGACCCGGATGCCGTCCGGCCCCAGCTCCCGCGCCATCGCCTTCGCCAGGCCCAGCACGCCGGCCTTGGCGGCGGAGTAGTGCGGCCCGCCGAAGATGCCGCCGCCGCGCTGCGCCGACACGCTGGACATGCAGGCGATGCTGCCCGCCCGGCGCTCCCGCATGTGCGGCACCGCGGCCTGGCTCAGGTTCAGCACCCCGCGCAGGTTCACGTCCATCACCGCGTCCCACTGCGCCGCGCCGATCTCCATCAGCTTGAGCGGCTGCGTGATGCCGGCGTTGTTGACCAGCACGTCTATCCCGCCCATGTCCGCGATGACCCGGACGGCAGCGTGGCCGCAGGCGATGCGGTCGGTCACGTCGCAGGCGTAGCCGCGGTGCCCCAGCCCCAGCTCAGCCGCCGCCTCGTCGAAGCCGTGCAGGTCCAGGATCGCCACGCGCGCGCCATGGGCCGCGAACAGCCGTGCGGTCGCCAGGCCGATCCCGCGCGGACTGGCGGCACCGGATATGACCGCGATCTTGCCGTCGAGCAGCATGCGTTTCCCCGTTGTCGTTGGACGGGATGCTTGCGCCGTCCTGGCGCGGCGGCAAACGACAAGTTTGCACCGGTTGGTGACTACGTTTCATCATCGCGGCCATGCTGCCATTGCCTGCGCTGCGCGTGTTCGAGGCTGCGGCCCGCAACCGGTCGTTCCGGCAAACGGCGGAGGAGCTGCGCCTATCGCCATCCGCCGTCAGCCACGCCATACGCCGGCTGGAGCAGGAACTGGGCGTGGCCTTGTTCGAGCGGGACGGCCGGGCCGTGCGGTTGTCCGCTGCTGGGGACACGCTGATGCGGCACGTGTCGCGCGGCTTCGCCGAGCTGCAGGCGGGGATCGCCGCGGTGGGCGCGCGCGGGCCGCTGCTGTTCCGCCTGCACTGCGCCCCGTCCTTTGCGGCGCAATGGCTGGCGCCGCGGCTGCCCCGGCTGCTGGCGCGCCATCCGGCGCTGGAGGTGCGCTTGCACGCCGACGCGAACTATTCCCGGTTCGCAGCCGACGAGTACGACGCCGATATCATCTACGGCCTGCCGCGCACGCCTGGGCTGGTGGTGGTCCCCCTGGGCGAGGAGGTCGTGGCACCGCTCTGCGCTCCCTCCCTGGCCGCGGGCCTGCGGACGCCGCAGAACCTGTTGAACCATCCCCTGATCGCCAGCGACAACAAGCTGATACGCTGGGCCGACTGGTTCGCCGCCAACGCCATGCCAGCCCCGGTGCTGCGCGGGCCGCGGTTCGACCGGTCGTTCCTATCCGTGGCGGCAGCGGCGGACGGCATGGGCATCGCGCTGGAAAGCACCCGCCTGGCCGAACGCGAGCTGGCCAGCGGGCGCCTGGTGCAGCCGCTGCTAGGCATTGCGTCGGACTGCCGCTACGTCGGCCACCATCTGGTGTATCCAGCCGCCCGAAGCGGGCCGGTCATCCTGTTCCGCGGCTGGTTGCAGGCCGAACTCGGGCTGGACTGACCTGGAGCCTCGCACGGGCTGGCGGATTGGCAAGGCGGACGGGACACATGGAACGGCACCGTCAACTTGGCTGCCGACCGGCTTGCGGGATGCGGCTGAGATAGGCAGGCGGGCGGGATGACGACACCTGCCTGCCCGAGCTACGCCGGCTACCGCTTCCCGGCCGAGATCATCAGCCACGCCGTCTGGCTCCCTTTCCGCTTCCCACTCAGCTTGCGGATGGTGGACGAGCTGCTGGCCGCGCGTGGCACCGTCGTCAGCCATGAAACCGTCCGCCAGTGTGCGCTGAAGTTCGGCCAGGCGTTCGCGAACCAGGTCCGCCGCAGGCTGCCGGCGGTGGGCGACAAGTGGCACCTACACGAGGTCGTGCTGACGATCGCGGGCATGAATTACTGGCTGTGGCGCGCGGTGGACCAGACCGCCTCCCGGCTTCGCTGAACCGGGGTGCTGGACATCCTGGTGCAGAGCCGGCGCGACACGCGGGCCGCCAAGCGCCTGCTGCGCAAGCTGCTGAAGCGGCAGTGCCGGGCTCCCCGTGTGATGGTCACCGACAAGTTGGCGAGCTGCGGGGCGGCCAAGTGCCAGGTGATGCCCCTGGTCCAGCACAGGAGGCACAAGGGCCTGAACAACTGGGCGGAGACCTCGCACCAGCCCACGCGACGGCTGGAGCGGCAGATGAAGAGGTTCAAGTCGCCTGGGTAGGCACAGCGCTTCCTCTCTGCACACGACGGGATCAACGACCTGTTCCACCTCCGCCGTTATCAAGTGCCCGCCACCCAGTATCGAGCCGCCCGGACCCAGGTCTTTCAGGTTTGGGCCGAGGTCACCGGCGTCGCCGCTTCGGCGTAACCACGAGCACGCCGTCCTTGTCGCACGCCATCGCGACCTCAATCCAACAAGTTGACGGTGCTCGCTGCATGGATGCTCCGGCTGGCCACGGCAGCCCTGAGGCGGTCGCCTCACTCCTTGCTGATGTTCCAGTATGCCGCGACGGGCGAGTCCAGCACGCCGTGCAGGTTCGAGCGGTAGGCCGCAGGCTGGGTCGCCTGGCCTAGCAGGCGGTAGGGATTCACGGCTGCAAGGCGCCGCTGCAACTGCTCCAGGATCGCCGGGCGGGCGGCTGTGGCCGCATTGGCATAGGCGGCGCGCAGCCGCTCCACCTCTTCGTCGCAGGGCCAGCCCGCCAGGTTGCTGCGGTCGCAGGCCATGTTGGCGAAGATGTTGGTGCTCGGGTTCCACGCCAGCACGCCAGGTTCGCCGGTGACGTACAGGTTCCAGCCGCCCGCGTCCGGCGGGGACTTGTTCGTGCTGCGGCTGACCACGCCGCCCCAGTCGGTCCAGGTCAGGTCCACGTTGACCCCGGCGCGGCGCAGCGCGTCCACAGTCACCTCCGCCATCGCGCCCATGTAGGCATAGTCGTGCGTGCCCATCATCCGCAGCACCTCGCCCTTGTAGCCGGCCTCGGCCAGCAACTGCTTGGCGCGGGCCAGGTCGGGGCCGAAGTCCCCGGCGCCCGCGGCGGTGCCGTTGGGCGAGCCGCAGACGAAGAACGAGTTGCAGCGCTGGTAGTAGGCCGGGTCGCCGTAGCCGGCCGCCATCTCGTCGTCTTGGTTGACGATGTAGGACAGCGCCAGCCGCGCGCGCGGGTCGTTGAAGGGCGGGTAAAGGGTGTTGGGCCGCAGGATGGCCTGGCTTGCCAGCCCGCTCAGCACCTGCACCTTGACCGCGCCGCTCCGTTGCAGGACCGGCAGCAGGTCGAAGGACGGACGCTCCAGGAAATCCACCTCTCCGGCTTGCAGCGCAGTGGCGGCGGTGCCCTGGTCGGGCTGGATGACGAACTCGACGCGGTCCACCTTGACCACGCGCCCGCCCGCAAGCCCGTCCGGCGGCTCGTCGCGGGGCACGTAGTCGGGGTTGCGGTCATAGACGACGCGGGCGCCGCTGAGCCGCAGCTCCGTGTTGAAGCGGAACGGGCCTGAGCCGATCACGGAGGTCGCGGGCTTGCCGGGTTCCGGCACGTCCTTGGCCCGCATGATGATCGCGAAGTGCGACGGCGCCGCGGCCAGGATGTCGAGCAGGCCGGGGACGGGCTGCGACAGCGTCCAATCGAAGGTGCTGTCGTCCAGCGGCGTCATGGCCACCGTGACCGCCGCGGCCGTCTTCGCCATCGCGTCTATGGCCATCCAGCGCCGCAGCGACGGGATCACGTCGGCGGTGGTCACGGGCGAGCCGTCGTGGAACCTGAGGCCGTCGCGCAGCGTGAACCGCCAAGTCAGCCCGTCTGGCGACGTGCTCCACGACTTCGCCATCTGTGGCTTGGCCTGAAGCTTGGAGTCCCAGGCGAACAGGCTCTCCCACACCATCGTGCCGTGGATCGTGGAGATCCAGGCCGTGGTATAGAGCGGGTCCGTCACCACCACGTCCGCCTGCGGCACGACGCGCAGCACCTTCATTGAGGCGGCAGAGGGCATCGGGGCGGCAGGGGGCACCTGCGCCAGCGCCGGCAGCACGCTGGCCAGGGCCGCGGAACCGGCCACCAGGCCGTGGATGAACAGGGTGCGCGCGGGCATGGTGTCGGTCACTCCGTCATGACAAGGGCAGCCGGGTCCGCCGTGCCGGGGGTCGTCACGCCACCCGCATCCGGTCGGCCATGCGCTCGGCGATGGCAACCGTGGTCAGGTGAGTGTTGGCACGCGGCACCTCCGGCATGATGGAGGCGTCTATCACGCGCAGCCCGGTGCAGCCGACCACCCGGCACTCCGGGTCCACCACGGCGCGGGGGTCGGCGGCTGCGCCCATGCGGCAGGTGCCGCTGGCGTGCTGCGCGTCGCCGCACTCCGCAAACAGCCACTCGTCGAGTGCGCCGTCGTCCAAGGGGTCCGCCACGGCGCGGCCAGTGGTGCCGTATTCAACCCGGTGCGCCACGCCCGCGATGCCCGGCTGCAAGCAGATGTCCCGCAGCCGCCGCACCCCGTCGCGCATCCGCACGAGGTCGCGCGGGTCGGACAGCATCCGTTCGCGGACCTCGGGGTCGGTGGCCGGGTCCGGCGTGGTGATGCGGACATAGCCCTGGCTGAACGCCTGGTAGACCGACACCGCGACGCGCCCCAGCGCCGCATCCGGGCCGGAGCGCGAGAGCGTGCCGCCGGCCAGGTTGCCCGCGATCATGATCATGTCGTTCTCGCCCGCGCCCTCCAGGCCGGAGCTGTAGCGCAGGCAGCAGTTGGTGTGCCGGTGCATCAGCGTGCCGACCTGCGCGCCGTCCCGCAAGTGCAGCAGCGCGCCCATGATCGGGTGATCCAGCAGGTTCTCCCCCACCGGCAGGTCGGCGCGCACCGGGATGCCCAAGCGCCCGAGCAGGGCCGCCGGGCCGACGCCGGAGCGTTGCAGGATGGCCGGCGAGTGGATCGCGCCCGCGCACAGGATCACCTCCCGCCCTGCCCGGGGCCTGTGGACCTGCCCGCCCACCCGCACGCGTACGCCGCTGGCGTGGGGCCGGTTGCCCTCGATCTCAATCGCCTCCACCAGCGCCCCGCCCACGATCCGCAGGTTGGCCCGGCCCCGCGCCGGCTCCAGGTAGCCGTCGTTGGTCGAGACGCGCCGCCCGGCAACGCTGTTGATCGCATAGGGCGACACGCCCGTCCCCACCGGCGCGTTGTGGTCGTCGCACCAGCCGTAGCCGAGCGCCAGGGCCGCTTCCCGCAAGCCGCGGTCCACGCTGCCCCAGTCCGCGATGGGCGCGCGATAGACCGGGATCGGGCCGGCGCTGCCGTGGTAGGAGGCGTCGCCGAAGTCCATGTCTGTCTCCAGCTTACGGAAATAGGGCAGCATATCCGCCCATCCCCAGCCGGTGCAGCCCATGTCCGCCCAGCGGTCCAGGTCGTCCGGCATGGCGCGTATGGCGATCTGGCCGTTGATGGTGCTGCTGCCGCCCATCGCGCGCCCGCGCCACAGCAGCCGCGGCACCTGGCGCTCGGTGCGCCGGGCCATGAGCGCGGGCCAGCGGAAGGCGTCGTCTGCGATGGCCCGCATCGGGTTGGGGATTTGGATGTGCTCCGGTGTGTCCGCGGTGCGCAGGTCCTGCCCAGCCTCCAGCAGCAGCACGCGGGTGCCCGGGTCCTCGCTCAGCCGGGCCGCAAGGGTGGCGCCGGCCGAGCCGCCGCCGACGATGATGATGTCGTAGTCAGCCTCGATCATACCTGGTTCCCACATGAGCCTGCCGCCGGTCTCATGCCAACCGCCATCCGCTCTGACCCTTACGCAGGAGCATCGTCATTGCGAGCCACCCTTGCGGCGCGGCAATCCAGGGGCGGCAGGCACCGTGCTTTCGGCCCCTGTTGGTGTGGACGGCCTCCGCCCGGCATCTATGTGCCATGATGAGGCTGTTGGGACATCATCAAAGGAGGCCGCCCGTGGAGGAGGTTATACGTATCGGCATGGACACGTCCAAGCGCGTGTTCCAGGTTCATGGCGTGGATAAGCAGGAGCGCCTGATGCTGCGCCGGCAGTTGCGCCGCGACGCGATGGTATCGTTCTTTGCCAAGCACCCTCCTGTGGTGGTGGCGATCGAGGCGTGCGGGTCGGCGCACCATTGGGCGCGGGTGCTGGGAGCGATGGGGCACGAGGTGCGCCTGATCGCGCCGCAGTTGGCCAAGCCTACGTCAAGCGGGGCAAGAACGACGCCGCCGACGCCGAGGCGCTGTGCGAGGCGGCGAGCCGCCCCACCATGCGCTTCGTGCCTGCGAAGACTGCGGACCAGCAGGCGGCGCTGCTCTTGGCCAGCGAGCGCGAGCGGCTGGTGCGGGCGCGCACGCAGCTTGTGAACGCGATCCGCGGGCACGCAGCCGAGTTCGGGCTGGTGGAGGCCAAGGGGGTGGGCCGCGCGGGCGCGCTGCTGGAGGCGGTCGCCGCCGACGCGGGCGTGCCCGTGATGGCGCGCGAGGTGTTCGCCGAGCTGGCCGAGGAGCTGGCGGCGCTGGAGCTGCGGCTCGCTGCGGCGGACCAGAAGCTGCGGGCGTGGCACCGGGCAAGCGAGGTGTCGCAGAAGCTGCTGGCCATTCCCGGCATCGGCCCGGTGGGCGCGAGCCTGCTTGCGATGAAGGTGCCCGACCCGCACGCGTTCAAGTCCGGCCGCGACTTCGCGGCCTGGCTGGGCCTCACGCCCAAGGACCACTCGACGGCGGGCAAGGCGAGGCCCGGCGGGATCACGCGCGCGGGCGACGAGGCCCTGCGCAGCGTGCTGGTGGTGGGCGCCACTGCCGTCATCCGCCAGATGCGGCCCCCTGCGCCCCTCAAGCCGGGGCAACCGAAGCCGGGGCGGGCGGGCCAGGGGCAGGCCGGGACAGCGCCGGCGGAGGCGGGGCGAACGGGGAGGGGGCACGCACGGGCGCGGCCTGCCCCCGCAGGCCCGCGGCCCTGGCTGGCCCGGCTCTTGGAGCGCAAGGCGCCCAAGCTCGCCGCCGTGGCGCTGGCCAACAAGACGGCCCGCATCGCCTGGAAGCTGATGGCCACCGGCGGCACCTGCGACCCCAGCCACGGCCGGTCCGGCGCGGCGTGCGCCGCAGCCGGAGCGCCCGCCGCGGCCTGACCCATGCGCCGGCGGCAGGCAGACCCGCCGCCGGCACGGCGAGACCTTGCAAGAGAAGGAGCAGATGGTGGGACCGATCGGTCCAACGCAAAGGACACTCCGTGCAATCCAGTGGCCCACCAAGGCCGCTCCCCTGTTTGGAACCTTTGCCGCGGAAACCATCTTGGCCAGCGGCGTCATGCCCGCACCAACAGGCCGGACACATGGACGCAAGCGATAAGACCCAATCATCCGCACCCCGCTCCCTTGCAAGCAGGAGGCCGTCCACACATGGGTTGCCGCGTCGCTGCGCTCCTCGCAATGCCGGAACGGTCAAAGCGGATGGCCGTTGGTATCACACCCCTTGCCTGGCCCGTCGCCGGCAGCCCAGCACCTGGCAAGCCTATCCTGAGTTCACCGATGGGCAGCAATCGTTCCACTGGCTCACGGGAAGCTGCAAAGACCAGGCAGGTGGAGGCTCAGGCTAGTTGTATACAAGGATACCGGCGACAGGCACAGTGGTGCTCAACGATCACCAGGGTCGGGCCGATCAGAACCGAGGGAAACACTGCCATGGCCATGAACCGCAGGCGCCTTGCGGCGGGGCTGCTGACCATGCCTCTGTTGCTAGGGACCGTTTCCGCGCAGGCGCAAACCTCGCCGGGCATCCTGCAAGGCGTCATCAGCCGCGGCACGCTCCGCATCGCCGTGCTGCCGAGCCTGCCGCCTTACAGCCGCGTCCTGCCCACCGGCGAGCCGGAGGGCTACGACATAGACATCGCCAAGAGGCTGGCCGAGTCGCTGAAGGTGAAACCCGAGTTCGTCGTCACCGACATTCCCGGCCGCGTTACCTCCCTGCAAACCCGCAAGGTGGACGTGACCATCGCCGACTTCACCCGCAACGTGGAGCGGTCCACCACCATCGCCTTCACCAGCCCTTACCTGGTGACCACCATGCGCCTGCTGGTGCCGGAGGCGCACAAGGGCGCCAGCATCGCCGAGCTGGGCGACGGCGCCGGGGTGCGCGTCGCGATCTCCCGCGGCGGCACGGCGGAGCGCGCGGTGCCGGCGGCGCTGCCCAAGGCGACCCTCGTGCGCTTCAACACCCAGGCCGACGAGATGAGCGCCCTGCTGGGCGGCCAGGCGGACGCGATGGCGGAGGACGATTTCTACAACACCCAGGCCATCAAGGACCGGCCCGGCAAGCTTCGCCAGCTCGACGGCACCCTGGCGCGTGCCGAGATCGCCATCGGCGCCCCGGCCGGCGACGCCGAATGGCTGCGCGTGCTGAACCTGTTCGTGGACCAGATGAACGCCAGCGGCGACAACGCGCGCATGTTCAAGGGGTGGTTCGGCTTCGACCAGCCAGCGATCCAGGCCCGCTACTAGCGGCATGTCCGGAACGAACGGCCACGTCCGGGCCGAACAGAGGCCCGCAGGGGCGGCAGCCAGAGCGCGTCCGGTGCGTCCATCCGCACCCGGCGTGTCCTAGCCGCAGCCGCGCCGCCGGCGTGGACTACACCTTCACCCTGCGGACCATCCTCCCCTACATCGGGGAGCTGTGGCCGGCGGCGGCGCTGACGTTGACGCTTTCGGTGCTGGCCATCCTCGTCAGCCTGGTCATCGGCGCCGGGGTGGCGGTGCTGCGTCGGGGGCGGTCCCGCCTGGGGCGCGGGCTGGCCGGCGCCTACGTGGAGGTGATGCGGAACACGCCGCTGCTGGTGATCCTGTATGTGATCTACTTCGCGGCGCCGGGGATCGGCGTGCGCCTGTCTTCGTTCCAGGCGGCGCTGATCGGGCTGTCGCTCAACAGCGGCGGCTACATGGCGGAGATACTGCGCGCCGGGCTGGCGGCGGTGCCGGCCGGGCAGTTCGAGGCGTCGCGCAGCCTGGGGCTGTCAGGCGCGCAGGCGTTCCGGCTGGTAGTGTTCCCGCAGGTGCTGCGGACGATCTATGCGCCGCTCGGCAATCAGTTCATCACCGTCATCCTCGCCTCGTCGCTCGCGTCCGCGGTCGCGGTGGACGAGGTCGCGTCGTGGATGGAGACGACCGGCTCCACCTCGTTCCGGTTCTTCGAGACGTTCCTGGTCGCGGCCTGCGTCTATCTCGTGCTGTGCCAGGCGGTGAACCTGCTGCGCCTGGGCGTCGGCCGGATGCTGTTCCGGGTAGAGGCGGTGGCGCGGTGACGACGGACTGGCTGAGCTACGGGCCGCTGCTGCTGCGAGCCGCCGGCACGACACTTTGGCTGAGCTGGCTGGCGATGCTGCTGGGCGTCGCCGCCGGCTTCGGCGTCGCGCTGGCGCGGGTCAGCCCGTGGCGGGCGCTGCGCGTCCTAGCGCTGGCCTACACCGAGTTCTGGCGCTCCATCCCGATCCTGATCGTCATGTTCTTCGCCTATTTCGGCCTGCCGCTGTTCCTGGGTCAGGACCTGTCGCCGTTCGCCGCGGCCACCCTCGCCCTCGCGCTGCACGCCAGCGCCTCTATGTCGGAGGTGATCCGCGCGGGGATCGAGAGCGTCGGCCAGGGCCAGTGGGAGGCGGCGCGGGCGTTCGGCCTGCGCTATGGCCGCATCATGCAGCTTGTCGTGCTGCCGCAGGCCGTGCGGGTCATCGTGCCGCCCTCGGTCGGCGTGTTCATCACGGTGCTGAAGGAGAGCACGCTCGCCTCCATCATCGGCTACATCGAGCTGACGAAGACTGGGCTGCTGATCCGCGAGAGCACCGATGGCGGCTTCGTGCCGCTGCTGGCGCTGGCGGCGCTGTACTTCGCGATCAACTACACGATCTCGCTCGGCGGGCGCCTGCTGGAGCGGCGCTACGACGGCGGGCGTCGCCCTGCCCCGGCCGGGGGCATGGCATGAGGCCGGGACCATGAGGTTGGGCAGCCTCGCCCGTGCGTCCGCACGCGCCACGGTGCAGGACGTTTACGAGGACCTGCACGGCCAGATCGTGCGCGGCGCCCTGCGCCCCGGCGACCCGATGTCCGAAACCCGCGTCGCGGAGCGATACGGCCTGAGCCGCACCCCGGTGCGGGAGGTGTTCTGGCGCCTGCGGGAGGACGGCTTCCTGCGCGTCGTGCCGCAGGTCGGCACCTGGGTCGCGCCCATCAACGTGCCGGCCGTGCATGACAGCGGCTTCGTCCGCGAGGCGCTGGAATGCGCCGCCATCCCGGACGCCGCCCGCCGCGCGGCCCCGGCGGACGGCACGCGCCTGCGCGGGCTGGTGGCGCAGCAGGAGGCGGCGCTGGCGGCGTCGGACTTCGCGGCGTTCTTCGCGATGGACGAGGCGATGCACCACCACCTGATCGGCATGGCGGGCCGGCCCTTCGTGTGGCAGGTCATCGCAGGCGCCAAGGCGCAGCTCGACCGCGTGCGGTTCCTGTCGCTGTCGGACCCCGACTGGCCCGGCATGATCCTGGGTCAGCACCACGCCATCGTGGACCGCGTGCTGGCGGGAGATGGCGCCGGGGCGGCGGCCGTCATGCAGGCCCACCTCCGCACGGCCTTCGCCGCCATCAGCCGGATCGCCGCCCAGCACCCCGAGTTCTTCGAGGGCCTGGGCACCCACCCCGACGAGGCGCCCCGGCGCCTTGCAGCCAGCTAGGACACCTGGATGGAGCAGACCTGGCGCTGGTGGGGGCCGGACGACCTGATCACCCTGCCACACGTCTGCCAGGCTGGCGCCACCGGCATCGTAACGGCCCTGCACGACATTCCCACGGGTGAGCCATGGACCGCGGAGGCCATCCAGCAGCGCAAGCGCATCATCGAGGCTGACCCGGCGCTTGGCCTTCGCTGGAGCGTGGCGGAAAGCGTGCCGGTGCATGAGGCCATCAAGCTCGGTGAGGACGGGGCGGAGAAGCATCTCGAAGCCTACCGCCAGTCCCTCGCCAACCTGGGCGCGGCCGGGGTGCGGACGGTGTGCTACAACTTCATGCCCGTGCTGGACTGGGCGCGCACCCAGCTCCGCGCGCCGCTGCCCGGCGGCGCCACTGCGCTGCGCTTCAACGCGCACGAGTTCGCGGCCTTCGACGTCCACATGCTGCGCCGCCCGGGGGCGAAGGCGGACTGGATGCCGGACGTGCTGGCGCGCGCCGGGGCATGGCACCGCGCCGCGACGGACGGGGACCGCCAGGCGCTGCTCGCCACCATCATGGCCGGGCTGCCCGGCGCCTTCGACCGCTACGATATTGAGGGCCTGCGCGGGATGCTGGCGCGCTACCGGGGCACCGGGCCGGAGCGGCTGCGGGACAACCTGCGCCGCTTCCTGCAAGCCGTGGTCCCCGCGGCGGAGCGGGCCGGCGTCCGCCTGGCGATCCACCCGGACGACCCGCCGCGCCCCTTGCTGGGCCTGCCGCGCATCTGCTCCACGGCGGAGGACATCGCATTCATCCTGGGCGCGGTGGACAGCGGGGCCAACGGCCTCACGCTCTGCACGGGGTCGCTCGGAGCCAGCCGGGCCAACGACCTGCCCGCCATCGCCCGCAGCTTCGCGGACCGCATCCACTTCGCCCACCTTCGCAACGTGGCCAACGAACCCGACGGGTCGTTCATGGAAGCGGACCACCTGGCCGGCGACACCGACATGGTGGCCGTGGTGCGCGTGCTGCTGGAGGAGCAGGCGCGGCGCAGGACGGCTGGCGATCCCCTCTGGCGCCTGCCGTTCCGGCCGGACCACGGGCATGAGCTGCTGGACGACGTGGGCAAGCCGACCCACCCGGGCTACCCGGCCATCGGCCGGATGCGCGGTCTGGCGGAACTGCGGGGCGTCATGCTGGCTCTGTCGCACCAGCACGGACTGCCGCTGTGATGCGCCCCGCCTGATGCGCCTGTCCGACGCGACCCTGGCCCATTTGCCGCCAGGCATCGGCAGGCCGGGCTACGACCGCGCCGCGGTGCAGGCCGGCGTCGTCCACCTTGGGACCGGCGCGTTTCACCGGGCGCACCAAGCGGTGCTGGCCGACGCCGCATTGCGCGCTGGGGACCTTCGCTGGGGCGTCACCGGCGCCAGCCTGCGCAGCCCTGCCACCCGCAACGCCCTGGCACCGCAGGACGGGCTGTATGCGCTGAACGTGCGCGGCGAGGCGGACGAGTATTCGGTGATCGGCAGCATCGGCCGAATCCTGGTCGCGCCGGAGGACCCGGCCGCCCTGCTGGCCGCCCTGGCGCACCCCACCGTACGCATCGTCAGCCTGACCGTGACGGAAAAGGCATACTGCCTGGACCCCGCGGCAGGCACGCTGGACGAGGAGCATCCGGACATCCTGCACGACCTGGCGCATCCCCACGCGCCGCGCTCCGCGCCAGGGTTCCTCATTGCCGCGCTGGCCCGGCGGCGCGCGGCGGGCCTGCCGCCGCCAACCGTGCTGTGCTGCGACAACCTGCCCCAGAACGGCGTCACGCTGCACCGGCTGCTGGTGCGCCTTGCCGCCCGGATGGCGCCGGGCCTGGAAGGGTGGGTCGAGGATGAGGTTTCCTGCCCCGGCACGATGGTGGACCGCATCGTACCCGCCACGACGAAGGCCGACCGCGCCCGCGTTTCCGCGGCGCTTGGCATGGAGGACGCATGGCCCGTGGTGGCCGAGCCGTTCCTGCAATGGGTGGTCGAGGACCGCTTCACCGCCGGGCGCCCGGACCTGGAGGCGCACGGCGCCACGATGGTGTCCGACGTGGCGCCGTTCGAGGCGATGAAGCTGCGCATGCTGAATGCCGCCCACTCCGCCATCGCCTGCCTGGGCCTGTTGGCCGGGGACGCGACGGTGGCCGACGCGGTGCGGGACGCCGGCCTTGCCGCCTTCGTGCGCGGGCTGATGCGGGACACAGCGCAAACTTTGCTGGTGCCGCCAGGCACGGACGTTGCGGCGTATGGGCAGGCGCTGATGGCCCGCTTCGCCAACCCCGCCTTGCAGCACCGCACGGCGCAGATCGCCATGGACGGATCGCAGAAGCTGCCGCCGCGGCTGCTGGGGACGATGCGGGACCGGCTGGACCAGGGCCTGCCCGTCGCGCGGCACGCGATGGCCGTCGCGGCCTGGATGCAGCACGCCGCCACCAGCCCAGCCCTGCAGGACCCGCGGGCAGAGGAGCTGGCGCGCGTGGTCCAGGGCGGCGGCCCGGCGGCGCTGCTCGATGTGGCAGCGGTGTTCGGCGACCTGGCGGCCCGGCCCGCCGCCCGCGCCGCCATACTTGCGGCGCTGGCCCGGCTGCAACAGGCCGGGCCGCGACGTGTCCTGGACGGGCTGGGCGATGGCTGACCGTGTCCAACCCTTGCAAACGGGTGTCCCATGATGCGCGTCGTGCTCCACTGCTAGAGCGCCGCCTCGTTCAGCGACGGCTTCGCCGCCCTGCTGGACATGCCCGCCGACGTCACCCTCCCGCCGGACGTGCTCGACGGCCCGCCCGACGATGCGGCCTATGCGGGCGCCGAGGTCGTCATCGGCACCCGCTGCCGCGCCCCGTGGCACTGCGGCTGTTCCAGGCGCCGGGGGGGGGCCGGATGCGACGCGGTGGACCTCGCCGCGTTGCCGGGCACCGCCGTCGTCTGCAACCGCTTCGGCCACGAGCAGGCCATTGCGGACGCCGATGCCCGGCTCCGGCACGGGGATCGGGCGTGCCGGGCCGGCACGGCGGCCCGCGCGCATGGCGAGCTGGCAGGCTCGGCGGTCGGGCTGCTCGGGTTTAGGCGCTCCGCGACACGGATGGCGGTCAGAGCCAGCGATTCTAAGTGGCTGCTGACGGTTGTGGGTTTCGTTGTCTCTGGCGGTGTGGTCCACGTCCTGGATGGAGCTTCTGGACACCCTTGTTGCTGGCGTGCGCTCAGCGTGTGCGGCCTTCCCTGACGCGCGGCGCGGCGACGTGCGCTACGGCATGCCCGACATCGGGATGTCGGCCTTCTCGCTATTCTTCATGCAGTCGGAGTCGTTCCTGGCCCACCAGCGCAGCCTGGAGGAGGGACGCGCGGCGTCGAACTGCCGGACCCTGTTCGGCATGGCCGCGGTCCCGACCGACAACCACATCCGGGCGATG
>JAABUQ010007795.1_pt1 | contig 15312 bp, 15 predicted proteins | sample 5560001 | NCBI WGS metagenome assembly JAABUQ01 (sample SAMN10711888, study PRJNA513371) | rock metagenome | isolation source: Antarctica rocks | place: Antarctica: Victoria Land, Finger Mt nord | collected 2015-12-18 | reverse complement strand
TCGCGCCCATGCGACGCACAAAGAAATACCCCCGAGAAGCAAGCTTCGGGGGTACGGGCGGATGGGAGCAAAGAGAACGGGGCGCATCACCGCGGCGACACACCTCTGCCAGGCCATGCGTTACTAGCACGCCTAGAATCACCTTCTCCCATCCGGACTATACCGTCGGCCCCGGCATCTCACCGGGTCTGCGCCCCGCCTCTGCAGACGGATCGCTCGCGGGCTCGGCCCTACCTAGTAACTAGTAGGTAGTAGCTAGTAGTTACTAGCACAGCCATACCGCCGGTGGGGAATCGCACCCCGCCCCGAAGGCTTCTATATCTATAGGATAGGTGCGTTGACGGCGTATGTCAAGTCAACAACCGCCCGCTAAAGCAGGCGGCTTGTGCTCGCCATACAGAGCCTGAGACCCGCTCTCGGCAGCACAATAGGCTGGTTGACGCCAGCCCTCGCGGCTATGTTCCTGGCCGCATTAACATCGGCGTTGGCCTCGTGGCCGCACCGCAGACAGAGGAAATGGGATTGATCGCGGCGGTTCGCCCTTGCGCAGTGCCCGCACGCGGCGCACGTCCGGCTTGTGTCGCGTGGGTCCACGTAGGCGACGACCAGGCCGGCCGCCAACGCCTTGTAGGCGATGCACGCGCGCACCGCCGTCACCTGCGCGCCATCGTAGATCGTGCCATCGTCCGTCGTGGCGATGCGCGCCACGCCCAGGTCGACGCCGATGTACCCCGTGGCGTCGTCGGGCTCTGGCGCGGGCTTGTGCTGCGTCAGGTGCAGGTACCACACGCCCTTGCGCCGCACGAGATCGGCTCCTCCGATGCGCCAACTCGTCTCGAGGAGCATGTCCCGCTGGCGCTGGCCGGGCAGCAGGCGGCAGATGACGCGCCCCTCCACAGTGTTGAGCGACACGCCGTCGAGGGGCAGCAGGCGGTAGGTGCGCGCGTCGTAGCGCACGGCGGCGTCCACGCGCCACGCCGGGCACATGTCCCCGCCCGTCTTGCGCGCGGCCTTGATCGCCTCCATGGCCTTGGCGCGGGCGCACACGGCCAATTGCGCGCCCAAGCCGTAGTCGGCGCGGGTCTGGCCGTAGACGCGGTGGTGGGCCGTGTTGGTGTTGGTGATCCCCTCGTCCCAACAGACGCGGGCGATCCACGTCGCCGCCGCGTTGAACCGGCGCGCGGTCTCCACCAAAGCGGGGGCGTTGGCCCCCACGTCGAGCTTGATCGGCACGGTCCTTACGAGTGTATCGCTCATAGGAATAGCATACCATAGGAGGGGGCTGGTGCGCCGCTCGCGCGGCCTATCGGCGACGCCGATCCCAGGCCTCCGTCGCTTGAAGGCGACGGAGGCCTGGGAGTTCTTCTATGAGGCGTTCCCCGGCATCACGAAGACGATGTCCATGTACACGTCGATCCCGGCCCCCCATTAAAAGTACTCGTCGGGCCCCTCCATGGCGACTCCATAGGGTGGGCGTCGTAACGTCTTCCCCTAACCCTTTCCGGCTCGATCCCGTCGACGATTTAACAGCGACCCAGCAATACGTTGAGATAGCAGGCCTGCCGAATTCGGCGCCGCGGCATCCTCCCACGTCATGTGCGTCCGCCGCGTTCAAGAGGCTTACCGGCGCGCCAAGGTGTGAACTCGTCGCGCAGCAGGTCCATGAGCAGGCCGTCGTGCCAGGGGCCGTCGCCCTGCCGCTCGTACTGGCGCATGACGCCGACGGGCCGGAAGCCGACCTTTACTGGGCCGCCGCCTTGGCCTCTTCCTCCGCGATGATCTGATTACAGAGGGCGACGCACTCGTCGCAGATGATGGCGCTCGTCGGCGGCGGCCCCACGATCATGCGGTGGACCTCCTCGTTTCTCTTGCCGCAGAACGAGCAGATACGAACTATCTCCGGCGCCCCATCCACGGCCGCCTCTCCCGTCACATGTGTATCGACCATCACCAAATCCTCCTCTTCGCCAAGCGCGCGCAGGCGCCCGCGCAGCGCGCCCCGCGCTTTGTGTAAGCGTGTCCTGACCGTCCCCTCCTCGATCCCGAGCAGGATGGCGGTCTCCTTGTACGAGAGCCCCGAGAGGTAGAAAAGCCGCACCGCCGTCCTTGTGCCCCCGTGGTAAAGCGTCGACAGCCTCACGGACAGACGCGGAGAGGTCGGCGGATGTGGCCCACGCCTCGGGGTCACCGTCGCCCCCGCCGTCGGCCACAAGGCGGAGGGCGCGCGCGGCCAACACGTCCCCGTCGAGATCGACGTGTCCCTGTCGCGCGAGGGTCGCATTCAGAGCGTCCCACGACCAGCGCTCGCGGACGCGGGCGCGCAGCCACATGCGGCAGACGTTGAGTCCGATGCCCGCGAGCCAGGAGCCGAACCGCTCCGCCCGGCGCAGGCGGTCGAGCCTGAGCAGCGCCTGCAGGCTGGCCTCCTGCGCGGCGTCCTCAGCCAGCGCGGGGTCACCGAGCGTCCGCCGGCACAGCGCCAGGAGCACGGGACGATGCCGAACGAGCAACAGGGCGAACGAGGCCATGTCGCCGTCCCGCGCGGCCCTCACGAGCGCGCTGTCGTCCGTTAGCATGGCTCCCCACTCTCCTACTCGACTCTCTCCCACTGTAGTTGCACGAGGGAGCGAGAATGTTACCCCATACCAGGAGCGCCTGCGCTCTTAGTACATGCTATGAGCCATGTAGCAGCGCAACAGTGTGGCGTTGGCAAGGCACAGGGCATGATGATAAACCAGGCGACACAGTAGTGTGCGCCCTAAGGGCTCCTGGCGCGTGACAAAGGAACGCCTGCTGTGGTATTGTAAGCCTACAGCGCGAACCTCATTAACGGAACCTGATTCCCGCTCCCACGCACCTCCGCCCGCGGCGCTCTTATCCCCGGCCGCGCCCCCACCCCTTCGCGCCCGCGCGCCTACCCTCGGCTTCCGGCGTGGCGCCCCCGACGCCTATTTCGTTGCACAGTATAGGAGTTGTCACCATGCGCGCGTTCACGGCGCCCATACTCGTCGCTACCCTCACGCTCGCGCTCTTACCCGGCGTGACCTTGGGCTTGCGCTTGCCACCCCCATATACACTCACGACAACCGGGCCTACCATCGTAACCATCTATAGCACGGGCGCCAATCCCCAGATTGTCGACGTCGCGGCTGGAACTCCGATCCAGTGGCGCAACCGTGATACCATCCCGCATACGGTCACCGCGGACGACGGCAGCTTCGCGCCCATTCACATGCAGGACGGCGATAGCAGCGCCCTCATCTTGCTGCCAGCCGGCGTATATCCGTATCATATCGACAAAGTGAGCAGTGGCGCGGGAACAGTTGTCGTGCATGAAACGTCGACGTCGCCGACCGCGACGCCCTCGCCCGTGAGCGCGTCCAGCCCGGCGGGGTCGACGCCCACGCCCGTCGCGACGAACACCACCGCCCCGATGAACACACCCATGGCCACCGCTACGAATACGACACAACTGCCGGCACCTACCGCGTCGCCGGCTCCAACGAACACCGATACGCCATTCGAGACCGTCCCTGTCACGATAGCCGGTAGCGCGCTCGAGCCGGTCATCGTGACCGTCACGGCAGGTATGGGCGTCCGGTGGACAAACCTGCGAACGTTCCCCGTCACCGTGACGCAAGACGGGGGCTTCGTCCTCGGTCCTATTCCACCGGGGGGGTCGGCAGCGCGCCTATTCGCACAGGTGGGCCGGCAACCATACTACGTGCAAGGCATCGGCGCGGCGGGACTGGTAGTCGTGCGACAGGTTGGCGCCGATCCTACCGTGACCGTGGCCGCGACAGCCGCTCCCACGACGGTGACAGCCGGTTCGACGGCAACCGCGACAGTTGGTTCGACGGCAACCGCGACAGTTGGTTCGACGGCAACCGCGACGGATAGCCCTGGTATGACGCCGACGGCAACCGCCAACCCGAGCTTGACATCGACGCCGACGATGCGCGCCCCTACGGAGACAAGCGTCACGACGCCGGCGCCTACCGCCACGGCGCCGGAAGCGCCCAGCCCGACGATGACCGCGACTCCTACCAGTACCATGACGAACACCGTCGAGCCGGCCGCTGCCTCCGCGACGGCGGATACCGCGACCTCCACGGCCGTCGTTCAGACGAACACGACCGTCCCGACAGCGACGGCCACGGATACAGCGACGGCTACGCCCTCCCCAACGGGCACGGGCGCCACGCCCATGGACATCGTGCCCGTCACGATCACGCATGGCGCGTTCGATCCGCAAACTGTCGAGGTTGCCGTAAACGGGTATGTGCGCTGGATCAATCTGGAGCCTATCTCCGTGACGGTGCGCCGGTTCGGCGGCTTCACGGTAGGACCGATCGCGCCTCAATCGTCGGCGCGGTATCAGTTCACGCAAGAGGACAGGATTCAGTACTCATCGCCGGAGATCTCGGCGGCGGGACTGGTGATCGTCGGGCAACGAAGCTCTGATCCCACCGCGACTCCGCTCGGTACGCCGGTCGCAAGCGCATCCGCGACGGTGTTTCCCGCCCCTACCGCGACATCGCCGCCGACAACGACCGGCGCCCCAACCCATACGCCGACCGCGACGCCCAGCCCATCGGCAACGCCTACGCGAGCGGATACTCCCACGGCTATGGTCTCCCCAACCCTGTTGTCGCCGACGATGACGCCCAGCCCAACGGCGCCGCCGCCGGTGACGCCTACCTCCACACCGACAGCCACCCCGACGCTATCGCGCACGCCGACCGCGGCCCCGGCGAGCCCGACCGCGCAAGGCGCCACGGCGCCGACCCCGACCGATACCACGCAGCCGTTAGTCGTCTTGTCAACCGCGACCGACACGCCATCGCCCCTCGCCACCCCGACCGCGAACCCGCCCCCCACCCTGGCGCTCCAGGATAACGCCGTCTCCTCTCCCGCTGTCCCTCCCGCCTCGCCCACGCCAACTATCGCGCCGTCCGCGTCGCGGCCACTCCCGACGCGGCAGGCGACCGCGTCGACAACAACGGGCACAGCGCCGCCGACGCGGCCGGCCAGCGGCCCGTCCAACGTTACACCCCACCCGATTCCACCCCCGTCGACGCCAGGCCACGCCCTCGTCCCGGGGCATAGTCCGCCACCCCTGCCCTCACCTAAGCACGGCGCTACCGGCCATAGCTCCGGCACAGCGACCGTCGTGCTGGCGGCGAGCGGGCAAGTCTGGCAGGGGCGTACGCGCGTCGACCTGACGATCTCCGTGGGCTTGCGCGCGGGCCGCGCGCTCGGCGGGCTACGCATCCACGACGCGCGCGCGCGTCTCATCTTCACCTCCCTACGCATCGATCAGTTTCGCTCGACGCGCCATGGGATGCTCGTGAGCGGAATGGCGCGTGCGAATCGTCGTACGGTCCCGTTCGCGCTGGACCTAGAAACGGTCGGCCGCACGACAACAGTGACGGTCACCGTCGGGCCGCTGGGCTACCATCTCAGCGGCGCGTTCCACGGCCGCCTCCTGCTACGCAAGCCTCATGCTATAGGGGAGCCACGCGTTGCTCCCTTATCACGGCCCCCCGCGGAAAGGGGCAAAGGCAAAGTAGGCAGGCGGCCGGCGCCGCGCAGAGCCTAGAGGACTCGGTACAATACATATAAATCGGCGCCGATAGCGCGACGTAAACAACCGATAAGATCCCCGAGGAGAATAACATGTCAAGTAACCAGGGTAGCGAGCCGGGCGTTGACTACCAGGTGCAGAGCCGCAAGGGCGGTGAATCGAACCCGGGCAACCTTGTCGTCGGCCGCTCGACGCAGCCCCTCGGCTTCAAGGACACGTTGAACGCCCGCGTCCCCGGCTTCGAGGACATCACGGACCAGCCCGACTGGGGCGACAACGGCTTCTCCGGCCGTAAGTCGGACATGCGCGTGGTGCGCTTCGATCGCCTCCCGCGCGCGCCCGAGGGCGAACTAGAGGAGGAGCAGGGGCGCATCGATACCGACGCGTGAGCGGCTAATGCCCTCTGTCAATCCATTCTTGCAGGTGCGGCTTCTCGGCGCCGATCGTCGTGTCGGCGCCGTGGCCGGGGCGGACCGCCGTGTCGTCGGGCAGCACGAACAGCTTCTCGCGGATGCTGTCGATGATCTGGGCGAACTTCGCTTTGTCGCCGCGTGTCGCGCCGGGACCGCCGGGGAAGAGCGTGTCGCCCGCCAGCAGCGTATCGTCCGCGTAGAAGCAGAGGCTGCCCGGCGTATGGCCGGGCGTGTGCAAGGCGCGCAGGGTTATGTCGCCGACGGCGATCTCTTGCCCGTCGGCGATCTCGAAGTCGGGCGGCGCGGGCAGACGGTCGGCGTCGGCGGCATGCACGCCGACCGGCGCCCCCAGACGGTTGCGCAGATCCTGCAACGCGTCGACGTGGTCCGCGTCGCCGTGCGTGAGCAGGATATACTGCACGGATGTTCCCGCCACGGCCTCCGCGATGCGCGCGGCATCGTGCGAGGCGTCCACGACGGCGCTGTTGTTCGTGCGCGGACAGACCACCACATACACGTTGTTGTCCATCGGGCCCAGTGAAATCTTCGTCACTTGCATCGTCATCTCCCTATCACGCTTTATCCATTTGTTGCGTCTTGTTGCGTCCCACTAACCGTACCCTAGCATAGCCGGTCGCATCAAGCGCGATCAAGTATCGGGGTGTACCCCAAAATCGTGAGACGCGGCCTGCGACCAAAGGCGCATGGCAAACGACGGGCACTAAAGTGCCTCTTGGCGTGACGCCCCGCGCGACTTTAGTCGCCGCGGTTTGCCATGCGACTTCAGTCGCAGGTCAATGGTGCGACCATCACTTTTCTGTGGTACACCCCAAGTATCGTCGCCGCTGGCGCTCCCCGTAGCGGACGGCGAGCCAAGAGCCCGCGCGATGATTCCGGCGCCGCGTGGCCCCGTCCTTGCGGCTAGCGCGGGCGATACCCCCTGCTTTCGGGTGACATAGCAATAGTATACGGGCGAGCCTCCGCCTGCTGGCCTACGCCGCGGACTGTGGCGCGCTCTTGTAGAGGAGGTGCGCGGTGACGACCCCTGTCGGGATCGGGATGATCGGCGCGGCGGGCGCGTTCGGCCGCTTCATCGGCGAGGCGATCGAGGAGATGGGCGGCGCGCGCCTCGTCGCCGTCGCCGGGACGAACAGGGAGCGGACCGAGCGGGCCGCCCAAGACCTGGGGGCGGCCCGCGCCTATGTCGACCATCGTCGGCTCGTCGACGATCCGGCGGTCGACGTAGTGATCGTCAGCACGCCGCCCGGCGACCACGCCGCGATGGGCATCGCGGCGGCTGAGGCCGGTAAGGCCCTCTTCATGGAGAAGCCCGTCGCGATCACCGTCGACGAGTGCCGGGACTTGCTCTCCGCCGTCGCGCGGGCAGACGTCGCCGCCACGGTCGATTTCGTGATGCGCTACAACGCCATTTTCGACGCATTGGAGTCCTGGACGCGGCAGGGGACGCTCGGTGGGTTGCGCCGCGTCGACTTCCAGAACTTTGCCGCCGACGAGTCGCTGCCGCCCGCGCACTGGTTCTGGGACCGCGCCCGCAGCGGTGGCGTCCTCGTCGAGCACGGCGTACATTTCTTCGACATCTACGGCCACCTTGTAGACGCGGCGCCGGTTGAGGTCCAGGGCATCCTGACGACGCGGCCGGGGACGGATCAGCAGGATAAGGTGCTGGCCGATGTGCGCTACGCCAACGGCGCCCTGGGCAGCTACTACCACGCCTTCGACAAGCCCTCGCGCCTGGAGCGCACCACGGCCATGCTGGGCTACGACCGGGGGTACGTGGAGGTGGAGGGTTGGATCGCCACGGCGCTCACGCTCGACGCCATCGTCGACGACGCGCAAGCCGCTCTATTGGCCGCGACACCGTACATGAACCTGGAAACGATCGAAGAGTACGTGGACGATGCCCGCGAGGCGCGGGGCAACGGCCAGGACTACAAAGTGACGCGGCGCGTCCGCGGCGTCCTGAGCCTGCCACGCTCGAAGCAGGACGTGTACCGCACCTCGGTCGCCGACGCGTTGCGCGATCTCATCATGGTGAGGCAAGACCGTGGGCGCCAGCCGCGCGTCACCCTCGCCGACGGCGCGCGTGCCGTCGCGGTCGCCCGCGCCGCGTCCGATCCAGCCGAGGGCGCGCGCATCGTTGAAACGTGGGGCGAGTTGTCGGCGCTCAGTAGGGGGAACTAGGCATGACAGCTTTATCGCAGGCTCTAGAGGCGCGGGGCGAGGCGCGGGGCGAACTCAAAGGCACGCGCAGGACACTGCGAGCCTTCCTGGAGGCGCGCTTCGCCGCCTTGCCGGAGTCCGTGCGACAGCGCATCGACGCGGCGGACGCGGACCAACTGGACCGCTTCGTGGCCCGTGCGGCTATCATCGAGAAATCGGAGGCGCTCTAATCGGGCGTCGCTGCCGGCGGCTAGATGGAAAGATCGGGGATATAGGCGAGTTCCGGCGGATCGTCGTCGGACTCGAAGGGGCGCAGGCGGACCACGTAATCGGGGAGCGCGTCTTCGTCGGCCTCGTCGGACTCCTCGGTCCAGCGCAGCCGCGTCACCGTGGCGTGGTAGGCGCCCGGCTCGGCCCAGAAAGTGGCCGCCCCGGATGTATCGGGGAACGACAACTCCTCGCCCGCCACGACGGCCACCTCCTGGTCGTCGGGCACGCGCAGCCAGAACGCGGCCGACTGCGCGGATAGGCGCCGCTCGCGCTCGCCAAGTTCGTCGAACGTTACGCGCACGGCGAAGCCGCCCCCCTCGCCTGTTTCGATTGGGATGATGTGGCCGGCGTTGGCCTCGTCGAGCAACAGGTCGCCGTCGCTCCACCACGAGTAGTCGTCCTGCCGGTGCGACAGCCCCCCGGGCGTCACCACCGCCAGCAAGCCCACCTCCGTGGCTAGGTGGACGATTAGCTCATCGCTCTCTTGCATTATCAGTCAAAAGTCGAAAGTGAAAGTCGGAAGTAATACGTGAAGTGTACCACCTCGCTCAGTCGTGAGTATCCATTTCGCGACCGCCCACAGTCAGTGTTGTCCACTTTCGACTTTCACTTCCGACTTCCGACTACGGTTGGACGAAGACCTCGGTCAGGATCAACTTCCCGGAGCCTTGCTCGAAGGTCAGGCCGAGGCCGAGGCGCGAGTACTTGGGCTCGAGCAAGTTAGCCTTGTGCTCGGGGCTGTTCATCAGGTCGGTGTTGGTCTGCTGGATCGTCCCGGTCATCGGGTAGAAGTTGATGTAGTTGTTGAGGGCGATATTTTCGCCGGCCATCTCGTACTGCAGGTGGGCGCGGTCCAGGATGTCGAAGACCATGCCGCCGCCGGGTATCTGGTGCGAGAAGTAGTGGCGGTCGACCATATCCTGGCTGCGCGCCTGCGCGATTCCGTCGAGCGCGTCGTCGAGCGTCAGCGGTCCGACGCCGGCATCCTTGCGCTCCGCGTTGATGAGGCCCAACATCTGACCTCTGGACGCCGCGAGGGTAGGGGAGACCGCGGCGGTCGCGGTCACCGCGGGGGCGGCCTTCCTGACGCCGGAGACATGATGGGCGGCGCCATGGGTCGTGTCCGACCGGCCGTCGCGCCATGGCGCGCGGGGGTGGCGGCGTAGGCCGCGACTGGGGCGGCCGTAGCGACGATACTGCTGGCCAGAACGAGAGAGGCGAGAGTGTGACCGAGGGTGAGGCGCATCGTCGTGTATCCTTTCCAGTGTTGGCCGGCCCGTGTCGAGCGCGGAGCCCGTTTATTCATGTAAGCCCGATCTGTGGCTATCATAGACGGGGTGGGCGGCCCCTCCTATGAGGTAAAGATGCTAGCCTGGCGGGACCAATAGGGCCTAGCCAACCGGGGCCAGCCTGAATGAGTGATTAGTGACTCGTGACTCGTCACTCGTCACTCGTTCTTTGCCAGCACCCAAGCGGCCCACTATACTGACGGAAGGGCATACGACGCGTCGCGGATGGCGCGCGGCAGGATTGGTGTCGCCGCCCTCGGCCCCCAAGGGTTCTTCGCCGCGGTGAGCGCGCTAACGGACGGAAGACAGGCCCCGCCCGGACGTAGCCGACGCGACGAGCGTTGTAGAGTTAGGAAGCATGACAGATAGGGAACAACCGGCTGCCGGCCAACTCGTCTACGTCGTCGACGACGACGACGCCATCCGCACCTTGCTCGCCGACTTCCTGCGCGAGGAAGGCTTCCGCGTGCTGGAAGGCGCGTCGGGCGCCGAGGTGCCGGCGACCGTGCAGCGCGAGTCGCCCGACCTTGTGCTGATGGACCTGCGCATGCCCGACGGGGGCGGTATGCAGGCGCTGGAGAGCCTCAAGGCCAAGGAACCGGACGTGCCGGTGCTGATGATGACAGCCTACGACTCATCCAGCGCGGCCATCCAGGCTATCCAGCAGGGTGCTTACGACTACATCACCAAGCCTTTCGACCTCGATGAGATCCTGCTGACGATCCGTCGCGCCCTGGAGCACAGTTCACTGGTGCGGCGCGTGCGCGAGATCGAGCAGCCGACCGACCGTGAGACACGCGACAAGTTTATCGGCCGCACGCCGGCCATGCAGGAAATCTTCAAGACGATCGGCCGCGTCGCCGCGAGCGATGCCACGGTGATGATCTACGGCGAGAGCGGCACCGGCAAGGAGTTGGCGGCCAACGCCCTCCACTACAACTCGCCGCGCCGCGCCGGCCCCTTTGTCAAGGTCAACTGCGCCTCGTTCGTCGAAACCCTGTTGGAGAGCGAGCTCTTCGGGCACGAGAAAGGCGCCTTTACGCACGCCATCTCACAGCGTAAGGGCCGCTTCGAGTTGGCCAACAGGGGCACCATCTTCCTCGACGAGATCGGCGAGATGACGCTCAACACACAGCAAAAGCTGTTGCGTGTGTTGCAGGAGCGCGAATTCGAGCGCGTGGGCAGTTCGGTCACGATCAAGACCGACGTGCGCGTCGTCGCCGCCACCAACCGTGACCTTACTCAGGAGATCGCCGAGGGGCGCTTCCGCGCGGACCTCTACTACCGCCTCAACGTCGTGCCGATCACCATGCCCCCGCTGCGCGAGCGCCTGGAGGACATCCCCCTGCTCGTCGAGCACTTCCTGGACAAGCACCGCTTCACGGCGGGCGGAAGGGTCGCGCGGATCAGCGAAGAGGCCATGGCCATGCTGACTCGCTACGCCTGGCCCGGCAACGTGCGCGATTTGGAGAACACGATCGAACGCGCCGTGGTGCTCGCGCGCGGCGACGTGATCACGCCGCAACACCTTTCGTTCGTTCCCACGGGCGCCGCCTCGCTACACATCGATGTGGCGCAACGCGTGGCCGCCGGCGTCGTGCTCGGCGACATGCTGGAGGAGGTGGAGCGCGGCGCCATCAAGGAAGCCCTACGCCTGTACAGTAATAACCGTGAGCGCGCGGCCGAGCGGCTGGGCATCGATTGCGCGACGCTCATCGCCAAGATGCAGGCGTACCACTTCCCTTTTGACGGCGATCTGAGAGCCGAGCTCGATGAGCCAGCGTAATGATTAGTGATTAGTATATAGTAGTTAGTAGCTAGTATATAGTAGTTGGAGAGGTATTCTAACTACTATATACTAGCTACTACTAACTAGGAGGTGGCATGGACGACAAGGGACAGGGCTGGCTGCGCGGGGCCATTATCGCCGCCGCTATCGCGGCCGCGGGCATCTACTTTAGCAGCAGGAGCGATGCGCAAGATGACGCGGCCGGCGCCGTGGCCTCGACGGGCCGTACTGCCCTCGACGCGCTCGGCTCGAGCGAGGTCGGCAAGCGCGGCGGCCGCATCGTCGAGTTGTTGCTCGGCAACACGACCGATCAGGCGATGGACCAGGTCAAGTCCGTGCTCAAGGACGTTATCCGGCAACTCGACCAACTCGTGGACGAGTTATAGATCCTTCTTACTCTTGTGCGTCACGCGCGTGTCGCCGATGACCATGCCCTTGTCGACCGCCTTGCACATGTCGTAGATAGTGAGCGCGGCCACGCTGACGGCCGTGAGGGCCTCCATCTCCACGCCGGTGCGGGCGGTCGTGCGCACTGCCGCGCTGATGAGCACGCGCCCGCCCTCTTCATCCAGCGTGAAGTCGAGGTCCACCCCGCTGAGGGGGAGTGGGTGGCACAACGGGATGATGGTCGAGGTCGCCTTCGCGCCCAGGATCCCGGCCACCTGCGCGACGGCCAGCACGTCGCCCTTGGCGGCGCGCCCCTCGCGGATGATCGCCACCGTTTCCGGGCGCATGCGTACCTCGCCCTCCGCGCGCGCCTCGCGCGCCGTCACGTCCTTGGCGCCGACGTCGACCATGCGCGCGCGCCCTTGCGAATTGATGTGCGTTAGTTCGGACATAACTATCACCTTCCAATGGGCTTGACCCGCGACCGCAGTCGCAGGCTACTCAGCTACGTCAAAGGTCAGCCCGTCATAGGCCAGTTCCACCCCGTTCGGCAACTCACGCCCGTCGCGCCTGTGCATGATGTCGTGCGTGAGGTGCGTCAGGTAGGCCTGACGCGGCTGTAGCTGGGCGATGATGCCGAGGGCCTGCGGGATGTTGAAGTGCGTGGGGTGCTCGCGATAGCGCAGCGCGTCGAGGATCAGCACGTCGAGGTCCTGTAACAGCGCCATCGACACGTCGGGGATGAGGCTGCAGTCGGTCACGTAGGCGAAGCGGCCGAAGCGGTAGCCGTAGACGGGCAGGTAGCCGTGCAGCACGGTGACAGGCACGACGGTCTGGCCCACCACCTCGAAGGGTCCGTCGACGGCGTGCAGATCGAGCATGGGGATGCCGCCGCCGAAAGGATTGGACTGAAAGATATAGCCGAAGCGCGCGCGGATGTCGTCCATCGACGCCTGGCTGCCGTAGATCGGCAACGCGCCGCCCTGGCGTATGTTGTAGGCGCGCAGGTCGTCGATCCCGTGGGCATGGTCGGCGTGCGTGTGGGTGAAGAGCACGGCGTCGACGCGTGTCAAGCCGTTCGCCACCGCCTGCAGGCGCAGTTCCGGCGCCGTATCGACCAGGATCGTCCCCGTTTCGAACCGTACCACGATCGAGGGCCGCGATCGCTTGTCGTGGGGATCGGTAGAGGTACACACCTCACACGCGCAGGAGATCATCGGCACGCCATGGCTCGTCCCCGAGCCCAGCACAGTTATTTTCATATTTCTATGGTAGCATGCCGGCCTCCCTGCTAGACGCGGCGATCTTCTTGCCCCGCTACTGTTTGGCGGCCGCCCCGATCAAGTTACTCGAGCAGACGTACCCTGTGCTGGCGGCGCCTGATATGTTATGGGTGTGTTTCATCTAAGTTGGCGCTGACCCTCACCCCCCGACCCATGGCTAACTGGCCACTCCCCACTCGTGGGGTCCCCGCTGCGGCCGACGTTGGGCGCGCCTCTCCCGTGCGCGGGAGAGGGGGAGCAGCCCTTCAACTCAAACGAAACACATCCATATGTTATGGTACGATCGCGCTATATCTTATTGGAAGCGGGAATAGGGTAGGGCTAGGCAAGAGCGGAGGGGCGACGGATGGCAGTGGTCGTCGAGCAATTCGGGCAGGTCGCGGAAGAGGTAACCAGGCGGACGGCCGAGTTGCTGGGCGCGCGCGTGTCGGTCGTCGACCGGCGCGGCGTGGTCGTGGCCAGCAGTTCGGCCGGGACCATCGGACTCCCCTTCGACGCGCACAACGGCGACCCAGAGGCGGCCTACCTGCGCCTGCCGATCCGCCTCGACGCGCAGGACGGCGAGGTCATCGTGACCGAGCCTTCCAGCGGTGAAGCCGTGCCGCCGCGGCTGGCCCAGGCGCTCATCGAGCTCATCATCAACCAGACGGCCGTGGTGGCGCGGCTGCCCAACCAGCACGAACTCAAGAACACGTTTATCCATACCCTGCTGCGCGGCTCCGGCGGCGACGAGGCCGACATTCTGCGCGAGGCGCAAATCCTGGGCATGGACTTCTCGCGGCCCCGCGCCGTGATCCTGATCGACGCCGCCGCTTACATCCTGGCGCACGCGGCGACCGCGACGCCCGACGAGGCGCGCGTGCGCCGCCGCGCCCAACTGGTCATCGCCAGCGTGGTCGGCTTCTTTAACCTCCCCAATGACACCATTTGCGCCTACATCGGCGACGGTGAGGTGGCCGTGCTTAAGGCCAGCGGAACCGTGGACTTGGCGCCATGGTCGGAGCACACAGACACCCCTGGACAGACGGGCTCCTCCTGGGCCAATCTGACGCTGCTCAAGCGCGCCGGCGCCGCCCTGCTGGCCCGCCTGCGTCATGATACCGGCGCGTCCGTCAGCGTGGGACTCGGCCGCTACCATCCAGGCGTCCAGGGCCTGGCACGCTCGTACGAGGACGCTCGCGCCGCCCTCTCGCTGGGCCGGCGCTTCCACGGCCAGAACAAGATACACTGCCTCGACGGCCTCGGCGTCGCCGCCTTCGTCGGCGTCTCCGACGAGCGCACCAAGGTCGACCTCGCCACGCACCTGCTCAGCCCGCTCGACCAGGAGCCCGACCTGCTGCGCAGCCTCGACCACTTCTTCGCCCGTGACTGCTGCCCCTCCTCTACCGCGCGGAGTCTGGCCATCCATCGTAATACGCTCGGCTACCGCCTCGACAAGATCACCCTCCTGACCGGGCTCGACCCGCGCCGCTTCGACGACGCCGTGCAGATCCGCCTCTCGCTCCTGCTGCGCTCCCTCCGCCACGACGCCTAATCATTATGCACTCGCACAGTGGGAGTCCCCCATTAGCCTTATACTGTTGTGCAGATGCATAATGACGCGTTGGGGCGCGGACGTTACTATGTAGGACAGTAATGCGACCGCGTGACCAGCGCAGGAGAGAACCCGCGCGGGCTGTAGGGCCGGGTCGGCGCCGCTTACCAAGCGATAGCGGACGGCCTCCCCATGGCCAGGAACCGCCCGATAGCGGTCGCGGACTTTGCAGGAAGGAGGCTGGTTATGGCGTCGACACAGGGGCAACGTGCGCTCTTCCTGGACCGCGACGGTACGCTCGTCCACCCCCGCCACTACCCCTCGCGCCCCGCGGACTTGCTCCTGTACGACGGCATCGGCCCACACTTGCGAATTCTGCAGGAGGGCGGCCTACGGCTGGTGCTTATCACCAACCAATCGGGCCTGGCGCGCGGTCTCTTCACGACGCACGACCTCGATCTGATGCACGCCCACCTCGCGGCGGAGCTCGCGCGCTTCGGCGTGCGGCTCGACGCCATCTACTATTGCCCTCACCATGTCGACGGCACGGTCCCCGACCTCGCGGTCGCCTGCGACTGC
>JAABUQ010007793.1_pt1 | contig 15319 bp, 16 predicted proteins | sample 5560001 | NCBI WGS metagenome assembly JAABUQ01 (sample SAMN10711888, study PRJNA513371) | rock metagenome | isolation source: Antarctica rocks | place: Antarctica: Victoria Land, Finger Mt nord | collected 2015-12-18 | reverse complement strand
AAATGACGCGTGCCATCTCGCGCGCAGAACGTCCACGGGTTAGCGTGTTTCGGGCCCGTGCGATGAATTTAGGTACTTGAGCAATTGACGAACGATGATCCCTAGGCGTACCAATGACTTAATAATCGGAGCCTGAGTAACCGCATTCTCTGCAGCACTAATTCTCCATCACGGTGAAGTTGAGGCTCGCACCTGGTGTGCTACGCAAGCTCTGCAAAATTACTGTTTATTGCCGCAGCGCAGCTACGAGACGAGTGGCCCCGTATATGAAGGTTCGATAGCTAGTAAGTTGACATTGAGGCGCAGCCCCACGGTCATCTGGGGCGCCTGTCAGTGCATCGGGAGGGCAGGGCTTTAACCAGAGGCGCGATCCATCGCCTTGTGCCAGCTCTAATGTCGCGCGTTGGCCGACGTCAAGCGCTTGTGGACCTATCCGATTGCCCTGAGTTGCGAATTCATTTCTACTTCCAAAGCTGGCTGCAACTACTGCATTACGGTCGCAAGGCTGTGGAAGCCCTTGTGAATAACCGCGTCTGGTCTGTGCATACATACGAAAAACCTGTGAGTTTGTTCCAGTCCCCGAGTTTTTGAAAAGGCGATGGTGATTTAGGACCTTCGACGTCATTTCAACACGGCGCTTACCAATGAACTGCCATGCGATTGCGGTGTCAGAATGCACTAAAGCCGGGGAGATGATACCTGCATGAAAAATTTGATCTACAAACAGGCTGAAACAAAATCACCACATGCAATGCGGTCGTTACCAACCAAAATAACGGGCAAGAGTGAGCGTTAGCCCGTTTATGCTGCCGAAGGTGTCTGGAGAGATGTGTGGTCGTGAAACTCCATTGACGCTAAATCAGCGGTCCGATGCGTCGGGTCGCTCATGTATAGAAGATTAATTGGTAGCCCCAACGGGATTCGAACCCTCGATTGACGGTCCCGGCAAATCCCGCCCGCTACCGAAAAGTCCGTGGAATAAGGGATTTCGTTGGTTTTGGATGTTAGCCGTTCCCCGAGAATATCGACCGTTTCCGACCCGTCCGTGACAAAATGTGACACAACGTCGCTAATACCGCCTCCTCGGGGAGGACAGATTAGTTAGGCGGGTTACTTAGCATGGAAGCAGAGCTTGCGCGCAGGCCTCAGCGACAAATGCGCTGCGGTGACAGCATTATAGACCCCTCCCCAGAACATACCATCGCTATCTCGAACTTGTCTCTGATGGGCGTCGTATTATCGGAAACTTCGCATGATTTTTGTGCTGCAGGAAACGAGTTCTTGCTTTTGTGTTGCGAGGGCAGGCGACGTCGCTCTTGAAAGCAAACAACGTATCTTGGCATGCAGCAAGAGATGTGGAGGGCCAGCGCGGACAAAGCCGCTGCGTGGGTCTTGCCAACGGCGACCGGGCTTCAAAACAGGACGCCTGCGAAAAAGAATGTTGGTAATGGCTTCATCTTTCCGTCCCTAAATTGGCCGGTATATGAAATCAACGCAAGTCCTTCCAACCTGTGACTCTTTTTCCGAAATGCAGGCAATGCCGGTCAAGTCGTCGCCGTAAGGGGGCCATTGCTGGCGGGAAGTTTGAAGATGACATTTGCTTGGCAGATCTTAAAACCAGCGCTGGGGATTTTAGCAAAATCCTTCCTTTAGATGACTGACGTGTCGTTTTTGCTTGCTTTTTGCGCCTCGCGTACGGCTTTAAATCGCTCGCTGAAGGACCCGTCACGATTGAAGAGACTTGAAAAGATAATCCCACGATATTTGATCATAAAGACCCACAGCAGAACAACGCCGACTATTAGTGCGAGGAACGACCCTGGCAGTGGTGTGAAGAAACTCACAGTAAAATAAACGAATCCCGCAATGTAAGCGCCCGCAAGAACAAACGCAGTGCGTTCTGCTTGGGGTTTCGCGCGCACAAGCCGCAGAAGCGGCCACGTGCACAGGTACAGGAAACTTAGGCCGATGAGTAGGGCGACGGCTAAGGGTCCGTAATGCGGCCCAAGCCGCCGGAGGTTAGGCCCTGACCCGATTTGATGGACTGGTTGTTAGAGCACTTCAATTTACTTCTTGTTTTAAGGAACACAGTAGCAGTAGTCGGCTGTGGAAACTGGGGATGAGGTGGATAAATAAGGGTCACGCGACGCACTCACGATCCAGGAGCTCTTGCGCCTCAAATGCGATCGGGCTTTGATAGCCCAACGTCGAATGTAGTCGCTTTGCGTTGTACCATATCTCTATGTACTTGTAAATCGCAGCGCGTGCTTCTTCGCGCGTGTTCCATTTCGTGCGGTGGATGAGCTCAGTCTTAATCGTTGCGTTGAAGCTCTCGACGACGGCGTTGTCCCAGCAGTCGCCACGGCGGCTCATGCTGCAGACGATTCCGTGATTGTGAAGCAACTTCTGGCAGGCCTCGCCGGCGTACTGACTGCCACGATCAGAATGATGGACCATACCGGCAATAGGCTGACGGCGCGCAAGCGCCATGCGCAGGGCATCGAGTACAATTGTTTCCTTAAGGCTCCGGCTCATCGACCAACCAACGACTCGGCGCGAGCGCAGATCCAAGATAACCGCAAGGTACAACCACCCCTGCTTGGTGTCGATGTAGGTTATATCGCTGGCCCAGCATCGATTAATGACTCCGATCTCATCGATGCCGAAGCGGCGCGCAACAATGTTTGGCGCCACCGGATGGCCATGCCTAGAATTGGTCGTTACTCGAAAGCGTCGACGGATCCTCACCATGACACCGCTGGCTTTCATCAGCCGAGCGACTCGCTTTTTCCCCACACCGATGCTCTGGTGTCTGAGTTGAGCATGGATGCGCGGGCTGCCGTAGGTCTCGTCGCTGAGCCGATGGATGAGTTTGATACGCGTGAGCAAGCGTTCATCGTCTTGCGCACGCTGGGAAGGGGCGCGATCTCGCCACGCGTAGTACCCGGCCTTCGATACCGTGAGCAGACGACACATCATGCTCACGCGGAACAGACCGACGTAAGCAGCGATGCACGCATATCTCAGCGAGATTCTTTGGCGAAGAAGGCCGCCGCTTTTTTTAAGAAGTCACGCTCTTCGGTCACACGCTTGAGGTCGCGGCGCAGGCTGTGTAACTCCTCATCGTGCGAGTTGATCTTTCCGTTGCCAGGGAACGCGACCAGACCGTCACGCTCAAAGTCTCGTCGCCACTTGTACAGTTGCTCGGCTCGGATGCCGAGCTCACTGGCAATCCTCACAACTGACTTGGCTCCCTCGCGGCTCAACCGAACCGCTTCGAGCTTGTACTCGCGAGTGAACTTCTGACGTTTAGCGGATTTCCGTCTTGATTTTTGCACTGAACACTCCTTCGCCCGCTTTCGACGGGCTTAACTGAGTGTCCACCAAACCGGGGAAAGACCATCACGAGCCAAGCGACGCGAAGTACTGGCGCCGCAATCTTTAAAGCAGTGCCAAATAGGTAACTAGACGTTGCGTGTCTTCGGATCCAACTGAGTCGGGCGGCGCACCCAAACGAAAGGTCCGTGTACGGGGCATCTTCTAGGATGGGCACGCGTAAATCAGGCATAAGTCAGCATACCAACGCCCGTCGTTCGAGCAGTAGCGTCACTCCCGTTGCATTCGCAAAGCTGGGGATCACATACACGAATTTCGGCGGCACGGCGGCCTGTTCGACGGCCTCCTCAAGAGCGATCGATTATTGCTTATTGCGAATTGCTAATAACAACTTTGATAGAGGAACTAACAGGGTCATACCGGTTGGTTAGGAGCTTCTAGCCGCCGATAATAAAAGTGTAATGGCCAATAAGAACGCGCATCAGGAAGACGGCGAAATGAAGCCAATGAAAAAGTTCGAGGATCTTCCGGACATTTTGACCCCCGGGGATCTTATGGGGTTTCTCCCGATTGGTCGGAACGGCGTTTATGATGCGCTACGCGCAGGAGACATTCGAAGCATTCGTGTCGGTCAGAAATTCATCATTACCAAGGCAGCCGTACGGGAGTTTCTAGGTGGACGCGTGGAATGAGGCATGCCGGGGCCCCAATCAGAAGGAGTCGATAGAATTGGGGTACCTTAAACGTCTTGCGGACAAGAAGTGGCGCATCAGATATGACGTTCCGTCCAGCAACGACGGACGCCGCAAACAGAAGGCTGAAACGCTTGTCAATGTCACTAAACCACAGGCCGAAGCAATACTTGCTGATCGCAAGCGAGGGATTGTAGCAGGCGAATACATACCGGAGGACCTTACCGTTACGGAATTGTTTGCGCGATTCGTGCAGTCCAAATCACAACTTGCGCCAACCACTGCGCAGCGGTATCATGGGCTTTTCGAGACCTATTTAAATCCGAGGTTCGGAAAAGCGCGTATTGAATCGATAAAACAAGTGCAGCTTGCTCGAGCGTACTGGGATTGGCAGCGGGAAGGGCGCAACGGCCGTAAGGTTAGTGCTCGGACCATCCGCCATGTTCACGACCTCGTTCGAAATTTGCTCAGCTGGGCAGTTCGTATGGAGTACGCTTCTCGCAACGTTGCTAAGCTTCTAACGGCCGATGACATTCCGAAAGCGGAGCGACCCGAAATTCGGTTTTTAAACGAATTGGAGTTGCGCCGATTACTGTCCATGGCTGAGCAACCCACTTCGCGCTCAAAGAAGCGCGGAACCCTGAGTTCGCAGCCGTGGTTCTTTGCGGCAGTGGCCTTTGCGGCCTATACCGGTGCGCGTCGGGGTGAGGTGCTGGCCGTTCGTTGGTCAGATCTCGATCTGAAACGTCTGGAAGTTACCATCCGAAAGTCGCTCACGCAGACGCACGGTGGTCTTCGATTCAAGTCTCCAAAGAACGGCAGAAGCCGCCGGGTGGCCGTGCCCACAAAGCTGATTGCCATACTGTGCGATCATCAGGCGAAGCAAAAAGAAGAGCGCGAAACCATGGGGGCCGTCTACAAGGACGATGATCTGATCTTCGCCTTGGCCGACGGTTCGCCAGTTACGCCTTGGAACTTTGGGGCAGCGTTTCGCGATTTGGTCAAGCGGACAGGGCTGAAGGGCGTAACGCTGCATAGCTTGCGGCATACGCATGTCACGCTTTTGGGCCGCGCAGGGGTGTCTCTTAAAGTTGCCTCTGAAAGAGCCGGTCACAGCACTGTCTCGTTCACCGGCGACCGTTATTCGCATGTGTTTCGAAGCGATGATGCGGCTGCCGCGAGTGCCTTTGAGCGGCTCGTTGGCTAGGCAGCCTCCGATTGTGTGAAACAAATGTGCAAAACGGGGGTGTAAGAGCCGCTTAACGACGCGGAATCCCTTATTTCATCAGGCTTTTTTTGGTAGCCCCAACGGGATTCGAACCCTAGCTAGCGGTCCCGGCCGATCCCTGGCATTCCTGAAAAGATCGATTTTGCAAGGTTTCCGGCGCATCGCCGTCCCGACCAGTCCCGTCCAATATCAGTCACCTTCGCCCCCTCCGTGACAAATCTGTGACAATCTTTGGCCTGCAGGCTCAGACATCAGCGAACATTTTTCAAATGGTGGAGAGGGGGTGACTCTAACCTCAGCGATCCCTTACATGCGAAGTAAAAAGCGCGCGAAATCGGGATCTCGTACAAAACGCGAGAAATAACCGATTTCGCTTGTAGAATCAAACGATTTTGAGCGGATTTTCCGTTCGGTAGCGTTCGCGGTTTCCGCTGGTTTCCGCGCGAATTGTCGTACGATTGTCGTAAGGCGCCCGCCGGGCGCACTCGGTAGCTCATAGTCGAGCGCCGGTTCTGATTGGAGACTAAACGTAACAGCACTGCGCATTCTGCGGTCCTACAGCCTTAGGCGATTGGCCAGATGAGGAAGACCAAGCCGAGCGCGGCGATAAACGATCCGCTGATGATTTCGCCGAACTCCTCGAATCGCCCGAGATTGAGTCGTTGCATCCCGCCTACGGAGGCGAGGCAAAGCGCGACGTATGTAAGGATCGTGGACGCGGCAAACATCACCGCCATGATCCCAAGGAGCGCGATACCGTAGCGGCTCGCGGCAAAGAAGGCCGGTATACCTTCGACCATCGGCGACGATCCAAGAATGAGCTAGAGCGCGGTCCTCGATGACGTGTCGTGCGAGTGCTCGTGCGTCGGCGCCAAGGCAAGGTTTCCGTCTATTGCGTGCCAGTCGGATTCGAAATGGTCGTGCCAATGGCGGTGTTCGATGCCGTCGGCGTCTCGATGCGCGTGCGTGTGTCCGAAGTGTGAGTTGCCGTGGTCGTGATGTCGCAGCTCGCGCCAACTACTTAGCGCGATCCAAGCACCGAATCCAATCAGAGCCATACTCGAAACTAAACTGACAGCGTGTCCGAAGCGAACCGCGAGAACCGCGCCTGCTATCCAAACGATGCTCGCAATAATGAGCGTGGAGACCGTGTGACCGATGCCCGCAATCGCTGCCGTGCGTGCCGTACGTGCGCTACTCCAGCCGTGCTGGCGTGCCAGAAGCGCGATAGGCGCCCAATGGTCAGGTACCATCGTGTGGAGAACGCCGACTTCAATCGCCGCAAAGACGAGCAGCGCCTGACTCGTGAAGGTCATAGTCGGTATCTCAAATGCGCGCGTTTATCAAATTGCTCCTCTACTACCCGCCTCGCAGTCCCTAGCGTTCGATAGGCTTTAATGAAGGAAGCGGGATCCGCATCTCGGCGTCACCGCAATTACGCTAAGACCCCAATGCGGACGCTAGCGCGCTGCAGAGCGCGCCATTCTGCGTTGCAAATGAAACGTGAACAGGCCAATCGCCGCGACCCCCCGCAGCAGTGAAGAAGGTCAATGCGGAGAGTGTCGCCCCAGAACCCCGCCGACCAATGAATCCCGGAAAACTGCTAAGCCCCTTGCGAGGTAATACGTTCCAACGTCTATGCTCCGGCGATCAGAGCGAGCAAGGTCGACAATCATCGCCTTGCGAGGCGGCTCGCCGATCTCTCGAAGTCCCATGCATACGAAAGCCAAGGATAACATCCACACCTTGGTTGAGGCGGCAAGTGTGGTGGAAAGAGCGTGAAAAAACCGTAGGTCAATGTTACCCGGGGCGCGCGCCCATGGATGTCTGCAGCGCGCGACCGGTACGTAGACTACGAGGGAGCTCGCCATGGCGAGCCCGACGAGCCATCCGAATGTGGCGCGCGAGACGCCAACGACGTCGACAGCGTAGAGCACATGAAGATTTCGCCGATACCGTGCCCGAATCGAACGAAAATGTCGGCGACGAGCAATCGTTTTAGGGACGATGCACATGACGGGAAACACGGACCGTAACTTCATGACGATGATGATCCCGCACCACCAGGCTGCGATCGCGATGGCCAAAGTCGAGTTGCGTTACGGCAAGAAAACTGAGGCAAAATCACTAGAGCTCAGCATTATATCCGCCCAGGCCAACGAGATTGCTCAAATGCGCAGGTGGCTGCAAAAATGGTACGGAAAATAGTTTTAAAAAATCCAAATGGGATGGAAGGCTTTAGCAAATGACAACAATCAATAGCGAGCGTTACGGTTTTACCGTTCAGTCGGAATACCCGTATAATGAAGCGGTCGCGCGAGTAAAGGCATCGCTCAAGGAACAGGGCTTTGGCATTCTTTCGGAAATCGATGTCGCAAAGACACTAAAGGAAAAACTGAACGTCGACCGAGATGCCTATTTAATTCTAGGCGCTTGCAATCCGCAGTTCGCGCACGAAGCCTTGGCCATCGAGGAACAATTGGGCCTGCTGCTTCCCTGCAACGTGACAGTGCGGCGGAAGGATAGCAAGACGTTGATAAGCGCAATAGACGCGAAAGCGATGATGTCTGTTGTCGATAGCGCCGCTTTGAACAGAGTGGCAGAAGAAGTCAATACCCGTCTGCAACTCGCGATTTCCGATGCGGCGTAAAAATATCCCCATCGAATGGGACGTTGAACGTGGCTTCCTACGACGAGACGAAGGGAAAATGGCAAGAAATTCCCGACTGGTCGAAAAACCCGGCTCTCCATCAATGGTGGATTGATCACTAACGCTCGCATCCCGCGGTACATGTCGCGCCGGCGCGTCGTCGTGCAATCACCGAACGAAACGCAAGCCTCTCAAACGACACCAGATTGCAGATTGAGGAAGAATTGTGATACAGCAACCGTCCACATCCGCGACAACTCTAGCGGTCATGCGTTTGAACCCACTTGCTCTCGCCGCCGGCTTTGGCGTCGCCAACGTCGTTCTTATTTACTGTTCGGCACCGTGATGGGCTCCGTTTGGGGCATGATGGGTGCCGGCGGCTGGATGCACGGCTCCGCCGGCTACGGCGGGGGTTCGTCGATGGGAAGCGGCGTGGCAATCGTTGGCGGCGTGGCAGCCTCGGGCTACAACGCCGTCACGGCGCGAAAGACATGAGTGCCGCCGATCGCGTGCGAAACACGCGCGCCACGACAATATCTTGAGAATTCGCGTTCAAATACTTGGGCTTTCTACGGCGATGCTTCTCACGTGGTCATTTAGCTCGCCAAAATCGGCGTCGGCGATCCCGGTATTTGCAAACGGACAAGGCGGCGTGAACTGCGGCCTCTGCCACACCGCGGTGCCTTACTTGAATAGTTATGGCCGCTACGTCTTGATGACGAATTTTTCCAGAGGCCTCAACAAGCACCTACAAATGATGCAGAACCGCAGCCTTCCGGTGGCGTTGGAAGTCACCGCCAACGCATCGAATCCGCCTGCTCCGATCCTTCCGGGCGTCTACAGCGCGATCGTGCAGTTCCTCGCCGGCGGCTTTGTAGGGCCCGATGTTTCATATTTCGCATCCGTGCCGGTCGTAGCCGGTGGCTTTCCGGCCGGCTCCGTCGATCAGATATGGGGCGCCTACAATGGATTCTCTCACGGTAATGGCAGTTTGCAGATTGGGAGGTTTCCGACGCCCATCTTCGCCCCCTGGACGAGCCAGTCGCTGTCGCTCTCCGGATACGCGGTAGCGACTTTGCCGGTAGGGCTAAACGGTTCCACGCTTGCCGACAACCGTTGGGGTGCGTCGTACACACAGATGGGCCATCTTGGATTGATCGGCAACGTGTCGTATTTGAATGGGACTGCGCCGATCGAGCGCGCTTTCAGCAGCGGAGGCGAGGGGACGGCCTTGAGCGCTTCGATCCAATATTTGTCTCCTGAATTGAGATGGTCCGGCGGATTAGCTGGACTACGTGGTTCGTATCCCCTGCCATCAGGCGCGAATGATTCCTACACGCGTGCGGCGGCGCTGGTTTCGTACGGCGGTGAACGATATCAACTGACGGCGATGGGGACGGTCGGACACGATAATAATCCAAACGATGGGACGTCGCCATCGGCAACGAGTCACGGCACCTCCTTCGAATATATTTACGGCCCACTGTCGTGGCTGCACGTCGATCTTCGATACGAACACACGGATGACGGGCTAGGCAACTCGACCGTCAACTACATATCCGCCGCTGCCTTCAGCCTAAGACCGAATCTCGTTTTGACGGTCGAGAATCTCGTGGGCTCCGGCGAGCCACCGGTGCAGAAATATCAGTTGCTCTGGGCCGGGCCGTGGTATCGGGATCGATTGCCGCGCGGAACCGTGCCGCGCGCCATACCGGTCGCGACTGTGATGTCGGTGTCGAGTGCGACGCCGATGCCGCGCTCGAGTGCGGCGCCCAGCATGCCGATGCCGCGCTCGAGTGCGATACCCAGCATGCCGATGTCCGCCGGTGATGCGGCGGCGCTCGTAAACGGGCGCTCGATTTTCCTAACGAATACAGATATTGATGGCACGCGAATCACGACGGCTACTCCCACGCGATACTATCAAAGTTGCGCGGTATGCCACGGTCCCGACGGCGCCGGTGGCGTGCAACTCGCAGACGGAGCAATAAGCGCGAAACTTGGCTCTCAGGCGCACATGTTAGACATGGCCTCCATGGGCTCGACGAACGCGAAAAACACGCCCTGGACGCTCGCGCTTTTTGAGCGCGCGATTTCTTCCGGAGTCGATCAGAACGGCGATCGGCTGAGCTTAGTGATGCCGCGTTGGAATATGTCCAAGCGTGACCTTCACGATATTGCCCTTATACATCTCTACTCAAATCCGCTAAGGGCGCGGCTTTCCCGTTTCGGAAAAGTCCATCCCAAAACAAATGCCGGTAGCGCCGGTAGAAACTCGTTCATCTTGTATCTTGGCGGTGGCGAGGGGACTCGGATGCAATGCAAGGCGTGCCGCCTGGGCTTGCCGTGTGTAACGCAAGACGAGATGTCCGCGTCAAAGGCTGTTTCCGATGATTCGACTCGACCGGGGAGATATCCGATTTGCGCGGCTTATCGAGCCATTGCTGACTTCGTTTTGAGCAGCGGCCCCGTCCGAGATAGGTTGAGAGCATTCACTCTCGGAAAGGCCCAATGTGGCAAAAATATTATGCGTGCTGTACGACGATCCGGTTGACGGCTACCCAAAGTCTTACGCGCGAGCCGACCTTCCAAAGCTAGATGGATACCCGGGGGGCCAGACTCTCCCGACCCCCACGTCAATCGACTTCACACCGGGCGAACTTCTGGGCAGCGTGTCGGGCGAACTTGGATTGCGGAAATATCTCGAGGCGCAAGGTCATACGCTTGTCGTGACGTCAGATAAGGATGTCGAGAATTCGACGTTCGACCGCGAACTCGTCGATGCCGACATCGTCATTTCTCAGCCGTTCTGGCCGGCGTATCTAACGGCCGAGCGAATTGCCAAAGCTCAGAAGTTGAAGCTTGCAATTACCGCCGGCATCGGATCGGATCACGTTGATTTGGCCGCCGCGATCGAACACGGGATCACCGTCGCAGAAGTGACGTACTGCAACAGCATCAGCGTCGCCGAGCACGTCGTTATGATGATCTTAGGGCTCGTGCGCAATTACATCCCGTCCTATCAATGGGTAATCAAGGGCGGCTGGAACATCGCCGACTGCGTCGCCCGCAGCTACGACGTCGAAGGTATGACGGTCGGGACCGTCGCCGCCGGACGTATCGGACTTGCCGTGTTGAAGCGCCTCAAGCCGTTTGATATGAAACTGCTTTACACGGACCGCCATCGCTTGCCTGAAAGCGTCGAAAACGAATATGGCCTCACATTCCACCCGAACGTCGAGTCCCTGGTAAGCGCCTGCGATGTCGTGACGATCAACGCGCCGCTGCATCCCGAAACTGAAAGTCTTTTCGACGGCGAGCTGATCGGCAAGATGAAACGCGGCGCGTACCTTGTCAACACCGCCCGGGCTCGAATCTGCGATCGCGACGCTATCGTACGAGCGCTTGAGAGTGGACAACTGGCCGGATACGCCGGCGACGTGTGGTTTCCGCAGCCCGCGCCCGCAGACCATCCCTGGCGTAAAATGCCGCACCAGGGCATGACCCCGCATATCTCCGGATCCAGCCTATCCGCGCAAACACGCTACGCCGCCGGCACGCGTGAAATCTTAGAATGCTGGTTCGATAAACGGCCAATCAGAAACGAATACCTCATCGTTGATGGCGGGAAGCTTGCTGGTGTAGGAGCTCACTCGTATAGCGTCGCCGAAACGCAAAAGGAAACGAGCGAAGGAGAAGCTGAGGTTTCGCATGTAGCTAAAGGCGATTAGCATAATATGACTCACCAAGAACTTACGGAAAAATCCACCAGCCGCGAGAATGTCGAGGCGACGAAAATTCATTAGCTTTGGTTTCTAGCGATTTCTCGGTATCACGGGCCCTGGTGTATGGTTGAACCGATTCCGCTTGGCCCTGCTGATTTTCGTGGTTGGTGCATCGCTCGTCAACGTTTTAATGGCTAAGCGTAGCCATAACGCGCTTCCTGTTCCGATCCACACGAAGGCGTACCCGAATGGCCGTTGGACAAGCGACGCCACAGACGATGGCGGCTATCAGCGAGTTCTCGCTCGTAGGCGCCTTGTCCATTTCGCCATTCTAGCCAAGGATTATTCGAGTTTTCTAACTTCGTGTTCACCGGAATCGGCAGCGCGTTATGGCTGCGCTTGGCCGTCAGCCCATTGCTTCTGGCGTTGAGGGCGGATCGACCGGCCGAGACGACATTGTCCCAGCCCCCTATCGATACCCACCCGTAAGCACTGTAGTGGAGTGAGGACGTGCGACGATGCGGTAATCGAACGCCACGGTTGAATGACCCATCTGATTCTCTCGAACCATAAAGCTTCCCGGACCCTTTTGAGTGACGTAGAGGCTACCTTGTGTCTGACCTTGCGGGGTGATAAAGACCATGTACGTACCCTGCCCCATTGTAGCCGTGAAGCTGGGTTCCAAGCGCACGATGGCGGCACCGTTTACTAGATTCGCTTCACCGGTATGCTCGACGTTTGATGCTGCGGTGATTGATGAGGCACCTGATGATAGATCAGCGGTAAACGAGTGAGCATGGACGTTCCCGTTGTTGTCAACAGTAAAAACATCTTTGCTGTTGGTATTGTTTCCACGAAATAGCACACCACTCGCTGAATTGCCCTGTGCCAGCACTGCGGTTCCGCCCGTTTCGTAGCTATTTTGCCTAGTGCCCGGGGCGCTAAGGTGCTGTTTCATTGCACGGTCGATTGTACTAAAAATCGAGGGAAAAGGCAGGCGTGGGCGCTTGCGCAATCCGTGGACGTCGCTGTAATAGCACGCGCGGCATTCGTCGTAAAGAAAGCCGAAGGCGGAAGGCGCGAGGGTCAGATTCTTGATCATCATTGCAGTCCTTTCATGGCCGACTGCAACGAGCCTACAAGGGGGTGCGGCCAAGCGGAACGGCCCCTGATCTGCTTGTCCCGGTCCCTCCCCATCGATTTAGGCAGACGATTCGCGCGAACAGGTTCCGGTCGACTTTAGCGGTTTTTATTTTGTCGCCGCTGCCGTATAATCTGGCGGTGAACCACGACGTGGTCGTTTTGGGTGCTGGGCTGGCGGGAATGCGGGCTGCGCTCGAGGCGGCCCGCAACGGAGCCGACGTCGCGATCGTCAGCAAGGTGCATCCGGTTCGCAGCCATTCGAATGCGGCGCAGGGGGGCATCAATGCGGCGCTCGGCGAGAATGACACTTGGGAGTCGCACGCCTTCGATACGATCAAGGGCAGCGATTATCTCGCCGATCAAGACGCCGTCGAGGTCATGTGCCAAGAAGCTCCCGACGACATCATTGAATTCGAGCACATGGGCGTCATTTTCTATCGCGACCAGGATGGCAAGCTGGGAACGCGCGCATTCGGCGGAGCCTCGCAGGCGCGAACCTATTTCGTCGGCGACATCACCGGACAAGCGTTGCTCGTCACGCTCTACGATCAGATTCTCAAAACCGGCGTTAAAGTCTACGAAGAATGGTTTGCGGCCTCGCTCTATGTCGAGGACGGCGTGTGTCGCGGACTGGTCGCGATCGAGATGCTGACGGGGGAGTTGCATCTGCTGCGTGCCGGCGCGGTGATCGACGCGGCCGGCGGGTTCGGCCGTCTGTACGAGCCGAGCACGAACGCGCTCATCTGCACCGGCGACGGTTACGCGCTCGCCTATCGGGCCGGCGCGCCGCTCATGGACATGGCGATGGTGCAATACCATCCGACGACGCTTGCGGGCAGCGGTTTTCTGATGACCGAGGCGGCGCGTGGCGAGGGCGCACATCTGCTCAATGCCGCCGGCGAACGCTTTTTAGCCAAGCACGCACCGCATAAAATGGAACTCGCCGCGCGCGATGTCATCTCGCGTGCCGAAACGATCGAGATCGCGCAAGGGCACGGCGTCAACGGGAACGTGCTGCTCGACCTCCGCCATCTCGGACGCGATCTCATTTTGAAACGGCTTCCGCAGATTCACGAGATGGCGCTGGACTATCTGGGGATCGACATGATCAAAGAGCCGGTGCCGGTCCGCCCCGGGATGCATTATCAAATGGGCGGCGTCAAGACCGAGATCACCGGCGCGACGCCCGTTCCGGGTTTGTATGCCGCGGGTGAAGTCGCGTGCGTCAGCGTGCACGGCGGCAATCGTCTGGGTGCGAACTCGCTGCTCGATACGATCGTCTTCGGCCGGCGGTCGGGCAAAGCAGCCGCCGTCTATGCCAAGCGCAACGTGCCCACGACGGGCGGCGAAGCGCTGCTGTGCGCCGAGCAAGAACGCATCAACGCGTTGTTGGCGCGGCCGTATACCGGTGAAACGCATGCACGCCTGCGGCTGGAGCTGGCAACGATGATGGACGCGAAGGTCGGCGTCTATCGCAATGAGGAAGGCCTGCAGGAAGCGTTGCGCGAGCTGCAGTCATTGAAGCAGCGCTACGAGCGCGTCGCGGTCGGCGACAAGGGCCGCGTTTTCAATCAGGCCTTAGAGTTCGTGCTCGAACTTAGTTTTATGTTGGATTGCGCCGACTCGGTTATTCGCGACGCGATCGTCCGCAAAGAGAGCCGCGGCGCACACGCCCGAACCGACTATCCCGAACGCAACGATCGCGATTGGCTCAAACACGGTTTGCTGACCTATCGTGCGGGCGCCGAGCCCGAGGTTTCGTTTCTTCCCGTCACGATCACGCAATGGGCCCCGGAGGTGCGCAGCTACTAAAATGCAGTTCACGATCGAAGTTGGCCGCTACAATCCCGCCGGCACCTATGCCGCCGAGGCCTCGCGCGTCGAATCGTTTGCGCCGCCGTGGGACAAGTCGCCGCCCCGGCATTACCAGACCTATAAAGTCGACCTTCCCGAGCATGCCGTGGTTTTGGATGCGCTCATTGCGATCCGCGAATACCAAGACGAGTCACTCGCGGTCCGCTGCGCCTGCCGCAGCGCAATCTGCGGATCGTGCGCGATGTGGATCAACGGCCACGCGCATTTGGCCTGCAAGAGCAAGCTCACGGAGTTCACCAAAGACGGTAAGACGCGCGTCGAGTCACCGCCGTCGATGCCGGTCATTCGCGATCTCATTTGCGACATGACGCCGTTTTGGGAGAAGCACCGCAAAGTTACACCCTGGCTCGATGCTCAGCAGCCGGTACCGCCGCCGCACGAGGAGTACCGCGTTCCCAACCAGGCGATGGAGGAGCTGATCCAAGAAGTGAGTTGCATCAGCTGCGGCGCTTGCTTGATGGATTGCGAGTCCTATGCGGTCAATGAGAATTTCTTGGGGCCGCAGGCACTGGCCAAAGCCTACCGCTACGTCGCCGATCCGCGCGACGCGGCGGTGCACGAACGTTTGGGCTCCTACAGCGAAGCGGGCGGCGTTTGGGATTGCACGCATTGCTACGAATGCGTGACGCAGTGTCCCAAGGGCGTCGCGCCGCTGGAGCAGATTTTGAAG
>JAABUQ010007790.1_pt1 | contig 15322 bp, 11 predicted proteins | sample 5560001 | NCBI WGS metagenome assembly JAABUQ01 (sample SAMN10711888, study PRJNA513371) | rock metagenome | isolation source: Antarctica rocks | place: Antarctica: Victoria Land, Finger Mt nord | collected 2015-12-18 | reverse complement strand
TAAGCGCCTTCAGGCTGAGGATCGGGAACACGCACGGCATCACGTTCAGCACGAGGCCGCCCGCCACTGCCGCCAACAGGTAGATCGGCAGGCCGGAGAGGTCGCGGTCGGCAGACCGCGCTATCGCGCGGGCAGCCGGAACAGGGCCGGGTACCGCGTCGACCGCATAGCCGACCACACCGCCATCGTCGGCATCGAGGCGCAGCACCCCCGCGACCCGCGCCGGCGCGGAGCCACTCGCGGCGGCGGTCTCCAACCGAAGTTTGCTGTCGGCGATGGTGGCGGTTTGCGCGGCCGAGTAGGCGATGGCGCCATCGGCAGCGGGGAAGAAGTGCGCTGCGGTGAATGGCTTTGCGGTGGGTATGAGCAGGACGAAGCGGCCGTTGGCGCGGGCGAACACAGCACCCGCGAGCGGTCTGGGCAGCGCGGCGCGCGCGTCCGCGAAGTCCGTCGCGGCCATTGCCGGATGGAACGTCGCGGACAAATTCGCGTGCTCGGGCACGCAAAGGTCGGCGCTACACACGAGGTAGTCCAGCGTCAGGCCGATAGGCACCGGCGCGCTCGGACGCGCGGGCAGCGCCACATCGACCAGCAACGTCGCCGGGCGGCTGTAAACATGGTTCATGATGCCCGAGACGAGGAGCGCTTCGGGCACGGGGTAAGCGGCTTTGCCCGCGACCGCGCCGGGCGGCAGTGTCCACGCGAGACGATTTTCCGCCCCAGCTTCGCCGGGGTTCACCCAATAGCTGTGCCAACCCGGCTGCGGCGAAATGCGGATACCGAGCGTAAGCGTGGTTCCGGCGACGCTTCCGGCAATCAGGTCGACCCGCGCATGACTGTTCTGGACGAAGCCGCTCGCCCACGTGGCGGGGGCGAGCAGCAACAGGATCGGCAGCCAAAGCGCGCGCATCGGAGTTCCTACCATACTTCCCGTCCCGCTTCGCCGCGGAGGAGCGCGACTTTACCGCACGGCGAGCGTGGTACTCGCCGTCTTCGCTCGCTTGCGTTCGGTGAACCACATCGCGACGAGCGCGGCTTCGAACAGCAGCCACAATGGCACCGCGAGGCTGATCTGGCTAAGCACGTCGGGCGGGGTCAGCACCGCGGCGATCACGGTGGCGGCAAGGATCGCGTAACGGCGCGCGTTCACAAGCTGCGCCCGCGTGACCAGCCCGGCGCGCTCGAGGATGAGCAGCAGGATTGGCAGCAGGAAAGCCACGCCGAACGCCCAGATGAGGTTGGTGACGATCGAAAAATAATCGCCGATCGAGGGAAGCGCGTTCAACTGGATGCCCTCGGAGGATTTTTGCGCACCCAGCCCGAAGCGGATAAAATTGGGCACCGCGAAGAAATACGCCACCGCACCGCCGAGCACGAACAGGAACGGCGTAGCGATCAGGAACGGCAGAAACGCCTTTTTCTCTTTGCGGTACAGACCCGGCGCGACGAACGCCCAAAGCTGGTTGGCAATGACCGGGAACGAGATGAAGAACGCCGCCTGGAACGCAATTTTGATCTGCACGAAAAATGCTTCGTAGAGCTTAGTGTAGACCAATTGCCCGGCGTTGTGGCCAACCGCACGCGCATAGGGGTGGACGAGGAAGGCGAATAGCTCGCTCGTGTGCGCGTAGGCGAAGATGAATGTGACGATCAGCGCGGCACCGCAGTACAGCAACCGGCGGCGGAGTTCGATCAGATGGTCGAGCAGCGGGGCCTTGCTATCGTCCAGCTCCTTCACGGCCGCGCGTGCGGCTCGGGGGCGGCAACAAGGTCGGGCGCGGGGTCGGGAGCGGCCAGCATCGGCGCGTCGAGCAAGGCAGGCGCGGGATCGTGCGCCTCGGGCCACACCGGCGTGGCGTCGAGATAACTATGCCCGGAGGTCGCGGCCATGATCGCGGCGTTGTCCTTCGCCCAGCGCTTGTTCATCTCGTCGATCTCCGCCTCGCGCACCATCGTGTCGAAGCCCGAGCGCACATGACGCGCCATGCCGCGCGCGCGACCGACCCAATGGCCGACGGTTCGCATCAGCCGGGGCAAATCCTTTGGACCCACAACGAGTAGCGCGACGATACCGATCACCGCGAACTCGGACATATCGATATCGAACATGATGCTCGCCTAAGGCTGGCGAGGCTCGGTGCCCGGTGCGGGGTTCATCGCAGGCGCGGGTTGGGCGTTCGGTGCATATGCAGGAGGTGCAGCATAGGGGGGCGGCGGTGCGTAAGCGGGCGGCGCGGCCTCGGGCAAACGGGCGGGAGGAGTATCATCCTCGGCCATGCCTTTCTTGAAGGCCTTTATTCCCTTGGCGGCATCGCCCATCACCGCCGACAGCCGCCCGCTACCAAACAGCAGCATCACGATCACCAGCACGATAATCCAGTGCCACAGGCTCATGCCGCCCATCGCGTGTTCCTTCCGTCAGCGTTGCCTAGGTCTCGCGAAAATACGTGGGGCTAGATCCTGGGTTTGTCTAGCGGTTCGGTCATTCGCCCCAACCGGTGGACGACAAGCGCTAAACATATTCTAAGGTTTTCGCGTTGCACCCGATGTAGGGAACGCCTCACCGCAAACGTTTACGATTGTTCTTGTATGTTTGTATTGTAGGTGAAGTTTTCCTTGACCCAAGTAAGGCTGGTGTGTCCATAGCGTTCGTGGAAGTTCCAATGACGTTGGATTGCGAGCACGGATCGTGGCGTGCAGTAACCTCTTAGTGATGGAATATATATCCGGTGGGTCTATTTGGCTCACAAGGTCCGGAAAAGCTTCCCAATCGTGTTAAGAACACATGCCTTCGTTAATATTATTAGCAACTGCTTTTTAGGAATTGCACTCATGGGTAAATCTTTCTTGCTGTCCGGTATTGCTTTGCTGCTCTCTGACGGAGGGTGTTTGGCGTTGGGTGCCGATGCTCCGGACGGCACCGATGTAATCGCTACCGCCCCCACGTTGGTCACGCCAAACGCGCGTGCACCTGATGCGGCCGTGGCCGAAGCGTCGGCCGACGTAGATTTGAAGGTTTCAGAAGCTCGAAATACCGCCAACGACGGAACATCTATCGCATTGCCGGGTCAGTCTAATTCGGTCGCTGACGATGCTTCGGGGCTGATCGACGGCGACGCCGTTGCCGATGCCGCGAACGCCGCCAAGCTCGCGGCGCTCGCGCCCGATCCCGAGATGGACGTTATTCTCAAAGCCGCAACCGGTCCTAATCACGCTCTGACGTGGAACGAAACAGCTACGCGCGACTACTACAACGGCGCGATCGGACTCGCCTGGCAGCACACGCTAGGTGATTATGATCCCAAGGTGCTAGGGTCGGCGATCGTCACCGATACCGATACTCGCAAAATTGTCGACATTCCAGTAAGCGGAAATGATTTCTACATATTGAATGACGGACGCGGCCAAGCGACTTTTGACTCACGGCATGGACCGAAGCGATATCGGCCAATGATGATCGTCAACGGCAGGCATAAATATAGAGCTACGCGGAATGTCTACTTATCTTCTTCTACCGTCCAGTCGCTTGGTAGCGCTTTGATCATGGGAGATGGCCAAGCTATGTTGCTGGCTTTCGATCACTATACGCCGCAACCGGGCGACAATGCGCATCTCCGGCTGGTTACGGAGCAGCAATATGGCACGCATAGTCTAACGGTCCACCGTCCTTTGATCCATCCTGTTTACCCGCAAATCGATGCTACCCCGGGTGGAGCGACGGTAGCGAACATCCGCGCATCCGATTTCACGCTGACCGGCGGGAACATGAGCGTGGCGAATAACATTTTGACGGCGACTTGGGGCGGAACCAATATATCGGCGCTCTCGCAAGTCTTTTCGCTACCGCCCGCGAACGAATACTATCTCACGGTGGTGATCCGTCTAGGTCAGGACTGGTCCGATCAGGGAGGCAAATTGCCGGGCCTCAGCAATACCGGGCTTGGTCTAAACACCAGTGGCTCGCCACTCACCATCAACGGCGTGGTCTGCGATAATTCCGCTTGGGGCGGTCGTCCCGCGAACGGCTGTCGCTGGTCGGCGCGCACTGGATGGGGCGGGCGCTCGGGCAATCTGGTTGGTCTGCACACCTATTATTATGCTCAACAGGCTACCTCGCTATGGGGCACGGTCTACAATTGGCCAACGCCTGCGCCCACCGGGCAGTGGTTCGCTTATGTCGAGCGGGTCAGGATGAACACGGTCGGGAAGGCCGATGGACGTCTGTCCTACTGGATGTGTACGCAGTCCGGCTGCAATCCACAGTTCGATCGTAGCGATATCATGTGGCGCTCGCACGATCTTCCAGAGTCCCGGATCACAGAAGCTTGGGCGGATGTATATTGCGGTGGCACGACTTGCGGCCCCGCGATCGTTCCGACATCCACCGTCAGTCTCAGCCGGATGACCGTGACTACCGGATTACCCGATCTGAAGACGCTCGATGTCGAGGTCCAAGCGCTGAACGCGTCCGGCTCCTGATCCGGAGAATATAAGCGACCAAGCATTGTTCGTTACAAAAGTAACGTGGCGAGCAAGGCGTTGCGGTGTTCCGCGGCGATCGCGTAATCGGGCGCGGGCACGTCGAGGCCGTCCATTGCCCGGCTCAAGCGCGCGCCCGACAGCTCGCCCATCGCGGGTAGCGCGCCCGCCACGGCGATCATCGTCGCCAGATCGCCCGAGCATTCGAGCGCGACGTCGCAACCTGCGCCGATTACACCCGCCGCGCGCTCGGACATTGTGCCGGTCAGCGCCTTCATCCCAAGATCGTCGGACATCAACCAACCGTCGAAGCCGATTTCGCTTCGGATGACTTCGGCGATCACGACGGGGGAGAGGGACGCGCAGCGTTCCGCGTCGTAAGCGGTATAAATCACGTGCGCGGTCATCCCCATCCGCGCGCGATTGGCCAGGCGCATAAACGGCCAGCAATCGGTCACGGCCAACTCGTCGCGGCTGGCGTCGACCACGGGCAGTTCCAAATGACTATCGGCGCGCGCGCGGCCATGGCCGGGAAGATGCTTGACCACCGCCGCCACCCCGCCGCCATGGAGCCCACGCAACGTCGCCCCGCCCATTGCGGCGACCCACATCGGGTTCGCGGCGTAAGCCCGGTCGCCGATGATGTCATGCGCACCCGGCGCGGGCACGTCGAGCACGGGGAGGCAATCGACGTTGATGCCAACTGCGCGCAGGGTGGCGGCGAGCGCGAGGCCATTCTGGCGACAGGCCTCTAGCGCGGACATCGGCGCGAAATCGTAGAGCGGTGTGAAATGCGCCGCGGCGGGGAACTCGGGCCAATGTGGCGGACGCAGGCGCGCGACCCGGCCGCCCTCCTGATCGATGAGGATCGGCAAGTCGCGGCCGAGCAGCTCGCGCAGTTCGGCGGTGAGCGCGGCGACTTGCGCAGGCGTGTCGATGTTGCGGGCGAACAGGATGAACCCGGCGGGGTAGGCTTCGCGGAAGAAGGCGCGTTCGTCGGGGGTAAGAGTGTGGCCGGAAAGACCGAAGATCGCGGGGATCATCGCGCGTTCATCTCCGATACGAGGCTTTCCTCCCCCGCGCTTGGCGGGGGAGGTGGCGCGAAGCGACGGAGGGGGTGCGGGGCGTCGACGACGCGCTTGCAGCACTGCGCCGAGCTACCCCCTCCGACCCGCAAGTGCGGGCCACCTCCCCCTGGGGGGAGGAGAACAGGGTATTCACGGTGACACCAGGCATTTCTCGCCTGCCGCCTTCAACGTCGCGCACAGGTGCGCGCTGTCGCCAACTCCGATGGCACGGAGCCGGTAAAGCGTGGTTCCGTCGCGGTCCACTGGGGTAATGCGCTTGTGGAGGTGGGTCAGCGTGGGGTGCGCGGCGGTGAACTGCGCCCAGGCGGCTTCGGCCTTTTCGCGGGTGGAGAACGCGCCGAGCTGCAGCGCGCCGGTTGCGCTGGATGCAGCAGCGGGCTTTGCGGGCGCGATCTTGGCGAGGTCTTCGGGCGGCAGCTCGAATTGACCGGTGGGGGCTTTGGCGGTCTTCCCGACCTTGGGCGCGGGTGCGGCGTCGATGTCTTCGGGCGCGGCCTTTGGCTTTGGCTTGACCTTCGGTCTTGGCGGCGCGGCTTCGGGGGAGGTGCTGGGCGCAGGGACGGCTTTTGCTTTCGGGTGCGTGGGCGGCGTGGCTTCGGTTTTAGGCGCGACGGTGGTTGCCGCGTCGCCCGCCCCCGGCGGAGCAACATCCCCGTCCACGCCGCGCGGCAGCAGGTCGGTCGGCGCGCGGTTGGGGCGTTGCGGTGCTTCGGGGAGCGAGCCGATGTCGATGCGGCCCTCGCTTGCCTGGCCGGGTTCCTCGGGCGTGGCGGTCGCCGGGCCGGTGCCTTCCATGCCGTCGCCAGTCAGGCCCGCGCCCGCCGAGTCGGGAGCGGGTTTGACCTTATATGGCCCGGCGGGCGCGCGAATTAGCGGCACTTCGCCGGGTGCGCCGCCGGACACCGCAGCGGGTTCGCGCGCGATCAGCGAGCGCACACCGATTACCCCGGCGATCGCCACGGCGACGGCGAGCACGGCACCGATGATGAGCGCGCGCCAGGTGACGACGGTGTGGTTCGGCTCGGCAGCGCGATTTCGGTCGGCGCGGTCGGGGGCGCGCCGCGAAGGAGCCGCGCGGTCGCGCTCCATCCATGGCGGGGTCTCGTGCTGGTCGTCGTCGGTTTCAGCGGGACGGCGCGCCATCAGCGCATCTCCTCCGCCGCATCGACGCCCATCAGCGCGAGGCCGTTGCGGATCACCTGCGCGACCGCGTTCGCCAGCGCGAGGCGGGCGGCGGTCAGGGGAAGATCGTCCTCGATCAGAAAGCGCTTGCCCGGATCGTCGTTGCCCCGGTTCCACGCGCCGTGGAACGCCGCGGCCAAATCTGCCAAATAGAAGGCAATGCGGTGCGGCTCGCGCGTGGCGGCGGCGCCCTTGATCGCGCGTGGCCACTGCGCGGCCAACTTGACCAGCGCGAGTTCCTCGGCATCGAGGCGCGCGAGATCGGCGTCGGTCGCGGCGGGGACGACGAGTTCGGCCTCGGCAGCCCGCCGCGCGAGCGAACGGATGCGCGCGTGCGCGTACTGGACGTAGAAGACCGGGTTGTCCTTCGATTGCTCGACGACCTTGGCGAAATCGAAATCGAGACTCATCTCGGCGCGTCGGGTGAGCATGATGAAGCGCACGACGTCTTTGCCGACTTCCTCCACGACATCGGCGAGCGTGACGAAGTTGCCCGAGCGCTTGGACATTTTCACCGGCTCGCCGTTCCGGAACAGGTGGACGAGGCTGACGAGCTTGACGTCCAATTGGACGCGCCCGTCGGTGATCGCGGCGACGGCGGCGACGATGCGCTTGACGGTGCCCGAATGGTCCGCGCCCCAGATGTTGACGAGCGCATCGGCGCTTTGTGCTTTCTGTGCGTGATAGGCGATGTCCGCGCCGAAGTAGGTCCATTGGCCGTTCGATTTCTTGAGCGGGCGGTCCTGATCGTCGCCGAACTGCGTCGAGCGGAACAGCGTGAGTTGTGTCGGCTCCCAATCGTCGTCGGGTTCGAGGCTTTTGGGGCGTTCGAGCACGCCCTCGTAGACCAGTCCCTTCGCCCGCAGCGCGTCGGCGGTGGCCTGCACCGCGCCGCTCGCCTGCAACGCGGCCTCCGACGCGAAGACATCGTGGTGGATGCCGATCAGCGCGAGGTCGGCGCGGATCAAGTCCATCATTGCGGCGACCGCGCGGGTGCGGAACAGCGGGAGCCAGTCGGCTTCGGGGGCTTGCCCATATTGCGCGCCAAACTCGGCAACGAGGCGTTGGCCGACGGGAATGAGGTAGTCGCCGGGGTAGAGGCCTTCCGGGATTGTGATAGTTTCGCCGAGCGCCTCGCGGTAGCGCAGGTGTGCGGAGCGGGCGAGCACGTCGACCTGGCCGCCGGCGTCGTTGATGTAATATTCGCGGACGACCTTATCGCCCGCCGCCTCCAGCACGGCGGCGAGCGCGTCGCCCACCACCGCGCCCCGGCAATGGCCCATGTGCATGGGACCCGTTGGATTAGCGCTGACATACTCGACGTTGACCGTGCGCCCGGTCGGCTCGGTGGCGCGACCGTAGGCGTTGGCGGCAGTGTCGATCGCGCGCAGTTCCGCGAGCCACGCGGCGGCGGGCAGTGTCACGTTGATGAACCCCGGCCCGGCGACTTCGGCCGCCGCGATGCCCGGCGCGCGCGCGAGTTTCATCGCGATCGCGGTGGCGAGGTCGCGCGGCTTCAGCCCGGCGGGTTTGGCGAGCGCCATCGCGGCGTTGGTGGCGATATCGCCGTGGGTGGCGTCGCGTGGCGGCTCGACGGTGATGTTGGCACGCGAAAGCCCGCGCGGCAGATCGCCATCGGCCTCGAGCGCGTCGAGCGCGGCGGTGAGTTGGGCCTGGAAACGGTCGAACACGTCGGACATCGGGTTGGGCTTAGGGGGGATTGCGCTTGGGTTGAACTAAATTCCTCATGTTTCTGAAGCCCTCCCCCTTGCGGGGAGGGTTGGGTGGGGGTGCGATGCTGGGCGTTGTGCTCCGATGCCGCCGAGCGGACCCCACCCCGTCCCTCCCCGCAAGGGGGAGGGCTTAGGAAGGCTGACTGCCCGACGGTGGACAACCCCGCCCGCGCCGGGCCATTGCCGCGCGATGGCGGTTCCCGAACGCGAGATAGAAGTCGGCGGGGTGCGGCTGGTGGTAGTGCGCAAGCGGATGCGCACGATCCGGTTCCGGGTGGCATCGCCCGATGGCGCGGTGCGGGTGTCCGCGCCGCTGCGACTGTCCGAGCGCGCGCTGAGGGAGGTAGTGGCGCGGCGGTTGGATTGGATCGCGGCGGCACGGCGCAAGTTGGCGGCCCGGCCGGCAGTCGAGGCCCGCCCGCCGCGCGTGTTCTCCGCCGCCGACCGCCGGGCGTTGCGCGCGCGCGCCGATCCGCTGCTCGACGCGTGGGCGGCCCGCATGGGTGTGCCGCGCCCGTGGCTCGGCATCCGCGCGATGCGGACGCTATGGGGATCGTGCAACCCGCGCGCGGGCCGCGTGTGGCTTAATCTGGCGCTGGTCCATGCTTCGGAGGCGGCTCTGGAGCATGTCGTGGTCCACGAACTCGCGCACCTGATCGAGCGTGGGCACGGGCGCGCGTTCGTGGCGATCCTGGACGGGCATTTGCCCGACTGGCGCGCGGCGCGCGGCGAACTGCGCGGCATGGCGCTGGGCCGCTAGCCGACCTTGAAGACGGTCCGGGTTGGCGACCACGCTCGGGAACCGTATAGCCGCGCGCGAATGGGCGACGGCGCGGAGTCGAAAGTGCGAAGGCTGATCGCCCTACTTCTGCTAGGTGGCTGCGCGCGGTATGCGTCGTTGCCGTTGGCGGTCGATCCGGGGGTGTTGTCGGGGGCGGTGGCGGCGGTGCTGGCGGCGGACGGGGCGAAGCTCGACCGGCCGTATCTGCGGCCCGAGGCGGTGGATTTGCGCGCGCCGTTGACGCCGAACGCGCTGGCGGTGTTGGCGGTGCTGGAGAGCCCCGACCTGAAGGCGCAGCGCATGAAGGCGGGGGTATCGGACGCGCAGGCGTTCGCGGCACGGCTGCTGCCCGATCCGACGCTGACCTTGGGCTATGATTACCGATATTCGGGGCCGGATCCGTATAACGGGCTGCTGGCGCAGCTCGGCTACGATCTGAACCAGTTCCGCGAGCGGCGCGTGGTGCAGGCGGGCGCGCGGGCGGCGCGGGCGCAGGTGCGGCTCGATTTCGCGTGGGCGGAGTGGCAGGCGGCTGGGGCGGCGCGGTTGCAGGGCGCGCGGATACTAGCGCTGGCGCGCGAGCTGGAGCTGGACCGGGCGAGCGCGCGGGTAACGGCGCGGCTGCTCGATGTGAGCCTGCGCGCGGCGGGGCGGGGCGATATCGCGGGCGATCAGGTCGAGGCGCGGCGTACGGCGGCTTTGGACGCGGCGGATCGGCTGCGGATAAGCGAACGCGATCTTGGGGCGGCGCGGTTCGAGCTGAACCGGATCGTTGGCCTGCCGCCCGAGGTGGTGCTGCGGCTCGCGCCCATTGGGCCGACGCCCGCGCCGCCCGGTGCTGCGATATTGTTCGCGCTCGCGCGGGGGTCGCGGTTCGACTTGAAGGCGCTGCAGGCGGGGTATCAGGTGCAGGAGGCGGCGGTGCACCGCGCGGTGCTCGACCAGTTCCCGACGCTGACGTTGTCGGTGAACGCGGCGCGCGACACCGCGAACAACCGCACGATCGGACCCTCGATCGCTTTCACGCCGCCGCTGTGGAACCGCAACCGGGGCGGCATCGAGGTGGCGCGGGCGACGCGCGCGCAGTTGGGGGCGGAATATACCGCCCGGCTGGCGCAGACGCGCGCCGAGATCGCGGCGGCGGTGGGGACGGTTGTGGTATCGCGGCGGCAATCGGCCGAACTGGCGGTGGCGCTGCCCGCGCTGGCGCGCTTTGCCACCGCCAACCGCCGCGCGGCGGCGCGCGGCGATCTGGCCGAGGCGACGGCCGAGGTCGCCGAGCAGACCTTGCGCGACCGCCAGCGCGCGCTGTTCGGATTGGACCAGGCGGCGGTGGAAGGGACGATCGCGTTGGAACTGTTGACGGGCACCCCGCGAGAAAGCTGGCCGCGATGACGCGCACGATCCTCCTGTTCGCCCTGCTCGCTGCCTGCTCGAAGTCCGCGCCCGAGGCGGAGAAGGCTCCCGATCCGGTGGCCCAGGTCCACAGCGAGGCGGCCGAGGCGGGAGTCGCCGCCGACACCATCACCGCCTACGGCGTGGCCGAGGCGGGCGCGGGCGGCGAGCGCACGTTGGTCGCACCTGTCGAGGCGACGGTGACCACCGTGCTCGCCGCGCCGGGCACGGCGGTCCGCGCCGGGCAGCCGATCGTGACGCTAACGCCCGGGCCGACCGCGCGCGTCGATCTGGCAAAGGCGAACACCGATGCCGCGACCGCCACCGCCGCGCTGGCGCGCGCGCGCCGGTTGCGCGCGGACGGGCTGATGAGCGACGCGGACGTCGAAGTGGCGCGCGCCGCCGCCGCCACCGCGACGACCGCGCGCGCCAGTCTGGCGGGGCGCGAGTCTGGGCTGACCTTGCGCGCGCCGGTGGCGGGGACGGTCGAAGCGGTGGCGAACGCGCCCGGCGATCTGGTCGCGGCGGGGACGACGGTGGTGCGGGTAGCTGCCAAGGGGACGCTGCGCGCGCGCTTCGGCGTCGAGCCGCAGACGCTTGCGCGACTTAGGCTTGGCGGCGCGGCTAGCATCCGCGCATCGGGCGGCAGCGCCGGGAGTAGCCAAGCGACCGCGCGCACGCGCATTGCCGCGATCGACCCGCTGGTCGATCCGCAGACGCGGCTCGCCTCGGTATTCACGCCATTGCCGCCGCAGGTCGGCGCGGGGGCGGGCGAGGCGCTGGTGGCGAGCTTCACATTGGGCGGCGATGTGCCGGGGGTGACGGTGCCCTACGCCGCGCTCGCCGACGATGCGGGCAAGCCGTTCGTCTTCGTCGTCGCGGACGGCGCGGCGCACAAGCGCGAGGTGGCGACCGGCGCGCAGCTGGGCGAGCGGATCGTCATCGCGCGCGGGCTGAAAGCGGGCGAGCGGGTCGCGGTCGACGGGCTGACCGCATTGGACGACGGCATGAAGGTGCGCGAGGCGGTGAAATGAGCGGACCGGAGGTTTCTTCACCCTCCCCCTTGCGGGGAGGGACGGGGTGGGGGTGCGATGATCGGCATAGGAGCGCGACTGCCCGGCATCGCACCCCCACCCAACCCTCCCCGCAAGGGGGAGGGCTTTAGATGGCAGCTGTTCCGGGCACCGGCCTCTCGCGCCACCGGCGTTCGGTTTGGCTGGCGGTGATCCTGCTGACCTTGGCCGGGCTGGGCGGCGCATTGGGGCTGCCGGTCACGCTGTTCCCGCGCATCGATTATCCGCGCGTGGTGGTGTCGGTCGATGCGGGCGAGCGCGATGCCCAGCAGATGGCGGCCGAGATCACGCGGCCCATAGAAATCGCATTGAGGGCGACGCCGGGCGTGACGGGCATCCGCTCGACGACCAGCCGTGGATCGGCCGAGGTCGCGGTCGGCTTCGCGTGGGGGGGCGACATGGTCGCGTCGACCTTGGGCGTCGAGGCGGCGCTGGCGGGGATCGTCCCCGATCTGCCGCCGGGGATCCGCTACAGCGTGCGGCGCAGCGATCCGACGATCTTCCCGGTGCTCGGCCTGGCGCTGACCTCGCGCACCACGTCTGCGGCCCAGCTCCGCCAACTGGCCGAACTGCGACTGCGGCCGATCCTGACGACCGTTCCCGGCGTGGCCGGCGTCGACGTGCTCGGCAGCAGCGCGCCCGAGATTGCGGTGACGGTCGATCCCGCGCGGCTGCAATCGCTTGGGCTGACGTTGGACGACGTCGCGACCGAGCTCAAGAACTCGAACAGCGTCGCGGGCGTGGGGCGCATCGAGGACCGCCACCGGCTGTATCTCGCGCTCATCGAGAACCGCGTCGCCACCCCGAAGGACATTGGCCAAATCCCGATCAAGACGGGCAAGAGCGCGGGCGCGGGGCTGGTGACCTTGGGCCAGGTGGCGACGATCACGCGCACCACCGCCCCTGCCTACACGCGCGTCACCGCCGACGGCCGCGATGCGGTGCTGGTCAACATCCGCCAGACGCCGACCGCCGACGCGGTTGCGCTGGTGGCCGCCGTGCAGGCGCGCCTAAGGGCGGCGGGGCTGCCGCGCGGCGTCCAGGTCGCGCCGTTCTACGACCAGTCCGAGTTGGTCAACGGCGCCGCGACCAGCGTGCGCGACGCGATCCTCATCGGCGCGGCGCTGGCCGGGCTGGTGCTGTTCCTCTTCCTGCGTAGCCCACGCCTGATGCTGATCACCGCGTTGATGCTGCCCGCAGTGTTGGCGGCGGCGTGCATGGCGCTCTATGCGCTAGGCCTCAGCTTCAACATGATGACCTTGGGCGGCATGGCGGCCGCGGTGGGCCTGGTGGTCGACGACGCGGTGGTGATGCTCGAACATCTGATGCGCCGGATGCAGGAACGCTCGCCGATGACGATGCTGGCCGCCGCCGCCGAACTCGGCAAGCCGCTCTACGGGTCGAGCCTCGCCACCATCGTCGTGTTCCTGCCCTTGGCGTTCATCAGCGGCGTCACCGGCGGCTTCTTCAAGAGCCTGGCGATCACGATCACCGCCGCGCTGATCGTCAGTTTGCTTTACGCGCGCTACGTCATCCCGCTCGTCTCGGACGGCTGGCTCACCGCCAGGGACGCCGAAGCCGCCGACAAGGCCGAGCGCACGACGCAGGCCATCCGCACCCTCTACACGCGCGCGGTCGGGCGCGCCTTTGCCCGCCCCGCGCTGTTCGCGGGCGTTGTCGCGCTAGGGCTGCTCGGGGTGGGCGGGCTCGCCTACACCAAGGTGCAATCGGGCTTCATGCCCAAGATGGACGAGGGCGGCTTCATCCTCGACTACAAGGCCAAGCCCGGCGCGGCCTTGTCCGACACCGACGCGCTGCTGCGCCGCGCCGAGGCGATCGTCCGCGCCACCCCCGAGGTGACGAGCTATTCGCGGCGGACCGGATACCAGCTCGGCGGCGGGCTGACCGAAGCCGACGAGGGCGATTTCTTCATCCGGCTGAAAGGCGGTTCGCGGCGCGACATCGAGCAGGTGATGGCCGAGGTGCGCGCCAAAATCGCCGCCGCAGTGCCCGGCCTCGACATCGAGACCGCGCAGCTCATGGAGGATTTGATCGGCGATCTGACCGCGGTGCCGCAGCCGGTCGAGGTCAAGTTGTTCAGCGACGATCCGGCCACGCTCGCCGCCGCCGCGCGCTCGGTGGCGGACGCGATCGGCAAAATCCAGGGGATCGTCGAGGTGCGCGACGGACTGCGCGTGGCGGGCGACGCGGTGACGATCCGCGTCGATCCCGCCGCCGCCGCGCTGGCGGGTATGGGGCCCGACGATGTGGCGAAACAGCTAAGCGCGGCGGTGGGCGGCAATGTCGCCACCCAGGTCCGCCAGGGCGCGACGCTGATCGACGTGCGGGTGCGCGCGCCGCTCGCCACGCGCGCGCACGCCGCCGACCTCGCCCACCTGCCGCTGCGCGCCCCCGACGGCCGCACCGTAAACCTCGACCAGATCGCAACGGTCGGCACCAGCGCCGGGCAGAAGCAGATCACGCGCGAGGACCTCGCCCCCTTCGTCGGCGTCACCGCGCGGCTGGAGAACCGCGACCTCGGCTCGGGCATGGCCGCCGTGCGCCAGACCGTCACCGGCCTGCACCTGCCCGCGTCCGTTCGCGTCGAATACGGCGGCCTCTATCAGCAGCAGCAGCAGAGCTTCCGCGATCTCGCCATGGTCTTCGCCGCAGCCCTGCTGCTCGCAGCCCTGCTGCTGACGTTGCTGTTCGAACGCTGGGCCTTCACGCTCGCCGTCATCGCCACGGTGCTCTTGTCCGCCTGCGCGGTACTGGCGGGACTGTGGATCACCGGCACCGAACTCGATATCTCCGCGCTGATGGGCCTCACCATGGTGGTGGGCATGATCACCGAACTCGCCATTTTCCTGTTGGCCGAACTCGATCCCGCCCAGCCCGTCACCCCCGCCGCGCTGCTCCACGCGGGCGAAGCGCGCCTGCGCCCCATCCTCATGTCCGCGCTGATCGCGATCCTGACGCTGTCCCCGCTCGCGCTCGGCATCGGCCGAGGCTCGGGCCTCCAAAAACCCCTCGCCACCGCGATCATCGCCGGCCTCGCCGTCGGCGCGCCGCTGGTGCTCACCCTGCTGCCAGGACTACTGCTGATCGGACGGCGGCGGGAGCGCGAGGCAACTTCGCCCGCCAGCGGTGCGTTCGTGCGGCCATGAACATTCCCCACAACACGCTCGTCATGGTCGCCGATGGCGCGAAGCTCCTGCTGCTCAAGAACGAGGGGGACGCCGCGCGTGTCGACCTCGTGGTGGTGCAGCAAGAGACCGAACGCCACGCTTCGACGCACGATCAGGGTACCGAGCGGCCCGGCCACGCGCATAACAGCGTAGGTGTCGGGCGTAGCGCGGTCGAGCAGACCGATTGGCACCAGATCGGCGAGGACAAGTTCGCGCACCATGCCGCCGATCTGCTCGGGAGCTTGGCGCAGGGTGGCTGGGTCGAGCACATCGCGGTCGTCGCGCCGCCCAAGGCGCTGGGCGAGATGCGCAAGCGTTATACGAAGGCGGTCGAGACTCGTCTGCTTGGCGAATTGCACAAGGACCTGACCGGCTTCACGGTGCCCGAGATCACGAAGTATCT
>JAABUQ010007789.1_pt1 | contig 15323 bp, 13 predicted proteins | sample 5560001 | NCBI WGS metagenome assembly JAABUQ01 (sample SAMN10711888, study PRJNA513371) | rock metagenome | isolation source: Antarctica rocks | place: Antarctica: Victoria Land, Finger Mt nord | collected 2015-12-18 | reverse complement strand
CTAGTGCCCTCGTGCCGCGCATGAGCGGAGTGTCGCGCACAGGTCGAAAACCTAGAAAGCCGGATGGCTGTGCCAGCCGTATGGCACACCGGCATGGTGCAATGGGAGTCGGAGGTACCTCATCATGCATCTCTTCCGGTGTCCAGACTGTGGCCGGGAACACGACGAGCCCGCCGAAGCGACGTTCGTGCTCGCCGTTGTGTGCTTCGATTGCGCGTTGGTCGATGAGAGGTCCGCTCGCCCGGCGGTTGCGCTCGATGACCGGTTCGTCGAAGCGGCCTGATCCGGAAAGCAATCGTCGGTAAGGCGCTGATCGGATTTCACAGCGATACCGCGCCGGCATAACCAGTCAGCTCGACGTAGCCCACGCCGCGGTGGCCGCCTTGCGCGGCGTCTCTCACGGCGACAGCACCTTCCCAGTACGAGATGCCGCCGGCCGTGTCGGCCAGTTCTTGATCGAGCACGGCCGGCTGGAGCACGAGATCGATGCGCGCACTCGGGACACGCACGCGCCACCCGCTCGGATACACGGCGTTCGTGTGCGGACTTTTCCAGCTTCCCAGCGCCTCAATCGTGAACGCCCGTAGCGGCAGGTAGCGAACCGCTCCGTTTGCGCTTATCAAGCTTCCGCTGGACGCGGGCGTTACGCGTCCGTCCTTCTGCCGCAGCCGGTACAACATCAGATCGCGGCCGTCGTCGAGCTGAACGGAAACCCAATCCCAGCCGGCTTGATCGCGTGCGAGCTGCCCCGAGCCGAACTCGTGGTCCATCCAAGAGATCCCGCTGACCTGGAACCGGACTCCGCCGAACTCGAGCATCCCGGTCGTACGGAGTCGCGTATAGGAATAGTAGTGGGACGTGCAGCCGGCACACGCTGCCTTGCGGGAGACGCCGCCGTGACCGTGAATCGCCGGCGGTTTCTCGGGGATTTGCACGAGGTCGATGGCATCGGTTCCGTTCGTCGCCACGGCTGCCGCACGTAACCGCATCCGTTCGCGATCGCGCTCGCGCAGCGGCGTTCCGACGAGCGTCCAACGATCCGCCTTAACGTCAAAGGCCGTCTCCGACGCGTGTCCCATGCCGAGTGCCTCGCGCGCGAAGCGATCGACGTAGAAGAATGTTCGCCCCTGCTCATCCGTGATTGCGAAGTGCGCCGGGTACAGCTGGTTACCGCGCCACCGGCTTTGGCGTGCGCGTGGTCGCGGATCACCCGAATGCATCCCGACGCGAAAAAACGTTAGCTCATACCCGAAGTGACGACCGGCCCTCGTACGCACGTGTCCCGTGTAGTACCACCATTCGCTGCGGTAGTTTACATGGGCCGCATGGTCGCGTGGAAACACGAAGGCGTACGGCGCGCGCGCCGTGTCGAACGTAGAGTGCGATGCGGTCGGGCGCGCGGCTCCATTGCTCGGAGCGCCGCCGGCTCCAAGGAACGCAACGGCAAAACCGAACGCAGCCAATGGACGCGTGCTCACTCCGCGCGCACGGCCTCGGCCGCTCGAATGCGCGCCGCCAGCCGCGCGGGATAGAGACCGGCAAGCAGGGCCGCCACGATGACCAGCGCGATCGCCTCGACCAAAAAACCGTAGGGCATGTGCAGCGTGATAAGCCAACCGAAGGCCTGACGATTGATGACGTAGATCAGCAGGAGCGCAAGCAGCACGCCGACCGTCACGCCCGCCACTCCGCCGAGCGCGCCGATGTACGCAGCCTCGTAGAGCACCATGCCACCCACGTCGCGCGCCGCCAAGCCGAGATAGCGCAAGAGGCCGATCTGGGGACGCCGCTCCAGAACGAGCGCGAAGAGCGTACTGACGACGCCGAGCACGGCGATCGTGATACTGATGACGTAGAGGGCGTACGTGATGGCGAAGGTTCGATTGAAAATCGTGATGACGAGCGCGCGAAGTTCGCGCGTCGTTTGCACGTCGATGCGCAGCGGGAGAACGCTGCGGATGACGCGCGTCCGAAGATCGTTGAGGTCGACGCCGTTCTGGCCAAAGATGGCCAGCGAGTTGACGCTCGGATCGTGAAAAAGACGGGCATAGGTGCGCTTGTCGATCAGCAGCACGCCGGCATCGCTTGAATAATCGTTGTAGACGGCGACGACATGAAAGCGGGCGTGGCCGGCCGGGGTGTCGACCGGCACGTCGTCGCCGACGTACGTTCGGAAACGGGTCGCGAACGGCTCGCTGATAAGCGCTTGCAGCGTTCCCGGTACGGAACGGGCGAGTTTGTGGGCGTCCACCGAACCGAGAAAGCGCAGCCGGTTGCGATCGGCAATGGACGCGACGTCGACGGAGGCGAGATTCGTGACGGTGCCTCGATACGGAATCGAAATGGCACGAAACGTATCGACGGCCGCGACGCCGGGCACGCGCCGAATCGTCGCCGCCACGTCGGGCGAGAAGCGCGCATCGTAGCTCGCATCCTGCAGCCCAAGCGGTCGGACGAACAGGTCGGCTTTGATCGTATCGTCTGCCCACGCGAGAACCGTCGTGCGAAAACTGCCGATGAGGATGGCGACGCTGACCATCATCGCAATCGCGACCATCAGCGAGGCCACGGCGACGCTGTTCCGCCGCAGCGCTGAACCGAGGTTCGACGTACCGAGCATGGCCGCCGGCGAGCTTCGGAGTTTGATCCGTCGCGCTGCCGCCGTCGTCGCAACGAGCGCGAGCGGCACGCAAAGCGAACCTCCGAAGATGATGGCGAGTCCGGCTGCGTAACCGGCAACGGGAATTCCATCGACGGCCGGCGCGAAACCGAGTAGATACGCCGCTGCGAGCATTCCGACGCCAACGACGGCGAGCCCAACGCCGGGACGAGCACGGCGACGCTCAAAACCGGCAGCGCGCATGGTGATCGCCGGCGCGGTCGCGGCCGCCTCCAGCGCCGGAACGAGCGCCGATATCGTTGCCAGAACCGTGCCCGCCACGAACGCTTGCAACAGCACAACGGGATCGTAGTGGACCCGATCTGCGCTCGAGGCGACATAGAGCGTATCAACCGTCCGCGAGACCGCTCCGACCGAAAATTGCGCCAGCACGCTGCCGAGTACGAGCCCGAGCAGTGATCCCGCCACGCCGAACAGCGCACCCTCCGCGAGAAACGTTCCGAAGATCTGCCGGCGCGAGGCGCCCAGTGCACGCAACGTGCCGACGTCGGGACGGCGCTGCACGACGGAAATCGCAACGGCGTTATAGATCAAGTACATGCCGACCAGCAGTGCGATGTACGAGAGTGCCGCCAGATTGAGTTGGAAGCTGCGCAGCATCCGCTCGATCTCACCGGTGCGCACCTTGGGCTCGATGGCGCGCGTACCCGGCGGAATCGCTGCCGCAACGGCATGCTGCACCGCGGGCAAGCGTTTGGGGTCCACCATGAGATCGATCCGGTCGAGCAGGCCGATCTTCCCGAACGCCTCTTGCGCCGTCGCGATATCGACGAACACGACGCTCGAATCGAGACCCGGCGTCCCGGCCGGTACGATGCCCGCCACGCGGAACGTCACCGGCTCATCGCCTGCAAGAGCCCGGAGCACCCCGCCGACGCGCAGGTGATAGCGCGTCGCGACCCGGTCGGAGATGAGCGCGCCGCGTCCGTCAACGAGCGTATACGGGTCCGGGCCCCTACCAGCGCTCGCATCATACTCGCCGGGTATCGCCACGCTTGCCGCGGCATCGCGCGGCAGCGGACGCAACAAATCCAGGCCGAGCACGCGTAGGATCTCACCGGAAAACGGATCGCCCGGACGCGCGCCGACGACGATCGAATCCTCGATCGTCGGGCTTGCATACGTCACGCCCGAGATGTGCTGCACACGCAAGAAAGCCCGTTCGTCGAAACCGCGAGCCACGCCGAGGACCTGCAGATTCACATGGCTTGCGACGACGTTGACGCTCGAAGCGAACGATGCAACCGCCGTTGCATTGGCCAGATCGATCGCCAGCGCAATTGCGACGCCCAGCGCCACGGCTCCCAGCGTAACGAGCGCCCGTAACCCATTGGCGCGAACGTGCCCTAAAACGAGCCCACGAAAAAGCGCCATCATTGGGGCGATATCCTGGGAACGAACGGAAGCATGTTTGCCGATCGCCGAGCGGCCGGCGCCGTGCTAGGCCGCAAACTGCGCTCCTACGCGAAGCGTCGCGGGGTACTGGTGCTTGCGTTGCCGCGCGGCGGCGTCCCGGTCGCCTTCGAGATCGCGCGCGCGCTCGAAGCGCCGCTCGACGTTTTGCCCGTTCGTAAACTCGGCGTACCCGGTCATGAGGAACTCGCCATGGGCGCGATCGCAGCGGGCGTGACCGTCGTCAACGAGGAGGCCATCGAGCGGCTCGGCATTTCCGATGAGGCCGTCGCCGCCGTCGCCGCTCGCGAGCAACGCGAACTGGAACGGCGAGAACGCAGCTATCGCGACGACCGTCCCATGCCGGAGCTTACCGGCCGAACGCTCATTCTCGTAGACGACGGTCTCGCCACCGGGGCATCGATGCGCGTCGCCATCCGGGCCGTCCGTCACCATGCGCCGGCGAAGATCATCGTCGCCGTCCCCGTTGCGCCGCCCGAAACCGCAGCGAGCCTGAAAACCGAAGCCGACGAGGTCGTCTGCGCGCTAACGCCCCCGCAGTTGTTGAGCATCGGCCGTTGGTACAAATCTTTCGACCAAGTCGACGATACGGAAGTCCGCGATCTGCTCACGCGATGATGCGGCCATCCTGCATGCGGATGATGCGGTCGCAGGCGGCGGTCGCTTCGATGGCATGGGTCGCCATGAGAATCGCTTGTCCGCGCGACGCGAAGGTGCGCAGGAGGCGCAGCACCGCGGCGCCGTTATGCGAGTCGAGGTTGCCGGTCGGTTCATCGGCCAACACGATTGCGGGTGCATGAATCGTTGCGCGGGCGATGGCGGCACGCTGCATTTGACCGCCGGAGACTTGACTCGGGTAGGCGTCGGCTTTGTCGGCGATGTCGACGGAGTCGAGCGCGGTTTGTAACCGTTTGGCGATCTCGCCGCGCGGGCGGCGCTGGAGGACGAGCGGCAACGCGACGTTTTCGCCGATAGTCATCGCGGGCAGCAGATTGAAGAATTGAAACACCGTCCCGACTGCCTCGCGGCGCAGCCGCGTCAGATCGTTGTCGCGCAGCGACGACGTTGCAGCGCCGGCCACTTCGATCGTACCCGACGTCGGCAGATCGATACAGCCAATCAAGTTCAGTAGCGTACTTTTACCACAGCCGCTCGGTCCCACGAGCGCCACCATCTCGCCGGCCGCAACGTCGAGCGAAACGCCATCGAGGGCGCGCACGGGCTCCGCGCCGCTCGCGACGTACACTTTGGTCGCCTCGCGCGCGCGCACGGGCGAACTCGCGTCGACGACCACCTTAGCCAAGATCGTTTAGGAGCAGACGAAAATACGCGCTACGCCGAACGTGCGGGCTGCCCCACCCGGCCGCGCCGGCCAACGCCACTAGTTCGCGTGCGCAATAGGCACGCCGTACCGACAAGGGGCCGTCGTGCTTGGTGAAGCGGTTCTTGGCGATGAAGGTTGCAAACAACGACGCGCCCACATAGGCGAGCGGCGAGCGCTCCAGGTCGCAAACGATGGGCGTCAAGCGCGCGACCCGACGCAGTTCGCGCAGTACCTCGACGGCGGCGTCATCATCGAAGTGGTGTAGGCCGAGCGTACAGGTGGCGATGTCGAAAGCCGCGTCGGGAAAGGGCAGCATGCGGGCGTCGCCGCGCACGAAACGCAGCAGCGGTTCGTCGCCCGCCCGCTGGCGCGCGACCGCGAGCACCGCGTCGCTTGCATCGAGCGCGACGATTTCCAGACGGCGTCCCCGTGCACGGGCCTCCCGCAGCAGCTCGCGCGGAACGTCGGCGCTACCGCAGCAGACATCGAGAAGCCACGCGGCATCGTGCTCGAAAACAGATCGAATGACGGGCCGGTACCCGCCGAAGCGCCGATTGGCGAACTCGATGTCGGCCAAATTTCCGGCCAGAAGAACGGGGTCGGCATCGGGAGCGTCCATGAGTTCGGAGGCGATGACGCGACGCAAGGAACGCTTCCTTCGATGATGCTACGGCACTCTCATGAGGCGCAGGTTCGTCTAATTCTTCTTGAAATAGTCGGCGTTGATCGGAATGTAGTTGGTCCACTTCTCGGGCACGTCGGAATCGGCGAAGATCGCTTCTACGGGGCACGCCGACACGCATGCGCCGCAATCAATGCACACCTCGGGATCGATGAATAGCATCTCCTCGTCATCTTTACCGTGAATGCAATCGACGGGACAGACGTCGACGCACGACTTGTCCTTTGTGCCGATGCACGGTTCGGTGATGATGTAGGCCATGCTAATCGTATTGGGGGCGGCGCCGGAACGGTCCTGGCTCCTTCTGTCGCAGCGGCTCGGCATGCGCTGAGCAGGCGTACCGCGAAACCGTCGCCATTGTGGCGGGTATGGGAAACACGATGGCAGCGCTTTGCGAGACGTGCGGGTTGCGTCCGGCAACCGTGCGCGATTTCACCTTGCGCAGCGGCGCCTGGGTGGAGGCGGAGGTGTGCGACACGTGCGCCGGGCGCGGCAAATCGCCCGTCTTGCCGCTCGTCGGCTCGGCGATCGCCGCAGTTGCGTTGGCCGTCGGAACGACGTTCGCCGTCGACCGCTTGCAACGTGGCCAACGCGACTTGCCCTCACCGGACCCACGCGACTGGGCCAAGCGGCTGCGCACCGGGACGCCGACCCTCGCCGCATATTCACGCGATCTGACCGCGGCAGCACGAGCCGACGAACTCGACCCGGTGGTCGGGCGCGAAATAGAAATCGCGCGCGTCGTCGCCATCCTGGCGCGGCGCTCGAAGAACAATCCCGTGCTGGTGGGAGATCCCGGCGTGGGAAAGACCGCCGTCGTCGAAGGCCTCGCGCAAAGAATCGCGAGCGGCGACGTTCCGCCAGTGCTCCGCGACAAACGGATCCTTGCTCTTTCGCTTGGACCGCTGGTCGCGGGGACCAAGTATCGCGGCGAATTCGAAAGCCGCGTCAAGCGTATCGTCGACGAGATCAAGAAATCCGCACGTGAAGTGATCCTGTTCATCGACGAACTGCACACGTTGGTCGGCGCCGGTTCGGCCGAAGGCTCGCTCGATCTCTCGTCGATGATCAAACCGGAGTTGGCGCGCGGAGAGCTGCAATGCATCGGCGCGACGACGTTCGATGAATATCGCAAGCACATCGAAAACGATGCCGCGCTGGAACGCCGCTTTCAGCCCGTCACGATCGTCGAACCGACGGTTGCAGAAACGGAAAATATCTTGCGCGGTCTGCGCAGCGTGTACGCGCAACACCACGGGGTGACCATTTCCGACGACGCGATTGAAGCGGCAGCAACCCTTTCAGCTCGCTATATCGTGGACCGCTTCCTTCCCGATAAAGCGATCGACCTGATGGACGAGGCGTCATCCTCCATCGCGCTCGCCGGCAGTTTTACCGTCGATGCCGTTGACGTCGCCGCCGTCGTGTCGCGCTGGACCGGAATTCCAATTGGTTCGCTGACGGCTGAGCAGACCCGCGGTCTCCTTGCGCTCGAGAGCGCGCTGGAAAAACGGGTGATCGGACAGCCCGCCGCCATCGCGCTTGTTACCGAAGCCATCCGGCGCGGACGGGCAGGGCTCAAGGATCCGCGTAAGCCGGTCGGCGGGTTTCTGTTCGTCGGGTCGAGCGGGGTGGGAAAAACCGAACTGGCCCGTGCGCTTGCCGCCGAGTTGTTCGGCACCGAAGATGCTCTCGTTCGGATCGATCTCTCGGAATACACCGAATCGCACACGGTCTCGCGGCTGTTGGGAGCGCCTCCTGGATATGCCGGACACGATGAGCCGGGACAATTGACCGAACCCGTGCGGCGCCGTCCGTACTGCGTCGTACTGTTCGATGAGTTCGAGAAAGCGCACGCCGACGTCGCCGCCATCTTGCTGCAAATCCTCGACGACGGGCGTGTGACCGACGCCAAGGGCCGCATGATCGATTTCCGCCACGCGGTCGTCATCCTCACGAGCAACGCCGATCCCTCGGAACTCGAACTGTACGTACGTCCCGAACTCCTCAATCGCATCGACGACGTCGTGCGCTTTAACGACCTGGGCGAAGCTGAGATCGAACGGATCGTCGACTTGCAGATGGACGCGGTCGCGGAACGCCTCGGCGCGTTACGGGTTTCGATCGACCTCAGCGAGGACGCTCGTCGCTTTCTCGCCGAGGAAAGCATTGCGGCCGGCAGCGGCGCGCGCTACGTCGCGCGGACGATTGCCAAACTCGTAACCAATCCACTCTCGACCGCCATCCTGCGCGGTGAAATCGCCGCCGGCGGCAACGCCAAGGTCGAACTGCGCGACCAGGAACGAATCGAAGTCATCGCCGCCTAGGAGGTTCTGCGCCCCTCGGTATCGCGTAGTAGACGATCTTGCGCATCGCGTCCTCGAGTTCGGTCGGGGACATTTCGCCGATGCGATACGTGCTGACTTTTCCGTATCGGTCGATGAAGACGTGCACCGGCAGGCCGACGACAACCCCATAGCTTGCGGCCACGCTGCCGTTGTCAACGGCAATGGGGAACGACCAGCCGTACCGGCGCGCGAATTCGACGCCTTTCGCCGCGCTCTCTTGTTCGTCCATGCCGATCACCGATAGGCCGCGTTTATGGTAGGTGCGATACAGGCGTCCAACGCTTGGTGCCTCGGTGTTGCACGGGCTGCACCACGATCCGAAGAAATTGAGATACGTCGGTTTCCCCGCGAACGTGCGCGCTTCAATCGTTCCGCCGCGCGCTGCCGGCAAGCTGAAACCGGGCGCAACATCCCCCGCATGCGGTATCGCAAACGCCGGCAGCGCCGCCGACAACAACCACGCGGCGACGAACACGCCTCCCAGCACAGTCCTCATGTGCGGCTAAACGACGGAAACGGCACATGCGTTGCATCCTGTGCCATCTGCGAGAGCAGGCCATCGACATCGGCGAAAGTCTTCTGTTCGCGGATGAAGCGCAGGTCGCGAAGGAGCAGTTCCTCGCCGTAGATGGTGCGCCGGAAATCAAGGAGCCATGCTTCAATGGTTCGGTTCGTCGCGGCAAAGGTAGGATTCGTGCCGACTGACAGCAGACTGCGATAGTCGCGGCCGTCGTAGCGAGCGGTGGCCGCGTAGACGCCGTCCGGCGGCAACGCTTTTTCAGCAGCCACGTCGAGGTTAGCGGTCGGGAAACCGAGATCGTGGCCGCGTCCGGCACCGAAGCCGACCCGGCCGTGCAACGCATACGGCTCGCCGAGGAGCCGGTTCACGCTTGCCATGTCCCCGCTCGCCAGCGCCGCGCGAATGCGCGTGCTCGAGATATTCTCGCCGCCGTCGGTCAGCCGCGGGACGGCCGCGACCGTTGCGCCGCGCTCGCCCAGCACGTCGGCCGCCAGCGTAACGTCGCCGCTCCGCGCCCGTCCGAAGCGAAACGTTTCGCCGACGACCAGGGTGCGGACGTCGAGCTTGGTGACGAGCACGTCGGACAAGAAATCGCGCGCCTCGAGCGTGGCAATGCGCTCGTCGAACGGCACGAGGTAGAGTTCGTCGATGCCGCTCGCCGCGAGCAGATTAACGCGCTCCGCAAGGGTCGTGATGAGCGCCGGCGTTCGATTGGCACGCAGATACATCGATGGATGATTGGCAAACGTGAGCACTGCGGCTCGATAACCGGGTCGCCGGGAGCGCAACAAGGTGCGCACGATCTCGCGGTGTCCGCGATGCATGCCGTCAAAGAAGCCGATCGCGAGCACGAGCGGATGCGCGTCGGCGCGCGGAGCCAGCTCATGGTGGATCTTCACACGAAAACTTTGCGCGGCGCGAGCAGCGCGCCGACCGTTTCACCCACGCCGACGAGCGTTCTGGCGGAATCGCGCACGAAGACGTGCTTGGCGGCCGCGCCTTGCGGAAGCGGCACGAGCCTTCCGGCGCGAAAATCCGCCGAACCGCGGCCGTCCAGCACGATCGTCGGAAACGGAATAATGCGTTCGGGTGCGATCAACGCCGCTTCGGGCACCGCCTCGATTTCGTCGAGCGTCCGCGCTTCGTACAGCACAAACGGCCCCGAAGCATCGCGCAGCAGCGCACCCATGTGCCCCGCACAGCCCAGCGCCCCCGCGAGGTCCTCGCACAGCGCGCGAACGTACGCGCCTTCGGAACAGGCGAGCGTCATGCGCGCAACGCCGTCCTTATAACCGAGAACGTTCAAGCCATACACGGTCACGCGACGGGGCGCGCGCTCGACGGTCTCTCCCCGTCGTGCAATGTCGTAAAGACGCTCGCCGCCGCGGTGCAACGCGCTGACCATCGGCGGAACTTGCTCGATAAGGCCGACGAACGTCTTTACGGTCTCGTTTAGGCGCTCCAGTGCATCGGTCGGAACGCCGCTGCACGAAACCGTCGCGCCGGTCGCATCGCCCGTCGTCGTGCTGCGCCCGAGCACGAGCGTAAAGACGTATGACTTGCGCCGATCTTCTATCAGCGGAATCAGCCGCGTCGCTTTCCCCAGGGCCAGCGGCAACACGCCCGCCGCCATCGGATCGAGCGTGCCCAAGTGACCCGCCGGCAGTTTGGCGCCCGCCAGCCGTGCAAACGTCTTGCGAACGCGCACACCGACTTGCACCGAGGTCAAACCAGCCGGCTTGAAGACGTTTACGAACCCAAGCACCGACGATTACGCTGTGCGAAGTGCGCCGCGATGTAAACCTTAGAAGGCTCTGCCTCTTAAGGCTTACAGACCTTCGGCACGGAGAGCGTCCCGAGCCGCAACGAACGCATCGTCGAGCGATCCTTCGAACGTGAAGCCCGACGCGCGGAAATGACCGCCACCGCCGAGGCGTTGCGCGACTGCTTGCACGTTGACGCGTCCGTTGCTGCGCAAGCTGACCCGCACGTCCCCTTCGAACGCCTTAAACAATGCGGCGACGTCGACGCCTTCGATCGACCGCAGATGTCCGATGATCTCCTCGGTGTCTTCGCCGTCGGCACCGTGGCGCCGCAACATCGCATCGTCGACCACCGACCAGCAATACTTCCCGTCTTCACCGACGCGCGCGGTCGACAACGCTTCCCCGAGGAGCCCGACTGCGGCCAGTCGCTTGTTCGCAAAGATCCAGTCGGTGATCTTTTCTTTGTCCGCACCACGCTCCATCAGCCATGCAGACGTGCGTAATACCGACGCCGTCGTGTTCGAGTGCATGAAGCCGCCGGTGTCGGTCATGATCGTCGTCAATAGACACGTCGCAATCGGCGGCGTAACGGGCACGTTCATCGCATCGAGCAGCTTGAGCACGCAGGCGCCCGTCGAGCATTCCGTTTCGAGAACGTAGTTGTACGCGCCGAAACGGGCGTTCGCGAGGTGATGATCGATATCGAGAATATTGTGGCGCTCGACCGGCGGCAGAAATTCGCCGCCGCGCGAGGTGTCGCTCATATCACAGAAAACCCACAGCGCATCCGCCGGGAGATCGTTCGGGACCTCACGCGAAACGAGCTCCGAATCGGCCAGAAACCGCAGATTGCGCGGCACCGGATCCTGTTGGAAGTAATGAACGCGTTTACCGAGCCCGCGCAGCGCGAGACCAAGCGCCAACCCTGCCCCAAGCGTATCGCCGTCGGGCTTCACATGACTGACCATGACGAACGCCGGCCGCCGCCGCAGTTCCGCAACGACATCCGCCGTCGTCGTATCCCGCACCTCACTCTGAATCATCGGATGCACCTTCCTCGCGCGGCGCCCCGGACGCCTGCCCCGCCCTGGCCAAAACCTGATGGAGCGCAATCGCTCTCTCGGTAGTTCGGTCCTCGACAAAGGTCAGCTCCGGCGTATGTCGCAGCGCCACGCTATGCCCGAGTTCCCCGCGCAAAAACCCTTTCGCCGACTCGAGCGCCGTCATACTTTGCTTGGCCACATGGCGATCGCCAATGATCGACACATACACCTTCGCCGTCGCCAAATCGCTCGAGATCTCAACCCGCGTAACCGTCACAAACCCAAGCCGCGGATCTTTCAGCTCCGTACCAATAATCCGAGCCAGCTCTCGCTGCAACTCATGATCAATCCGCCCCATCCGCTCGCGCTTCACGGGGCTAAGCGATCCGTCTTGCGCATCTGAAAGTAACTCATCATTGTCATCATGCTAAACATAAGTACTTGCACGACTAGCCACCACGTGAGCTTATGCCCGAAGTAGTCGTGCATACCAACCCCGCCGGAGGCCGCAAGAAGCACACAATAGGTGATGAAAAACCGGCGATTGTAACATCTCGATCGCGCTCGCTCTTCATCAGTAACCGTTCGCGTTATCATGTTATCAAAGATCATGGATCCAGTCTTTTCCGCAGACGATCTCGCGCGAGCGCCGCGATGGCAGCAAGCGCAATGCCGACTCCAAGCCCGAACAACAAGCCAACGCAAAAGCCATTGAAGCCGCCATCGGGTCCCGTGCGCTGGAGTACGAACGAGGCGCTGACCGCCACCAGCCCGACCACCGCAAGCGCGCGACACGATGCCGTTTGCAGCCGTGGAACAACCGCCACGGCGCGATTCCACACGATGAGCGCGCGCCGAAGCAGACCATCAATAGAAAGCTTCGGCTCTGAACTTTTGGCCATCAGCCCAAGACCGACATCGCCTGGGCCGGGGCGCGGCGCGGAGGTGCCCCGGGAACTCGGACGGCGAGCGGAGCGCGTGATGCGCGGGATCGAGACGCCGCGTAGCGGTGGTTTCCGACGGATCGGAAACCACCAGCGGTCCCGGGGCACCTCCGCGCCGTGCCCTGGCCCCGAGCAGCGACGTCGGCGACGTCAGCTGCGCAACGCACTATCACAAACGGATTACGCCGGAACCGGTTCCGGCGCAACCAACTCCGACGTAAACGCCTCGATCACGTCCCCGTTCTTGAGGTCCGAGAACTTCGCAATCTGCACCCCGCACTCGAAGTTTTCAGCGACTTCCCGCGCGTCGTCCTTGAATCGCCGCAGCGATTCGAGTTCCGATTGGAAGATAACCGCCGAATCCCGCAAGATGCGAACCTTGGCGTTGCGCGTAAGCTTGCCGCTCTGCACGTAGCACCCCGCGATCGTCCCGACCTTGGAGACCTTGAACACTTCGCGCACTTCCGCCCGCCCGAGAATGATCTCGCGGAACTTCGGCGCCAGCATCCCAAGTAGCGCCTTCTTGAGGTCGTTCTCGACTTCGTAGATGACCTGGTAGAAGCGCAGATCGACCTGTTCGTTCTCCGCGAGTCGCTTGACCGTCTCATCGGTACGGATGTTGAACCCGATGAGCACGGCGTTCGACGCACTCGCCAAGTTGACGTCGTTGGGCGTGATGGCGCCGACGCCGGCATAGATGACGCGAATGTCGACTTCGGCGTTGGAAAGCCCCTCGACGCGCCCTCGCAGCGCTTCAACCGCCCCCTGACCGTCGGCTTTGAGGATGAGGTTGAGCGATTTACGTACGCCGTCGCTCGCAGTCGACATAAAGCTCTCGAGGGAAATGCGCGGCCCGTTCGTCGCCGCGATCGCCACGTCTTTACGGCGCGTCGACCGCTTGGCCGCCGCTTCACGTGCCACGCGTTCGTCGGAGACGACCATCAACGTGTCGCCAGCGCTGGGCACGTCGGACAGGCCCATGATCTCGACCGGAATCGAGGGTCCCGCCTTCTTCACCTGTTTGCCCTTGTCGTCGACGAGCGCACGAATGCGCCCGAACGCCGACCCGACGACGACGACGTCGCCGACGCGCAAGGTCCCGTTTTGCACGAGCACCGTCGCCACCGCACCGCGCCCACGGTCGAGCGCCGATTCGATGACGACGCCCGCAGCGCGCCGCGTCTTGTTTGCTTTGAGATCGCGCAGCTCGGCTTCGAGCAGCACGGTTTCGAGCAGTTGATCGATGCCGTCGCCCGTGCGCGCGGAAACGGGCACGACCTCCGTCTTGCCGCCCCAATCGACGGGCTGCAGCCCCTGTTCCGCGAGTTGCGCTTTGACGCGGTCGGGCTGAGCGTCTTCCTTGTCCATCTTGTTCATCGCGACGACGATCGGCACGTTCGCCGCCTTGATGTGCGAGATCGCTTCGACCGTTTGCGGCATGACGCCGTCATCGGCCGCGACGACGAGAATCGCAACGTCCGTGACCTTGGCGCCGCGCGCACGCATCGCGGTGAACGCTTCGTGACCCGGCGTATCGATGAACGTGACCTTCTGATCGTTCTTGTCGACCGTGTACGCGCCGATGCGCTGCGTGATGCCGCCGGCCTCGCCGCTCGCGACGTTGGCCGAACGAATCTTGTCGAGCAGCGACGTCTTGCCGTGATCGACGTGACCGAGCACCGTGACGACCGGCGGCCGCGGCGTGAGCAGTTCGGGACGATCCTCTTCCTGCTCGACGACGACTTCCTCGCCCGCCTCTTTGATCACCGCGTTGAAGCCGAACTTACGCGCGACGTTTTGCGCGGTCTGCGCGGGAATGTTCTGATTGATCGTCGCCATCGTGCCGATTTTGATCAGCTCTTTGATGATGTCTTTGGCCGGCACGATCATGGAGGTCGCGAGTTCTTGGACGGTGAGCACGTCGGGAATCTCGATTGTTTCGAGGTTCGACGACGCCGGCTGACGCCGCTCGTCGCCCCCACTCTTTTTGCGACGCCGATCCTTCTCCAGAAGCATCTCCGTCTCGCGATCTTTCTTGGCCCCGGAACGGTCCGCACCGCCGCGGCCGCGCGGTTGCGGCCCGCGTGAACCGCCGGAACTGGGAGTCGGACCGCCGGGCGCCATTGGAGCGCCGGGCGCTCGCGGCGTGAATGGTCGCGGCCCGGCCGGGCCGGGCGGAGGGGTCAGCGGTCGGAAGGGACCGTTGCCCGCCGGCCGACGCATCGGCGCTCCCGGCGCACCGGGGGCGCCCGGTGCACCCGGATGCGCCGACGGCTGGCCTGGCTGCGGGGCCCGATAGGGCATGCCGGTTTGACCGGGACGCGGCGCGACCCCGGGACGTCCCGGCATGCCTGTTTGCGGACCGGGGGCAGCCGAAGCGGCCGCTCCGCTCGTGTCGGGCGCCGGAGGACGCTGAGGCGGTGCAATTGAGGAACGGCCCGTTGGTACGGGGCGAAGCTGCGGGACCGGAGTCGTGTCGGTGCCGCCATCGGCCGGCCCGCGACGGGGCCGAATCAAGCCGCCCGGGGCGACGCGCGGCGCAGGACTGCCCACGATGCGCGGCGCCGGACCTCCCACGATGCGCGGCGCGGCGCTGCGCGGCG
>JAABUQ010007788.1_pt1 | contig 15325 bp, 13 predicted proteins | sample 5560001 | NCBI WGS metagenome assembly JAABUQ01 (sample SAMN10711888, study PRJNA513371) | rock metagenome | isolation source: Antarctica rocks | place: Antarctica: Victoria Land, Finger Mt nord | collected 2015-12-18 | reverse complement strand
TTTCGCGCGCGCAGAGCAGCCGTGACAGCGCTTGGGAAGATAGGTTCCGGCAACGCTCTTCCCGCACTGCATTCGGTGAGAGCTCGCGACACTGAAACCGGCCTACGCAACGCTGCCTACGACGCAATCGCGGACATCGGCGACGCAATGACGCAAAGGGCCAAAAGGTCGCACGTTCGCCGAATCCCGCATAGATCGCAGCACGAACAAAAAGGGGCGCTCTAAGCTCCCCCCTTTGTTCTTTAGTGTGGTTTACTGACCAGGTTGCGCAGCGTCGTATTGGAGCGCCGTGTTCAGCTCGACCCGGGCTCGCTGCAGCAGATCGATGGCCGCCTCCCGGTGTCCGCCGAAATCGCGCCGATCGCGTTGCAGTGCGTCGATGGCTTTTTCTACGTGGCGGATCTCAAAGCGAATATTTCTTGCGCTGCCGCGCTCCCCGCGCAAGCGCTGCCCGGGAATGACTTGCCCTGGCGCAATAACTCTATTTTGCGGATTGACAGTTTGCGCTTGAGCGCTCCCCGCAACGATCAGCGAGGCGGCCAAAACGCCGCTGGCAATGAATGCTTGAACTTTCATAGACGACTCCTTTTAAGTACCGGAACCAGCTCGATTCCAGTGGCGTAACGCCCGTCTGCGAGCCGTCGTTCCTGGCTTAATCGCCGCCTAACTCACCTCTAATTACGCGCTAATAATGTGAAAAACGGCCGACGCGTTGTCGGCCGTTTTCGCTCTTTTCGGATTGCCGGTTATTTTGCCGCAGATGGTGGAACGATCGGTCCACTCAGCATACGTTTGGCGACATTGAAACCGCTGCCCAGCGAACCGATTCCCCCCGTGAGGTCGTAGCCTGGGCGTGCGCAGACTGCTTTTCCGGCGACGGAACCGTTGCAGCCAAGGGTGACGTCTCGGAAGTACTGGCCTCCTGGGGCGTATTTGTACTTGTTGAACACGGAGTAAATCAGCGGCGCGGCGTTACCGATTCGTCCACCGTTCATCTGGTCCACTGTTGCCAAATATCCGGCGAACGGCGCATTGTTGACGAACGGAAAACCGCCTTGCCAAACGCCAAACGCATAGATCGAGGGTCCGGCACCATCCGCTTCAGCCGGTAGAACGAGATCCGGAACGTTGCGTCCTGAGGGATTTACACCCGGAGTGCTCGCCTGCCAAGGCGGGAGCGGAACGATGATCGACACGCCGCCATTGCTGCGTGAATACCCAGTCTGAACCAAGAACCTCCCAACGTTGTCTACCACAAGACTGGAACCGCCGATGGCCGTTGCGGTATCGAGGTCAGCCGGAGCTTGAGGGAGCGGTAATCCAAGGCCGCAAACGTTCGCGCCGCCAAAGGCAATGTTCTCGTAGGAAATACCCTGCGCGGCTCCCTGTGCGACGAGTGGTTGGATCGCCAGTACCAAGTCGAACAGATTGACTTCGCAGCCGCCGACCGAAAAGTTCACAACGTCTACCGCATCGTCGGAGGCGATTCGATTGAAGGCGTCGACGATGTATATGTTGGCCAGACTGGGCATTTGATAAGTGAACATCGAGCTTCCAGGTGCCATGGCGAGGGCCCATTCAGCATCGATATCTGCCTGGAACGTATCGAAGCAGGCGGTTCCGCACCCGCCATCAACGCGTATGTGCGTCGTTCTGGGGCCGGTCCGCTTGATTCCATAGTATCCCAGAAAGGTCGCCACATCCGTATCGACCACATTACCGTCGATCAAGTCGGCCGTGTTGACGTTGGCGCCCGTATACCCGTGTTGCACGGGTAAGTCTTCGCTTTCCGCGATCGCGACCGGGCCGAATCCGCCATCCGGTCCAAACAATGGTCCTCCCACGCGCGCATTGTTTTGAGGAGAACGAGCGCGGTCGCTCGAGGCTGCACGAAGTTGCGCGATGTTGTTCAAACCTTCAATGCGAGCCCCGGCCAGCTCCCGCGGAATGGTTGCCGGTCGCACGTTGGCATACGCCGGGCGTCCGTCGGGCGAGATTACCCGGTGGATTTCGGTATGAAAGTACCGTTCCGCGACTTGAGGGCTACCGAACGCGTGGACGATTGTGCGATTTGGAAAGGTCTCAACCTGGAACCCGGCGCGCTGCAGTGATGCGGCGGCTGCCGCGTAGCTTTCTAGAGAGGGGGCAAAGTAGGCGCGAAACTGATCGTGGGATAAAAAGCGTCGAAACACGCCCGAGTCTGGATTACGCTGCGCGGACACCAGCGCACTGAGTTCGGAGGAATGCCGGTAGGGCAGCTCCACCGCTACATCGACGCGAGTGTTGGTCGGTGCGCGTCCCGCGTCTCTCACGCCGCTTACGTGCGCGGCAGCGATCGTCCCAGGCGTCGCCGCTGGTGTCAACGGTGAGGCTCCGGCCATGGCCGTTCCCGCGAAGAACGCCGACGCGATCAATGGGACAAGTTGGCTAGTTTTCATTGTATATTTTCCCTTTCTATTACTTCGCGGTGGCGTACGGGAAGCCAATCATGGAACCGACCCCCGTCACTTGGTCGTATCCCGGCAGTGCAGTATAACCGGGACCAAATAAGGCATTGTTCCCGAGTGTAATGTCGCGGAATTTGGTACCGTAGCCTACTTTTTTGAAGCGCGCATAGATCGCTGCGTCGATAAGACCTGAGCGCTTTGCGTGCACTTGGTTAATCTCGGCGACGAGCGCCGAGAAAATTGGGCTGGACAGCGACGTTCCTCCAATTGGACCGCTGAATCTGCCGTTGTAATAGAGCGATTCACCCGAGCCTGGGTTGGCGTCAAAACTAACATCGGGCACGTTCCGTGTTTTGCCGATGATGTTCCGAATGCCGCGCTGATAGCTCGGCAGTGGGAAAATCGCAGAGACGCCGCCGCCGCTTCCGTTCCACGCCAGCTCGGTTTTGTATGCGGCGGTAGGATAGATGATCAACGAGGTTCCGCCGACTGCGGTGAAGTGCGGTCCGCTGGCAGGCGTGGAAACGCCAAGCGGATTCGCGTTGAAAAAACACTGGTCTGCGCCAAAGTCTCCTGATGATGCCGCAAAGGTGATGCCTTCCGCTGCGCCCTGTTGCGCGATGTGGTCGGAATCTTGCGGAAAAGTCGCGGGCAGCGTAAACGTTTCGCACCCACCGAAACTTGAGTTGATGACATCCACCTTGTTGTCGCTAACGACCTTGTTGTATAAGTCCAGGATGTCGACGTACGTGAGCTGAGGAATGAGGTACACGTACAACCCGGCTCCTGGAGCGAGTCCCGCGATCGTCTCAACGTCGAGCGTGGTTTCCAGTTGATCGAAGCCGATGCCGGCGCCACCGTCGACGGGCACGCGGGCCACAGGCGGCGCAGTCCGCGTTATATTGAAGAATCCGAGAAACGCTGCCAAATCGCTATCGAGAAAATCTGAATCGATGGCGACGCCCGCCGAATGTCCCTTCCCGTCGTAAGTCTGACCCGCCGCCCCGCCGCTTACCGAATGTTGGACCGGGAAATCGTAGGCGTTGGCAAAGGCATAGGGACCCAGACCTGTGTCCGGGCCCTGGAGCGGTGACCCGAGTGCCATGTCACTGCGCGCACCCTGCGCACGGACATTCATCGGTTTCGCGATGCGCAAATTATCAAAGCCCCCGACGCCGGATACAACGTCGCGGAGCTCAGCCGGCAGATAGGCTGGACGTGAGTTCGCGTAGCGAAGTCCTACGTCAGGCTGATTGACGTGGTGAATTTCAGTCTTGAAATAGCGTTCTACGACGGCCGCGGGAGCTGAGACGTCGATGACCGTGCGGTTAAGAAAGGTTTGAGTCACGGTGAACCCTGCGCGCTGCAGCGTCTGCACCACTCGAAGGTGATCTGCAAACGTCGGAGCGTACGAATCACGAAATTGCTGCGGAGTTAAAAAATGCCCGTATGCGGGCGATTGGGGATCGGAAAGCTTCTGAATTAGGGCTTCCAACTGTTGCTCGTTGCGATATTTGAGCGACACGACCAGGTCGACCCGCATGCCTGAAGCGGCCCGCCCTAGGTCGCGTACCGGAAGACGCGGTACGTTGGCGAGGACAGTTCCTGCCCTCGGATTTACTCCAGGGTTCGACACCGTCGTGGCGCCAGCCACGCCGGGTGCAACAATCAAAAAAGCGAGCCCAATAAAGAATGAGCCCCGCTGAAAGTAAAAGCGCATTAAACGTCCCTCAGTTACAAAAAATGCTCCCCGCTTACAGCGGGTGTCTGTAAATGATACTGCGGAAGAATGAAAAGTCAATACGCTTGGGAGCCGCGCGCAGTGCGAGCGACAGGGGGTCTTATTGGAGAAGATTCAAAGCAGCCTGCGCGGCTGATAGGCGGGCGACGGGAACGCGATACGGTGAGCAGGACACATAGTTTAGGTTGATCTGATGACAAAAAGCAACGCTGGATGGTTCGCCACCATGTTCGCCGCAGATACCAATCTTCAAATCGGGGACACGCGATCGACCTCTGCGAACGGCTTCCTGCATTAGAGTGCCGACCCCACGGCGGTCCAAGACCTGAAATGGATCGTCTCGGAGGATCTTTTGCTCTAGGTAGCGCGGAATAAATGAGGCCTCAGCATCATCCCGGCTGTAGCCGAAGGTCGTTTGAGTCAAATCATTGGTACCAAACGAAAAGAACTGGGCATAGTCTGCCAATTCGTCAGCAACCAAGCAGGCGCGCGGCAACTCAATCATGGTGCCGATGTGATACACGACGTCGATTCCCTTTTCACGAATAACGGCGTCGGCAACCGACTGTGCGGCTTCGAACGTTCTCTCCATCTCTTCTTTCGTACCGACGCCGGGTATCATGACATCCGGACGCACGTCGATGCCTTCCTTTCTCAACTCGCACGCCGCTTCGAAAATAGCTCGTACTTGCATGGCATAAATTTCAGGAAAAACGATGCCGAGACGGCATACTCGCAGTCCGAGCATGGGATTTTGTTCGTGCAACTGGCGAACGCGGCGCAGTAATCTTTCTTTCTCTCGGTATTCCTCGGACGACTCGCCGTCGCGCATTCGAAGCTCCGTCGTCGCCACGAGCAGAGTTTCGAACGATGGCAGAAACTCGTGCAGCGGGGGATCCAGCAAGCGGATCGTTACGGGCAAGCCCTCCATGGCGTGCAATATGCCCTTGAAATCTTCACGTTGGAATGGCAGAAGACGATCCAGCGCCGAATTTCGTCCGGCTAACGAGTCCGCCAAAATCATTTCTTGCATGACCGGAAGGCGCTCGGTCTGCATGAACATGTGCTCGGTTCGGCACAGTCCAATTCCGGTGGCGCCCAGTTCGCGGGCCCTGCGGGCATCTTCGGGCGTATCGGCATTGGCCCACACCTGTAAGCGACGCTCCGCATCAGCCCATTCCAAATATTGCGCGAGCCAATCCGGAAGTGTCGAAGGAGGATCGATCAAGGTGAGCGCTTTTGCTATTACGTTGCCGGTCGTGCCGTCGACGGTAATGGGATCGCCTTCGTGCAGCGTTACCGAATCGACCGATACCGTACGCAAGCGGCGGTCAATATGCAGCACGTCACAGCCCGCCACGCATGGTTTGCCCATCCCGCGCGCAACGACGGCCGCATGAGAGGTCGCGCCACCCTTGGCCGTCAGGATTCCCGCTGAAGCTATCATGCCATGCACGTCGTCCGGCGTGGTCTCAACGCGCACGAGGATAACTCTTTTCCCGCTTGCATGCCACTGCACCGCACTATCGGGATCGAAAACAATTTGTCCGGTAGCCGCACCCGGCGAAGCGTTTAAACCTTTGGCGAGCACGTCATACTGCTCGGCGGGATCGATGCGGGCGTGAAAGAGTTGATCGAGCATTCCCGCATCGACGCGCCCCAGCGCCTCGCGGCGCGTGATCACGTCCTCCTTAACCAAATCGATCGCTATCCTGACGGCCGCTTGGGCACTTCGCTTTGCGCTGCGGGTTTGCAACATGTACAGGGTGCCGCGTTCGACGGTAAACTCCAAATCTTGGACGTCTTTGTAATGGCGCTCCAGACGCCGCGCGATATCGCAGAATTGCCGGTACACCGCCGGTTGTGAGTGTTCGAGATCGGAGATTTTTTCGGGATTGCGAATTCCCGCAACGACGTCTTCTCCTTGCGCGTTGCGCAGGTACTCGCCAAACAACTTGTTCTCACCGGTGTTTGGATCGCGCGTAAAGGCAACCCCGGTCCCGGAGTCATCTCCCATGTTACCAAAAACCATCGAAACGACATTTACCGCCGTTCCCCAGTCGTCGGGAATCCGCTGATAGCGGCGATACTCGATTGCGCGTTTTGAATTCCACGAGTCAAAGACGGCGCGAATAGCCAAATCGAGCTGATCCTGCACGTCCCCAGGAAAGGTTCTGCCAGTGCCGTCCGCCACGATGTCCTTGAATTCCGAAACCAGACCTTTCCAATGTTCGGCGTCGATCTGGGGGTCCAGCGTGACGCCCAACCGCTGTTTGGTGCGCGTAATCGCTTCCTCGAACGGCTGTTTCTCGAGTCCCAAAACCACGTTGGAGAACATCATGATAAAACGACGGTAAGCGTCCCACGCAAAGCGTTCGTTGTGCGTCAACTCCGCAAGCGCTACAACGGTGCGATCGTTTAGCCCCAGATTAAGAATGGTATCCATCATGCCGGGCATCGAGCTGCGGGCACCGCTGCGCACCGAAACCAACAGCGGGTTTTGCATCCCGCCAAATTCTTTGCCGGTGCGCCGCTGCAAAGTTTGCATCGCGGAAGCGATCTCTTGTGCCAGACCATCGGGCAACGTTCCGCCGCTGGAGAAAAAGCGTAGACAGGCCTCGGTAGTGATGGTAAAGCCGGCGGGCACGGGGAGGCCCGCGGTCGTCATTTCAGCGAGCCCGGCACCTTTGCCGCCAAGCAACTCGCGCATCTGCGCGTTACCTTCCTCAAAGAAATAGACGAATTTTGGCATTACTGGTTTGTCTGCGGGCCAAGCCGCTCGTTTAGATACTGCGGGATTCTATCGGCCGAGAGGCGCTCTTGCCGCATGGAATCGCGTTCCCGAACCGTTACCGTTCCGTCTTGCATCGTTTCGTAGTCCACTGTTATACAGAAGGGCGTCCCTATTTCGTCCTGGCGACGATAAAGCTGACCGATGTTGCCATCATCGTATTGCGTCCGCACTGTGGTGCGCAGTCCCTGTTCGATGCTTCGTGACCTTTCAACGAGGTCTGGTTTGTTGCGGGCGAGGGAAAAAACGGCCGCTTGCACCGGCGCTATTTGCGGGTGAAAACGCAGCACCACGCGATCCGGCGAACGTTCCGTGTCATAGGCGTCAACAAGCATCACCAGTGTGGTACGATCGATGCCCGCCGAACTTTCGATGAGAAGCGGCGTATAATGGCTCTTCGTCGCCTCGTCGAAATAGCGCAAATCTTTCCCAGAACGCTTCATGTGCGCGTCGAGGTCGTACGTTCCCCTATGTGCGATGGATTCAAGCTCGCCCCAGCCCCAGGGAAATTCGTACTCGACGTCAGTTCCCGCACGTGCATAATGGGGCCGCTCATCGGCCGAAAGTTCGTAAAAGCGCAAGCGTTCCGATTTCACGCCATAATCGGCGTACCACTTCTTGCGGGCTGCAACCCACTGCGCGTAGATCGCCATGTCGGAACCGTCGTCGGGGACAAAGTATTCCATTTCCGCCTGTTCGAACTCGCGCATTCTATATGTGAAATTTCCCGGCGTAATCTCATTGCGGAAGGCTTTGCCGATTTGCGCTATTCCGAACGGCGGGCGCTTGCGCGCCGTTTGATACACGTTTTTAAAGTTTACAAAGATTCCTTGGGCAGTCTCTGGGCGCAAGTATGCTGTGGAAGCGCTATCTTGCATGGGGCCCAAAAAGGTTTGTAGCATCAGGTTAAAATTTCTCGGTTCGGTTAACGAACCTTTGGTGCCGCAATCGGGACACTTTTCGAGCGAACTAAGTTGATCGGCACGGAATCGATGCTTGCAGGTTCTGCAATCGATCAGTTTGTCATGAAACTGGTCGATATGCCCGGAAGCTTGCCATATTTCCGGATGCATGATAATTGATGCGTCAAACGCTACAACATCGTCGCGTTTGGTAACGTTTTCGCGCCACCACGCTTCCTTCACGTTGCGCTTGAGCAGCGCACCCAAAGGACCATAATCAAAAAATCCGGCGATGCCCCCATAGATTTCGCTCGATGGGAACATAAAACCGCGGCGCTTCGCGAGCGCCGTGATTTCTTCCATCGTTCCACGTTGTTCGTGAACCCGGGCCATCCTCGCCGATTCGCTTGCCTCCCCGCAACTACTGCTTACCGCTCGCAAACGGCGTTAAATCTTGCTCACCGCAGCTTGCGGCTGGGTTTGCGCGCGGAGCTGGCCACAGGCAGCCGCAATGTCTCGACCCATGTTTTGACGCACCGTCGCCGGAACGCCGGCACGCTGCAAAAGGGCAGCGAAGGCGCGAAGGCGCGCTTCCGGACTTCCCGCGAAAGCGGCGTCGGGCGTCGCATTATACGGTATCAAGTTGACGTGATACAACCGTCCGGCCATCAGCCTTATCAGGTCTCGCGCATGCGTGTCCGAATCGTTAATGCCATCGAGCATCACGTATTCGAAAAAGACCTTACGCTTGGTTTTTTTCACATAACGCTCGCAAGCCGCCATTAACTCCGCAACGGGATACCGCCGGTTGACCGGCATGATGTTCGAACGAGTTCGGTCCTCGGGGGCGTGCAATGAGATGGCGAGATTGACCTGGATTCCTTCGTCCGTGAACCGCTCGATTTGCGGCACGAGTCCGACGGTTGAAATGGTGATGTGGCGATGCCCCAACCCGAAACCTTGCGGATCGTTCAGCAGCGCGACCGCGCCCATGACCGCATCGTAATTATGAAACGGTTCGCCCATTCCCATAAACACCACATTGGTTATTCTTTTTCCATGCTTGGCCAGCGTTCGTGCGAAGTAGCGGGCTTGGTCGAAAATTTCGACCGCAAGCAACTGACGCGTAAAACCGGCCTGCCCCGTTGAGCAAAACGCGCACTTGAAAGCGCAGCCGGCCTGACTGGAAATGCAGACCGTATTGCGATCGGCGTAATGTTCCATCAGCACCGCCTCGACCTCGGAACCGTCCACAAGTCGAAACAAGCCTTTGGTCGTTTGTCCGTCCCCCGAACGCTGCACCGTGACCGGTGACACGGACTCAAACCGAAATCCCCGCTGGCACAGTTCGACCCGCAGTTCTTTGGGCAGGACGCTTACATCCATAATGTCTTCGAGCAGTTCCTTGGTGGCTGCGCGGTAAAGTTGCGCGAGGCGATACGGCGGCAGGTTCAGCGCTTCGGCAAAAGCCTGACTGCCGTGCAGACCGGTTTCCGCGGCTTTTTGTTCTATCCACAAATCCTGCGCGGCCGTATGCCTGTTCACGGAATTCACCGAATTATTGTATCACGTACTCTCCGCTCGGTCGAAGAGCGAACTCTGGGCTGCGACGCGCGGTTTATTTTGTAGCTCCGCAAGTTTTGCCCGGACGGCCTTGAGATCTTGCCACACCGCGCGTTTGATTTCGGTCATGATGTTGCCGGAGGAACGCAAGACATACGCAGGATGGAAAGTGACCATCAACGGGATGTCGAGTGGGCCCGCATACCATTGGCCCCGCTGACGCGTGATGCTAAAGGTTGCTCCCAAGAACGATTTGGCAGCGGGAGCACCGACCGCCAAAATTACATCCGGGTGTATGAGCTCGATCTGTTCATCCAGGTATGGGCGGCAGTTTGCCATCTCCGCGGGGTCCGGAGCACGGTTGTTTACGCGCTCCCCTTGTGTGAGGATTGGCCGGCATTTTACTGTGTTGCAAATGTAGACTTCCTCACGCCTCAGATTGATGGCCGCAAGCATCTGATCGAGCGACGCGCCCGCGCGCCCGACAAAAGGCCTCCCGAGCCGATCCTCCGTTTCCCCGGGGCCTTCTCCGATCACCATGAGGCGGGCGCAGGCGTCTCCTTCACCGTACACGTTATTCTGCCGGGTATAGCCGATCTGGCATTTGCGGCAGCCGGCCGTGATAGCTGCGGCGTTTCGCAAAAGACGCTCGCGCGATGCGCGTTCGTTCAGCAGCACGGCTCCAACAAGACCGCTTCTCCGCGGGCTAAGACCTGCGTTGCGCCATCGCTGGTTTCCGTGGCTTCAAACTGCAAGCTGATCACTCCGTTGGCACCTGCGGCACCCGCCTTCGCGCGCAAATCCAGCAATGAATCTTCGCGCGCCCGTTCCGCATCCGTCAGATACTCAATCGGCGCCAAGCCGATGAAGGAACCGATGCTGCGAAACGTATTGCGGAATACGTTGCGCGGTCGGCTGGCCACGCCGCAGGTTACGCCGAAGGATTTCACTACGCGAAAACCGTCGGCGCGTTCGAAAGTGACGACCGCTTCCGGTGAGATCATCGCCCCATAGAAAAGACGCGGCGCAGTGCGAGAACAGTCACGCCCAGCGTCCCCGCGTACAGAGCGTAGCGGCCCACTAAGGCGGCGCACAAAGCGGTGTACCAAAGACGCCCGTGATGTTTGATCCAGTATTGCCGGCGCGAGCGCTGCTTGAGTTTCTCGACGCTGCGCCCGCGGGAACTACCCTGCCCGACGTGCACGGCCTCGCTGCTTGGAACGAACCAGGTTTCGTAGCCCGCGGCAGCAACCCGCTTCGCCAAATCAACCTCTTCATGGTACATGAAGTACCGCTCATCGAATGCGCCAATTTCTTCAATAACGGAACGCCGTACTGCGAGCGCTGCCCCGATTACCAGATCTACTCGGCGTGGCTCGTTGTAATCCCATGCGCGAAGCGCTGCTCCGTTGGCGAACTTCTTAAAGACTGGCCAATCGCCCCACGCGCTGGAACGCAAGAACGCGCCAATCCACGTATCGAATTCCCCGCACGACTCTCCAACGCTGCCATCGGGATTGAGTATTTTTGGGCCGGCCAGCGCACACCGCTGGTTGGCCTCCATGAATTGCACGATCCGCTGAAGAGCCCCATCGTGCAGCAACGCGTCTGGATTGAGCAGGAAAATAAACGGGGCACCCGTGCGCGCGATGGCTCGATTGCAGCCCGCTCCAAAACCCAAATTTTTGCCATTTTCAATTACCGTGATTCGGGAACCATAGCGCGCGCGCAACGCTTCCACCGTGTCATCGGCCGACCCGTTGTCTGAAACGACAACGTTCGCGAAATCCGCCTTAGCATTGACTTCCGGCAGCGCAAACACGGAATCCAATGCTTTCACCGCGTTATCGCGGTCGTTCCAGGTCACGACGATCGCGTCGACCGTTGCCATTACGCGGATTTACCGGACAGGACGCGTCGCTGCTGCAAATATGGCCATATGAACGTCCCGATTTCCCCGTCCAAAACAGCTGCCGTGTTGCCGGTTTCCACGTTGGTGCGGTGATCTTTCACCAACATATACGGATTGAGGACGTATGAACGGATCTGCGAGCCCCACTCGTTGGCACGCCGCTCACCGCGCAGTTCGGCAAGCTTGGCGTCCCGTTCTTCGTGCGCGCGTTGCACGAGTTTGGCCCTCAGAATGTTCATAGCAACATCGCGGTTTTGCAGTTGCGAGCGTTCCTGTTGGGAGGCGACGATCGTGTTCGTGGGAACGTGGATCACCCGCACCGCCGACTCAGTTTTGTTGACGTATTGCCCCCCGGCGCCGCCGGCTTTGAACGTTTCAAATCGCAGGTCTTCGGGGCGAATTTCAACATCGACTTTTTCGTCGGCTTCAATTTCGGGAATGATGTCAACGGAAGCGAACGACGTGTGGCGGCGGTGCGCGGCATCAAAGGGAGAAATTCGCACCAAGCGGTGCACGCCGCGCTCGCTTTCCAGCATTCCATACACGTTCTTGCCGCGCACGAAAAAGGTGATCGACTTTAAGCCTGCTTCTTCGGCGAGAGACTCCTCAGCGACTTGCGTGGTGTATCCGTTGTTCTCCGCCCACCGCAGATACATGCGGGCCAGCATTTCCGTCCAATCGGCCGCGTCCACGCCACCCGCGCCGGCATGAATGCTAACGATGGCTCCATGATGGTCGAACTCACCTTCGAATGTTGCCGCCATCTCCAAGCGCTCTAAAGTCTCGCTGGCGACGGCGATGCTGCCGTCGATCTCCGCCGCCGCGCCTTCTTCATCGCCGAGGACTTCAAGCAGTTCCCTGGCGTCAGAAAGATTTTTTTCCAGCTCATCGATCGTCGCAACGTCGGCGCGCAAATCGGAAAGGTCTTTCATGGTGCGCTGAGCTTTAGATGGGTCGGCCCAAAAGCTATCCGCGCGCGAGCGCTGGTCCAGCTCGCTTAGTGCGCGCGTTTTCCCCACATAGTCAAAGGCGCTCCTTAAGCGTTGACAGCCGGTCCCCTAGTCGTGCAAGCGTCGTAAGTTGTGAATCACTCATCGCGCCCCGCCTTCGCGAACGCCTCGGCGCCCCCTTCGCTGCGCGAACTCGCCGCCGTTACGCGGGCGTCGAGAGCGTACACTGCGAAATCCCACGGCATGGCTGAGATCGTTCGCGAGTATACCGTCGTCCTTTCCCCCGAGGAAGAAGGCGGCTTTAGCGTGACCGTGCCGGTTCTACCGGAGATCGCGACGCAAGGAGAAGACATAGAGGAGGCGCTCGCGATAGCACGCGACGCTATCGAACTTTCGCTGGCGTATCGCCGCGACGAAGGGCTGCCGATCCCCGAAGACGCTGCACAAGTGCAACGCGTGAACGTTTCCATCACCCGCAGCGGCCCTTGTCCCAAAAAACTCTCTCGCGTTAAGCCGCGAGACATGGTGCGCGCGTTCGAGCGAGCCGGTTTGCGTTTCGCCGACAGACCGGTTCGCATGCGATTTACGCGCACCCCGACGGCCGGTTCGTCAATGTGCCGATGCACGCCGGCCCTTGCAAGCAATTCACCTAACGCCATCTTTCGACAAGCTCAAGATAACAACGTGTTTATCTAATCGATCAATTTTAAATTGCGGCGCAAGCAGCGGCTGAATTTTGTTCATTCGAAAATCGGCGTGACTCTCGCCAGCACTTCATCGAGAATTTCCGGGGGCAACGAGTCCGCTTTACTTCCGCCTCTCGCATGTATGTCGAGTACGCGAGGCTGGTCGCAACGCACCACTCCAGTTGTCTTGATGCCCGAAATAGAAACGGCAAATCCGATGCGGCGGCCGAACTCGCCGCCCTTGGTGATCGGCAAAATCACCGGAAGTTTCGTTGCATTATTGAAGTCGGTCGCCGATATGATCAGGACGGGCCGATGTCCGCGTTGTTCGCGTCCTTCCGTGGGATCAAGGGACACCAAGTAGATGTCGCCTCGCTTCATATCAACTCTCTACCTGCGGCTGGTGCGTCGACCCATTCCGTTTCCTCCGGCGGCTGCGGCGCAGAATAATCCGATGCAGCCAGCAGTTCGGCAAGGGTATAGCGATGGCGAGGCTTGGGTTCGACGACAAGGCGACCGTCCTCGACGGCGACTGCGACCGTAGCTCCCGCGCGCAGATGCAGCAGGTCGAGGATGGCTCGTGGAACGGCCAGCATGACTGAACCGCCAACCTTGCGGAGATTGGTTGTGTACATGGGGCTCCTCTTGGGGCCTGTTATACATTAATATAACGCACTCGCTGGCCTTCGGCCGAACTCTCTGAATCTTTCACGAATTTTTATCGAGGCGAGGCGCCGATGGGCTTCAGCCTTGATTCCGCATGTCGCCCCTGAGATTCAGGACGTGCGGCGCCGGTAAGCGGCATCAAACCGCGTCCGTCCAGAGCGAATTCGTCTGCTAATGCCAACTTTCGACGAGCTCAAGATGACACTGGTTTCAATCGCGTTGTCTCTCCGTTCGCTTTTGGTAACTCGAGCTCAAACGGCTTTAAGCAAAGCCGAACTCGGCTTTGAGTTTTTTAACGCTTACTGTGTGATTAGGATGATCCTTTGCAGCCGCGCCGGTACACATCCAGCAGCTCGGCAATGAGTCGACTTGTTCCTCGAACAGTTCGTCGAAGACTGGTGAAGCTCGCCGCGGGTCACGATCGTTCCAATTGTGTCTGCGTCGGGGGGACGCTAGGCGGCGGCGCCGTGGCATTTTTTGTATTTTTTGCCTGAGCCGCAGGGGCACGTTTCGTTGCGGCCGACTTTCGCGGCGTCGTTGCGTTTGGGTTTGGCGGGTTCTTCGTCGCCAAGATTTGTGTGCACGGGTCCGCGGGCTTTTCCCGGCACCGGTCCGAGCAGTTGCTCTGCGGTTCTTTCGTCCATGGCTGAGGGCTGCGGTATCATGGCGCCTGCGGGAACGGGTTCGAGCGGCCCGTCGAGCGGCGAAGTCACGTAGCCGTTCGGAGCCGGCTCTTGACGCTCTATGACGATGTGGAAGACGCCTTTAATGGTTTCATCGGCGATGTTGCTCTTGAGATCTTCAAAAATCTCGTATGCTTCCTTTTCATACTCGACTCGCGGATCTTTTTGACCGTAGCCGCGCAAGCCGATTCCCGTTTTGAGCGCGTCCATCACGTACAGATGATCGACCCAGAGCCGATCGATGATCGGCAGCATCAGATACTGCGCTTCGATCACTCGCATGAACTCCGGAGTGATCTCGGCTTCCTTTGCTTCGTAAGCAGCGACCGCGCGTTCGTGAAGAACGCGTTTCATCTCTTCGCGATCCATTTTCTCAACATCTTGAAGTGAGACGCTCTGTTTGACCGGAAAGATCAGCTCGAGCTCGTTGAGCACTTCCGGTAGGTCCCACTCACTGGGATGCACGTTGTCCGGCGCGTTTTGATCGACGGCATCGTCGACTTTTTGCGCCAGCGTTTGCAGCATGAATCCCCGGGTATCGTACTTGCCTTCGAGTATGCCGCGACGCTCTGAATAGATGACTTCGCGCTGTTTGTTCATAACGTCGTCATACTCAAGAACGTTTTTCCGGATCTCGTAGTTGTGATTCTCGACCTTGCTTTGAGCCCGTTCGAGCGACCTGGAAATGATGTTCGCTTCGATGGGCGTTTCGTCGGTAAACTTTGCCCAATCCATGATTTTGGTCATGCGCTCGCCGCCGAAAAGCCGCATGAGCTCGTCTTCAAGAGCGACGTAAAACCGAGTGCTGCCGAGGTCCCCTTGTCGTCCGGAACGCCCGCGTAGCTGGTTGTCGATGCGCCGTGATTCGTGACGCTCAGTGCCGATGATGTGTAAACCGCCCAAATCGGCGATGCCTTCACCTAACTTGATGTCGACGCCGCGCCCGGCCATATTCGTGGCGATCGTAACCGCCCCACGTTGGCC
>JAABUQ010007787.1_pt1 | contig 15325 bp, 17 predicted proteins | sample 5560001 | NCBI WGS metagenome assembly JAABUQ01 (sample SAMN10711888, study PRJNA513371) | rock metagenome | isolation source: Antarctica rocks | place: Antarctica: Victoria Land, Finger Mt nord | collected 2015-12-18 | reverse complement strand
ATACTGGACATGGCCGGCTTCCTTTCTGCATGTGGCTCCGGCTGCCCATGGTGGCTGATCCACGCACCTGACAGACCGGGAGCCGGCCATTCCATACTGACTAATGGGGCCCGTTGCGCCGGCCTGCAGGCGGCTCTGGTGAGCGGTGAGGCGACGGCCTTGTCTATCGTGGATTCTCTGCCATGAAGCAACACAGCCATGAAGCGTCCGGGTGTGACCGTTTGGCCATGACTACGCCTCTGCGGGTGGCCGCCTACCACCTCGATAGCGACAGGTCATCCGCGGCTGCGGCCGAGACCGCCGGTTCGACCCCGAGACGTACAGCGTGATGAAGCACGGCGGCTGGCTCGAGGACCCAACCCGCGTCGAGGCCTCGCCAGCGAGGCACCCGGCTGGCTCCCTTCCGCCCTGTTCGCTCGGCGAGCGAAGACGGACTCGGGCGGTTCGCAGCCTATGCAGAGGGCTACGTCCGGCTAGGAGCCCTCGTGAGGAGCCGGAGATGTCTCGCTATCATGGGCTCGGCCAACGTCGAGCAAATCGACCGCACGGAGGACCCTGATGTCGGAACTGGATCTCGGCTCGACCACGACACCGACCGCGGCGTCCACGGTGCCGGCGGGTGCTGGGCTGGTCCTGACCCCGCCCGCTCCCGTGGCGGTCGTGGCCGAGGAGCAGGCGCAAGGGGCCATCCCACTGGATCCGGCCACGCAGACCGAGCTCGGCCGGAAGGCCGACGCGTTCGCCACCGAGCTGGCGGCGCTCGACGTCCACTCCCCGGCGTTCACCCAGAAGATCGGGGCGATCACGTCCATGGGCGACCAGGATATGCGGGCCTCGGCCAACGTGAGCAGCAGGCTGTTGGACCGGCCGGCGGCGGTCGTGAAGGCGAGCAAGGGCCACGGCGGGGGAGCCGACGCCCAGACCCGGGTCTCGAACACCCTTGTCGACCTGCGGACCACGATCACCGACCTCGACCCCAACCGGGCCGACCTGGGCGGCGTGAGGAAGGTGCTCAAGTTCCTGCCCGGCGGGGACAAGATCGACCGCTACTTTGCCAAGTACCAATCCGCCCAGACTCAGCTTAACGGCATCATCAAGGCACTCGACTCCGGGCAGGACGAGCTGCGTAAGGACAACGCCAGCATCGAGACGGAGAAGGCCAACCTGTGGACCTTGATGGGGAAGTTGTCGGAGTACAACGAGCTCGCCAAGCAGCTCGACACCTCAGTGGCCGGCAAGATCGAGCAGCTGAGCAACGGGGGCAAGACAGAGGAGGCCAATACCCTCACCTCCGACGCCCTGTTTCCCATCCGGCAGCGCCGGCAGGACATCATGACCCAGATGGCAGTGGCCGTACAGGGCTACATGGCCCTCGATCTGGTGCGGAAAAACAACCTGGAGCTGATAAAGGGCGTCGACCGGGCGCAGACGACGACGATCGCTGCGCTCCGCACCGCGGTCATCGTGTCTCAGGCATTGTCACGCCAGGCCCTGGTCTTGGAACAGATCACCGCCCTCAACACCGTCACGTCAAGCCTGATCGAACAGACATCCAACCAGCTGAAGGTGCAGGGCGCGGCCATCAACCAGCAGGCGGCAGCCAACACCATCGACGTGGCCAAGCTCCAAGCCGCATTCGAAAACGTGTTCCAGACGATGGATGCGATCGACACGTTCCGGGTTCAAGCCGTCGACAGCATGGCACAGACTGTCACCGCACTCGAAGGCCAGCTCGATCGGGCCAAGCCATACCTGGAGCGGACCCGCCAGGGTGAGCTCAACTCGTGAGGTTAATCGCGGGCCGATCAGAGGATCCACCATGCGCTGGCTCCACCGCAACGCCGACGAATTACGCTCACCCCCGGCCGAGCCCGAACCAGACGACAGCGTCACTGCACTGAACGCCGAGCTCGCGGCACTCGACCGCCTCATCAACGCCAACGCTGGCAAGCTGCCGCTCGCGGCCACCCCGCAGGCCCGGCGCATCACCGACACGCTGCGGACCGCGATTGCCACAGACTCCACCCGGGAGCTCGACATCCACGCACGGGTCCTGATCTCCGGCATGGCCCGCGACTACCTGCCCACGACGATCAACGTCTTCACAGGCCTCGACCCGGCGACGGCCCAAAGCGTACGTCCATCCGGCCAGACGCCGGTCGAGTCGCTCCTCGACCAACTCGACACGCTGGAGACCTCCGCCCTCGACATGTTGACGGCCGTGCGCAACAACGACGCAGATAGCCTCACCACCCAGGGGAGCTTCCTCCACACCAAGTTCACCCGCTCCGACCTGGACCTCTGAGGCGGGACCGGATGCGACCGTGAAGGAGATGCCCCGCGGCTCGAACGTCGAGCTGACCAGGGAGCTTCCCGATCTCACCGGCGTGGTGGTCGGCATCACCTGGGACGCGGGGGCGGAAACAACACTGGACGACGCGCTCGTCGGCGCCGTCCTGCTGTGCAACTCGGCCCGCAAGGTCATATCCGACGATCACTTCGTGTTCTTCAACCAGCTCAGCTCCCCCGACCTGTCGGTCGCGATGCTCGAGACGGCACTCGCCGCTGATAAGGAGCAGGTCGAGATCGACCTGACAAGCGTGCCCGACGAGGTCGTTTGCGTGTTCGCCCTCCTTTACATCAACGACTCCCCTGGGCGTCGTCGCAGCCTGGGCCAGCTGAGGTCTTGCCGGGTCCGGGTGCTGAACCTCGAGGACAACTGCGAGATCGTACGCTCCGAGGATCTGGCCGCGACGCTCGACGCCCAGACCGCCATGGTCCTCGGTGAGATCTACCGCCATCACGGTGGCTGGAAGTTCCGGGTGATCGGCCAGGGCTACTCCTCGGGGATCCGTGGCGTGGCCGACGATTACGGGGTGGCGCTCTGAGCCCGGCGACGCCCCCAGGGTCTCCTCGCCGCGACCTTCCCTACCTTCGGCATCGGGCCCGGCCGCCCGCCGCGCCGCACGAACCGGCCCCAGCCGGCCCCCCTGCCGTTGGCCCAGCGCCGGCGGATGGCCCGCTCACTGCCGCTCGTCCCGGCGGCACCTCCCTCGAACTGTCGTCGCCGCCGTCACCTGGGCCAGGGGTCCATCCCGCCCCGTCGCCGGGCAGCCGACCTCCAAAACGGCACGGGCCGAGGCCCCAGCAACGCCGGGCACCACCGAACGCCGTGACCATCCTGACGCCGGGCGACCCCATCGTCACGTTGAACCGCAGACAGTCGGGGGTGGGCAGCCTACTGATCGAGGCGGCCTGCTCTCCGGCGGTGGGAGACCTGCGCCTCGGCTGTGCGTATGCCCTGACCACGGGCGCCTCGTCGATCCTCAGCCACGCCGATGGCATGCGCCTTGGGCCCAAGGGCTCGGACCGTCCCGTGATCGTCGCCGGACGCGAACGCTTCGAACAGGTCGAGGTCGATCTCCGGCAAGTGCGGACAGTGGAGCGCCTGCTCGTCTATTCCTTCTCCGGCGACCGATCACCCCTGGCGTGGGGTGGAACGCTGCGGATCGCCACGTTCGGCGGAGCGGAGATCGAGCTCTCCATCGAACGCCCGGAATACACGGGGGTGTACGTCCTGCTCAGCGCCTACAGCATCGATGGCGAGCTGATCTTGCGAGCCGAGCTGGATCCGGCCGGGGGCACCGTCCGCGAGGCGTGCCGAGCGTACGGTTACGAGCGCATCACCTGGCTGGACGACCGGCTGCCCGCACACTGAGCCCCGGAATTCTGGTGCCCGTCAGGGCTCGGTCAGCACCGGCGCCCGGTCAGCGCGATCGCCGTCCTTGCGGTTGCGGACGACCGAGGTTGCGAACGCAGCGGCGATGAGCACCACGCCGATCAGGCCGGTGGCCACATCCGGGATGGTGTACCTGACCGAGATGAGCAGGATCACCGACAGGGTGAGGATGGCCCAGTGGGCGCCGTGTTCGAGGTACTCGTAGGTGCTGAGGGTCCCTTCCTCCACCAGATACACCGTGAGGCTCCGGACGAACAGTGCACCCACGCCGAGGCCCAGCACGATGATGATGGGGTCGGGCGTGATCGCAAAGGCGCCGATCACGCCGTCAAACGAGAACGATGCGTCGATCACCTCGAGATACAGGAACAGCCCGAGCGCGGCTTTGCCGGTCACGACGAGCACCGACGAGGCGCCGCTCGGCCCGGGCGCTTCTCCGTCCCCGTCGTCCTCGGGGGGGCCCACGAGCTCGCCAAGGCCGTTGACCAGCACGTAGCTGACAATGCCGAGCAGACCGGCGAAGAGGACCTTGCGTGTCTCCGGTCCTGAGGTGATGGCCGAGGAGATCACGGCCAAGACGATGCCGGCGATGACGACCGAGAGCTGGTCGAGCTTGCCAATGCGCATGAGCGGCCGCTCGATGAATGTCAGCCAGGTCACCTCCCGCCCGTCGTCGAGGAGGAAGTCAAGGGCCAGGATCATGAGGAACATCCCACCGAAGGCGGCGATGCTCGGGTGGGCGGCGTTGAGCAGGTAGCCGTAGGTTCCAGGATGGTGCAGGTTGCCTTTCTGGAAGGCCAGGTCGACGGCGTGCCACGGCGAGATCTTGGCGGTGAGCGACACGATGATGAGCGGGAACAGCAGGCGCATCCCGACGACGGCGATGAGCACGCCGAACGTCAGGAAGATCTTCCTCCAGAACGGGTTCATCCGTTCGAGGATCTTGGCGTTGACCGTTGCGTTGTCGAACGAGAAAACGACCTCGACAACGACCAGGATCGCCGCCAGCGACAGTGCGGTGGTTCCTCCGTAGAGCGTGGCGATGACGAGGGCTACGACGAGGACGACGAGATCTATCCTGAAATGCCGGAGGAACTTCACCGGCGATAGACCAGATCAGGTCCGTGACTGCCCATCCTGTCAGGTGCCCCGCCCACGACGATCAAGGTACCACGGCTCCACCGAGCCGTCCTTGACGCGCCTGGGGCGGGTGGTGCCGGGCCGACGAGCCCTTCGCCCCTGTCGGGCTTGCACCTCCGGCTGAGTCGCCTCAGCGCCGCCAGGCGCTCGGCGTGCCCCGGGCTCGGCTCGGCGCCGACGCCGTCCGCCTCGGGCTGCGCCCCCGGCCGGCGTCCATCCCCGCCGACCTCGTCAACAGAGACGAGCCCATCGACGACTTCGGGCCCGTCGAGGTCGAAGCCATCGGGCGCCTCTCCCTGCGCCTCTTCGCAGCCGAAGGCAACAACGTCACCGAGCTGTACGCCCCCACCGGCTTCCAGCACCCGCCGCTCGCCTTGGCCGCCGTCGACCGGGCGATCACAACGCGACGGCCTCACTTTACGAAGGCGAGCTCCGATGACCTCGGCCCCAACTCGCCGGATGGCCCGCATGCCGATCCCTCTACGCACAGCCCACGTGGAGGGGTCAGGTCGTTTCACCCTCCGCGACGCCAGGGACGAAGAGCAGCCGGCGGGTCTGGCCTTCTCTTGTACGGCCAGTGCCTCGGCGTAATCGCTCGAGGCATACCAGCTCCGGAGACGATCCATGGTGGGGAACTCGACCACGACGACCCGCTGGGCCGCAGGCCAGTCACCTTCTGGGACCTCTGGGACCTCTGGCTGAGCTCCCCGTACCATGTATCGGCCGCCGTGCCAAGCGATGGAGGCCGCAGCAAGCTCCCGGTCGCGCTGGCCCTGGGATTCGTCGTGGATCTCGAACTCGGAGATCACGTAGGCGGACATGCCCACGATGATGCCAGCAGCCGCCCCCGAACGACTTGCCAGTCCCGGCTGACGATCTTTCCGAGACACCCTGGGAGGCACGTTGGCTGCCGCCCACAGGAAGGTTGCGATTGCGTCCTCACATCGAGGTCTCCGGCGGCCATGCTTGGGGCTTGAGCGTCCTCCTTGAAAGTGTGCTGGCGGATCTCGGGATCGCGAACGTCGACCGCCCGGAAATGAGCGGCGATCCGTATCCGGCGGTGTTGTCTTCGCCGCTCGCTGTCGCTGATTGCGCGAAGAGTCGGGTGCACCGGGAGTCCTCCAGCCTTCAGGCCGCCGCGGACGGCGAGCTGGAGCGAGGACCCGAACCGAGCGTCTGGAGGGTCGCCCGGTGACACGTCCGATACGAGGCCCTAACGCCCCGGCCACCCCCCTCCGTGTGACGCTCTAGTTCTCCCGGAAGAACATCTGCAACTGCGGACGGCCCGAACGAACTACTCTTCCGACTCGCCGCCACTCTCCGGTTTGAGGATCTGGGGGTTTGCGTCCCGAGGCGGAAGGCGTATCCGGTCGGGCGAGTGTCGCGTCGAGGGTAACCGACGACTTGCGCGTGTGCCCCCAGGGATGACGCCGTCATGGTTGTTGGATGAGTAGGGGCGTAGGGGGGCGGTGACGGCCTTCGAGATCGAGCGCGATGGTGCCTTGACCGAACTGGACTCGACCGTGACGATTCCCCCGGTGGCGGCCCCATCGGCCTCGCTGTAAGGTAGTCCTCTCCGGCGAGGAAAGGCCCTGCCATGGTCCGGCTCTACGCGAAGGTCGTCGGAGTCACCGTCATCCTCATCGGTGTCGTCGGTCTACTGCTCGGCGACAAGTCTCTGCTGGGCGTGCTCAACATCGATGTCGCAGAGGACGGGATCCACCTGCTCACCGGCGGGCTGCTTGCCTACGCCGGCTTCGCCGCCCGCAGTCTCAGGGTGGTCCGCGCCATCGTGGGCGGTATCGGCATCGCCTACCTGGTCGTGGGCATCGTGGCCTTCTCCCGACCTATGTTCTTCGGCCTCATCCCCTCCGGGTACAAGACGGTGCTCGACAACCTGATCCATCTCACGCTGGGAGTGCTCGGCATCTTCGTGGGCTTCCTACTCAAGGAGCGTCGCGAGCCGGCTCGGTGAGACCGGTCGGCCGCGCGGTGCCTAACGGGCAGCCCGTCGAGGGCTACAGGCTCATGCCGGCGGCAGCAGGACTCGGATGAGCCGGTCGTCGTCGGCATCGACCAACTGGCTGGGTACGTGCGGTCCCGGACGACCCCAGCAGGCCATAGCAACCGTGTGAACAGCCCACATGGCGGGTTCCTACCTCTCTCCAGTAGTGGGCTCTAGTGAGTTCTAGCTCGCATGGTCCTTACCACCCGGGGTTCGGGGTGGACCCGTCCGTGGTGGCGGGCGCGACCGGAGATCGCCTCGGTCCTTGAGCGTTGGGTTCCGGGCCCCAGGCGTCGGGGTTCTGTCAGGCCATTCTCGGCGACCGTGGCCTCGGCAAGACCGTGCTGCTCAATGAGATCGAACGCCGGGTACGGGCCGAGCTCAACTGGCCTGTCCTGTCTCATCAGGCCACGCCCGGCGGAGATCTGATCGGGTCGGTCAGCTCCAAGCTGCCGGGGGCCACAACCGGAGTCTGGCATCGCGCCGGACATTGAGCGCGTTGGCGAGGGAGCGTCCTGCGAGGTCGTCGAGTTGCTCGGGGGTGGCGATCGCCACCAGGCACCCGGCGCTGACGGCCTGGAGCGCTCCCGCGGTCTGGGCCCGGTCGAAGAGCCAGGAGACGGCGAAGTCGACGGGCGCGGTGAGCTGCACGCTGAGCTGACATGCTCGCTGCCGCCGGCGCCCAGCGTGGCCCACGACACGACGCCCCGGCTACGGGCTTGCCAGGTGGCCAGGTCGCCAACCGCGCCTCGGGCGGCGATGAGCCTGGACATGGTGGCGTCGCCCTTGTAAGCGCCGACGACGACGAGGACCGGGAGCGCCTCGCCGGGCGGGCTGGGGTCGAGGACCGCGATGCGCTCGGGCCAGGTCGCGTCAGCGAAGAACGCTTCCTCGGTCTGGTCCCGCTCGGCGCTCGTGTTGTGGTTGTCGGCCATGACCGCGACGGTAGGTCGCGCTCGTGACACACTCCCCCCAGCCGGGCCGGGACCTCGGCCCTGGGCCACGTGTGGCCCAGGGCCCGAAGCGGGTCCCGCTAGGTGACGACCAGGTCGCGTGGCCCCAGTCGTCCCATATCTCGACGGGGTGCATCCCGAGGCTGGCGGCGATGCGGTCGCCGGTGACGCCGTCGCGCTCAAAGAGCTGGGCACGTTCTCGGTGGGCGGCCTCGGCGACCACATGGCGCTGGTGCTCCATCACCCGAGCGAAGTTGGGAACGGCGCGGCTCGAAGCCCAAGTCAGCCAACGTCCGGTTCCGGTGCGCGAGCTCGGCGATGGAGATGAGCGCCTTGGATGGCACACCCCCCAGGTGGGTGCAGTCTCCGCCCAGTGCGCTGCCCGCCTCGATCAGCGCGACGCGAGCCGCCGCGTCCTCGGGCCGTGCGAGCCGCCGTCATCCCTGCGGTCCCGCCCCCGATGCAGACGACGTCGAACGAATCCGTCGGGAGCTGTCGGCCAATGTTACGACCCGCCATGCTCGACAATCGGCGGCGTCTGATGCTCTCGCTGTTGGGTCATTCTATCTACTATAAACCCTATCTACTATAAACCATAGTTGACATCCCCCGAGTGACAGTACTACGGTGCCTCGTAGGAGGGCGCTCGTCGTCGCCCCCCATGATCTACAGGAGGCCCATCGAGTGGCGCACCAGCAGCGGTCCATCTCATCACCGAAGCAGTTCGGGGCGGGATTGCTCTGGCATCTGCACGTCCCCGCCGCCACCGCGCTCGCTGCGGTGGGAGCGGCAATGGTGGTCCTGGCATTTTCGGGTTCGCTCAGCTCGGGCCGCCAGATCGTCGAATGCGTCCTCGGTGTCGGCGTGCTGGCTTCGGGAGCATGGCTGGTCGCCGTCGGCCTGCTCGGCAAACGAACGACGGGTAAGCACCTGGCGGCCGGCGAGATCGCCCTCGCCGCCACCATCGTCTACCTGGGCGTCGCCATGCCGCCGTTCCATCACGGCGCCGTCGGCCACGACGCCGCGTTGGCGCAGTTCATCGCCGTGGTGGTGGGCCTGGTTATCGGCGCGACGACCCTAGCCCTGCCCGGCCCGGTGACCTCGGAGAGACCGACTGGGGTGCAATGGCAATGGGTCATCCGCGACAGCGTGATCCTCATCGTCGCCACCATCGTGGTGGCCATTGGCCTCAGCCAGACCGCCAACCCTGCCCTGAAGCCTCCCAAGTGGAGCTGGGTCAGCTTCTTGGGGATCACCATACCGGGCATGCTCATCCTCATCTTCGTGCGTGGCGGCCTGAAAGCCATCGGCCGTCCGGGCCAGCTGGCCCGAGGGATCGCCGTCGAGGTGCTGCTCGTGGTCGGCCTCGGGGTGATGGTCTTCGGCAGCGTCACCAACCTGAACCTGGGTACCAGCGGTTTCAAGGCCGGCCTCAAGGGCAACACCGCGGGCCTGACCCTGTGGATCGTCGCCGCCGCGTTCCTGGTCATCGTCCGCGGCGGCTTCAAGCTGGCCCTTCCCAACGGCGACCGCCGCCCCGCCGTCGCCCTGGCCCGCAAGACCCTCTACGTCGTGGGGGCGGTAGCGCTCCTCTACGGCGAGCGGTCAACCATCATGGGCAAACCGCCGACCTTCACCGCCGGCGGAGCGTTCGCCGCGGCAGCGGCCATGATCATCGCCGGGGTCGTCGTGTTGACCTATGTGCGCCAGGCGGCCAAGGCGATGGAACCCGACACTACCGAGACCGCTACATTCTCCCGAGCCGCCGGGCCCCGCTCTCCGTCCCACGCCGTCACCTAGCGAAGTCCCCTCTGCGTTGGCGATCAGACCAAGGAGCCGTCGGTTCATGCCAGCATTTCTCATGGCCGGGGGCCCGGGCTCAACAGGCACGCCGTGAACCTGGCTGTTGCGGCAACGGTGTTCCCCATCATCTTTTTGGGCGAGCTTCCCGACAAGACCATGTTCGCCTCGCTGGTCTTGGCATCGAAGGGGAGGCCGTTCGCAGTGTGGGCCGGCGCAGCCCTGGCCTTCCTCGTCCATGTGGTGATCGCCGTGTCGGTCGGTGTTGCTGTTTTCGAGCTTCTCCCCCACCGCGTCGTCGACGCCCTGGTTGCCCTGCTTTTTCTTGTCGGTGCCGTCTATTCCTTCAGGATCCGAAACCAGGAGGAGGAGTCGGCCGACGTGACCGCACCTCGGTCGGGGTTGCGGACCGCGGCGACCGCCACCGCGGTGATCTTCGTCGCCGAGTGGGGAGACCTGACCCAGATCCTCACGGCCAATCTGGCCGCTCGCTACCACTCGCCCCTGAGCGTGGGAATCGGCGCTCTCCTGGCCCTGTGGGCCGTCGCTGCGGTGGCCGTCGTGAGCGGAAGCAGTCTCCTTCGGATCATCTCGGTGCACACCCTGAGGGTGGCGACCGCCGTCGTGCTCGTGGCACTCAGCATCTACAGTGCGGCAACGGCCGTTCTCGGATGATCGCTCAAGTCGCCTGTTCGGCCTGTGACGAGGATTGGTGCAGGACTGATCGCGTCCGGCATCTGATCGGCGCCCGGAGTGCTGGGACCCGTGTGGCGGCCAACCCCGGTGCGGGGCGGGGCAGGTTCCGACGGCGCCGGTTTGCGGCTGGTGACACGACTCTTAGGGCCGCTCGACACGGGCATGAACCCGAATGCCGGCGAGTCGGTCTCCGCGCTCGAAACGCAAGCGGGCCAGTGCCGTACCCATGGCGACCAGGGGCAGAGCGGCGAGAACCAACACACAGGGTTGCTCGGAGAGGACGGGAAGGTTGAGGGTGAGGCCCGTCGACGCCGTCCTGCTGGTCACCACGGTGGCGGCGGCGATGAGGCCCAAGGTGATCACGGCCAGAAGGGTCCATGCCCGCGGGATCTGCGACGGGATCGGCTCGCCGAGCAGGTGGTCCACTCGGCCGGGGGCGATGCCTACCCCTGGCGCCGTCTCGTCGCCAAACGCCAAGAGCGCGGACGCGAGCGGTGCGCGATCTCCGCCATTGGCTCGAATCGCGGCTGCGTCGGCGCGCATCTCGGCTACCTCCGAATAGCGCTCGACGATCCTGCGCAGCGCCGGAAGGAAGAACATGGCATGAACCAGCACACGGGCCGAAGCCAGCCGCAGAGGATCCCCCCGTTGGCGATGCTCATCTTCGTGCGCCAGTACCGCTCGCAGTTCGGCGGGACCCAGGGCCTCGACGGCGCCCGAGGACACGTATGCGCTCGGTTTGAGGTACCCGGCAAAGAACGCCTGCGGTCGTACAGCATCAAAGACGAGCACACGACCGTGGTCGGCCAGCAAGCCCAGCATCGGAAGTCGGCCCAGAAAGTGGCGCTGCGTGCGAACCAAGCGGACGGCCGCGGCGCATCCACGGATGATGGCCACCAGCCCCAGACAGGCGAGCACGAGGATCACCGCGCCGGCGACATTGACGCGAGGAGAGGTCAGATGGAGACCGATGAACGTGAAGTGATTGCCGGCCGTGGCTCCCACCCGCACGGATCGATAGGCGCCGACCAGGGCATCGGCGATCGCCGCCAACCCGAGCGCCGAGACGGTGACGGTCAGCGCAAAGAGCCATCGGGCCCGAACGCCTGCGGGTGAGGGGCTCTCAGCGCTTACCGGCAACACGCTGCAGCGCCCGCAGGCGCTTGGGATCGAGCTGCGCCATTTGTCGGGCGAAATGCGTCAATGCCAGATCGCCAAACTCTTCGACCAGGGCGTCGACCTGGCAACGGGCGCGAGCGCCGGCAAACTCCTCACGAGACATCACGGGCGTGTAGAAGTCTGTCTTGCCCTCCCGACGGCGATTCAGGAGGCCCTTGGTGTGCAATCGGGCCATCACCGTCATGTAGGTGGTGTAAGCGCGCGGCTTCGCATCAGTGTTCAGCGCTTCCATGACCGCACGAACGGGTGCCTCACCGATGTCCCACAGCTCCCTCATGACCTCGGACTCAAGCTCATAAAGCGAAGGAATGACAGGCGGGGTCTTGGCTACCATACGGCGACGATACCAGACCTACGATGGCACATAGGAGGGCGTGATCCCGGGGCCGCACCTCTAGCCTGCCGCGCTGAGCGGGGCCGCCACCACTAAAAGTCATACGCGATATACTCCATTTGGCTCGACTGGGCTGTTGCGCCCCCGCTGAATCGGGGGAGGATCGGGGGGGTTTCCTCGATGGAGACCCGAGCACGTCATGGCAGGTGGGCACCAGCACGGGCGGCCAGGGCTGGAGCCCTGCCCCTGGTGGCCTCGATGGTCGTCATGTGGGCGATACTGGGGGGTCCTGCGTCCGCACAGCAGGCGGCGCCGGCGGTCGAGATGGCGGCGCCGGCAGTCGAGCTGGCGGCCTCGGATCCCGCCCCGGTGAGCGCGGCGGTGACCGCGGCAGCCGCCCCCGCCGCCCCTGTAGCCAACCAGTGCAACCCTCCGGCCTTTCCTACCGGAGCCGGCCAGGAGATCACCTGCGACATCACGATTCAAAACAGCATCACCGCCCAAGGCGCCACCCAATCGACGGTGACGGCCACCGCGTGCCTGGGGGCCGCAGGCGTGGGACCTCCCGTCGGGTGCACCACCACCGTGACCACATCGAACCAGCTCGTCACCGCGGTCAACCAGTGCAATGGCGTCGTCACCGCCGGCGGCAGCAACGTGACGTGCAATGTCAGGGTCATCAACACCATTCCGGTGGGCACGACGACATCGGGCGTCACGGTCAATCAGTGCAACGGATCGGGCATGGGTGGGGGAACCCAGCCGACCGTGGCCTGCGACCCGACCGGAACCACGCCCAACGCCACCGTTGAGCAGTGCAACAGCTCGGGCAATGGCGGCGGCGCGGCGATGCGGGTGAAGTGCACCGTCACCGGTGCAGTGACGGCGTCTCCGGTGACCATTGCACAGTGCAATGGCTCCGCCAACGGCGGGGGGGCCACGGTGACCTGCACGGCCACGGTCTCCAACAACTTCATCACCACGGCCAGTCCGTCGCTGACGATCAACAAGTCGGCCACCCCAACGACGGTGAACGCGGTCGGCCAGATCGTCACCTACCAGTTCTTGGTGACCAACACCGGCAACGTCACCCTCACCAACATCACCGTGGCCGACACCCAGACCGCTCCGGCCGGGCCGCTGACCACCACACCGGCGTGCCTGAGGGCGACGGGGGCCACCGGGCCAAGCCTCGACCCGGCCCAGATGGTGACCTGCACCGCCACCTACACCGTCACCCAGGCCGATCTCAACAACGGGTCGGTCGCCGACTCGGCCGTGGCCACCGGCACGTCGCCGGCGGGCACCGCGGTGCTGGCCCCCGCCTCGACGGTCAAGGTGATGGCCATGGGCACAGCGGGATCCGGCAACGCCGCTGCAGGATCGGGCACCTCGGCAGGAGGGTCAGGCGACGACGGATCAACGGGCAACGCGACGTCGGGTGGGGCCACGGGCGCCACGAGCGCCAGGGGCTCCGGCGGACCGCTGGCCGCCACCGGACTGGCCCTCCGCCCACTCCTGGACGTGGCCGTTTTCCTGCTCGTGGCCGGACTGTCCCTCCTTGCCGTGGCGCAGCGTCGCCGCTGCCCTCAGGGCCGAGGGGGCGGAGAGCCGAGCAGCCGGTCGTACTCGTCGCGGATCACCCGGTAGCACTCACACGCGGTGGCCTCGAGGCCCTCCCGGTCGATGACGGTGATGCGGCCCAAGCGGTAGCGGATGATCCCGGCGTTTTGCAGGGCGGCCGCGGCCAGGCTGACCGACGCCCTGCGCACGCCCAGCATCTGCGAGAGGAACTCATGGGTCAGAGGAAACTCATCGGCGTTGACCCGGTCATGGGTCAACAGCAGCCATCGACTGCAGCGCTCGTTGACCGAATGGAGGCCGTTGCATGCCACTTGCTGGGTGATCTGGGAGAAGAGGCCCTGGATGTAGAGCTGGACCATCTCCCCGAAGGCGCCCCCTCTGGCGATCTCGTCGCGGAAGATGGAGGCGTCCAAGCGCCACAGCTTCCCCGGTACCTGGACCTGGCAGAACTCCCGCTCGGACATCTTCGTCGATCCCAGGAGCAGGGGCGATCCCACCATTCCCTCGTTGCCGATGGTGAGGATCTCCACGCCGGCACCGTCGCTCATGGTGGTCAGCGACGACACCACGGCGTCGACCGGAAAGTAGACGCTTTGAATCACTGCTCCCGTTGCCAGCAGGACACTGCGCATCTCGCCGCGCGCCAGGGCCATGCCCTGGCGCACGCGGGCCTGGTCGGCAACCGGGAGCCGGTCGAGGAGACGGTTCCCGCTAAGGGCGGCACCCCCCCGAGCGCTGAGCGCGGCCACCGCTCAGCCTTTTGACGCCCGGCGCTTCTTGGTGGCCGGAGGTGTCTGGGCGGGTGCGGCCGAGCGGGTCAGGTCGACAACCGAGTCGTCACTGCCGAAATCGTTGGGCTCATAGCCGTCGGCGGCCTCGTCGTTGAACCATCCCGCGTCGTGGTCCAAGTAGCGGAAGCGGTAGCGCTGGCCGTCGGTGACGATCACCGACGCCGACCGGGACTCCCCGTTTGCCAGCATGGTCGTCATGTTGGGATCCCAGCCGTTGAAGTCGCCGACCACCGAGGTGGACCCGTCCAGGCCGGCGTTGGGCTGGATGAAGGTCACCATCACCATGCCGGTGTCTGCCTGTCGCTCGCGTTTGATCATTGGTCGATCCTCCTGTCGGTTGCGGTGGGATCCTGGTGGCCCCCACGGGCCACAAACCTGAGGCTCGTGAACCGAATCACGCCTGTACGCTATCAAACGAGAGAGTACGTTACCGTACAGGGCCGCTTGGGGAGCGCGAGGGGATCGGCAACCCGTGGGTCAGGGGCGCTTGATCTCTTGGAGCGACCAGCCGTTGCCGTCGGGGTCGGTGAAAAAGGCAAAGCGCGAGCCTGATGTGCCAACCGGGCCGAGCTGCTGGATGTCACTGATGTCGACGCTGGCGGCGGCAAGTCCCGCTCGGACTTGGTCGATGTCCTCGACGACGAGTTGCATTCCCTTGGTGGAACCCGGCTCACCGAGCGGCATGCCCTCTCCGATCACGATGGAACAGAGCGAACCCGGTGGGGTGAGCTGCACGACCCGCATGCCGGGAGCCGGCTGCACGTCGTGGTCGACGGTGAATCCGATCTTCTCGGCATAGAAGCTCTTGGCGTTGTCGACGTCGGTGACGGGGATTCCGACGACTTCGAGCTTGAGATCCATAGCTGGCTCCTTCGCTGGGGGTGGGCTTGGTTTACCACGGAGGTTCGACGCCGCCGCGACGGTTGATCTGGGCAATGACCTCCCTCGGCGGGCCATGCACTCCACGCAGGGTTCAGGGTACTTGGTTACCGCATTTCGGCGGCGGGCTGAGGGTAGGGATGTGAGCATCCACCCTTTCGCTGAGCGGTTGAGGTAGTCATGTGGTGGGCGGAGCCGAGTGATCGGTTCTTGCGGTGTCGCGTG
>JAABUQ010007786.1_pt1 | contig 15325 bp, 12 predicted proteins | sample 5560001 | NCBI WGS metagenome assembly JAABUQ01 (sample SAMN10711888, study PRJNA513371) | rock metagenome | isolation source: Antarctica rocks | place: Antarctica: Victoria Land, Finger Mt nord | collected 2015-12-18 | reverse complement strand
CCGCCGTCTCCCGCTACGTTAAGGTGCCCGCCGCCCCGCTCATCCTCCTGGAACACGTCCGCATCATCGACGGCACCGGCGCAGCCCCCCTTGAAGACCAGACTCTTATCATCAGCGACGGCAAGATCGTTCAAATCGAATCCAGCGCACGAACCATCGCACCCGATCACGCCAACGCTGCCACCGTCCTCGATCTCACCGGCCGCACCGTCATCCCCGGCATCGTCGGCATGCACGACCACATGTACGGCATCGCCCGTCCCAACGCCGACGCCGAAGGCCACGCCGAGCCGCCCCTCGTCATCCCCCAGCTCACCTTCACCTCCCCCCACCTCTACCTCGGCGCCGGCGTCACCACCCTCCGCACCACCGGCTCGGTAGAGCCCTACACCGACCTCAACCTCAAGCAGCAAATCGACGCCGGCAAACTCCCCGGCCCCCACATGGACGTCACCGCGCCCTACCTCGAGGGCGCCAGCTCCCCCTTCATCCAGATGCACCAGCTCCGCGATGCCGAAGACGCCCGCGCCACCGTCGACTTCTGGGCCGCCCAGGGAGCCACCTCCTTCAAGGCCTACATGAACATCACCCGCGCCGAGCTCAAGGCCGCCATCGACCAGGCCCACAAGCACGGCCTCAAGCTCACCGGCCACCTCTGCTCCGTCACCTACCCCGAGGCCGCCGAGCTCGGCATCGACAACCTCGAGCACGGCTTCTTCGTCAACACGCAACTCGACCCCAACAAGCAGCCCGACATCTGCCCCCCAACCGTCGGCGGCCCCACCCTCGCCCGCATGACCCCTGGCAGCCCCGAGGCCAACGCCCTCATCCATCTCCTCGTCCAGCACCACGTGGCCCTCACCAGCACCCTCCCCGTCTTCGAAAGCTCAGACCCCCGCCACCTCAACTGCAGCCCCGCGTCCTCGAAACCATGTCCCCGCCCACCCGCGAGGCCTACCTCTACACCCGCAACCTCGAACTCAACCGAACGAGTCAGGCAGGTGCCATCGACCGCGCCCAGAACTTTCGCAACGGCATGGCCCTCGAACGAGCCTTCGTCGCCGCCGGCGGTCTCCTCCTCGCCGGCCCCGACCCCACCGGCGACGGCGGAACCCTGCCCGGCTTCGGCGACCAGCGCGAGATCGAACTCCTCGTCGACGCCGGCTTCACCCCCGTCGAAGCCATCCACATCGCCACCCTCAACGGTGCCACCTACCTCGGCCGCGACAAATCCATCGGCTCGGTCGCCCCCGGCAAAAACGCCGACCTCGTCGTCCTTCGCGGCAACCCCGCCCAAAATATCAACGACATCGAAAACACCGAAATCGTCTTCAAAGACGGCGTCGGCTACGACTCCCAAAAACTCCTCGACTCCGCAAAAGGCCGCTACGGCCAGTACTGATACCGCCAACCCCCTCAATCCACCGGCTCCGCCCCCGCCATCTCCGCATCCGCGCCGCCCCGCAGGCTCTCCGTCGTCAGCCCATCCGCCCGCCGCAGGGCAGGGAAGAACCCCGCCGCGCTCGCCGTCACCAGCAAGCTCCCCACCCCACCCACCACCACCGCCCGCACTGCCCCCCACCAGTGCGCCGTCAACCCGCTCTCGAACTCGCCAAACTCGTTCGACGCCCCGATAAACAACCAGTTCACCGCGCTCACCCGCCCCCGCATCTCGGGCGGCGTCGCCAGTTGCAGAATGCTCGACCGGATCACCACGCTCACCATGTCGCTCGCCCCCACCAGCACGAGCGCAACGAGGCTCACCCATATACTTCGCGACATCCCGAACACCACCGTAGCCGCCCCAAACACCGCCACACACGCCATCATCGTCACACCGGCCTTGCGCTTGATCGGCCATATCGTCAGCGCCAAACTCACCGCCAGCGCACCCACGCTCGGCATCGCCCGCAACAAACCCAGACCCCTCGGTCCAACATGGAGCACGTCCTGCGCAAAGATCGGCAGCAGCGCCACCGCGCCGCCCAGCAGCACCGCGAAGAGGTCCAGCGAGATCGACCCCAGCAGCAGCTTCGTCCGCCACACATACTCCAGCCCCGCCAACACCGTCCGCATGCTGAAGCCCTTCTTCACCGCCTCCACGTCAATCTCCGGCTTCGACCGCATGCTCCCCACCAGCATCAAGAACCCGAGCAGCATCACGAGCGTGAACGCATACACGATCGCCGCCCCATTCCATCGCCGCATCCCGCCCGTCATCTCGAGCGTGAATAAGAGCCCGCCCACCGCCGGCCCCGCCATGTTCGCGATCTGGTACACCGTCGCGCCCCACGTAATCGCATTCACAAACTGCGTCTTCCCCACCAGGCTCGGCAGCAGCGCGCTCGCCGCCGGCCCGCTAAACGCCCGCCCCAACCCAATCCCCACCAGCACCGCGTAGATCGGCCATATCGGAGCTCGCCCGTTCGCCCCCACAGCTCCCGTCCCGTACAGCGCAAACCGCAGCAGCGCTACCGTGCACACCGCCTGCAGCGCGTAGCAGATCAGGATGATCTTCCGCCGGTCATACCGGTCCGCCACATGCCCGGCCGCCAGCATGCAGAACAGCCCCGGCAGAAACAACGCCAGCCCCGTATAACCCAGGTCCAGCGCCGAATGCGTGATCTGGTACACCTGCCACGCCACCGCGACTGACTGCGCCTCCGCCCCCAGAATCACCAGCAGCCGCGCCGTCTGGTACAGCCTGAAGTCTCGCGATCGAAAGGCGCCTCCAGCCTCAGCAACCGTCCCCCGCGTAGCCGGAGCCGTAGCCGGAGCCGTCGCCGAATCACCCTCGCCCATTCCCCATGCTTTCACATCCGCGCTTCGCGGCGGGGAGCTTCGCCAGAATCACCGGCCCAGGTAGCTCTTGTACTGCGTTTCCACCACACCCGTATTCCGTGCCAGCTGCAGCTTCGCCGCGTTGAACTGGTACAGCGTCCGGACCACCTGGCTCTGCGATCCCGCCAGCCTCGCCTCCGCCTGCACCACCGGCAGATTGTCACTCACGCCCGCCAGAAATCTCTGCTGCGCGTCATCCAGCTCCTGCTGGGAAAGCAGGAGATTGCTCTGGGACACCTTCACCAGATCGTTCGCGCTTTCCACATCCAGCATGCTCGACCGGATCTGCTGTTCGATCGTCACACGCACACTCGCGATCTGCTGCCGCAACGCCGTCAGCTGCGCATCCGCCACCTCGCGCTCACCCCGAAACTCCGCCTCCCGGAAGATTGGAAACCTTACGCTCCCCTGTGCCGAGAACACCCCGTGATACAGCCCCGTCGTCTCCCCAAGCACGCCGTAGAAACCGCCAAACCCAACCGTCGGCAGACGCTGGTAGCGCACCGCCTTTTGCGTCTGGCTCGCAACCTCCACCTGCGCCTCGAGACTCAGCAGATCCTTCCGCCTCTGAAACGCCAGCGCCATCGCGTCCGGCAACGGCATCTGCGCCAGCTCCGCATACGGAACCGCGTCCGTCAACAGCAGCTCCTGGTCCGCCGCGATCCCCATCCGCCGGTTCAGCGCGATCTTGTCCTTCGCAAACTGGTTCTCGGCGCTCACCAGCACCTGCTGCTCGCTCTGCAGCTGCACCTGCGCGCGCAGGGTGTCGAGATGCGTCCCCACCCCGGCCTCCTGCAGGTCGCGCGCCTGCTGCGCTGCCACCTCGTCCGCCTTCACCAGAGATCGCTCGTTCGCGATCTGCGCCGCATCCGCAATTACCTGCAGGTAGGTCGATCCCACCGACAGCGCCACGTCGCCCCGCGCATTCAACGTCGTCAGGTTCGACGAGGACACCGCCACCTTCGCGGCCTTATACAGAAAGTACGCCGGAACATTGAAAAGCTGCTGCTGCACACTGAGGAGCGCCGAGGTCGTATTGACCTTCACAATCGTCGCCAGCGGCGCGCCTCCCCCGCCGATCAGCCCACTCACCGATGCCGGCTTGAAGCCCATCGCCGTCAGGTTGATCTCCTGCGCCCGCGAATACGCCTGCGCTTCGATATCCGGCAGCAGGTTATTCTCGACCGTCCGCTCCAGCCCGCGAATCCGTCGCTCATTCTGCCGACTCAACTCAATCTCCAGGTTGTTCTTCAAACCCATCGCGATCGCGTCATCGATACTGAGCGGTAACGGGCCAGACGTCGCCTGCGCCACCCTCACCCCGTCCGGCAGCTTGCTCTCGTACACGCTGGCCGCAGGCGTCGGTGCCGCGGGAAGCTCTGTGCCGCTCTGCGCCCGCGCCTGAAGCGGCACGGCGGCAAGAAGCAAAAGCAGCCGCCACATCCCCCCTGGCAAACGCTTTAAACTTGGTTTTTGGTTGGAAAGCACTCCCGTTAGAGTGCCACGAGCGCACCGGGGTTGCGAAAACTTGCCCGCCCAAGCCGGGTAGGGAATCCCCTCACCTCCCCTACCGAGCCCACTCGCCGCCTCCCTTCCGTTCCCCCATCCAACTTCTGCAACCTCATACAACCCAGGCGCTCCATTCGCCTGCCGCTCAGCTAGAATACGAAGCAAGCGCCTATGCGTCCTACCTCTATGAAGCCCTCCCTCGCTCACCTCCTCCTCGCCGCCTCCGCGCTCCTCGTCACGCTTCCCGCCACCGCGCAGCAGGCCGTTCCCGCCGGCCAGGGCGACACCTTCAAAGACACCTCGCCCGTCAAGCCGCCCGCCGGCTCCAAGGTCGCCATCTACGAGTTCGAAGATCTCGAGTGCCCCGCCTGCTCCCGTGCCTTTCCCATCGTCCACGCCGCCGTCGAGCACTACAAGATCCCCCTCGTGCGCCACGACTTCCCCCTCCGCACGCACCTCTGGAGCCTCGACGCCGCCATCACCGCCCGCTACATCCAGGACAAGATCTCGCCCGGGGCCGCCGAGGACTTCCGCCGCGCCGTCTTCGCCAACCAGATCTCCATCAGCAGCAAGGAAGACCTCCAGGCCTTCACCCAGAAGTACTTCCAGACCCACGGCCGCGCCATGCCCTTCGTCATGGATTCCACCGGCCAGTTCGCCCGCGAGGTCAACGACGACTACACCCTCGGCGAGCGCATTGGCCTCATCCACACCCCTACCATCTTCGTCACCACCGGCAAGCAGTGGGTCCAGGTCGTCGACATCAATCAGCTTTACCAGACCCTCGACACCGTCATCGCCCAGGCCGGCGGCGCCTCCGACCGCACCACCGCCGCAAACTCCAAGCTCCGTCACGCGCCCACTCCACAGAAGTAGCTCCCGCCGGCAGAATTAGCTCCCAGGCCCGCCTCTACCCTCGAGCATCACTCGCTCAGAGCGCGGGCCAGCTCCTTTCCCACCATGCACAAAGCCGCAGCCGCCCTGCTATCCTTCGCCGCCGTGCCCCTCTCCGCTCAGGCCACCCCCAATCCTTACCTTCGCCTCATGGAGCAGGCGCGTGACCACCTCCGCGCCCACACTCCCGGCCTCGATCCCGCGCCTCCGCCGCCCGTCCTCTCCCCCATCGACGCGAGCGTTCTCGACGGCAGCGTCCCCATCGAAGCCCTCCACCAGCAGGGCATCCGCATCGTCCCCTGGACCACCAACGACCCCGGGACCATGCGCCGGCTCATCGACCTCGACGTCGACGGCATCATCTCCGATCGCCCCGACCTCCTCCTGGAGGTCGTCGCCGAGGCCCGCCGCTCCCGCTCCGTCCCCTCCAGCCAGCGCGTCCGCCTCCCCGGCTTCGACATCTCCGCCCACCGCGGTGGTCGCGGCCTCCGCCCCGAAAACACCCTTCCCTCCTTCGAGTCCGGCCTCGATAACCTCGTCACCTCGCTCGAGACCGATACCGGCGTCACCTCCGACGGCAAGTCGCTCCTCAGCCACGATCAGTTCTTCAGCCCCGAGTCCTGCCGCCGCGCCGACCGCAAACCCTACACTCTCGACAACCGCGTCTTCATTCGCGACATCTCCATGGCCGAAGCCCAGCGCACCTTTATCTGCGACAAACTCCACACCCGCACCTTCCCCGACCAACGCAACGACCTCGCGCTCTCGCCCGTCTCCGTCGCCTACGCCCGCCGCGAAGCCCTCCGCAGCCCCTACGTCCCCACACACGCCGCCCAGCTCTTCGACTTCGTTCGCTTCTACTCCGATTTCTACCGTACCGGCCTCGGCCGCACCCACCCCCACGCGACCGAGCGCGCCCTCGCCGCCGAAAAGGTCCGCTTCAACCTCGAAACCAAGATCCTCCCCGACCCCCTCCCCCCCGAGTTCCTCGCCCACCGGGACCCCAACCTCCCCAGTGACTCCGGGGAGAACCACACCGTCGACCCCCAGACCTTCGTCGACACCCTCACCCGCGCCATAGGGAGCGAGCACATGGAGCGTCGCTGCGAGATCCAGAGCTTCGACCTCCGCACCCTCAGCCTCGTCGAGGAGCAACATCCCCTCATCCCCACCTTCTACCTCATCGAGGATCCCAGGCTTCTCTCCACCACTTTCACCCCCGAGCTCCTCCGCCAGCCCACCCAACCCTGACAACGCTTCGCCAGATCACCTGCCGCACGTTCCGCTAGCGGCGCAGCTTAAGAGTCGCGGCACCAGCCAAAAAGCAGTGGCGCAGCCCAGAGGCTGCGCCACTCCCACGTGACCTCGCCGAGCGCTACGGATTCGACGGCGTCTGCGGCGTCCCCGCAACCGGCGTCCCCTCGGGTGCCTGCAGGAAGTTCAGTCCACGAACCGTGCCAATCCCCAGCACCCGGTCGTACCCGGGCTTCGTGGAGTAGTACCCGTTGTACCCCGGAATGTTCTCCCGGAATATACCTCGAACCAACCCCAGCCTCTGCCCTGCCGCGTCGAGATAAAGGATGTAGTTTGCATTCCCCTGCCGCGACTGGTCGCGTTGAACCTTCAGCGCCAGCAGGCCGGCAAAGTCGGGCGCCGAAACGCTCGTTCCAATCAGGCCAAGCAGCCGGTTGTTCCACACCGTCAGCACATAGCTGCGGTCCGGCCCACAGGGCTGCACCGCCGTACTCGGGCATCCGCCCATCTGCAGCGAAACATCGGGAACCGTCCTGAACTTCGATCCCGTCGCCACCAGCGTCTGGTAATCCGGCTTGGAGAAGTAGTAGCTGTCGCCGCCACCCGAGCCCCACACCGCGCCGCTCGCCGGCGTGCCGAACGGATCAGCCTTGAGCGGATCGTCGTCCGCATTTTCCCGCACGTACTTCGAGTTCAGCGGCGCGCTCGGGGCAAATCCGGTCACCAGATTTGTTCCGCCGACCGCTGTCACATGCGGGCTCGAGGCCGGAATCTCGACCGATGGCTGCATCGTTCCGCAACCGGCCGTGGCCGTCGAGTCAAGGCACGAGACCGGAGGAATATCCAGCGCGCCATAGTCGCCCGACGATGCCACAAACGAGATACCCTGCGCGTTGCCCTGAGAAAACAGATCGTCATAGATCTGCAGAATCCCGGAGTAATCCTGCCCATCGTTGTACTCCGGGGAGTATGCCCTCTCCGGCGCGCCAAAGGACATACTCAAAACATCCACCGCATTCTGCTGGACCACCGTCGCCAACCCCGAAAGCACGTTGGAGGTCGTCAGGCTCGCCATGTTGTACAGCACCAGCTGCGCCTTTGGCGCCATGCCGCCTGCCTGCTGCAGATCCAGAGCCGTCTCCACCGAGTCGGGTACCCCAAACGGTGCCCCACCCCCAAGCTTCACCTCCGTCACATTGGGTGGCGCAATCTTCTCGTGCCCAAAGTACCTCGCCATGTCCGAAGGCAGGTACCCGCCGCTGATCAGAATCCCAACCGTTGAGCCCGTGCCGTCATACGCCTCATAACTCGGGAAGCTGTACGCCTGCTTCAGATCCGTAAACCAGTAACCGCCCGTGGGTCCGTTCCGGTTGTCCGGCAAGGGCTCGCTCGTACCCGCCGCGGCCATCCGCGAGTGCGTGTGCATCCAGATTCTGCCCGAAAGCCCCGTCACCACACCGTCCGCCGCGCTGATCGAAGCGGGAAGCAGAAACGGCTTCGAAAACGCCACCGTCTTCTCCCCGCTGGCGAACGTGCCGTTCTTCAACTGGCTCGAAAACATCGCCTCCACCTGCCGGGCGCCGCCACGAATATGCAGCTGTCGCGGCCCCACCTGCGTGATCTGCATGCCGTGCGATACCAGTTCGTTCTGGATCGCGCTCACCTTGTCCGGACTCGCGCCGAAGCGCGCATCGAACTCCGCCGGCTTCAGCCATTGATGAAACTCCGGCGACTTCGGATCCTGCAACGAAACCAGCAGCTTCTGCAGGTCCGCACGATGCTCCAACGGTAAAAATACGTCGAACTCCACCGTCTGTGTCGATGCCGCGCGCGTCGTCAACGTCGCCACATCCGCTGCTCGCCCAGCTACCGGGACGCCCAGGCTCACCGCCAGCAGCGCCACTCCCGACATAACCTTCCCCAAAACAGTTCGCATCCAGACTCCTCGGCCTCAAATCCCTTCCCTCACGGAACGCAGTACGCCCACGTCAACTTCGCTCAAAAAAGGGTGTGCCAAGTATGGACCACGCTTGCTAAAGCGCAAGCGAATATTTTGCACATTCCACTTTCGGGTCAATCTGCGCGTCCCGCACCCCATTCCGCACAGGATTTGTGCACGTGGCCAAACCCGCGGGAGCCCGCAAATCCCATCCCGCATCGCGAACACCGCGCCATCTATCGGGCCATAAAAACCAGAAAGTAATCCTGCCCGTCCGCCTTCGTGAAATCGTATCGACCCTCCACCCGGAAGCCCGCCTCCCCCATCTCCTGCTCCACCACCTTGCGGTCCAGACCATGGTCGGCGCCGTTGCCGTTCCGGTCGATGATCCCCACCTTCGCTCCCGCCTTCAAACTCTCCCGAAGCTCCCGCATCACGGGAATCGGATGCGCGATCTCGTGGTAAACCTTCAGCATCAGCACCGCATCGATGCTCTTCGGCGCCAGCCTGGGATCATCCGGCGTTCCCAGCACCGTGCGCACGTTGCCGAGCTTCTCCTTCTTCACCCGCTCCGCGATCGCTTCTACCGCCTTCGGATTGATGTCCTCCGCATACACCGTCCCTGTCGGCCCTACCCTCTGCGCCGCCCGCACCGTAAACCACCCCGAGCCCGCCCCGATATCCGCGACACTCCGCCCCGGCTCGATCCCCAGCAGATCCATCACCCGCCCAATCTGCAGCTTCTTTTCGCGGTCAGGATACTCAAAGATCTGCAGATCTCCGGCGTACGGGGAACTTGTCGGCCGCTTTGTCTTCTCCCCATCCGCCGCTCCGGAGGCCGCCCGTCCCGTCACCTGCTCGGCCCCGTGATTCACGGTACCCACCTGTGCCTCCGCCCGCCCTCCACCACCCGCCGCCACCAGCAGCGCTGCGCATATCACCCATCTGGATCCAATACCGATCGTCCTCATCCCATCAGCATCCTCCCTTTCGCATCGGCCCGCAAACTCTAACCTCCCGCAAAACCATCGGGGGAGTCGTAGGCGTACAATTCGGCACGTCATCAGCAGCCTGCCGCCCGTCATGCAACATCTTCCATGACGCGCGGAAGGCGTCATACAACCACACTTGCGCGTCGGAGGAAGGGTCATGCCAAAGCTCAAATCGGCTCTCGCGGTTGCATCGCTCGCCATGGGGGTCCTCACACTCACATCCTGCCAGCACGCCGGCACCTACTACCTCATCTCGAACAACCTCAAGCTTCCCTACTGGCAAAGCGTCAACGCCGGCTTCACCAAGGCCGCCACAGAGTACGGCGTCAACGCCCGCCTCGAAGGTCCGGACGACTACAACGCCGCAACGGAGCTCGACGCCTTCCGCAAAGCCGTCGCCGCCAAACCCTCCGGCATCCTCATCTCCGTCGCCGATGCCGTCACCTTTCGCGAAGAGATCGTCTCCGCCGTGCAGGCCGGCATCCCCGTCATCACCGTCGACTCCGACGCCCCCACCAGCGCCCGCCTCTTCTTCATCGGTACCAACAACATCGCCGCCGGCCGCCTCGGCGGTCAACGCCTGGTCGAGAAGCTCCACGGCAAAGGCAACGTCGTCTTCTACTCCATCCCGGGCCAGCCTAACCTCGACGAACGCCTCCGCGGCTACAAGGACGTCCTCGCTGAACACCCGCAGATGAAGGTCGTCGACGTCCTCAACGTCAAAGGGGACCCCGGCATCGCCTTCGACCAGACCAAGCAGTACCTCGCCAGGTCGGGCGGAGACAAGGTAGACGCCTTTGTCGCGCTCGAATCGTCATCCGGCGCCGCCATCGCCGACGTCCTCAAACGCGAGCACGCCACCGACCGCACCCTCATCGCCATGGATGTCGGCCCCGACACCCTCAACCTTATCCAGGACGGAACCATCGACTCCACCGTCTCCCAGAAGCCCTTCAGCATGGGCTTCGTCGGCCTCGTCATGCTCGACGAGATCCATCGTCACCAGCCAAAACCCTTCCAGAACAACTACGTCGTCGACTCCTTCTCGCGCTACCCCACCTTCGTGGACACCGGCACCGCCCTCGTCACCAAGGACAACGTCTCCGTCTACCTCGAAAGCGCCGCCAACGCCAAACAGTAGTTCCTACGATCCGCTCACCGAAGAAACAAAAGCCTGCAGAGACCGTCTCTGCAGGCTTTCGTTTCAGTGCCGGCCAATCTCGTTAGCGCATGCCGCCCGAAGCCAGAAGCGTCTCTCCCGTAATCCAGGCCGAATCCTCAGACGCCAGAAACACCGCGACCGGTGCAATATCCTCGGGCAGTCCGCTCCGTCCGAGCGGCGTCTGCTGGATTGTATTCTTCTCAAAGTCTCCCCCCGCGAAGCCCGCAGCCTGGAAACCCTCGGTAATCACAACCCCCGGATTAATCGAGTTCACCCGGATCTTCTTCGGTCCAAGCTCCTTCGAAAGCCCGCGCGTCACCGAGTCGACGGCAGCCTTGGTCGCCAGGTACAACGTGGCGTTCGGCATATTCAGCGTACTGATCGCAGACCCGATGTTGATAATGCTCCCGCCCTCTCCATCGAACTGTTTCACCGCCTCCTGCGTCGTCAGAATCAGCCCCAGCACATTCAAGTTGAACTGCCGGTTAAAGCCCTCCTCCGTCACCGACTCGATCGGCCCAAACGCATACACGCCGGCGTTGTTCACCAGAACGTTCACCGTCCCGAACGCCTTCTTCGCCTCCGCGAACAACCGCGTAATATCCGCCTGCTTCGACACATCGCCCTGCACCGCGATCGCCTTTCCGCCCTTGCCCGTGATCTCCGCAACTACCTTGTCGGCGCCTTCCTTGCTCGAGGAGTAGTTCACAATCACCGCCGCTCCCTCCGCCGCCAAACCCTTCGCAATGCCTGCGCCTATGCCCTTCGACGCGCCTGTTACAACCGCAACCTTGTTCGCCAGCTTGCTCATCCTTCGCTCCTTGGCATCGAGAACGTCGCGGATCTCGCGATTTACATTTCGACGACCATCGAATTGATGGAGCGAACCCCCGGAACGATTCAATTCCCAACGCAAATCGCGGCCATGTGCTCCAGATACGCCCGTAGCACATCGCGGCACAACGTGTAGTTCACATACTTTCCATCACGCGTCGAAGTCACCAATCCCGCCGCCTCCAACTCCTTCATATGGTGCGACAGCGTCGCCGGGCTCACACCCACACACTCCAGCATCGCGCCACACTGCACCGCCCGCCCCTCGGCGCCCAGCCGCCTGAGAATCTCATACCTCCGGGGATCCGACAGCGCTCGCGCAACCGTCTGCACCTGCTCTCGGGAGAGCGCTTGACCATCGGTCGCTTCTTTCATGACCACCCTAAGATCGCGCCGCCGTCTCTGCTCCCCAGCGTCGCTACTGAATTTGTACCAGCCCCGCGCCCGGCTCCGCGACCGCATGCCCGCCCGCCGGCAAACCACCCGTCGCTTCCGGGTGCTGCGGAGCCCGCCAGTGATCGATATAACTCACCTGGTGCACGCAGGAGATCGTGCAGTTCGGAGCGCATCCCTTCTCCGTCAGAAACTCCCGCTTCAAATCCGCCGTCGTGTACCCCGCCAGCGGAACCCCCGGATACCCGCGCTGCTGACTGCAATAGTGCACCAGCCCCTGCTCGCAAATGTAGAGGTAGCGCGCTCCCGCCCGGCAACGCCAGTCGTTCGGCTTCCCATTCGCGATCGCCTCCTGAAAGTGGTTGAACCGCGAGTAGCTCCGTCGCGTCAGCTTCCGAACCCGGTCCCACACCGCGCGTTCCTCCGCTCCCAACGGCTTCAACTGCCCGCTCCCGTCATGGATGATCCCGATCGTCGACGAAAACCCCAACCCGAGCGCCCGCTTCGAAATCGTGTACGCATCCTCCGGATTCGCAATCCCGCCGCCCACCACCGAGTTGATATTCACATGGAAATCCGCATGCTCCGCCAGCATCTTTAGCTTCGCGTCCAGCACCTTCAGGCTCTTCTTCGACACCTCGTCCGGCATCACGTTGTCGATCGAAATCTGCATGTGGTCCAGGCCGGCCCGGTTCAGCCGCTCAATCCGCTCCGGCATCAGCAGGTACCCGTTCGTGATCATGCCCGCGATCGCGCCCGTCCTCCGAATCCGTGCAATCACCCGGTCCAACTCCGGATGCAGCAGCGGTTCGCCCCCCGAAATCGTAATCACCGACGTCCCGAGCCGGCCCAGGTGGTCGATCCGCCGCTCCATCTCCTCGATGTCCACGGGCTTCGACACATCGTCGTACTCATTGCAGTACGAGCACGCCAGGTTGCATCGCCGCATCGGAACGATATGCGCCATGTAGGGATGACCCGTCGATGCCAGAGCCGAGCCCACAGAGCCCAGCTCCCGCAGCTTCCGGGTCACCGCCCGCATACGCCGTCGCGCCGACACCTTCCGGCTTCGAGGCTGTGCTGTCTCATTCGCCATCATCACCTACAAGTATAGAGGCAGCGCCCTCCCGCTCAACCACACCCGGCGCCCATCCCGCAAGCAACATCCCATGTTCCACCCGCTCCGGCTTCGGCTCAAACACCCGCCGCACCACGGTCAACTCCTCCTTCGGCTTGGGCCTGCTCAGGTAATACCCCTGAAACTCGTGGCAGCCCTCGCCCCGCAGATACTCCATCTGTTCCAGCTTCTCGACACCCTCCGCCGTGATCGCCATGTTGAAGCTCGCTCCCAACGCCGCGATCGCCTGCACAATCGCCCGCGCCGAGTGACTCTCCGGCAGATCCTGAACAAAGCTCCGGTCGATCTTCAACTTGTCGAACGGAAAGCTCCGCAGGTAGCTCAGCGACGAATACCCGGTCCCAAAGTCGTCCAGCGCAATCCGCACCCCCAGGTCCCGCAGCTCGTGCAGCGCCTTCAACGTCGTCTCGCTGTTCTGCAGCAGCACCGTCTCCGTAATCTCCAGCTCCAGCCGGTTCGCGCTCAAACCCGAAAAGCTCAGCGCCTCGCTGATCATCTCCGGCAAACGTCCGCTCTTGAACTGCAGTGCCGAAAGATTCACGGCCACCTTCAGGTCCCCGGCCCATGTGGCCGCCTCCTCGCACGCCGTTCGCACCACCCATTCCCCAATGGGCACAATCAATCCCGACTCCTCGGCCATCGGGATAAAATCCGCCGGTGAGATCATCCCACGCGTCCCATGCTGCCATCGCACCAGCGCCTCGTAGCTCGTCACCTCACCCGTCTTCGCATCCACCAGCGGCTGGTAGTGCAGCCTTAGCTCATCCTGCAGCAGGGCTGCCGAAGATCCCGCTCCAGCATGCGCCTCGTCTCCATCCGTGTGTCCAGCTCCGGTTCAAAAAAGCTGTACGACAGGGTGCCGTCCCGCTTCGCCCGGTAGAGCGCCATGTCCGCCTTCTTCATCAGGTCGTCAATCTCGGTGCCATCCTTCGGCGCCATTGCCATCCCCACGCTGCAGCCCGAGAGCACCTGATGCCCGTGCAGCAGGTAAGGCTGCCCCAACGCATGGATCAAACGCTTCGCCAGCACCACCGCGTCGCCGTCCTCCTTCGGCCCCGTCTGGATCACCGCAAACTCATCCCCGCCCAGCCGCGCCACCGTGTCGCTCTCCCGCACGCACGCTCGCAGTCTCTGTGCCACCGCTCGCAACAACTCGTCTCCCGCCGCATGCCCCAGCGTGTCATTTACCCCCTTGAAGCCGTTCATGTCCAGACTCATCAGCACAAACGCCGTCCCCCGCTTCGCCTGCACCATCGCCTGCCGCAGACGCTCATGGAAGTACGTGCGATTCGGCAGACCCGTCAGGGCGTCATGGTGCGCCATGTAGGCCAGCTGTACCTCTGCCCGGCGGCGCTCCGTCACGTCCTCAAACGTCATCACCCATCCGCCGTCCGGCATCGGACGCGTCGCGATCGATACCACGTGCGCCTCTCCGATCTCCTCGAACGTCTGATCCATCTGCCCGTCCGGAGCGATCGAGTGAATGCGCTCCGAAACCCTCTGCGCCCGTCGACGGCTGAACCCGATCGCCCCCATCACCTCCGCGATCGACATCCCGATGCGAACCCGCTCGCACGAGACCCCGCACATCTCGCACAACCGGCGATTCGCCAGAATCAGAGCTCCACTGGCGTCGTACAAAGCCAGCCCCTGCGACATGTATGTCAGCGCAATCTTCAGGTTGCGATGCACCACCGCCAGTTGTTCGTCAGCCTCGTGCTCCTTCGTCAGGGTCTGCGTCAGGGTGGATCGCAGCTGGGTCTTGATCTTCAAGTCTTCGCACGTTTGCATCACTCACTCCGCTCGGGCATCTCGCAAGGTGTCTCCCTGCGTCCCTTACCCTCATCGGCGCCTTCGCGAAAAACCTTAGCCCGCCTGCCGAACTTTTCTTTCCCTTCCTGCCAACTTCTCCCCAGCCGTAAATGGAAGCGGCAGCCCAAAGGCCGCCGTCTCGTTCCCGCATCCGGACATGTGGGTCAGTTCAGCAGGTCGCTGCTCTCCACCGTCAACGCCTCCACCCGCCTCCGGAGATCCTGGATCTCCCCGTCGAGCTCCGGCAGCGCCGCCAACGTCTCTTCCCTCGGCCCGAAATACCCTGCCCGCAGCTCCGCCACCAGCAGATCATTCGCCGGAAACTCCAGGTCCGCAAACCCCGGTCCGAAAGGAGGCCACTCCACCGTGGACCTCCGCTTCGCATCCGGCGTTAGCATCATCGTCTGTTCCTTCTTCTCGCGCAGCACGGTCACCGGCATCGGCCTCCCCTTGCTCTCGTGCACCGTCTTCGCCCAGTCCCCCATCCCTCCCACGGTGATCTGGTTTACCTTCACCACCACATCCCCGGCCTTCATCCCCGCCGTCGCCGCGGGCGA
>JAABUQ010007785.1_pt1 | contig 15327 bp, 11 predicted proteins | sample 5560001 | NCBI WGS metagenome assembly JAABUQ01 (sample SAMN10711888, study PRJNA513371) | rock metagenome | isolation source: Antarctica rocks | place: Antarctica: Victoria Land, Finger Mt nord | collected 2015-12-18 | reverse complement strand
CGTTCCACGTGAAAAGGACCGGGCAACTCCCCGTCTTCCGGCTCTGCTCGGCCAGGGTCAGGGTCTTGTCGGCGGCGACGTTCAGCTCGCACTGCATCACGCCGTCGGGCCAGCGGATCCGCAGGAGCGGGGCCTCGGCCTTGTCGCCCAGGCCGAGCACGATCGGCGTCACCGATTGGGCGAGGCCGGCGGTGGTCGTCGTGTGGTCGTAGGGGACGTGGATCCCCTGCCCTTCGAGCGAGAAGCGGGCGCCGAGGGCCTGGGGGTTGGTCCGCATCTGGTCGAAGCCGGTCCTCCAGCGCCCGGCGAGGTCGAGGGCCAGCCAGTGCAGGCCATTGCCGAGGTTCCGGGCGACCTTCGGCCCCTCCCCGTCGCGGATCGAGACCAGGTCGGGCAGCGGGTCGCCGACGAGGTTCGCCAGGACGAAGCCGACCAGGGGGGCCGCCTCCGACCCGTCCGGGGCGACGGGCAAGCTCCCCGCTTCGAGCCGGGCGCCGGCGTTCCGGGCCCAGGCCAGGGGCGTCATCGGCGCCGAGGCGGGCAGGCCGACGAGGTCGGGCCAGGTGTCGAGGTCGAGGTCGAAGGCGGTCGCCCCCCGCCACCCCCGGGCGTCGATCGGGAATGGGCTCCAGGCCAGCGTGGTCGTCGTGCCCGAGCGAGTCGCCGCGTTCCTCCAGGCCGTGGCCCGGGCCGAGGGGTTGAGGGCGAGCAGGTCGGGCCGGCCGTCCTTGTCGAGGTCGGAGACGAGCAGGCCGGCGACCGACGCGACCCCTTCGAGCCCGGCCATCGAGCCCCGGTGGAACGCCCCGGCGCGGTCGTTGAGGATCGCCGCCGGGGCTTGATCGTCGGAGCCGAGGACGAGGTCGATATCGCGGTCCTCGTCGATGTCGAGCGCGGCGACCGCGGTGTGGCGGGCGACCCCCCCTTCCAGCGAAGGCCGGCCTGGGAAGCCGGTCGAGAAGGCGATCGAGAGCCCTTGGGTGGCGGGGACCTCGCTGATCGTCACCCCGACGGGAACCCAGGTGTCCTCGGGCAGACTCCCGACGGGCGCGGCCTTGCCGTCGTTCCGGTAGGCGAGGTTGGTCAGCCCGGCCGGCTCGTCGGATCCCGAGAACGCCCGATCGGCGCCGGCGGCCTCGGAATAGCGGACGACGTAGAGGTCGAGGTCGCCGTCTTGGTCGAGGTCGAGCCAGCGGGCGGTCGGGCTGATCGCGGCGGGCCCTCGGGCCCCGAGGGAGGCGGTGACGTCTTCGAACCGGCCGCCCGCGTTGCGGAAGAGGCGGTCGTCGCCAACCCCGGTCAGGTAGAGGTCGAGCCGGCGATCGGCGTCGAAGTCGCCCGCGGCGACGCCGAGGCCCGCCCGACCTTCGGGCAGGCCGAAGGCGGCGGTGGCGTCGACGAAAGTGCCGTCCCCCTGGTTGATCAAGAGGGCGTCGCGGACCCCCTTGGGGCCGACGACGCTGGCGGTCAGGTAGAGGTCGAGGTCGCCGTCGCCGTCGCCGTCGAAGGCGGCCAGGCCCATCCCGAACCGGGCCCTCGCCCGGGCGATCACGGCCAGGGGGCCGACGAGGTCGGACACCTTGGCCCAGCGGTGCCCTTCGGGCAGGGCGATGGCGAGGGCCCGGGGGGCGTCCAACCGGGGGCTCGGGGCCGGGGCCTTGGGTTCCTTGGCCCGGGGAAAGGGGTCGATGATCGAGCCGTACTTGCCCATCTCGCCGTAGATCAGCTTGGCGGCCTCGCCCGAAGCCTCGGGATGCTGCTTGGGGTCGAGGAGGACGAAGGCGTCGTATTGTTGCTTGGCCCGGGCGAGGTCGCCCGCCAGGCGATAGGCGAAGCTGAGCTTGAACTTGGCGGTGATAAGATAGGGGTTGAGCTCGATGGCCTTGGAGTAGAATCCGATCAACTCCTGGGCCTGGGACCGGCCGGCGTTCATGCCGGGCTGCTCGGGGTCGGTCAAGGTCCTCCCCCGTTCGTACCAGGCGTGGGCGTCGCCGGGGTCGACCTCGGTGACCTTGCGGAAGTCGGCGTGGGCCTCGGTCAGCATCCCCCGGTCCTGGAGGATGATCCCCCGGCAGAAGTGGGCCCAAGGGTTGTTCGGGTGGGCGGCGATCACCTCGTCGAGGAGCCGGATCGCCTCGTCGAGGTTCGAGACGGCCGCGACGTCCTGCCCGGCCCCGGCCTTGGCCTTCTCCTCGGACTCCCCCCCTTGGTTGAGCAGGGCGATGGCGAGGTTGATCGTCCCCGGGGTCCACCCCGGGGCCCGGCGATGGACCTCGCGGAAGGCTCCCGAGGCGACCGCGTACTCGTAACGCTCCATCGCGCCCAGCCCTCGGTAATGCGCGACCATCACGGCCGAAAACTCGCCGGGCGGGACCTCGTCGCGGGCGGGCGGGGCTGCTTGGGTTTTCGCCGGGTCGGGGACGGAACCCGCTCTCTCCTTCCCCGCTGGGTCGCGACCGCCGCAGCCGGCGAGGAGGAGCGATGCGCCCAGCGCCAGGGCGATCCGCCCGGTTTGACCAGCGATCATGGCGAACGGCCTCGTCGATGCGGAGGATTCGGGAGGGGAGAGTCGATCGCCGACCGAGCCGTCCGGAGCGATCCCGGCCGGATCAGGGCTTGGCGACGTCCAGGAACGCGGCGAGCGCCTCGTCGGGCTTGCGGTCGGTCAGGCGGGCGAAGGCGTCGTTGGAGGCCTGGGTCCGGCCCGAGAAGTAGTGCTCTGCCCCGAGGACGAACCAAGCGTCGCGGTCGGCCGGGTGGGCCTGGAGGTGCGATTCGAGCTTGGCGATGTGGCGGGCATAATCGGCCGGCTCGGCGAACATCGCCTGGACGTCGGGGGCGTTGATCAGCCAGCCCGAGCCGTGGGCGACCGCGACCGCCGCCCGGAGCTGATCGGCGGCGGCGGCGTAGTCGCCCCGGACCAACGAGACCTGGGCGAGGTGGACCCGGGGGATCGGCGAGGTCGCGTCCGCCTTGGCCGCGAGGTGGTACCGCTCCTCGGCCCGGTGGATATTCCCGCTCCGGAACGACCGATCCCCGACCTCCACGAATTCCTTGGCCCGCGACGGGTTGGAACGCCGGGGAATATTCGTGCCGTTGGCCAGGCGGGCCCGAGGGGTGGGCAGCATCAAGCCGCCGAAACCGCCCCCACCGAGGGGGGCCCCGACGGCGTTCGGCACGATGGGCGGGAGCGACGGCCCGGCGAAGTAGGGGGTCGCGAAATAATACGGGTAGCCCACCGCATAGCCGCCATACCCGGCCGCCCCCAGGCCCGAAGCATATCCCCCGCCGAAACCGGCCCGGCTTCCCCCGGGCGTCTCGCCGCTGATTCCGGAAGGGCCGAAGACCCCCCCGCCGCCGTGGCCGTGCGCGCCGAGGCCGGAGGCGCCGAACGACTGGCCGAAGCAAGTCGGGGTGGCGGCCAACGTGAGGATCAAGCCAATCGAGGGGGATGAGAACCGCATGCGACCCGACCTCCTTCCTGTCGATCGAGGCAAATCCGATACCCGATTATCGCGGCGGATTCCGATCCTGGCAACCGGGAAGTCCTCGGATCTTCGGAGTGCTGAAAAATGACCCGGGCGGGGTCAGGAATGAGGATGGGCGGTTGACTAACCGCCGCGGGACGACTAGGCTCGAAACGGCCCTTTCGCAAGGGCTTGCGGGGCCGTCCTCGACTTGCCTGGCGCTACCCATGAACGAGACCGCCCCGAAGACGGATGCCCGGCTGCTCGAACACTGCGAGGACGTGCTCGACTATCGGTTCCGCGACCCCCGGTTCCTCCGCTCGGCCCTCACCCACGCCTCGGGCGCCGACCACCGCCTGGCCTCGAACGAGCGGCTCGAATTCCTCGGCGACGCGATCCTCGGCGCCATCGTCTGCGAGATGCTCTTCCTCAAGTTCCCCGAATACCTCGAAGGCGAGCTGACCCGGATCAAGTCGGTGGTGGTCTCCCGGCATACCTGCACCAAGATTTCGCGGCGGCTGGGATTCGAGGAATTCCTGATCCTGGGCAAAGGGATGGGCGGCCAGGACCAGACGCCGGCCTCGGTCCTCTCCGACGTCTTCGAGAGCCTGGTGGGCGCGATCTTCCTCGATGGCGGGATGGAGGCGGCCAAGCGGTTCATCGTCCGCCACCTGGGGCCGGAGATCGAGGAGACGGTCGACGGCACGATGGGGAGCAACTACAAGAGCAACCTCCAGCAGGCCGCCCAGCGCCAGTTCGGCGAGACGCCGACCTATCTCCTGCTCGACGAGAAGGGGCCGGACCACTCGAAGTGCTTCAAGATCGCCGCCCAGATCGGCCTGCACCACTACCCCCCCGCCTGGGGCCGGAACAAGAAGGACGCCGAGCAGCGCGCCGCGATGAATGCCCTGAGCCAGCTCGCCGGAGATCCGATCCCGTTCGGCTCGGACTGATCCCGAGGGCGCCCCTGCCGGCGATCGAGGCCCTTGCGGGGGCGGGTCCAAGTCCCCTAGAATGACGAGCCTGGCGCCCCGGAGTCGGGGCCGACGACGTCGCGGAACGGGCCCCCGCGTCGCCCCTGGTTCGAGGCGATCGAGAGGCTGGCGTGAATGGTTCGCTGGTGGCCGACCTGGGGATCGGGCCTGAGGTCTGGCTGTTCGGGACGATGCTCCTGAGCGCCACCTTGTTCTTCAAGTTCAGCCGGTTCTGGAGCGTCCGGAATCTCGACCTGGTGCTGGTCTTCGCCCTCGCGCCGGGGATGATGAGGCTCGTCGGCAACCCCGGCCCAGCGCCCTGGTGGGCGTTCGTCTGGCTGTTCCTCGGCTCGCTCCTCTGGCTGATCCGCTGCCTGCTCGACCTGGGCCTGGCCCGCCGGCCCTTGCTCGAGCCGAACCTGAATTTCTCGGGGTTGGCCTGCCTGGCGGTGGGCGTGATCGGCCTGTTCGTGGCCGAGACGATCAGCCTGCCGATCGAAGGGGGCGCCAACCGGAACCCGGCCGATACCAAGGCCCAGCAGGCCCCCGAACCGCCGCCCGGCGAGGAGGTGGTCGACCGGGTCCTGCACGGATCGCCGCTCGGCCCCGGCCTCCGGTCGGACGAGAAGCCCCGGGTGATCCTCCGGAGGGTCCTGGCCTGCCTGGCCCACCTGGGACTGGTGGCGGGCCTGATCGCGGTGGGCTGGAAGCATTTCGAGCGGCCGATCGCGGGGGTGGCCGTGGCGACGTGCTACCTCCTCTTGCCGTACTCGCGGTTCGCGCTGGTGGATAGCGGGCAATTGATCCCGGCGGCCCTGATCGTGACGGCGCTGGTGTTTTACAGGAAGCCGGCGCTGACCGGGGCATTGATCGGCCTGGCGGCGGGCTGGATGCCGGCCTGCGTCGGCCTAATCCCGCTCTGGGCGGGGTTCTACCGCAAGCGAGGGCTCTGGCGGTTCCTGGCGGTCGGGGTCGCCGTGGCGGCGACCTGCGGCCTGCTCGGCCTGGCGGTGCCCGAGGTCGCCGCCTGGGCCCAGGCCCTGGGGGCCCGGAGCTTGAGCGAGGCCGGGCTCTTGCCCAGGGTCGAGGCCCCGGCGACCGACAGCTTCTGGTCCGGACTGGACCCGATCTATCGCCTGCCCGTCCTGATCGCCTACCTGGCCCTGGTGATCGCGACGACCCTGCTCCCCCTGGAGAAGGACCTGGGGGAGCTGATCGCGCTTTCGGCCGCCCTGCTCGTGGCCAGCCAGTTCTGGTACCTCGACGCCGGGGGAACCTTGGTCCTGCTCTACCTCCCCCTGGTCATCCTGATGATGTTCCGGCCCAACCTCGCCGGCAAGCGGGCCCTGCCCCGCGTGCCCAGGTCGGCCCGGAAGGTCCAAAGCCCCCTGCTCTCGGATTATTGATCGCGTACCCCCCGCCCCGCCTTCATCGCGAGCGAACTTGATCGCGGCGGACCGGTTGATCACAATCGACGACCGCGCCCCTTCGATCTTCGCGACCCGCCGGGAGTCGGCCTCCGATGGAAATGACCTACGACCACATCGCCCGGAAGATCGACCACTCGCTGCTCCAGCCGACCTTGACCGACGCCCAGCTCGAGTCCGGTTGCCGCTTGGCCCTCGACTACGGCGTGGCGAGCGTCTGCATCAAGCCGTGCGCGGTCCCGTTGGCGCTGAGGCTCTTGAAAGGGTCGGCCGTCGGGGTCGGCACCACGATCGGCTTCCCGCACGGCGGGCACTCGACGGCGATCAAGCTTGCGGAGTCGCGCCAGGCGATCGCCGACGGGGCGACCGAGCTCGACATGGTCGTGAACATCGGCCAGGTTCTCGGCGGGGCCTGGGATGCGGTGGGCGCGGAGATCGGGGCCATCACCCGCCTGGCCCACGAGTCGGGGGCGATCGTGAAGGTGATCTTCGAGAATTGCTACCTCGACGACGATCAGAAGCGGCGGCTCTGCCGGATCTGCGGCGAGGCGAACGCCGACTTCGTCAAGACCTCGACCGGATACGGCTCGGGCGGCTCGACCCGCGACGACCTGATCCTGATGCGGGCCTCGGCCCCCGCTCACGTCAGACTCAAGGCGGCGGGCGGGGTCCGAGACCTCGATGCGGTCATCGCTTGCATCGACCTGGGTTGCGAGCGGATCGGCCTGAGCAAGACCGCCGAGATCCTCGACGCGCTTTCCGACCGCCTCGGGCGATCCCGGGTCGTTTCACGTGGAAACCCGGCCGGGGCCACGGGCGGCTACTGATCCGAAGGGCTTCTCAATCGGGGCGACCAGATTCGAACTGGCGACCTCCTGCTCCCAAGGCAGGCGCGCTACCAGGCTGCGCTACGCCCCGCGATCTCCGGCCTGCATCCTAAAGCCCGGCCCGATCCCGGTCAAGGCCGGGCCCTGGGCGTCGGTGCGCCCTTGGGGGCCGACGGCGGCATCAGGCGTTCCACGGTCTTCAGGAACCGCTCGAAGTCGAGCGGCTTGGAGAAGACGCCGTGGAACAGGTCGGGGGGGATCCGCCAGTCGGGCAGGTCGAGGTCCTGCCCCGTCACCAGCAGGATCGGCACGGCGGGGTGGCGCCGCCGGACCCGCCGGGCCAGGGCCCGGCCGTCGTGGCCGGGCATCACGAGGTCGGTCACGAGCAAGGCCGGCTTGCGGTGGAAGCAGCAGGCCACGGCGTCGGCCACGCACCTCGCGGCCACGCTGGTGAAGCCGGCGTGGCGGACCAGCTCGCCGAGGGGGCCGATCGTCTCCGCCTCGTCGTCGACCAGGAGGACGTACGGGCCGGCGGGCAAAAGGGGTGCGCCGATCGATCGGGTGTAGACGGTCATGGTGCCCCTCGGTCTGTCGGGATGCGAAGTCGGGACGTTCAGCAGGCGGGAGGCGAGGCGGGCCAGCGGAGCGCGAGCCGCCAACCCTCGCCATCGCGGACCTCGGTCTCGCCGCCGTGCTCGGCGATCACGCGGATCAACCAGGGGAGGCTCCACCGGGAATCCTCGGCGGGATCCGGGTCGGCCGCCCCGGGCGACTCCTCCCAGGAGAGCCGGACATCCCCCGACTCGGACCACCACCGGAGGGTCACGTCGAGGGCTTCCCCCCCCTGCTCCGCCCTCCAGGCGACGAAGGCGTCGAGCGCGTGGCCGAGCCGGTCGACATCGAGCCGCGCCACCACGGGCCCCGGCGGGCCGACGAACCGGAGTGTGCCATGCCGGGCCGTCCAGACTTCGGTCCAGGCCGATCGTCGATCGTCGATCAGCAGCTCGAGGCCGATCCGGACCCGGGACAAAGTCATCGGCCGGCAAAGCCGCTGGACGGTGTCGACCTTTTGTTCGAGCTCACCGTAATGGCGATCGAGGCACGACCAGGCGTCGGACAGCTCGCCGTCGGCCTGCCGCTTGACGAGATAGAGGCTGAGTTTCAGGCTGTTGAGCCGGTTCCGGCACTGATGGAAGTACTCGCCGATCCGGTCATAGACCGCGGCCCGGAGCGAGGGATCGCGGGCGATCTCCATCATCTGGGCCACCAGGCCGGCATCCAAGTCCCCCTCGACCATCACCGCCTCCGAGACTCCAGCCGCGAACGGAGGCGAGGCCGGCCCGCCGGGCCGACCCACCCCGTGATCCGATCAAACCTTGTTGGACCAGAGCCGAGAAGCGCGGAACCTCGTGCCCGCGACGCCGCGCGACCTGGCCGGATGGCGGAGGGACGCTGTCGGAGGTGGCTCGCGGGTCGAGGATCGCCGATTTTGCCTCAGGATCAAGGCAATCGGGATGCCGCCGACCCGATCGGCGCCATCGGCGAGGATTCGTCGTGAGGTGGGGGTTCTGGAGAGGCTGGCCCATCAGGCATGCGTCGGGCGATTTCCCAAGAACGTGTCGGCCCGGCGGAAACGGGAAACCAAGTATCCGGCCGGACCCTTCGGCGGCGGGCGGTCGCCGCCGAAGGTCGGCAGGGTTCGATCAACGACCCCGGATCATCCCGACGACCCGGTCGTACTCTTCGCGCGAGTTGAAATCGATGACGATCTGGCCGCGGTCCTTGGCCTTGGGCCGGACGAGGACCGGGGTGCCGAAGCGGACCTTGAGGTGCTCCTCGAGCTCAACGAAGTGCGGGGCCTTGGCCGAGGGGCTCGGTTCGGCCGGGTCGCGGCGGACCCGGGGGCGGGCCGGGGTCGGGGCGCCGGTGGCGACCAGGGCCTCGGTCTGGCGGACCGACAGCCCCTCGGCGATCACCTGGCGGCAGGCGAGGACCATCAGCTCGGCGTCGGGCAGGCCCAGCAGCGACCGGGCGTGCCCCTGGGTGATCGACTTGGCCATCACGGCGGCCTGGACCTCCTCGGGCAGCTCGAGCAGGCGGATCAGGTTCGAGAGGGTCGAGCGGTCGACCCCGAGCCGCTTGGCCAGCTCTTCCTGGGTCCCGCCGTGGCTCTTGAGGTAGTCGCGGAAGGCGGTCGCCTTCTCGAGGGCGTTCAAGTCCTCGCGCTGGAGGTTCTCGATCATGGCCAGCTCGCTGACCTTGCGGTCGTCGAGGACCATGATCCGGGCGGGGATCTGGTGCATCTGGGCTTCGATGCTGGCCCTGAGCCGGCGCTCCCCGGCGATCAACTGGTAACGGTCGCCGACGGCCCGGACGATGACCGGCTGGAGCATCCCGTGCTGGCGGATCGAGTCGGCCAGGGCGGCGAGCTCGGCCGCGTCGAAATGGCGGCGGGGCTGATAGGGGTTCGGGTCGATCCGGTCGACCGCCAGTTGCTGGAGGTCGGCGGTCTCGAGCGAGGACGCCTCGAAGCCCCCCTCATCGGTCCCCAAGAGCGAGTCGAGGCCGCGTCCGAGTCGGCGCTTGTTCACGGTCGTTGCCCTCCTTGACGTGTCCCGCGATATCCGAGCCGAGCGCGGGCCTGGGTTGCTCGAAGCTCGCGACGGCGGCGGGCATCCCTGCCCCTTCGGCCCGTCGATCGGTCGCGGCGGATCGTATCCCGGCCCCAAGGGGCTGTAAAGCTCAAGAATCCGAGGCCCGTTCCCCTGCCCCGTCAACCCATCCCGAGCCGGCTCGCCTCGGCTTCGAGCCGGTCGCTGTACTCGACCCGATAGCTCGCCGGGGCATCGACCCCCCGGAGCCAATCGGGCAGGTCGGCGACCTGTGACCGGCATCGTTCCCGGATCGCTTCGAGACTTGGCGGGCCGTCCACGAGCTTCCCGGCGCGGACGATCGGGATCAGCAACGGCTCGCCGTCGGACGCCTCGTCGGCTTTCGTGACCCGGTCGAAGGCGAACCGCCCTTCGGCGTCGCGGGACCGATGGACCTGCTTGCCCAGCGGATAGGTCTTCTTTCCCGGGGCCCGCTTGATGCGGCCGACGCCGTCGAGCTCGACGAGCTTGTAGACCATCGAGATCGCCGGGGCGTCGCGGCAGGTGATCAGCTCGGTCCCCACGCCGAAGGCGTCGATCGGGGCGGCCGCGGAGACCAGGGCATCGATCGACCGCTCGTCGAGGTCGTTGCTGGCCAGGATCTGGACGCCCGAGCGACCCATCCGGTCGAGGATGGTTCGGGCCGAGCGCGAGGATTCGAGGAGGTCGCCGCTGTCGAGTCGGACCGCGCGGACCGGCGGCTCGATCAGGGCGGCCTGGCGGACCCCCTCGTCGGTGTCGTAGGTGTCGACCAACAGTGTTGCTTGGCCCGGGAACAGCCGGGCGAAGGTCGAGAAGGCTTGGGCCTCGTCGCCGAACGCCTGGACCCAGGAGTGGGCCATCGTCCCCGAGGCCGGGATCCCCAGCCGTCGGGCCGCCTCGACGAGACTGGTGCCCGCGAAGCCCGCGAGGTAGGACGCCCGGGCGTTGAGGAAGCCGGCCTGCGGCCCGTGGCCGCGGCGGGCCCCGAAGTCGATCACCGCCCTGCCCTGCGCCGCCGCGACGATCCGGCTCGCCTTGCTCGCGACCAGCGTCGGGTATCCCAGCGAGCTCAGGAGCAGGGTCTCGGCGAGCTGCCCTTGCGGCAGGGCCGCCTCGACCCGGAGCAAGGGCTCGCCGGCGAAGACGACCGACCCTTCGGGGATCGCCCAGACGTCCCCCTCGAACCGATAGTCGAGCAGCGAGTCGAACCAGGCCGGGTCGATCCCGGCGAAGATCGGCCAGTCCCGGAGCGCATCGACCTGGTCCGCCGAGAACCTCGCCCCGAGCAGCGAGCCGATCGCTTGCTCCAGGCCGGCGAACACCAGGTACGACCGGCCCGGCGGGAGCTTGCGGACGAACAGCTCGAACGTCGCCCGCGACCGATCCAGGCCCGACGCGCCGTAGCCGGCCATCATGGTGAGCTGGTACAGATCGGTGACGGGCCCCAGGGCCTCGGGGTCGGGCCAGAGCGAGACCGGGGCTTCGGGCGTCATGGCGTCGGGTCTCGCGGGGGCCGGGGCTTGAGCAGGATCATCGGGGAGAATCGACCATTCCCGGCCGAGAAGACCCCTCGGGCCGCGTCCGGCTCGACGTCGAGCCGGGTCGGGTTGTTCAGCTCGGTTTGGATGAAGTCCACGATCTCCCAATCCTCGATGCCCGACGGCATCGCCCGGGGCGATAAGCTGGCGAAGTCGATCAGCGTCCAGGAGCGCCCGTCGGGCGACCGGAGGATCTTCTCGACGTCGGCATGCCGCTGAATGGGCAACCGGCCCCCGAGGTAGAACAGGATCGAAGGCCGGCCGTAAAACCGCAGGGCGGCGAGGTCGGGCGGGAGTTTGGACACGACCCGGCCGACCGACCTCCGGAGCCCGTCGCTCGGGCCGAGCAGGCCGGCGAGGGGCTTGGGCGCGACGTCGAGCCGCTCCAGTTCCATCGTGCAGAGCACGCCGACGCCGATCCCCCAGACCCAGGCCAGGCAGAACCGGGCGAAGCTGGGGTCGGCCTCGGTCGCCCGGTTGCGGACCCGCCGGAGGTAGGGCTGGACCGCCTCGAATCCCCGGGCGAGGGCCCCGCCGAGCAGGAGCCATTCGACCGCCTCGACGGGCAGCCAGAGCCGGGCATAAGGGTGATAGAACGGCGTGATCGCCGCCACCGCGACCCACCAGGCCCCCAGGACCCGGGTCGCCGGTCGGTCCGATCGGAGGAGCCACGGGGCCAAAGCCAGGCCCAGCCACCAAGGGGCGTCGGGCACCATCACCAAAAGCCCGGCCGTCGTCAGCACGGCGAGGACGACAAGGGTCCGATCCGCGAGCGTGACCGGACCCTCCGAGCCTTGGCTCCGCCGGCAAACCCAGGCCCCGACGCTCGCCAGGAACCAGGTCAAGACCACCAGCAAATGCCCGCCCGAAAGCGCGACCGACTGGTCCCCCTGGGCCCGGAACGAGCGGTGCCAGCCCCGCCAGCCCACGAGGTAGCCCCGCTGGTGGTCGAGCAAGGCCGAATACCCGCCGTGCCGCTCCACGAAGAAGAACCACGGGAGCACGACCAAGGCGGCGACCAGGGCACCGAGCGCGCCCCAGCCGAAGACGCGGACAAGCTCCCTCGGCCGCCGCCCCTCGGGCCGGGCCAACGCCCCCAGGACCGCCGCCAGGATCACCACCCCGCCCGCGAGCCAGCCGTTGTATTTGAACTCCTGGGCCAGCCCGACCGCCGCGCCCATCGCGATCCCTCGGCCCGCCCCCGGCCGCTCCAGGAACCGGACCCCGGCGCCGATCGCGACCAGCCACGCCAGCAAGAACGACACGTCCGTCAGCGCCATCCGCGAGAACGCGATGTGAGGCCCCGACAGCGCGACGAGCAAGGCCGAGGCGAAACCGGCCCCCGGCCCGAAGGTCCGTCGAGCCAACCAGGCGATCACCGGGATCGTCGCCGTGCCCGCGACCTGCGACACGGCGATGGCCGCGACGTCGGAGGGGCCGAGGATCGCGTACAAGGTCCCGACCAGGATCGGGAACCCCGGCGGGGCGTACGGGATCAAGGACGGGTCGATGTTCCCGAGCCCGCCGGGGTTGAGGCTCCAGGTCGCGGCGAGGGCGTAGATCCCCTCGTCGAAGTGGACCAGGCCGAGCCGGCCCGGCGGCGAGAGCCGGACCAAGGCGCCGACCACGGTCACGAGTGCCACCGCCAGCCACTCGCCGAGCGATGTCGAGGGCGTCGAGGGTGCGTTCATGGCGGACGATCGTATCCGGTCCCCGGTCCGATCTCGTCCCCCTACCCGCCCCGATTCCGGCCCCTCGGGTTCCACGTGAAACCCGACCGGCCGATTGATCGCCCGCCGTGGCCCGATTATCGTCGAGCGGGTCAGGCCCGGTTCCCGGTGGGAGTGAGAAGCCGCGATGGTCACGTTGTTCACCGACCCCAGGATGCTCGACCACGTCCCCAGCCCGACCCACCCCGAGAAGCCCGAACGGCTCCGGGCCGTGCTCCGGCAGCTCGACCGGACCGGCCTGGCGGCGAAGTGCCGGACCATGTCCGTCCGGCCGGCGACGGACGCCGAGCTGCTCCGGGTCCACTCGGCCCGGCACATCGCGGCCGTCGAGCGGGCCGCCCTCGGGGGCCGGGCGCGGATCGAGGCCGACACCTGGGTTTCCTCCGGCTCCGCGCTCGCGGCCCGGCTGGCGGCGGGGGCGGCGGTCGACGCGGTCTCCGCCGTCGTCGAAGGGCCCGACCGCCGGGCCTTCTGCGCGGTCAGGCCGCCGGGCCACCACGCCCGGCCGGACGAGCCGATGGGCTTTTGCCTCTTCGGCAGCGTCGCCGTGGCCGCCGCCGACGCCCTGGAACGGCTCGGCCTGGCCCAGATCCTGATCGTCGATTGGGACGTCCACCACGGCAATGGGACGCAGGAGATGTTCCACGACGACGGCCGGGTCGGCTTCTTCTCGATCCATCGCTACCCGTTCTATCCCGGCTCGGGGGCGGCCGACGAGACCGGGACCGGCCCCGGCTTGGGGATGATCCGCAACGCGCCGATCGCGTTCGGCACGCCCCGGGCCGACTATCTGGCGGCGTTCCGCTCCGGCCTCGAAGCCATCGCCGACCGCGTCCGGCCCGAGTTGGTGATCCTGAGCGCGGGCTTCGACGCCCACGCCGAAGACCCGGTCGGCAACCTCGGGCTGGAGTCCGAAGACTTCGAGGTCATGGCCCGCGACGTGATCGCCGTGGCCGAAACCCATGCCGGGGGGCGACTAGTGAGCGTCCTCGAAGGGGGTTACAACGTGTCGATCCTCGCCGGCTGCGTTGCGTCCCACCTCGAAATCTTGCGGGATTGACCTCGATCGAGGGGAGGCCAGGCGGCATGAGTCCGAGTCCGAGGACCCGGTTCCCGATGGTGGCCCGGATCGCCGTGGGGATCGCGCTCGGGGTCCTGGTCGGCGAGGTCTGGGGCCGGGACGCCGAGCCCTTGGCCCGGCTCGGGGCGGTGATCTTGGACATGATCAAGGGGCTAGCCGGGCCGCTCCTGCTGTTCGCCGTGGTCGACGCCTTCCTCAAGACCGAGGTCCGGGGCCGGGACGCCGGGGCGATGGTGGCGATCTCGGCCATCAACGCCGCGATCGCGATCGGGATCGGCCTGACGCTCTCCAACGTCCTCCAGCCCGGCCGGTCACTCCGGGTCGGCGAGCAGGCGGGTTCGGCCGTCGCCCGGTCCGAGTTCGACCGGATGGCGAAGTCCGTCGCCCCCGGCCGGACGATCGACTTCGTCCAGGACCTGGCCTCGTACCTGCCGACCTCGCTGTTCAAGCCGCTGGTCGATAACGCGATCATCTCGATCGTGATCCTCGCCGTCCTGATCGGCCTGGCGCTCCGGAAGGTCAAAGGGGAGCAGGAAGCCCGCGGCGCGTCCGGCTATCGAGCCATCGAGGACGGGGTCGGGGCCTGCTATCGGGGGATCGAGATCATCCTGGGCTGGGCGGTCGCGCTGGTCCCCCTGGCCGTCTTCGGGGTCGTGGCCAAGACCGTCGGCCTGTATGGGTTCCGCTCGTTCCGGGGGGTGCTGGTCTACGTCGCGGTGGGGGTGCTCGGGCTCTTGATCCAGGTCTTGGTGGTGTACCAAGGCTGGCTGGTCCTGGTGGCCCGCGTCTCGCTCCGGAAGTTCTGGGCGGGGGCCCGCGACGCCATCGCCACCGCGACCGGGACCGCCAGCAGCCTGGCCAACTTGCCGGTGACGTTGCGGTGCCTCGACAAGATGGGCGTCTCGCCGCGGTCGGCCCGTCTGGCGGCCTGCGTGGGTACCAACCTCAACAACGACGGGATCCTACTCTACGAGGCGATGGCCGTCCTCTTCGTCGCCCAGGCGATCGGCGTCGACCTGACCGTGGGCCAGCAAGTCCTGGCGGCCTCGGCCTGCGTGATCGCCGGGATCGGGATCTCGGGCGTGCCCGACGCCGGCCTGATCTCGCTCCTGATCGTCCTGAAGACGGTCAGGCTGCCCGAGGACGCGGTCAATACCGTCGTCCCGTTCCTGCTCTCGGTCGACTGGGTCATGGGCCGGTGCCGGGCCGTGACCAACGTCACTAGCGACATTCTGGTCGCCGTCCTGCTCGACAAGTTGAGCCATAGCGGGGCGGTCGCTGACGCTGAGTCGACCCCGACGGAAGGAAGCTCTCGGCAATGACCCCAGCGGGATTCGAACCCGCGTTGCATGCGTGAAAAGCATGTGTCCTGGACCAGACTAGACGATGGGGCCGTCGGCTGGTTGACACGTCCAATCTAGAAAAGTTCGGTCGTCCGGTCAACCCCTCGGGAGGCTAGCGAACGCCCGATCGGCCCCGGCGCCGAAATCCGGGCGGCAGGGTTGCGGGCCGCCGGTCCCGGCGTTACCTTGTGGCCCACGGTCGGGGTCGTCTCGGTCGAAAACGCGGAGCGTACCCACTATGCCGACCTCGATCCCGATCAGCGACGTGGGCGCATCAACTGAGGCCGACCACTCCAGTTTTTGGCCC
>JAABUQ010007784.1_pt1 | contig 15329 bp, 18 predicted proteins | sample 5560001 | NCBI WGS metagenome assembly JAABUQ01 (sample SAMN10711888, study PRJNA513371) | rock metagenome | isolation source: Antarctica rocks | place: Antarctica: Victoria Land, Finger Mt nord | collected 2015-12-18 | reverse complement strand
ACGATACAATGAGCGGGGATCATGTCTTTTTCTTCCTCCTGATGAGGAGCAACAAGTAATCACTGCTTTAAAGTGATAATGATCTGAGAGACGAGGTGCACTATGCAACGTAATCGTGCGACCAGGGGAGCGTCAGCCCAGCTTTCACAGCATCGTAGTCTCTTTTCAATCCCAATACAAAGCTTTTGAGTTCTGAGACTTCTTGTTCTTCGACCGAATGCAGCCACACATCCAGGCGTTCTCCCTGTCGCTCACGTAGCATCGTGGTAAAGTCAGTGATAAGGTCATACGCTTCTCGAATCTGTGGGTCTGCTTCACAAAGCCGGGTTAAGTACTGCTGCTGCCAGTCGAGACGTTGCTCCTCTTTAAAGGTAATCCAGTGAGCAACCTGTGAAGCCGTTGGCGGACGCTTTGGAGCCGCCTTGATAGCGATGCCGTTTGAGGGATCGACCTGTTTGAACTTTCGTGCATCCTTCTCATCTCGAAACTGAGCAAAGAAGCGCACAATCGGCTGATCTGAGCCGCTGTAGCCCTGTTCTTTGATTTCACGATACACTTGCTGAGCATTGCGGCATCCCTCGTTCCAACGTTGGACAAGGTACGCTTTGTAGGGATCAATGAGCGGTTTGTACTGGCGATGAAGACGAGTCCTTGCTGGCGGCTCTGTCATCTTCAGGTAGGAATACACGCTTTGGCGACTGAGGCCAACCTGTCGGGCAATGTTCGCCGTGTCTACCTTTTTAGCAAAGAGAGTCTGTATCTGGTGGTACTGTTCTACCCGTTCTTGATGGAGGTGGACGCTCTTTTCTTCTTGACGCTTGCTCAAAGCCATTCCAGCATACCAAGGACCAAGTTGGGAAGCCTCTCTCTCAGAAATGTCCTCTGATGGCTTTTGAACCAGCGATTTGAGCAGCGATTGTTTGTTGAGAAAGAAGCCTTTCATGATTTCACTGAGGTTCGAGTGGGATGGGAGACCGACGAGGTACACCATTACCGATATCCTTTTTCGATCTCCTTCCCCCAAACCCATCGTGCAGCTTTCACTGCAATGGGCTTTCCAGCGTCATTGTTTGCGTGAAACTGACATAGGCGTTCGTCTCATTGGCTTTCCGTAGGTCACATCATGATGACACGTCGCACACAGCACAAGTGTCTTGCGCTTTCGTGCCATCATGATTTTGACCCATGCTGGCTTCTCTCGGCCATCATAGGTTTTGAGGTCTTTCAGTGCTCGGGTGTGATGAACCTCTATCCGTTCTGCTTCCCCTGTCGTACCACAGTATTCGCAGGTATCGGCGAGCAGTCTCTTCTCCAATTCTGATCGACGTGGACCTAAGAACATTCGATGATCCTTGAGTGGTGCCTGAATATCCCAGTGCAGCGATATTCCTCCCCAACGCGCTACCAATGGCTTCTTTCCTTCCCTTTCAATCACCACCTGCAACACCTTGTAGTGCGTTTTGCCTTGCTGAAAGGTGGCATGGTATTTCTTGTAGACCTTCGGCACCGACATCCTGTGCTTGGCTGCAAGCGTCTTGGTCAGTGAGATTCCCATTGTTCCTTCTAGTTCAGTAAGGCTGTGAAGGTTGTAGGCGAGTCGATAGTATTCCACCAGTCCACGCTATTCTGCTTGATACAACGCCATGATACTGAAATCGCTGTCGTTGATGAGTTCCGTTCGATGCAGCACTTTTCGGCTATATCGCTTGTACCTCTGACATTTGTTTTTGATGACTTCTCTTGGCACCCGTAATCCAATCGTTCCATTCAAACTTCGTCGATCTTTCTGATCGCGGTGGGCATTTTTCTGAATGGTATGGATTTCATAGTTGAGAAACCGCGCTGTTTCTGTCTTGGCGTGGGTAATCAAGGTTTTTGCTTCAGAAAGCTCTAGCTTGAGTTCCTCTTGCAAGAAACTTCTGAGCCGTTGCTTGATCTCCTCCGCTTCTTCCTTCGGGCCAACAAATCCTAACAAAAAGTCATCGGCGTACCGACAATATCGAAGTCGTCGGTAGTCAGGGTCATCAGGAACCTGTGAGGGAAGTTGCTGCGCCTGTTTTCTCACGGCATGTGCCTCTATTTGCCGTCCTATTCTGGACAGGTACGAGGCACGATGCATGAGTTTTTCATACGCTTTGTTGGCTTTCCTTTTGGTTCCCTTTGTATACTGGGGAATGAGCACCTGTTCGACAAATTTGTCCAATTTATCCAGGTAGAGATTGGCGAGGATTGGACTCACAATGGCCTATTAGGCCCGTCGATGAAATTTACAACGTTAGGCTTTTAGTCAGCTTCGTAAGCTAGTTGAGAGAGGTGCTTCATTTTTTCTCACTGACTTTAAACGGTTCCTGCGTGACCATTGGACACACCTATTGTAGCTTCATACCGCTTTTTCATTCTCAACAAGGGCTTAACGTTGTCTATGTATGTTGGCGGGCCTAATAGGCCATTACCCGTCTCAAGCTGATCAAGCGGAGCATGTATGGTCGTGCCAAATTCGATCTTTTGCGTGTGCGCGTGCTTTCTCATCCACAAAAGGATCAGCGAAAGCAAGAGACGAAGGGAGAAGCCGATCACAAACGGCAGAAGAGGGGGGACAAAGAACTGACGCTGGGAGGGAATCCTTTAACCCCTCAACAGACCACATTTCGCGTCATCGAGGTTGCGTAAGAGCCGTTTAATTTTGGGATTTACAGTATTGATCCCAAAACATTACGACAGTGGCTCAGGCACTCCGATTTGCCGTTCGTTGCTCATCCAACGGATGCTCGCCCAGGGCAATCGCATCTAAATTTGCGGATCATGGCGATAAGCCATTTCACAATGATGAGTTTTGCCAAAGCTCAACCTGTAGATCCGCGCTGCAGGCTGTACCAAAAATTAGATGCGATTGCCCTGGATGCTCGCCTCAAATGCTTGACAGAGGAGTACGTTCAGCAGTTAGCCACTCTGCATGGCCGCCCACTTCCTTCGTCTGCTTCCGCAATCTCTCCCCTTCCAGAAGATGCTGCTGCGCTGACTTCCGCTGAGGGACCGCCGACTTCTAAGCAGGAACATGGTGCTGTGTTGATTCCGACACCTCCCTCAGCAGCAGAAGTGGCTGATCTCCGCACGTCGCTGGCTTCTCTGGAAACGAAAGTTGCCACCTTGCAGGAGCAACTAACCCAACTCGCGCTCCACTTCCTTCGTGAGCGCGAGCTTGGCTATGAACAGCGACTCATGACGCTGGAATCCCTATTGCAACAGCTTGTGAAACCGTGTCCCTCTCCGCACGTGGTCCAGGAGACCAACCTGACAGAGAGTGCGACAATCAACGTGAGTCCTGAGCGACGCTTGGTGCCTGCGGAACTGCACGCGCGTTCTCGTGTGACTCCCCTCATCGAATATGGGGCACAGGGCCTCTATGTAGCCGTCTGCCCACAAGAGGGAGTGCTCTCGCTGACTCCTGATTCGCCCGCATGGTTTGACTGGCTCGCTTCGCTCACCTCTTTCCGCTTTGTGGGACCGCCAGGCCGTTTTACCGCCTACCGCGCATCCGAACACGGTCAGCGAACTCGTTGTTGGACGGCTCATCGCTTCATCCATGGTCGTCACTACAAACACTACCTGGGCGTGACTGATCACCTTACGCTCACTCGTCTGGAGCAGATGGCCGCCCAACTCCAATCTCACCTGCCATCGCTCTAACCGGTTGAGCTCTCTTGCGGGAAGACTTGACCACGCTTCCCCATAAGTGCAACTGTAGTGTCGTCAGTGCTCTTTTCTCTCCAGCGTCTCATCTAACCAATCAAAGAGACGCTGATGGAACAGGCTCATCGCCCCTTCATGGCAATGTTCCTCAGCTCCCTCCTCGACAGTAAAGCGCATCCATGTTTTCGGGCAGGAAAGTCGTTCGTACAGTTTTTCCGGCTGTCCAGAGAAGAAATGATCGTTCTCTGCCGCCAGGACGAGCGTCGGACAGCGAATCCCATCAATCACTTGCTCAAGGGTGTACTCTTCCAACTTCCTCAAAAATGCTCGTGGTGTGGAGACGCCATACGTCCACATGCCGTTGGTGACACTCCAACGCAGGCTGGAATTCATGGTCATTAAGAGTTGGAGTACGGCATCAAATGCCTCAAACTGCTCGTGCTCCAAAAGACTGAGAACCGGAGGGGGCATGAGTAAAGGAACCGCATCATAGCAATTGAAGACGCCATCATAGGCGATAAGCGCACGAAGTCGGTGTTCAAAGGCCGCCGCACGGGGAGCGAAGTAGCCTCCTTGGCTCATCCCCATCAGCGCAAGCCGCTCGGAATCAATTTCTGACCGACGCACGGCATAGTCAACGACGGGAGTGACGACCGCTTCCCAGTCCGGTCGGAAGGGCAGATGTTGCTGACGAATCACCCGACCTTGCCCCGGACCATCAAAGGTCAAACAATTGTACCCATGCTCGACAGCAGCCGTCGCACCCGCAAAGTAGAGTTCCTCGACCGTCGAGTCAAACCCACCATGAAAGATCACGGTTGGTCGAGGCGTGTCTGAAGTGTCGACACGATACAAGTAGCCGGGCAGGGTCGTGCCTTCATACGGGATATCGATGGCCTCGCATGGGAAGGCGAAGAGCAGTGTTGCTTCGCGGAAACAGAGCCGACTGTTTTCCCAGGTGGAAAGGATACGTGGATCGGTCGGATCGGTATGTAAGAAGAACTCTGCGGTTCTATAGTAGTTGGAGGCACGCAGATACGCTTTGCGTGCGCTCACCCTATGTCCACGCGCCAAGCTCGTATCGGCGATGCGGCGAACCCGCTCAGCAGTTGCGGTCCATTCGCGATACCAACTCTCGAAATCCCCTTCGTGGATACGGGCAGCAGTCGAGAGGCACTCGCCAATATCGGCCCCATCGTAGACGCTATAGCCAATGGCACGTAAGAGTTCAAATGAGAATGCCTCATCGTGAAACAGTAGTTTCATTGCAATTTCTCCTTGTATAGATGTTTGCGAAAGACATAGTTTTCGTGTTCCCTGTCGGTTTAGTCGCCTGCCGGATGAATGTGTCCCTGACTATCGCGTAACGCGTAGCCAAGTGCTCGGTCAAGACCAATGTGTACGAGCCAGATGAGCAAGGTCCACCGCCACTGCCAGTCAAGCACGAAGGCAAGTGTTATGACACCTCCCCAGACCGCCAGCGAATGAGTGAGATTGTACAGGAGGAAGACCCAACGCTTTTTATATCCAAACAGAGCAAGTGGAACATCAGGGAGAATGGCGCAGGCCACAACCAGTGCAAGACTCAGAGGGGTGTTCCATGTAACGTGTACAATGGCAAGAACCAAAGCAACAAGCGTGAGCATACTCCACTCGAGACGATACAACAGGCGAGTCATGGGCATGGGAACGATGTTGTTGCCTGTTTGCCTTGCACTTGTCTCTTGAGAAGAGGAAACTTGCTCGCGTATGTGCTTCAAACGTATATCCTGTTTCATGAAACGTTACCCCCGTACTTGATGAAAAAACGAAAGAATGAGCGGTGCGACGTGTGCAGGCATCTCGACATGAGGGTAATGACCTGCTCCCTCGATCATCTGCACCTGTGTTGTACTTGCACCCTGGAGTTGTTCAGCCGTGTGCTGGGCCTCGGTTGCTGGATGAGGAAAGTCAGGGTCCTTTGAACCCATCACAATGAGGGTGGGTGCTTGTATTTCGTGCAGGTGCGCTTCTACAGTGGCATGACTGCCGTACGTCATCGCCTTTGTCGCAGCGTAGCGACCCTGCTGCTTCAAATTTGTCCTGAGTGCCGTCACGTAGTCATCAAGATCAGCTGGCGGTGTCGTCTTGTACAAGCTTTTGTAGTAGGAGGTCCACGCCCCCACGCCCAAACGCGCAATCGCCCAGACCCCCACACGTTGGAGAAGTGTTTGTGGCACATCACGCACAAATGCATCAAGGAGGACTAATCCCGCAAAGCTCTTTGGGTCGAGTGGTGCAACATAAGCAACTGCTGCTCCACCGTAGGAGTTTCCAAGAAGGAAAGCTGCTCCTGCATTCAAGGCGTGAACGAGGGCAAGCACGTCCTGAGCAATTGACGTATCCTTGTAATCCGGCCAGCCAACGCTTGACTCGCCTTGACCACGGAGGTCCATCGTGACGACGCGATACCCAGCGTCAAGCAGGTAGGGAGTGAGGAAGCGGTACGAGGCTCGCACGTCGCCAAGTCCAGGAACACAGACGACGAGTGGTCCGTGACCAGTATCATCATACGCAATTGTGCCGGAAGCAACCTTTAGGTACTGAGTGTCCATGAGGAGGTGTCCTTTCGTTCTGTAAAGGCATTTTATAAACGCAAATTTACTTGCATTAAGCATACCACACAAAACATGTAAATGCAAGTAAATTTGCGTTAATTGGGAAAAGATGGCATACTGATGGCAAAACAACTGTGAAAGGAGCAACTGTGATGAGCGTATCAAGGCAACCTGAAGGAATGCAGGAGGAGCATCTTGTCAAGAAGCGACGACTTGGAGGACGCAGTGCTCAGGTGCGTCGTGCGGTCTTTGAAGCAACAATGGACCTGTTGCAGGCGCGAGGATATGAAGCCTTGAGTATTGCAGAGGTAGCGGCACGCGCTGGAGTGCATGAAACGTCAATTTATCGACGCTGGAAGACCAAGGAAACCTTGGTGCTAGAAATGCTTCGTGCTCGCGCACAGGAGGAACTTCCCATTCCTGATACGGGAAGTGTGCGCTCTGACCTGATAGCCTTGCTTCAAGAAGTCATACAATTCCTTCACTCTCCAATAGGATGGGCAATGCTCCAGATGGGGGTTCTCACGAAGGACTTGACTTCGAGTCGTCACTTCTACTGGGCAGATCGCTTGCAGCAGTTCAATATGCTGGTCGAGCGAGCAAAAGCGCGGGGAGAAGTGCCAATCCAGATAGAGCCACAGCTCTTGCTTGAGACGGTGATCGGCCCCGTCTATGTGCGCTTCCTCTTGACAGACGAGCTGTTGGATGAAACGCTACCCGAACGCATTGTCGATCTCGTCTTGGATGGAGTCAGAAGTGTGAGCAAAAAATGAGTGAAGCGTTCTCTAAGGAGTGTGAGACGCACAACTCTCTTACACTATGTCGAAATGCAGTCGAGTGTGTGTAAATCATTGTACTTTACGGGTGAAAATTGGACAAGTATGTGGGCGGTAAAACAGGCACAAAGAGAGAAAATGATGGATATCATGAGAAAAAATATTTCCTATGGCTCTACAGGCTCTTTCATAATGGCTGCTTGCTTACCCACATACTTGTCTCATTTTCACCCACAAAGTACAATGATTTACACGCAAAGGGAGGCTGTGTTGCAAAAACGCCCGGGGAAACACGATGGGCGTGAAGCCCCACTCTTGTTCAGCTTAGGCAGCCACTCCAAACAGGCTGGAGATGAACGCAATCTGCCCTATGATATCTCCTTGTTCGACGCCTCGCATTTGCCCTTTCCTGACCATGTTCATGACCTCGTATCCCTGGAGCGTGTTCCATGCCGTTTCAGCTGAGAAGAAGCCCAGCCCTGGTTTGACGCGTCTTTTGATGAACCGATGATCTTGTTCGACGATGTTGTTGAGATACTTGACTTGCCGCAGTTCACAGGAGTCGGGAATGGCTCCTTTCGCTTGCAGTTCGTTGAAGGCCTTTGGAGAGGCGGCGTTTTTATCGGCAGTGATCACACGAGGCGTGGTGGTATGAGGTGCAGCCAGCGTTTTTGAGAAGAAGCGTTTGGCTGCTTGGGCATCTCGTGTGGGACTGAGCAGACATTCCAGCGTGTTGCCTTGCCAAGCCACAGCGCGATAGAGGTACATCCACACCTTTTTCACTTTCACCTAGGTTTCATCGACGCGCCAGGAGTCAGTGGTCGTGTTAAGGTGCGGCTTGCATCGTTTCTCTAATTCAGGAGCATACCGCTGAAGCCACCGATAGATCGTCGTGTGGTCCACGTGCAGACCCCGCTCTCGTATCATCTCTTCCAGGTCGCGATAGCTGAGCGAATACCTCAGCTACCAGCGCACGCAGAGCAAAATGATGTCGGCTTCGTAATGACGCCATTTGAATGGGTTCTGATTGTTCATGAAGGGAACTCCTCTGTTTTCTTGAATAGAAGCAGAGCTTACCATGTCACCAGCATTTTTGCAACAGAACCCTACAAGCCGATCAAATCCGTTGACGGATTTTGTACTTCCGGCCAAGTTATGCCCGATTTTTGCACTCTCGGCCAAGATATGCCGTGTTAGCACAGCAGTTGTTGAGCTTGAATACTCCTGCTTATCGGCCAAGATATGCCGTTTTTGGCGGCCAATTAATGCCGTGAGTCACACATAGTCCAGTGCTTGTGCAGAAATCATGAACGCATTGAGAGGATTGATAAAAGATGCAAATTCCTCAGAATGTTCAAAACGAGGATGAGCTTGTTCATCGACCCACTCCACATACAACGCAAAATGTGAAGCTTTCTGCGTCGCTTTCAGCAAACGCGCATTCAGAAACCCTTCTTGCCGTTGTAATACGGGAAACACCCCCCGAAAGGTCTGTACAAAGGACTCTTCAGTGTCAGACTTTACTTCTATGAGGGCAATTTCAGTAACCATTGAATCACACTTTCTTCTAAAAACTTTCGCTCTTTTCATGGAGCGAAGACCTGCTCTAGTTATACCAGCAGATCGACGTTTTTGTAAGTACACACAAATTTGTGGTATAGTATCAAAAAATATACCGTATGACTCCAAGCCAGTCCAAGCAAGAAAACTTGCACCTCGCGTTAGTAAATTACCTATGTCTTCATTACGTAGGGACTGATGATTGGTGCATCCGGTAAATATTACGGGAAATTGCACATGCTTCGCTCGTGCAGAGGACGCTATAAAGCAATCCGTACCAACACCTTATTACTCGGCAGATGCACCAATTATCGTGTCCTTGTTAGAATTGCGCTAGTTAGCCTGCAATGAAATGTCAAACGTGGTATTGTGAGCAGCCTGTCGTTTCTGTTGTACCAACGTGTCTTGATATTGATCGCCCCAATCGCGCATTAAGAGCAGAATTGGCTCCAAACTACTACCAAAAGGCGTGAGTGAATATTCAACCTTTGGTGGCACTTCCCTATAGACTTCGCGGTGAACGATTCCTGCCTCCTCTAGTTCCCGTAATTGTAGTGTCAACATGCGCTGTGTCACATCAGGTAGAATACGACGCAATTCTCCAAAGCGTTTTGTTCCACTCAGCAGATGAAACAAGAGGACACCTTTCCATTTCCCACCGATCACGTCTAGCGTTGCTTCGACTGAACATCCATATTGGCAATCATACATGCGTTTTTTCATAGTTACCCTCATACTAGTACCTTTTTTGATACTATAACACATTTTTGTACCTACTTGTAAAAATAGCTTCTACATTTCATAATAATCGTAGGAGATAGGTATCTGAAACAACAGTAGAAATTCTTAATTGCCTATTACTTCTAAGAAAGAGAAAGTTACATATATGAAAGCTATCGGCTTATACGAGCATCTTCCAATAGAAAATCCAGAGAGCCTTATTGATGTTGATATTGTGAAACCTGTTGCAAGTGGTCGTGATCTACTCGTCCACGTCAAGGCCATTTCGGTCAATCCGGTTGATGTAAAGCGTCGTGCCTCTGGCGATCACGAAACTACACCACGTATTCTCGGCTGGGATGTCGCGGGAGTGGTTGAGCAGGTGGGACCTGATTGTACACTGTTCAAGGTTGGTGACGAAGTATACTATGCTGGCAGTATTACGCGCCCTGGTGGGGATAGCGAATTTCATCTTGTCGATGAGCGCATTGTTGGCACCAAGCCAAAAAGCTTGGACTTCGCACAGGCCGCCGCCCTTCCTCTGACTGCCATCACAGCGTGGGAGGCCCTGTTTGAACGTTTAGGAATTTCACATACTGCGAGCGATAATCGGCAGAAGCGCATCTTGATTATCGGGGCGGCGGGTGGCGTTGGCTCCATCGCTACACAACTCGCCAACCTTGCTGGCTTAACTGTCATTGGTACGGCATCGCGTCCAGAAACGGCGCAGTGGGCAAAAGAGCATGGCGCGACATATACTATCGACCATCACAAAGCCTTTGTGCGGCAACTCAAACAGCTTGGCTTTGACGATGTGGACTACATCTTTTGCTTGAATAGTACTGACAAGCATTGGAACGACATGGTGGAAGGAATCGCGCCACAGGGCAAAATTTGCTCGATTGTGGAGATGCATGGCCCTGTCAATCTCTCCGCTCTGCAAGGCAAGAGCGCAACCTTCGCATGGGAACTCATGTTCACCAGAGCAAGATATCAGACGCCCGACATGATCGAGCAACACAATCTTCTGAACCAACTGGCTCAGCTTGTAGATGAAGGCGAGCTACGCACCACGCTCACCGAAAAACTTGAACCTATCACCGTCGCGAACCTGCGTGAGGCTCACAAAAAAGTCGAAAGTGGGAAGACGATAGGGAAGATTGTGCTTGCGGATTTCCCCGCGTAGGGCAAGTGTGTGATGATAGGCGTTAACAATCGAATGATGCAGTGACTGATTATTGGTGCTTAACAAACTCGTTTCTCGTGTGCGTGAATATGCATCCGTGCGTCTCGGGCGACTGCTTGCTCAGATTCCAACACCGCGACACGTTGCCCTGTTAGAGACGTTACTGGTGGTTCCCGAAGGAGAACGCTAAACCCCCTTGGGCCGCTTACGTCGCGGACCTTACTCGCCTTAGATATCTTTGATGCCCTGATGCGGATGGCCTCCTCTCAAGCGACACGGGAAGGGCAGCAAGAACGCTAACGCACGATCCACGACTTGGACGCCGCAGCACAGGTGCTTTCCGAAGCCTGTCAGGTCGTTCTCGATGAGACGCAAGACCCTACCACTCTCCTCACGCGCATCTATGCCTGTATCTCGGCCTCGCATTTACTGACAGCCGTGACGACGGTTGGGGAACTGACACGCCCGCCAGATGATACGTATGCACAAGAATTGCTCAACCGCTATCTCATGCTGCGTCGCTTTCTACCGACGTTGTTGCGCACACTGACCTTTGAGTCTACGCCGAGCGGGAGACCAACGCTAGAAGGTTCTGTTGCAAAAATGCTGGTGACATGGTAATGCTCTGTCAAGGGAAATTTGCCACAGAGAAGAGAAGCTGGTATCCTTAAGCTGAAGAATATTTCGCCACACAGTTGAAGGAGAGAGACATGCAAGAGCGCTCACACAAGTATGAGGTCATATGGAGTGAAGAACAACGGTTTGTTGTGCAGCAACTGATCGCCAAAGGCAACGCTCCTGTCCGGCAACAAGCCCATGCCCGTATTTTATTGAAGATTGATCGCAACGCTCCTGGTCCTCGATGGACCGATGAACAAGTCGCCGAGGCCTTCGAAATGAGCCGTGACCCCGTAATCCGCATTCGCGAGCGCTTCATGAACCACGGGTTGGATGATGCTCTCAATCACCGCCTTCACACCCAAACGCGAGCACGAGCCTTGGATGGAGAGCAAGAAGCGCATCTCATTGCCCTCTCTTGCAGCCCCTGTTCTGCTGGACAAGCGCGCTGGACGTTACGCTTTCTGGCTGAGCGTCTGGTGGAACTGGGCTATGTCGAGCAGGTCAGCCACGAAACCGTGCGCAAAGTACTGAACAAAACGAACTCAAGCCCTGGCTAAAACAATGCTGGTGCCTTCCTCCTGAGGCCAGTGCCGCTTTTGTGTGGCGCATGGAAGATGTGTGAGAAGTCTACACGCGCCCGTCTGACCCACGTTTTCCACAGGTGTGCATGGATGAAAGTGCCAAACAGCTACTCAAGGACAAACGGGAGAGCCTGCCTTTGCAACCGGGTCAGCCCCAGCGAGTTGACTACCCCTTCGAAGCAGCAGGGATGCGCAAGATGTTCCTGGCGGGTGAACCACTTGCCGGGAAGCGATGTGTCAAAGTCACTGCGCAGCGGACTAGCGAAGATTGGGCGCACTTCCTTCGCGAATTGGTCGATGTTCACTCTCCGAAGGCTGAGCAAATCGTGCTCGTCATGGATACCCTCAATCCCCATACCCCATCTGCCTTCTATTCCACCTTCGCCCCATCGGAAGCACTCCGTATCTTGCAGAAGTTGGAACTCCATTATACCCCGGGGCATGGAAGGTGCTTGAATATGGCCGAAATTGAACTCTCGGCTCTGGCGCGCCAATGCCTCTCCCGTCGCATTGGAACTCAGGAGGAACGAGAGTGCGAGGTCCAGGCATGGCAACAGCGTCGCACTGAGGAGTCAATCACCGTCAACTGGCGCTTGACCACCGCGGATGCCCGCATCAAACTCAAGCGCCTCTACCCCTCTCTTGAGAAAAAGAAGCTTTCCACTTCAAAGGGGTCTGTTGCAAATCTTTCTTGACAGAGCATTACCAGGTCACCAGCATTTTTGCAACAGAACCCTTTTTTGCAAGAAGGGCGGCCAGACTGAGATAAAGTTGTGCGACCTTGCCAGACAGAAGATCCTTGGTGGCAGCAGAGGAGTGGTTTCATGTAAGCTGCTCCTCTGCTGTGCCTGACTATAGATGCATGCCAAAAAAGCTTCACTCCCTCATGAACAGTTGTCCCGGACGTTCGTTTCCGCGTTTAAAGTTTCCGGTAACTCTCGCCATGACCAGTTGCGCCTCTCTCTGGTCTACATCGGCAATATCTTCGAGAAATTCCTGTGCTGCAGGACCTTTCAAAATCTTGACTTGCTTCCTGTACCAATAGAGAAAGACTTTGCCATCTTTCGTTGCCCGATAGGAAAACACTTCCTCATCAAATCTGTTTCTCTTGTCTACCTTCTCCTTGATAAGTCATCTTCTCCTTCGTTTGTGGGAACAGTTCATTGGTCTATCTCTGTTGAGTTAGTATATCATGCTGAGACCAGGAGAAGAGACACAGAAATACCTTTCTCTCTTTTCTTACGCTCCCTAGAAAGTTTCTTTCCAGATGTGTACACTTACATATGATCTAACTCTCCTTTTGGATACTTTATTCTAGCGAGACCCCTAAGTATTGCTGCCACCATCAATAGAGTTCGTATTGTTGCGTGGCAGAATGGAGAGAAACTTGCTCCAACGCGGGTCTCCGCTTTTGAAAGACTTTATGCTTTAGCTTAACAGGTTTACCAGCAGTGTCAACTTTGCGGAAGAGCCAACATGTTATGAGGGAGTCTCCTTGGAAGCAGGTGGTAGGCTCGCAACAGAGACACGACTAGCCGAAGGCGGGGCAGCGTCGGTCGGGTCGGCGTGCAGTGCCACCCCATCTGCTAGAAAGACAAGCCCAGTGAGCTGGTGCCAAATAAGGGAAAATGCCCAAGACCGTCGTAAGAGAAAAAAATATCCTCCCTGAGAGGATCAGAAAATGTTGCACTATTTACTTGTTATCGCTCTTCTTCCTCTTGCAGCATCGATGGCGTGCACTGTGAACAAGGGGTATAAGGAAGTTGGTGTTGCTCGCAGTAGTTTGCCAGTGCTTGATGTTGCATCGGAGTGATCCACCATTCCTGTTTATTGCGGATGGCGGGTGCTTCACGTTGATACACGGCCAGATCAATCTCATGAGCCATATACAGCTTCTTCACTTCTGAAAGGTGGGTTGCATGTCTCTGGGCGAAGTCTACCAGGCGCATCGTTCCTGGCGGGAAGCCTCGTTTCACTCCTGGTTCACCAAGCTTCTTTTCCTGGTGCTTGCTCAGGTGTGTAAGCAAGTTTGTCAGTGCCAATGACTGGTCCACGCTCTCTCCGTCTGTTGGCAGCATGTGTGTGAAGAGCTGCCTCTGTGTGGTTATGGTCGCTTCGAGATGGTTCACCGTCGTCAGCAGTTCTTGATACTGCTGCTCCTGGACGGCATGAGCACATTCCAGTGCCTCGATGCGCTCAAGCAGCATCTCGATCTGGTGATGCAGCGATGGAACTACTCCGCCTCTCACCTGAACGATCTGCTCAACCTCCTCAAGGTCCAGACGCACAAAACCAGATGCGTCGCGCATGATATGATGAAACTTCTTTTTGTGGTCGTCCGTTTCCTCGATCCAGCGTCGCATGGTTCGTTCTGACACCCCGATACGCTCCACAGCATCCTGAACCGTCACATAGCGTTTCATCGGTGGTGGAATGGGTTTCTGTAGTGCCATGTAGTACCTCCTTGGTTCTTCTCTCTTGCGGCATGGGTGGTTCATCCTACCGACTCCTTTGTTTCCATAGCCCTTCTTCTGCCCATAGCAATGCACGGGTCAAATGAGCATCCTGAAGGGAACGATGATGAGGGCAATGAGTGCGTCACAACAGACGCAATAAAACCGGGGACTGCTTCCTCTCAGGAAACGCTCCTCGGTCGTGTAAATCATAGGAGAACTTTTGTCTCATCTCCTATTCACTACACGTTATACACTATATTTAGCGATTTGTCAAGTGGTCTAGGTCGTGAAGCCTCTTGCAGAGCGGCTTCACGCTGTCAATTCGTCTCAATAAGGTGATGTTGCATGAGGAGAAGTGTCCCATGCAGAAAAAAAAGACTTTTTGGATGGCAAAAAAGTGACATGATGTGTCTGTGTTCCGAGTGCTCCCTCCCTCGTTGCCCCGACATGATCCGTCTCTGAAAAAGAGGCGTAGGAGGGTGTTTTCTGGCATGACATGCCTGTCTCTCCTGCTATGAGGTTCCCTGTCGAGGGAGCGGTCTTCCGGTTCACGTCGTCATGATCTGTCCACTTAGCGGAAGCGTGTCGAAAGAGGTGCATCTCATGAGATGTCCGCGAGCATCCAGTGGAAACAGCGTATATCTGTCATGATATGCCACTTCTCTTCATATTCTCCCATTCCCTTTCTTGTCATGACGCGTCTGAAAAGACCCTCTATGTCAAGGTAAGACCGAAGGAAAATTAAGAAGGAAAGAAATTGATGAAGCATAGGGAAGCTGAGGTGCATTCACTAGAGCATGCCCAAGCATACCATGCCGCGTCTCGGTGTCAAGCCGCTTCGCTTTCCTTGACACCGCGTCGCTTGCATGGTTGGGAAAAGGCATGCCTAGTTGAAGGCAAAAAAACAGGAGGTTCTTTTGCTCATGGAAATGGGTGTCAGACGTTCCAAGAACAGCGTCTCTACTTAGGCTGCACGTGCTGCGTGAAGACGTTGGGCAGCTTCAAAGGTCGCCGATGTTAAAGCCAGTGTACAATTGACCCATGGAGGCCAAGAAAAATTGACCCACCCCCTAAAAGGACGTACTCTTGTGTTGAAGTTCGACACAGGAGGCACTCATGATAAGGAGTGGAACCATCAATAC
>JAABUQ010007783.1_pt1 | contig 15330 bp, 14 predicted proteins | sample 5560001 | NCBI WGS metagenome assembly JAABUQ01 (sample SAMN10711888, study PRJNA513371) | rock metagenome | isolation source: Antarctica rocks | place: Antarctica: Victoria Land, Finger Mt nord | collected 2015-12-18 | reverse complement strand
CGTAGGTTACCAGGGTTGTAGCCTTGGGCTAAGAGTAAGTGGGTAAAACCGAGAATTGAACTGAGCGGGGTGCGAATTTCGTGACTTGTATTGGCTAAAAATTCACTTTTGAGTTGATTAGTTCGGACAAGTTCGCGATTGCGGCTTTCTAGTTGTTGGCATTGTAAAGATACTGCTTGAATTTGTTTGTACTGCGCTAAAGTATTTGCTGTCGCAATCAGCGATCGCTCTATCAATTGAGATCTGAGCTGGGTGTATGCTGGTGATTGGGATAATAAAGGCTCATTTGGAGTCGCACTAATTACCCAACCAATTATGCATTGAGAGTCAACTAGCGGCCAAGCGCCTTGAGGTTCCTGACTCTGGAGGTGCTGTAAATCTGACCAAGTTATTACTTCTTTTAGTCGCAGTGATAAAGTCTTTTTCGTCGTCAAGAGTGTTGTTGACAGCCAACCTGGATAGTCTGTTGCCGTTGGTGCTGTGTAGCAAACTCTAAAGCTTGATTCTATCTTTGAATTATTATCGTTAGTGTCGGCAAGAGCGATCGCTACACCAATATTTTCTAAGGCTAGATGGAGCTGCGTTACCAGTGTTTGGTAGATTTCTCTCTCTATGTCATTCGCATTTTGAGCTGGGTTAGACGATAAGCAATTATTCAAACGGACAAATAGTTGGTTTAAGTTACGCTCTAGCCATAGCTCGGCTTCTATCTGGTGGATTGTTAGCGACTCAGATCTGTTGAGGTCGCTGCTATCGATTTTCTGCTCTACTCTGAAGTTTCGTTTTTGCACGCTCGAATACTTTTGCATGATTAGTTAGACTGCATCAAGTTTTTTCGCTTAATCCAGTCATTTATGATGGAATAGTAAAGTTACTAGGATGGCTTAGATGTCTATTGACAAGCCACTCACTTGCATCCTGTATTCAGGCTTTAAATTTATCATAACTTTAGTTCACTACTTTAGTTGTGTACTAGATCACAGCCCATACTCTTAACTCTCTCAATTTCAGTAATAACTCCATCAGTACTGATAAAAATAAGATAAATAGTTCGATTCCGTCAAGGTTTAACATTTAGCGACGTGTCAGTGCTGCTCATCATCCTAAAAAAGCTTAATTTAATAGGATGCAAGCAGCACTATTAGTGATTACTAGGGATTAATCGAGTGGAAGTAGATTGCTGCCACTAGAAAATTACCTAGTAAGAGAATCAGACTAACCACTGTCCGAAATGGATAAGGTGGCTTAGCTGCAGTTTGAGCAACAGGTTTATCGGCTGGTGCTTTCTTGGTTTGAGCAGTCATACGCTTGACTCCTAACTTAAGAACTTCTTCAGAAATACCAAACAAATGTCCCCATTACCAAAATCCGATAGAAATATTTTCAGTCGCGACAGCTATTCAATCACTCTCTCCTGCGTGGTAGGAACTACGTACTAGAGGACCAGAACGGACGTGAGCAAAGCCCATCTGCCGTGCTATCTTACCAAGTTGGTCAAATTCGGCGGGAGTCCAGTATTTTTGTACTGGCAGATGAGCTAGTGTAGGACGCATATACTGACCTAAAGTTAGGCGATCTACTCCTACAGCTCGTAAATCTACCAAAGTTTCTATCACTTCATCAGTAGTTTCGCCATGTCCTAGCATCAATCCAGATTTGGTGGGGATTGTAGCATCCAGCTCTTTAACAACTGCAAGCACCAAGAGTGAGCGATCGTACTTAGCTCCCCGTCGTACTGGACCTTGTAATCGCCTTACTGTCTCTAAATTGTGGTTATAACAAACTGGACGAGCATTAACTACTGTGGCGATATGCTGATGCTGACCAGAAAAATCAGGTGTCAGTACCTCGATCTGAACTTGTGGGTTCAGTTGTCTAATCGCTGTCATTGTAGTCGCAAACCAACTAGCTCCTCCATCCCATAAATCGTCACGCGCCACCGAAGTTAGCACCACATAGTCTAGCCCTAATAGCTGCACAGACTCGGCAACCTTCTGTGGTTCCTTTGGATCTAAAGGCATCGGTGCATGACCTTTATCTACTTGACAAAAGCCGCAAGACCGCGTGCAGGTTGGTCCCATCAGCAAAAAAGTTGCTGTTTTATTGGCGTAGCACTCTCCTCGGTTAGGGCAGCGTCCTTCTTCGCAAATTGTATGAATTTGGCGCTGCTTAATAATTCGTTGTACTGTCGATATTTCACTAACTTTGCCAATTGAACGTCTTAACCATGTTGGCAATGCTTCAATTTCAGAACGGGATTGAGCAGTGGGTAACTGAGTCATAGCAGGGATTATGGACAATCTTGACTGGATTTTTTTGCTAGTTATGCCGTGAATTCACTGAAATTAGACTTAATAAAGTTGGAGGTGGCAAAATCCTTCAGTGAAATTTCGCTTGGACAGTGACAATATGTGGTGCTAATCTTACCTCATAGCTTTACTGTTTAAAGCTACCAATGATCCTGTGGGAGGTTTGGATTGAGCTTTGAACAACTAGGAGATAGCAACATTGATTTAGCCTTGAAGGAGAACTCCTCGCCAATCTATGCAACTGGTAACCAAAGATGCTTGAGACTGAGTTGCTTTCGATTAAAGTAAGTGGCAGCAAAGCTTTTTAGCAGCACTGCACTTTCAAAGTATGTAATTGAGCAACATCTCTATACTTGGTACAACCAAAGTTGAAAGTAAGTTTTACTATTGATTAACAAGCATACCATCTCATTTAGAGTTCCTGCCAGAGGAGTCAGTCATGGCAAGTCGTAAAATCCTAGTTATTGATGATAGTCGTGTAATCCGGTTATGAGTAAAGGAAATGTTGCCTCCAGGTAACTTTGAGGTTTTGGAAGCCAAAGATGGGCTGGAAGGACTCAATTTAATCCGCGAGGAACGCCCAAACCTAATCATGCTAGATTTCCTATTACCTAAACTAAGCGGTTGGGAGGTGTTTCAACAAATTCAGCAAAACACTGATTTGCAGAAAATTCCATTAGTGCTGATGTCTGGTCGTAAGGAGGAAGTAACGGAGAAAATTCAAGAGCCGTTTGAGTACTTTGAATTTATTTTGAAGCCCTTCGATCAAAAGGACTTAATTGGCGCAATTAGATCGGCAATGACTAAGGTAAAGCTGCCGCGCAAACAAGTTGCAACCGCTCCAAGTAAAATCGGATCGCCAGCCGAAGTCAATCAAATTCAAGTTCTCAATGATAAAGTTAATCAGATGCAGGCAGAGATCGACCAATTAAAGCAACAGTTGTCCCAGATTTTAATGTTTATTCAACAAAACAGATAAAACTAGCTAAAAAATCTGTTCCAATCTTTACCTCTGCTTTGAAGCAGCAAGTAGAAATTGCGCTACCTGCCGATGCCCAATAGATGTCGCCACCATCAAAGCTGTACAGCCGCCCCGGTTTTTTAAACTCACATCTGCTCCAGCACGCAGCAATAGTTCTACAGCATTCAAATAACCTCCATGCGCTGCCCACATTAAGGCTGTTGCTCCATCTAAATCTTGTAGATTAACTTCTGCACCTTTGGTCAAAAGTTGCTGCATCACGTTAGTATGATTGTGAGTTGCGGCTTTAAGCAAAGCAGTTTTCCCATCCATTGCTTTGATGTTTGGGTCGGCACCGTGAGCCAGCATAACTTCTACTGTCTCTGCGTGACCTTGTGATGCAGCTAAGGTTAGAGGAGTTTCACCCAGGTTTTTATCATCCAGTTCAAGATCCAATTCTTGTGCTGTCAAGCAAATTAGCAATGCCTCAACAATTTGGCTATGTCCTTGTAGAGCTGCTACAAGCATTGGTGTGTCACCCAGATTGTTTCTAACTAGCACCTCAGCCCCATGCTGGAGTAAAAGCGCTACAACATCAGCATGACCTTCTAACACTGCCAAATGGAGGGCTGTTTCACCATCTTTATCTGTGGTGTTGACATCTGCGCCTTTGTCGAGTAGTACAGATACAACTTCTGCCTGCCCAGCCGCTGCTGCTGCCAAAAGTGCTGTACTACCATCTTGATTTTTCACGGCCACATCAGCCCCTGCCTCTAGCAGTACTCGCGCAATTTGAGTGTGACCCCGCTCACTACATAGTATTAAGGCAGTATCCTGTGCTTGGTCTTTAACGTTAACCTGTGCCCCTTTAGCTAATAGCAGTTCAACCACAGACAAATAACCAGCTTCGGCTGCTTGTATCAGGGCAGTTCTATCCTCTTGATTTTTACCATTCACTGCGGCTCCATATTCCAAGAGAACCCTTACCGTTTGAGCGTGACCAAGACTAGCTGCCAGGGTTAAAGCTGTTTCACCTTGTCTAGTTTCATTTAAATCGGCACCACTGGCGAGCAAGGCTTGCACCACATTACTATGCCCGTGCTGGACAGCAAGGTTTAAAGCAGTATCCTCATCTCGATCTTTAATTCTGATATCTGCACCAGCAGCTAAAAGAATCTTTACCATTTCGGTGTCACCTTTCAACGCCGCTGCCATTAATGCTGTACTTCTGTCATCATTCTTAGCATTGACTTTCGCACCGTTGGCAACCAACATCTGGACAATTTCTAGTTGATGATTTGCCGCTGCTAACATTAACGCCGTAGCGCCATGTAGTTTTCTGGGCAAATTTATCTGTGCGCCTGCAGTAATTAGATGACCGACAATTTCGGTATAACCCAGCCCAGCAGCAAACATCAAAGCCGTAGTACCTTGGCGATCGGTGGCATTAACATCAACCCCCGAAGCAAGTAGTGCTAAAACTTGCTTGATGTCACCACTTCTAGCTGCTTGGAGCAATGAGATTTCTTTCACAAGGAGTAGGAAATAGGGAGTAATAAATAGTATAGATCTCCCATAGATAAATTAAGCAATGCGGGGTTAATAACGTCAAGCGGTATACGATTATAATTGTCACAGTACGCATCGGGCGATTTATATGACTCAAACCGCTGCTCCAAAATCTAAAATTCTGACTTTTGAGGAATACATAGCATATGATGATGGCACTGACACCCGTTATGAATTAGTGAATGGGGTGCTAGTTGAGATGCCTCCTGAAAGCCAAAAAAATAATGACATCGCCAGGGGTTTGTTATTCGAGTTAGCGAAACATGTTCCTGTAGCACTAATAGCCTACAATACTGAAATTGAGGTGACAGGACGAAGGGCAACATGTCGCTTACCGGATCTACTGATCCATACCGAAGAATCGAAAGCAGCGTTAATTGGTGCAACTCGTGCCACCCTTACACGAGATATGCCGCCGCCAGCTTTAGTAATTGAAGTGGTTAGTCCTGGTGCAACCAATCGCACTCGTGATTATCGTCATAAACGGACTGAGTATGCAGCGCGGGAAATTGCTGAGTACTGGATTATTGACCCTCAAGAACATCAGATTACTGTGTGTAAGTGGGTTGATGGGCAGTATGAAGACACGGTAATTAAGGGTAGCGATCGCCTAAAATCAGATATGCTTTCAACTTTTGAGCTAACTGTAAATCAAATATTATTAGTTTGAATTAGTCGCCAGCATTCTGTCGCGATCGCCCAATCTTCTTGTGCTTGTAATACCAATACTCGGACAGCCGACTCTGGTGTGGCGATATCGCAATCGACTGGAGACTGAACATTTTTTTCTGGATCGAGTTTCAACCCCAAAAATTCAAACGAAGAACAAGCGGCGGCTCGTACAGCCAAAGAATTTTCTCCAATCCCGCCAGTAAATACTAAAACGTCTAAGCCGCCAAGGGTAGCGAGCATCGCACCGATGTGACGGCAAAGGGAATGGACATACATTTCAAACGCTAATAAGGCGCGATCGTTACCTTGCTCAACTGCGCTCACAATCTGTCGCATGTCTCCTGACAAACCAGAAATTCCTTTCAAACCAGAAGCCCGATTGAGAATTTCGTCTAATTTGTCAGCATTCGCCCCTTGACGCAGCAAGTAAACTAAAATTCCAGGGTCAACTGAGCCAGAGCGCGTACCCATCATTAGCCCGTCTAAGGGAGTAAACCCCATTGTGGTATCGATACTCGTACCGCCTCGGACTGCTGCTAAAGAACAGCCGTTGCCTAGATGACAGGTAATTAGGCGCAAAGTTTTTAAGTCTCGATTTAGTAACTGAGCAGTCCTTTGCACACAGTATTGGTGATTGATGCCATGAAATCCATATCGGCGGATGCCCTGCTCAAACCATTCGTAGGGACCAGGATAAACAGCAGCACTTAGAGGTAGTTGGCTGTGGAAGGCAGTATCAAACACTGCTACTTGCGGCACTTTTGGTAATAACTGCTCAATGATTTCAATTCCTTCTAAATTGGCTGGATTGTGAGCTGGTGCGAAAGTAGACAGATTTCGGATCGCCTCTTTCACTTTCGGCGTAATTACAGTCGCCTCGCGGTAATCTTGACCACCATGAACAATGCGATGACCAACAGCCTCAATTTCATTTAACTGGTTAAATACCTGAGTCTTACCGCTAGTCAAGGTATTTAACATGTGTGAAATTACCTCTGGGCGGCTAGTCGTTTGTAGTTCTTCTTCTAAAACTGCGCCCTGAATTTTGACTTTGATTTCTGCCTTTCCTGGATGTTTAGTCCAATCAACTTTGGCTTCCCACAGTGGTATTGCTGGTAGATTGGGTATTTGACTGTCTATCTGATATAAGCAGCTTTTTTGGCTACTCGATCCAGCATTAAGTACAAGTATTTTCATGATGGGGACTCAATTTAATTTAGTGGTGACGAGTCAGGAAAGATTGACAACTATTTGAGCTAAGATTTTTGCCAAGCGATCGCGATCGCAATTTGAAACTCCTTTGAGACTTTTTTCTATAGCAGAAGCAGCAATGGATGGTAAGACTTCTTTCAAATTTTGTCCCTCTTTAGTCAGCCAAACCCGCCAAATTCGACGATCTTGAGAATCTCGCTGGCGATAAACTAATTCGCGCTCTTCCATCCGATCTAAAACTCCAGTCAAGGTAGCGCCCAACTGTCTCAGCTTGTCAGCAATGCTCGAAGTTGCTAAACCGTCATTTTCCCACAAACAGCACAGGACTAAATAGTGAAAAGGCGTAATCCCAAACGGATCGAGTCGCCCTTGAAATTCGCGGTAGGTAAGCTGAGATACCAGTTTAAGCTGATAGCCTAGACCGTGAGGAGCTAAAGCACAAGGTAACTGGTTGAAATCGTCGTCTGCCGCTTCAGTTGTCATTAAAATTTATTTTAAGATTACTTACTCTATTTATTGAGGAAAACTCAAGCCTTTGAGATGATGTTGCCTTTGTGCTACTTTCAGTCCTTTACTCTGAACTAAAACACCAAATCCGCCCAACCCTAAAGGATCGATCAATTGGTGGAGTGCATCGCGCCGTCGCAGCACTGCTTGGATATTTAGTCCCACTTGGTGAGTATTAGAGATGGCTGCAATTCTCTCTCCCAACCCTAGTGCCATCAAAAATAACCCCTGCTGTGTCAAGCCAACACGATTTAGTCCGCACTTCTCACCCCACAGCTCCAAAGCAGTAAAGTCTACATGCGCTGTGATGTCCTGCCGTCCGATATGAATATACGGGTTATTGTGATGCTGGTGGCGGTAGTAGCACTGTAGCGTTCCATGACGAGCTGGATTGTAATAACGCTCAGAGGAATAGCCGTAATCAATAGTTAACAAATATCCGCGCTCTAGCCGCAGAGCGATCGCACTTAGCCACTCTAGAGCTGCTAAGTTCACCTCGGTGCGATAACCATTTGGGTATGCACTAGAAGGCAATTTGATCTTGACTAGATCGAAGTACTCAGCCAACTTCGGGGTGGAAGGTTCGTCTGTAATTTCAACTAAATCTGTTGTTAAGTAGATTTCTCGCAATTGCCCGTCTTGAATCTCCAACTGATGGACTGGCAAGGCATCTATTAGCTCGTTGGAAAAACAGCAGCCAGTAATTGAGTTAGCGGGAATTTCGTTTAGAGTAGTCCACCGGAAGGGGAAGTGAGACGGTAGCTGCCTTTGCTGTTCTTCCCTCAATGCGGCTGAGCGTTCAACTATAACATAATCGAGCGCAGCGAAAAAATCTGGATAGCGATAAGACAAATATTCTAAAATATCTGCAGCTAAGAGTCCTTGACCTGCACCCAGCTCCAGCAATGTAAAGGGTACAGGACAATTTAAAATCTCCCACATCTGCACAAATTGCTCAGCCAGCAATTCTCCAAAATCAGCGCCGAGGTGAGGAGAGGTAAAAAAGTCCCCTAAAGGTCCAATATTTGCCGTGTTGGTGGCGTAGTAACCATAATTTGGCTCGTACAACACCATGTCCATGTAATCGACAAAAGGTATGCGTCGGCGATCGCTGTTGGCAATTCGACGAGCGATCGCGCTTACCAGTGCCGGATTAGAATCATCTGCCGGATGGAGTGTAAAGTTAGCAGTAGCAATCATCCTCTACGCTCATCCCTGACATTATTTATCGATCGACTGACCCCATAATAATATCAACACTGCCGAGAATCGTCACAATATCAGCCACCTTCACACCCCGCACTAGCTGGGGTAAAATTTGGACGTTGTTGAAATCGGCGGGACGAATCTTCCAACGCCAGGGGAACACATTATCTTCACCAATTAAGTAAATTCCCAATTCACCTTTACCGCTTTCAATCCGGACGTAGTGTTCGCCCTTGGGAATCTTAAAGGTAGGAGCGACTTTTTTGCTAATGTATTGGTAGTCAAAAGCATCCCACTCTGATTTTGGTCCGGCGGCTAAGCGTTTAGCTTCCAAATTTTCGTAAGGTCCGCCAGGAAGTCCCTCAATTGCTTGACGCAAAATCTTGACTGACTCGCGCATTTCCCGAATTCTCACTATATATCGAGCGAAGCAGTCACCAGCAGTTTCCCAATGTACTTCCCAATCGAAGTCATCGTAGCATTCGTAGTGGTCAACTTTTCTCAGATCCCATTTGACCCCAGAAGCACGGAGCATAGGACCAGACAACCCCCAGTTAATCGCATCCTCGCGACTGATAGTACCAACACCTTCAACTCGTCGCCGGAAGATTGGGTTATTGGTGATCAAGCGTTCGTACTCGTCAACTTTGGGTAAGAAGTAGTCACAAAATTCAGCACACTTATCTACCCAACCATAAGGTAAATCTACTGCTACTCCCCCAATTCGGAAGTAGTTGTTATTGATCATGCGATAACCTGTGGCAGCTTCCCACAAGTCATAAATCATTTCCCGCTCGCGGAAGATGTAAAAGAAGGGAGTTTGAGCGCCAACGTCAGCCATAAATGGTCCTAACCACAGTAGGTGATTAGCAATCCGGTTTAGTTCCAGCATCAGAACACGGATGTAACTAGCGCGTTTGGGAACTGGAATATTAGCTAATTGTTCTGGAGCATTAACACTAACTGCTTCGTTGAACATTCCCGCCGCATAGTCCCAACGGCTGACGTAGGGGACATACATAATATTGGTCCGGTTTTCGGCAATTTTTTCCATGCCGCGATGCAAATACCCGATTACTGGCTCGCAATCAACAACATCCTCACCATCTAGGGTGACAATTAGCCTCATTACCCCGTGCATTGAGGGGTGGTGGGGACCCATGTTAAGGATCATGGGTTCCGTTCTGGTTTCCATTCTTGACATAGGGCAGTAATCTTAAGTTTTATCTTGCTCATTCAATTATGACTGAAGCGGGGTGGGGGGAGCGAGTTTTAATAGATAAACTGGAGGAAAAACATTAATAGAGCGATGCCCAATCAAACAGAAGAACTGGCGTTTGTCCATGTGCCGGTGTTGAGCCGATTGATTGAGCAATTGGCAATCCGTCCTGGTGGAAGCTATTTAGATGCAACAGTCGGTGGTGGCGGACACAGTAAGTTAATTTTGGCAGCAGCACCAGATGTCCGCTTAACTGCGCTCGATCGAGACGAGCAGGCAATTGCCGCAGCTTCCAGACAACTAGCAGAGTATGGCGATCGCGTCCGCTTGATTAAAAGTAATTTCGCCACTTTCCAGCCATCTGAATTATTTGATGGTATAGTAGCCGATCTAGGTGTTAGTTCTGCCCAACTAGATACAGCCGAACGAGGCTTTAGTTTTCGCCATCCAGCCGAATTAGATATGCGAATGGACAGGCAACAATTATTAACAGCCGCCGACGCGATCAATCATTGGGATGAAACGCAGCTAGCCGATATTTTCTTTAAATACGGTGAGGAACGACTATCGCGACGTATTGCCAGACGCATTGTTGAGCAGCGTCCCTTCCAAACAACGACTGATTTAGCCCAAGCGATCGCTACTTGCGTACCGCGTCAATACCGTTATGGTAGAATCCACCCCGCTACTCGTGTCTTCCAAGCGTTGCGAATTGCAGTTAATGAGGAACTAACATCTTTAGAAACTTTCCTCAATTGGGCACCAAGCGCTCTTAATCCTGGTGGCAGAATTGCAATTATTAGTTTTCACAGTTTAGAAGATCGGCTGGTGAAACATGCACTCCGCTCCTCTCCACTATTGCAGGTGCTGACCAAAAAACCGATTACAGCCCAGGCGGATGAGTTAGAGCAAAATCCTCGTTCTCGCTCCGCCAAGCTCAGAATTGCCGAGCGGAGGGAAGAAAGCTGATTACTTCGTTCCTAACTCATTTAGTAAAGGCAAAAACCGCCTAATCAGTCCGATTGTGACTGCTGGTAACTCTAGTTGGGGCGTTAATCCTGCGTCCTCTAAAATTTGAAAGATGCGAATTGCTTGCGGATTCATGTTGGCAAATCTGCGACCGATTTCTGGACCAGTGAATTCCGACTTTTGACCCCAAATAATGGCTGTGGGAGTAGTTAATTGGGGAATATAAAGTGATAAATCAAAGCACAAATCGCCCCGGACAAAAGCTAGTGCAGCATATTCAGCATTTGGCTGTTGCGCTGAATTTAGGTAAGCATCGACAATCTCTTGGTAGACTCGGCTACTTTGAGCAAATTGCCGATTTTCTAAGAAAGAGCGAACTCCGGAACTTGTAGCAACCCCAGTGCTATAAATTAATCGGTCTAGAATTGGAGTACTGACTAACTGGGCAAAGAAGCTACGACTGTAGTTTTCTCCAAAGTCAGATAGTCCGGCAGGCGTAGTTAAAATCAGCGACTTGAATAAATCAGGTTGAGCGATCGCGACTCGCACTGTAAAAGCAGCAGTCAAGGCAGAAGCAATAACTGTCACTGGACCGCTACAAGTTTGCTCAATCAACTCTTTAATCGTTGTGAGGTAATCTGAAACTTGGTAATTCCGTTCTGGATGCTCCGATCTACCCCAACCAATCAAGTCTGGTGCAATAATTCGGTATTCAGCGGCAAATGCTGGATACACCTTCGACCACTCATAAGCAGAAGATCCGCCGCCAAAGCCATGTAGAAAGACTAAAGTTTCCAAATCGGTTGTGTTTTCGCCACGCCAAAGTGACCCTGTAGCAGAGTAATAAGCCATTCTGCCAAGGGAAGTCGTCACAAACTCCGGTTCAAATCCAGGTGGTTGAAACATTAATTCCTACATCCTCAAAAAAGTTCTGACTTTGAGCTATATATGCACCTGGCTCCACTCTATCCAATTCTCCACCGAATTCTTCAACCAGCTTTTCCCAATTGCCTGTGGACTGGTAGTTCCAATTCCCCAAGCATCGCCTTGACTTTTGACGATGGTCCCCATCCCTACTACACTCCTAAACTGCTGGAAGTTTTGGATGAATACTCCATCTTGGCTAGTTTTTTCTGCTTGGGGATTTGTGTCAACCGCTTCCCCGAACTTACTAAAGCTGTTGCCGATCGCGGACACTGGATTGGACTACATGGGTACGAGCATCACACATTTCCCTTACTTACAGAAGCTGCTCTCAAGCAAAGTTTGCAAGCAACTCAAGCCGCAGTGGCAAATGCCTGTCAACTCCCTGCTACTGCTATTCGTGATGTCCGTCCACCCAACGGTTTGTTTACACCGCACACTTTGAACTTATTGCATCAGTGGCACTATCGCCCCGTCATGTGGAGTGTTGTGCCTGAAGACTGGGTTTTACCTGGAGTTTCTACCGTGGTGCAGCGAGTGCTACAACAAGTCCAGAACGGTTCGTTAATCGTTTTACATGATGGCTGTCAGGGTGGAGAAGACGTTGCCGCCATCACCCAGCAATTAGTTCCCCAACTACTGCAACAAGGTTATCGGTTCGTTACAGTAGATGAATTATGGCAGCGTTGAATATATTGCATTTATTCCATGTGCTTTTTTCATCATTTTGATTAATCAATTGTTTTCTTTCCTTTCCGCTACTCCGTAAACCCACTACAATAGCCAGAAGAGTATAGCTGCCAAGATATCCTCAGCTCAAATCAGAGTAATACTAGTTTTAATTGCAAGTTGAGACAAAATTACTTGAATTTGAGTTAACCTACATCAAGTGATCAGCCGATTCAGTCAAACCTTTAACCGCAAAAAGCGGTCAATGCAGGCATTGCCACCGCATGGTGATGTACCGTTGACTTCTAAGTTTAGGTAGTCTGTTGAGTACAATTATTCACTGGTAGCAAGTTCAAGCAAAAAGTAAACTTCTGTTTGCCATCAGATTTCATAATTGAAACACTAAATTCGTGCAATTTTTGTGAAAAGGGCTACAATCGGAAGGGCATTTGCGATAAAAAAGAGTAATAGCAGCAAATAACGCTTCTATCTAACGCTAGATTTATTTGGTCAGTACAGTCTTTTATGACTCAATCAGCCCAAAATTTGGATTGCCGAGCAACGATTTGCCTTAAGCGCTAATCTTTGTCTTGTCAATGGTTTTTAAAAGCCAGAGACACTCTTCAATGTTGGTGATTGACTGGCTTAAAAGAGTGGTAAACAGACCTTAACCAATTGATTGTTGAATTAAGGAGCACGAGGAACGCGGCATGAACCAGGCTAACAATGTACTTGAAACCATTCATCAGCCTAAGCTTGAAAATATCCATCCGCCCGAATTAGAGTTAGAAATTTTAATCGACGATGATGAGGAGTTGCCAATTATCGGCTCCGGCGAACCAGATGAATTTTTAGAGGCTCAAGCTGATGAAGATGAAGCCAAGTCTGGTAAGGTGGCAAAGTCTCGCCGTCGTGTCCAAACGAAGAAAAAGCACTACACAGAGGACTCAATTCGCCTCTATCTGCAAGAAATTGGTCGAATTAGACTGTTACGAGCGGATGAAGAGATTGAGCTAGCACGGAAAATTGCTGAGTTGCTGCAATTAGAGAGGATTCGAGAACACCTGTGCGAACGCTTGGAGCGAGAGCCTCACGACAGTGAGTGGGCAGATGAAGTCAAGTTGCCATTGCCAACATTTCGTCATCGTCTTCATCTCGGTCGGCGGGCAAAGGATAAAATGGTGCAGTCCAATCTGCGCTTAGTCGTTTCAATTGCCAAAAAATATATGAATCGCGGCTTGTCATTCCAAGACTTGATTCAGGAAGGAAGTTTGGGATTAATCCGAGCGGCTGAGAAGTTCGATCACGAAAAGGGTTATAAGTTCTCGACTTATGCAACTTGGTGGATACGTCAGGCAATTACCCGCGCCATCGCCGATCAATCTCGCACCATCCGCCTACCAGTCCATCTCTACGAAACCATTTCCCGGATTAAAAAGACTACCAAGTTGCTCTCTCAAGAAATGGGTCGCAAGCCTACAGAAGAAGAAATTGCTACCCGCATGGAGATGACAATCGAAAAGCTCCGGTTTATTGCCAAATCAGCTCAGCTACCAATTTCACTAGAAACGCCCATTGGGAAAGAAGAAGACTCCCGATTGGGCGATTTTATTGAGTCTGATGGTGAAACACCAGAAGATCAAGTGGCAAAAAACTTGCTGCGCGAAGATCTAGAAAAAGTTTTAGATAGTCTCAGTCTTCGAGAACGTGATGTGCTTAGACTACGTTACGGTTTAGATGATGGTCGAATGAAAACACTGGAAGAAATCGGGCAAATCTTCAACGTCACTCGCGAACGGATTCGGCAAATTGAGGCTAAAGCATTGCGCAAGCTGCGTCATCCTAATCGCAACAGCGTTTTGAAAGAATACATCCGTTAGGAATTATCTGGACTTATGCAAAAACTGGGAGGCTAGCACAGCACTCCCAGAACGGTTATTCCTGCCCACGCCAAGGCTTACAGCAAGCCCCAGAAGTGTAGAAACCCTTGACCAGAGAATAGTTCAACTAGCGCTGCTGCTAAGAAGCCGATCATTGCTAGACGACCGTTCCAAATTTCAGCCTGTGGGGTAAATCCCCAGCGCCAAGCATTGCGATCGTCTAGGATGGGGGTTGTAACTTTTGTTGTGTCTTGCATATTTGGCACTCCAGTTCTTGATGCTATAACTATTTCTTTCTTTATGTAAACAATTATAACAGCTTTTTATTAAAGTGCAACACTTAGTGCGTTAGCCCTACTAATGCCAAATTGCCAGCCCCGTGTTAGGGTCAAAAAAATGAATTTTATCTGGCATCAAGGACAGCCATAGTTGATCTTGAGAGCATACAACCCGCTCAGGTGGAATGCGAACTTGTAGGTAAGCGTTAGCAGTGGCGGATTCAAGTCTGACAGATAAATAGGTTTCGTTGCCTAGAGCTTCCACCAATTCAACTTTGACCATCAAATTTTTGGGTGCAGCAACACTTAGGCTTAGGTGTTCTGGTCTAATTCCCAAAATTAAAGATCGCCCATCGTATTTTTGCAGCACATCTGCCCAGGTTTCTGGCAGAGTCAGACGAAAGTGTGAGTGAGTAATTAGAAGAGGGGCATGGAACTGTACTTTCAGAAAATTCATCGGTGGTGAGCCAATAAATTCAGCGACGAATTGTGTAGCTGGACGATTATAGAGTTCCAACGGCTTAGCAACCTGTTGGATCGATCCAGCACACATAACCGCAATCCGATCGCCCATTGTCATCGCTTCAGTTTGATCGTGAGTGACATAGATAGTTGTTGTTTCTAACTGGCGTTGGAGCTTGACAATTTGAGCGCGGGTTTCGGTTCGCAGTTTGGCATCTAAATTAGAGAGCGGTTCGTCCATTAAAAAGACCTGAGGATTGCGAGCGATCGCCCTTCCCAGTGCTACCCGTTGCTTTTGTCCCCCAGATAATTGTTTTGGTAGTCGGTTTAAGAGAGTTTCAATTTGCAACAGGGCGGCGACATAACGCACCCGTTCTTCAACCGCTCGTTCTCGCTCACTGATATAACGAAGTCCTTTAGGCAGCGATCGCGTCATCCCCACCAGTAAATTCTCTCCCCAACCATAAAAGGGGTACACTCCCCCTCTCTCCCC
>JAABUQ010007782.1_pt1 | contig 15330 bp, 12 predicted proteins | sample 5560001 | NCBI WGS metagenome assembly JAABUQ01 (sample SAMN10711888, study PRJNA513371) | rock metagenome | isolation source: Antarctica rocks | place: Antarctica: Victoria Land, Finger Mt nord | collected 2015-12-18 | reverse complement strand
GGAAATGGTAGCGCGGGTCGTAGGCGGGCGGGTTGGGGGCAAACGAGCGCCCCGGCCCATGCTCAAAGCCCTGGTCTACGGGCAAAATCACCAGCTTGCCGGTTCCGCCCAGCCTGCCGTGATTGAGTAATCGGGCCAAATTAGTCAATGTGCCGGGGTTGTCCGCCCCGTACCAGGAAAGAATCTCGCGAGTGCGTTCTGTCATCGTGTGCTCCTTAGATGCTATGGGCGGCGCGGCTGCCCTGGGCGCGGCCTAGTGTGTATAGAAACTAGCAGGAAGGCCCCCCCCGCCCCAATTCTGGGGAGCAATACAGATAAGATACAGACAAGAGCAAGCGACATTTGTCCTGCCCTGTCATACTCTGGCTCCCCAGAATTGGGGCGGGGGGGCCTCTTTTTCTACATCCAATAGGCTGCCTAGACTGTCAGTGCCAGCCCGTCATAAGCCGTTTGGACACCCTGCGGGCTAAGCCGCGCTGCGAGTTCGTCGTGCCCCAGCCTGCCGTTGTGCGAAAAGTGGGTTGCCACTATTTGCGTCTGCTCGGTGATTGCGCCGACCGCTCGCAGCCGCTGCACCGTGTCCAGCATTTCCGGTATACCCATATGCAGGCCGCCCGCCGGGCCGTCGCCGTAATTGCAGTCCAGCAGCGCGACATGGAGGGGAACACCCGCCAGTGCCTGCACGGTTTCTTCGGGAAACGGCCCGCTGTCATGCCCGTAAAGCACATGCCTGCCGCCGCGCGACAAACGCAGCAGCAAGGCCCCGCGCGCATGGGTGGCGGGCAGAGGCAATATCTCGTCGCCTGCGTGCGTGGTGACAGGCTGAAGCGGCACAAGCGGCGCGTGCAGCGTCATGCGCATCTCCCGCTCCGCACCAGCCGACGGATAATCTTGTGCAAGCATGGTACGAACATCTACGTTGGCGTACACATGCAGCATCGGCAGCTCAGGTCCCTGCGTGATAAAACCCCGGCGGCGGTACTGCAATTCGGCAGGCGCAAAGTGGTCATCGTGCCCGTGCGTAAACACCAGCGTCGTCAATTGTGACAAATCACGCCCTTCCCGCTGCATCTGCATGAGCGTGTCCGGGCCAAAGTCTACCTTGAAGTTGTCGTCCCACAGTGCCCCCGACCGGGTGCGGATTTCCTGTCCGCGCTTTGTGCGCGCATTTTGGCAGGCAGGGCAGCGGCAGAACGCGGCAGGCCAGCCTTCGGCGGCTCCGGTTCCCAGCAGGGTGAGTGTCATGTGGGGACAATTCGGTATGGGGGTAGTCATTTCCTGCCCTGCCCGCGCAGGGCTGGAAACGCAGCCTTCGCACACCGTTTGCACCCGCGTGGCAAGCGCAAACCAACGACGGAAAGATTTGTTCCGTCGTTAATGTGTCTTTGCAAAGCGGGTAAAACGCCCACACAACGCCTGTGCATTAAGAAAACAAACCTACGGCTGAGGATGGGCAGGGGCAGGCGGCCAAACGCCCTCCGGCTGCGGCACAGTGGCAGGCGGCTCATGGGGCGCAGGCGGCAGGGCTTGCACAATGCGCCACAGCCGCCAAGACCCGGCAGCGCCAAACACAAGGCCAATAGCGCTCAAGAGGTAGGCCAGAACGGTGAGAGCGTAGCCAAAGGGACTAAAGAAAGCAACAAAGGCAATCAACAGAATGCCAATGGCTGTCAGGGTGTTGCCTAGAGCGACAGGCCACAGCCACCGAGCGTACAGCGGAAGCCGCTTCCTAATTGCCTGCGCGAGAGTGAGCCAAATACCCACGGCGATTGGCAGGGAGAATAAAACCGAGAGCAGCAGATACAGGCGGGCAACGATGTGGTAGATAGCGGACATCGCGCTGTTTCCTTGCTTTCAGCGCTCTTAAAGCGCGGGCGCGACGGCCTGGCCTTCTTCGGCGGAGCGGCGGGCGGCGACCGCAACGGCTAGGCTGCGCGCGCCGTCTTCGGCGGTGACGCAGCGGACATGGGCGGGGTCGCCGATGGCGCGCACAAAGTCGGTCATGGCATCGCCGACGGCTTTTTTATAAACAGGGGTCGGGGCGGCGAGGCGTTCCTGCGCATGCACGCGATGGTGAACGTGGTAATCCTGCCCGCCCCCGCGCACGGTGCGCCCTGCGCTGCCGGAAAAGCCCTCGTCGTCCACAACCGTCACAGACATCAGCTCGCGCAGGGCGGCGAGATTATTGTCCGAAACGATGGCGGACAAATGGAGCGTGGTCGGTATCCAGCCGTCTAAAGAAACATGCCCGCGTTCAAAGGCGAAGTGCGCGGTCTGCTTTTCCAGTGCGCCGGGGCGGTTGAACGCGTGGTAGAAAGACGCCTCCACGCCGCTTGCGTAAGTGACAATGGCCTGCACGCGGTCTTCTTTAGCCGTGCCATCGGGGCGTGTCCATGTTTGGCCCAGCACGCTTAGGGCAGGCGCGCCGACAATTGCGCCCACGATGTCAAAAAAATGGACGCCGTGCTCCACAAAGATGCCGCCGGACTGCGGCTTGTCCCAAAACCAGTGGTCGTCGCTGAGGCCCTCATCGGAAGCATAGTTTTCAAAGCCGACATGGGTCAATGCGCCCAAGATTTGGCTTTGGGCAATCTCCAGAACCAGTTGGTACAGGGGATCGTAGCGCATGACATAGTTGATGCCAACGAGCCTGCCTGCCTCGCGGGCCGTCTCCAGAATGCGCCGGGCGTCTTCATCGGTGGTGGCGAGAGGCTTTTCCGCAAAGACATGCTTGCCTGCGCGCAGGGCCGCCACAGCCATTTCGGCGTGCAGGCCCGGCGGCGTGACAACATGCACAATCTCTAAGGCAGGGTCGGCGATCAGTGCGCGCCAGTCGGTGTAGGTGCGGGAAACGTTGTACTGCCGGGCGGCGGCTTCCAGGGCGGCTTGGCCGCGCCCGGCATAGGCGACCACATGGGCAGTTCCGGCCTCGCGAAAGGCTTCGGTGCAGAACGCGCCAAAGCCGCGCGGACCGATAATGCCGATAGGCAGGGAAGTGGTTGTCATGGGCAAAGAAGTGTCAGCGAAGAAAAAAGCCGCCCCTTGTTATTTATCATAAAAGGGGACAGCTTGGTTTCAGTGCGCGCCGCCCAGGCCCGGCAGCGGGGCGCTGGAAATGCGCTGTTGGGCTTCCAAAGCCTCCGGGGTGCCGGGGCCGAGAACCAGCACGCGGCCCCAGGCTGTGCGCGCGGCATCGTAGTTGCCCGCCCGGGCAGCAGTCTGGGCGCGCGCCATGTAGGTCTTGGCGGCATTGACGCGGGCATCGTCAGCCGCCGGGCTTTTGGGGTCGGCCTGCACAGCCTTCTCCCAGTTCACCACGGCATTGGCATCGTCGCCGCCCCCAATCAGCAGGTTGCCAAGCGAGTCATACGCTGTGGCATTCTTGGGGTTCATCTTGATTGCTGCGACATAGGCCGCCAGGGCCGCTTTGCGCTTGCCGGCCTGGGCGAGCTGCTGTCCCTGGGTCGTGCGCACCGCAGAGATGCCCTGCGTGGCCCGGATATACTCCGGGGAGCCAACCGGGGCCATGTCGCGCGCTTCTTCGTAGCCGCGCTCGGCGGCGGGATAGTCGCCATTGACCATGTGCTGGTTGGCGTTCATATACAGCGTGTCGGCCTGCGAAGTGCGGCGGTTAACCTGCACCGTGTGGAGGCCCGACTTCGCGCCCCACATCAGCAGGGCGAGCACGGCCAAAAGGCCAACGAGCGAAAGCGCGGCAACAAGGCTGCGCGACCCTCCGTGCGGGCTGGCACGGCGAGCCTGCCCCGCCGCTAGGCCGCCGATCATAGGCGCGGAGGGTGCGGCGGGAACAGTACCATTCTGGGGTGGCGCGGCGGGAGCATACAAAGGCGCAGGCGCTTCGCGCGGGGCTTCGCTGACAGGAGGCGCTTCGCTGACAAGAGGAGTTTCGGCAGGCGGAGGCGTTTCGCGCGCCGCGATGGGCGGCGGGGCAGGCTGGGCAGGAAGAGAAGCCGTGGGCACAGGAACAGGTACGGGCACAGAAGCAGGTACGGGTACAGGCGCAGGGGCCAGCGCAGGCAGACCAGAGATATGCGAGGGCACAACGCCGGTATCCATAGTCGCGCCGACCGGGGGTGCAAAGGTCATCGGTACGGCGGGCTTGGGGGTGCCATCAAAGGCCGAATCGGCGAGCAGAAACTTCTGGGCGCGCAAATCCTGGGCAATCTGAGCGGCGCTTTGATAGCGCAAAGTGGGGTCTTTGGCAAGGCCCTTTTGCAGAATAGCCTGAAGGCCCGGCGCGACGCCTTGCGGCATGGCGGGCTGCACGTTCATAATGTTGTACGTGATGGTAATGACGCTGTCGCCGACAAACGGCTTGCGCCCGGTCAGCATCTCATACAGCGTGATGCTCAGCGAGAACAAATCGGTGCGATGGTCTACTGTTTGCGAGGCCACCTGCTCAGGGGACATATACGATGGCGTGCCGAAGACCTGGCCTTGCGAGGTGATGCTCGGCTCCGCAGTGATGCGCGCAATGCCGAAGTCGGTCAGCTTGATAATGCCGCCCGGCAGGATATGCACATTGTCCGGCTTGACATCGCGATGCACGACCCCGTGCGCATGGGCATAAGAAAGGGCATCGCAAAGCTGCAAAGCGATTTCAATGGTTTCCTTGAGGGGCAATGCACCCTGAAGCTGCAAAATATCCCGCAGACTTTGGCCGTCAAGATACTCCATCACCAGAAAATGGCGGTCGTTTTCCTGCCCAATTTCATGGATGGTGACGATGTTGGGATGAGTCAGCGTGCCTGCGGCTTTGGCTTCGCGGTAGAAGCGCTCTACGCGCTCGCGCTTCTGGGTTCCCGCAAGGTGTAAGGGAAGCTGGAGTTCTTTGATCGCCACCCGCCTGTTCATTTTGGGGTCGATGGCTTCATAGACAATGTCGTTGGAGCGGGCAATTTCCCGCAGTATGCGGTACTTGCCGAGCACGGTATTTTGGATCGCGGCCATGACGGTTTCCTTGGAACGCTGTCCCTGAGGGAACAAGACTACGTTTATTTTCGGCGAAGAAAGCCGCGTTTCTCAGGCCTGCCGCCGATTTCTTCTGCAGAAGAATCACTGGCGGCGTTTTCAGGAGCCGATGCAGATAAAGGGGTAAGGGCGCGAACAGCCAGCACCAGAGCGGTGATGTTGTCGCGCCCGCCCAGGCGGTTGGCTTCATCCACCAGGTGCATTGCGGCGACAGAGGGACTGTGCCCGGCCATAATCTCGGTCAGTTCGGGCGGCTCCAAATACCCGGACAGGCCATCCGAGCAGATCAGCAAAGCATCGCCTGCCTGGAGGGGCCGGGTCAGGATGTCGGGTTCCACAGTTTGCGCCGTGCCTACCGAGCGTGTGATGATGTTGCGGAACGGGGACGAGAGGGCTTCTTCCTGAGTCATAATGCCTAGGCGCACCTGCTCGGCCACCCACGAATGGTCATCCGTAATTTGATTAAGCTGCCCACTGCGCAGCAGGTACGCGCGGCTGTCGCCCACCTGTGCGACTGTCAATTGGCCTTCGCGCACAACCGCCGCTGTCAGCGTGGTGCCCATGCCCTGCCGCTCGGCAACGGCCTGCGCGGTTTCGTAGACAACGCTGTTGGCCTCTTCAATGGCATGGCGCAGGCTGCCTTCCACATCCGCCGAAGGGTTGGCATAGTAAGCTTGTATCACTGTTTTGAGGGCCATCTCGCAGGCAATCTGCCCCGCACTGTGCCCGCCCATGCCGTCGGCCACGGCGTAAAAGCTGCCCTTGGTCGCCAGCACGGCAGGGTCTTCGGGTTCGTAAAAGTCAAACTTGTCTTCGTTGTTCTCGCGTACCCGCCCTAGGTCTGTCTTTGCGCCAAGCTTGAGCGTCGCCAGGATACGCGGCATGCGCCCAAGCTCAGCCCAGCCTTCTTTCATCTCCTCGCGATCCAGGCGCATGGTCGGCTCTTTGGCGACCGGCGTGGGGGCAATGCTGTCCTGCTCTGTGGTTGTTTCTTGCATGGCGGTCTTTGTTTCCATTAGCCTTTGGAAGGCGCAGCGGCGCCATCGGCAGCGGTGTTGTCTTGAAGATGAGCGGTGTTGTCGTGAACAGGGGCCGCATCGTCAGGCGCGGCTGTGCTGGAGAGAGAGGGCGGCATAGCCGTTTCTTGCTGGGATGGAGGCACAGAGAAGTGAGACAACTCCGGGCTGCCGGGTGTGGTGCCACGCTCAAATCGGTACGCCATGCTGCCCAGAATAACTTCGTCGCCGGGCAGCAGGGGGCGCGGCATGTTGGCTGCCAGTGCCTGTCCATTGACCAGCGTCCCGTTGGTGCTGCCCAAATCCGTCAGGCGGAACGTGTCGCCCTCGGCGATAATCTGCGCATGATGCCCCGAGATATAGGGGTCATTGCCTAAAATTACGCTGTTTTCGGAGCGGCGTCCGAATGTGGTGACGCCCGGCACCAGGGGAAACTCGCGCTTGGCTCCGCCCCGAATGCTGACCAGCCGGGCCAGGGCAGGTATAGCAGGGGCTGAGGCGGGCGCGGCAGAGGCTACAGCGGGGGCAGGTGCAGGGATGGGCTTCGGCGGGGCAGGCATTCGCAAACGCATGTCCACGCTGCCGAACTGCACATGCGCGCCGTCAGGAACCGCGCGGGTCATGCCCACCGACACAATTGCGCCTTCAATGCGCGTGCCGTTGGTGCTGTCAAAGTCCTCCACGCTTACTAAGCCGTCGTCGGACACAAGCAATTGCGCATGGCGGCGAGACACGGTCTTGTCGGGCAGCAGCACATCGGCAGCTTCGCGCCCGACAATGTTGGGGCCGGTTTGCAGGGGAAACTGACGCCCCGCGCTGTCTTCCAAACGCGGCAGGTGCGCGCGGTCGGGCAGGGCAACCGGCTCAAACTCCTGCGCAGACATGGACGCCAGCAGAAAGCCGCATTCGGGGCAGTACGTTTCCTGCAAAGGCACGCGCGCGCTGACGACGGGGCACTGCACAGCGGCCCCCATCGGGCAGTGGCGCGCCGCCGCGACCTGTACCACATCGGCGGCTGTCAAAGGCACATCGCTGCTTTCGGCAGGGAACGTTTCGCCAAATGTCGCTTTGTCGTACTCGTTGCGGCGCGTTGGCGTGGTCAGCACTTCGTAGGCTTCCTTCAGTTCGGCAAACGCCTCTTTGTTCCACAGGTTTTCCTGCACCAGGCGACGGTAAGCCTCGCGCACTTCCGTCACGGGGCAGCCGACCGGCACTTCCAGGATTGCATAGTAGTTTTTCATGTCTGAGTGTCGGCCTGCGCGAACTTGTCTTCCCTAGTTTGTTTTCCCTTGATCCAGGGTGTAGACGGTTTGGATCAGCGTTTTGATCAACTGCGCGCCGTGCTCGGCACTCGCAATCGCCTCGCCCACAACGCGCGCCTGCGCCGTCTTGCCCTGCGCCTGCAAGAGCCGTTGCGCCTGCTGCATTTCCATCATGGCCTGCTCAGGGTCGGTCTGCTGCGCTCGCAATGCAAGCGCGGCCTTGTCTAAGGCGCGGGCCGCCTGCGCCACCACTGCCTCGCCGCTCACCCGCCCGTTTGCCCCGGAAACAATCAGGGGCCGGTCTGTGGTGAAGTCCACCACGGCCTCGGCTGACAGCTTCTCAGGATGCCCTGTGATGGCGTCGTCATACAACAATTCGGCTAGCGCAACCCGGTATGTGCCTGCGGGCCGAGGCGTCATTTCTAGTTCCCACAGCGACGACAACCCCGTCCCCTGCTCCACATCGCTCAGCGTGATTTCGGCAGTGCGCGGCCCAAAGACCGGCTGATGGCCGTAGACCTGACGCGCTGAAACCCCGCGCGGCAGGTACACGCGCAGGCGCAGGTTGCGGGCCGTGATGCGCAGCAAGGACTCCACTTCGCGCTGAAAGATGCCGGGCAGCGCCTGGGGGCTGGGCGCATAATAGCAGTTGCCGCCCGAGCGCCGCGCAATCCCCGACAGCAGCTCTTCGCTGAAGCCCGGTCCGTATCCCAAAGTGCTGACCGTGATGCCGCGCGCCTTTTGTTCTCCTACCTGCCCGATAATGCTGGGGAAGTCTTTGGTGCCCGCTGTGGGTTCCCCGTCAGTCAGCAGCAGCACGCGGTTCAGGCTCGTATCCGTCTTGACCGACGCGACCTGCTGGCACGCGGTTACCAGCCCTTCGTAGAGGTTCGTGGTGTTGCCGGCATGGATGCGGCTGATATAGTCTTTCACCAGGGCTTTGTTGGTCATGCGGCGCGCAGGCATGACCACATCAGCCCCGTCTTCAAATGTAATCACGCTGAGAACGTCAGTGGCGTCCAGCATGTCCACGACCAGGGCGCAGGCCCGCTTGGCCTGCTCCAGCGGCTCGCCATCCATTGAGCCGCTGCGGTCAATCACCAGCGATAGGTTCAGCGGCAGACGCGCCTGGCTTGGCCGGAACCCGCCCAGCGACTGCACGTCAAAGAGAAAGTGTTCGCGCGTTAAATCCGACGACAGAGCATACGCATTGCCCGGCGTTGCCGACAGCGAAAGCGCCACTCCGGCTTGTTCGGCGGAGCGCTTGACGCGCTCGCCGTTGGTCGGGGCCGCGTCTGTGAGAATGATGTTGTCGGTGTCAGGCATAGCGAAATCTTCTGCACGCCTTTTCAATCCCTGCCGAGGGGGCGCAAACTTAAGGCCTAGCGCGCGCAAAGTGCCGCCGAGAGGGTTTGCATATTATATCTCTTCTCGGGCCGCTTGTCTAGGGGAGAGTTCCGTTTCGCAGCATGCCAATCCGCCCGTCTGTGGCGCGGCAGCAGCATTCCGAAAAGGTTTCCTGGCTTGTTCCGCGTGCTGCATTCTCCTAAGCTTTATGATGTTCTACCATGCTTTCGCTTGTTTATGCATTCAAAAGAGGGACACACTTTTTAATTACTCAATTCGTGTTCGGTTTTGCATTAACACTTGGTGTGCCTTCGTACAGATAATCTGCCGCCTGACACGCTGCACCTCCGGGTACAATCACGGCAGATGCCGCGCCCATGCAGATTTTCTGCACCACAACGGCAGGAGACATTCCCATGATTGTGCAGATCACCCTCGCCAACTACCGCTCCGTTCATACCGAGCAAACTTTGTCGTTTGTGGCTGAGCGCGGCACGCGCCACAAGGACAACCTTATTCCACGCCCCGGCTATCGCCTGCTGAAGGCGGCGGCTTTGTTTGGAGCCAATGCTTCGGGCAAGTCCAACTTCGTCCGTGCCATCGGGGAGATGCGTGACTTTGTGCGCGACTCTGCCACCAAGATGAATGACGGCGACCCGATTGTGTGCGCCCAGCCCTATCGCCTTGACCCCGCAAGCCGCTCGGCCCCTTCGCGCTTTGAGATTACCTTTGTCACGGACGGTATGCAGTATGTGTATGGCTTTGCCGCTACCCGCGAGCGTGTCCATGAGGAGTGGCTTACAGCAACACGGGAGAACAGCAATGTTAAACTGTTTGACTTCCAGCGCAGCACTGACCGCACACAGGGCACGCTTTTGTTTAACGCCAGTGGATTTGACCAATCTGTTGGCAATTTGCTGGTGACGCGGACTCGGGATAATGCCCTCGCTTTGTCCACTGCTGCCCGTGAAAACGTGAAGGAACTGCTGCCAGCCTTCCGCTTCTTGAAGGACAACGTTCAGTCCAAAGATATGTCTACCGAGACAGATTTGTTGGTTGATGACGCGTTAGCATTATGTAAATATGACAAGAGCTTGTTTAATCTGGCGCACTCTCTTATACGTGACGCGGACACAGGCATTGAGGATGTTTTTATTAGCAACATGGAATGGAGTGGTATGCCCAGTGTTGACATGAACTCGTCTGAGAGTGTGGAGTCCTTTTACGCGGCGCACCGTAGGATTTTAGCCGCATCTTGGCAGCAACGTCTTACAACTTCGCGGCGTGACACAAAGGGAGAAGTTGTGCAGTTTGACTTTGAGTACGATGAGTCTATTGGTACAAACAGGTTCTTTACTTCAGCGGTATTTCTTTTAGACGCTTTGCAGGAAGGCGCATTCTTGGTAATAGACGAGCTAGATGCCTCCATGCACCCGCTGTTGACGCGCCGCTTGCTGGAGATGTTCCAGTCGCCAGATGCCAACCCCAACGGCGCGCAACTGTTGTTCACCACGCATGATGCCGTGCTGCTAGACAGCGCCCTTTTTCGACGTGACCAAATTATCCTGGCCGAGAAGTGCAATAACGAGTCCTGCTTTTACTCGCTTGCTGATGTGGTTCCGCCCCCGCGTAACGCCGAAGTGTTCCTGCGCAATTACCTGGTGGGACGGTACGGCGGCACGCCCCATCTCGGCCCTGCTTTTGATATGCTGACTGTGGAAAGCAAAGCATGAGGCCGTCCCGCCCCCGGCAAAGCCCGCCCCGCAAATATGGCATTTTAATCCAATGCGAAGGCAGCCGGACAGAGCCGCGTTATTTGTACGATTTCAGCCGGGACTGCGGGGCTAACCATCGCTTTAATGTGCAGGTCAAGCCCGGCAGGGGCAAGAATGCCCTGGTTACGGTGCAGGCGGCAATCCAGCAAGCCAAGCGCACGGTGCTCGGCTTGAAAGCTTACGATGAGGTCTGGTGCGTGCTGGACGTAGAGCATGCCGCGCATGCGGAGACCCTGATACAGGCCATTGCCCTTGCCGGCAAACACCATATCACGCTTGTGCTCTCCAACCCGTCGTTTGAGGTGTGGCTGCTGTGCCACTTTGAGCGCGTCACGCGGTGGCTGGAGAATGGCGATGCGGCGACGCGGCATTTAAGCGAAACCTATTGGCAGAAAACGTATGGCTGCCCTTACGACAAGGCCGATGACAAACTCTACACACGCCTAAAGTCACTTGTGCCCCATGCGCTCGCCAATGCGCGCTGGCTTGCGGAAGACCGCAACGCCGGGCGCTCGTGCCGCGACGCCAACCCCTCCACCGATCTTTACCGCCTGATGGAGCGGCTTTTGCTGCCCTAACCTTTACCCGCCTCGTGAGGAGTGAGAGCGTTTCCCGCTGCGCTCTCACCCCGCGATTGCAGCATCTACGGCATCTTCTTCAGCACAATTGGCTTGCGCCGCGCGAGAGGAACCGGCGTGTCATACGCCGACAAACTGACGGCGACGGGGTGGCCGTCGGCGTCCTTTTGGGCGGACAAGCGCGCCGAGACGTGCATGCCGACCGTGATGTCTTTCAATGCGCCCGCCATCTTACGCACTTTGATGCGGGTGCTTTGCGCCACCGCGACCACTTGGCCCGGCTTGGTTTTGGGCGTGATGCGCAGAAGCTGATGGTCTAAATCGATGGCGGCGGCGCTGCCCGAAAGCGACATGGTTTTGCGGGCCGCTTTTGTCCCCGCCAACTCCCCCGCGCTGTCCGAAACGACTGCCGCCATGAGCAGCCCGCTCGGCAGGCTGCGCGTTTGCACCGCCACAGGCGAGTCGGGGAGAAACGCCGATGCCGACGAATCGGCGCCCTTCTGCCGAAACAGCGTTTTCGCCGTCAGGTGCAGCGACACCAGCGCGCTGCCCGTGTCGCCGTCCGGCTTGACCACCAAAGTTTTGTCGTCTATGCTGACAATGCGCCCGGCCAAAACCTGCTTGCGGTAGGTGTCCAAAGCCGCCTGCGAGGCCGAGTCGCTCAGCAGCACCACCGACAGCGTGCCGTCGCTCGCCCGCGTCCGCGTGCGCAGCCAGGCCGTGCCGCCGATAGGAAACTCGCCCGGCGCAACCATCCGTCCGCCCACCAGAAAGACCGAACCGCGCTTGACAGCAGCCTCCAGCACGGTGCCGTCGGGCAGGGCCGCATGGACAGCATCGGCATCAATCTGCGTGACCGAAACCGACAGCATGTTTTTGGAGTGGGCGACGGGCGAGACCAGCCCTGCCGGGGCGGCCTTGGCAAGTGTCAGCGGGGAATGCGTCGTCGTCTGTGCGTGCGCCATCGGTGCGGCGAAGCAAACGGCAAGCGCGCACAGACGCAAAGCGCGCTTCTGCGGGGCGAGGGTGAGGCAAAGCATGGGGCAGTGTTCTCCTAGCAGGCATAATACTGGCTTATGGTAACGCAAAGCAGGCAGGCTGTCAACCAGCCGCGCGGATTTGCAGAGCCGAAGCCAAGGCGGCGCACCGGCATCACTTACGGATTGCGAGCGCGCACCAACGACGGAACAAAATCTTCCGTCGTTAGTCATGGCTGGCAATGCCTTGAAAACGCCTGCGCAATGGGTCTGCAAGCCGTCTGTACACCCGGCAAAAACAAAGGCCCACTGCCTTGATTGGACAGCGGGCCTTTTCTATTTGCGCTTGGTGCCGAAGAGGAGAGTCGAACTCCTACGCCCTTGCGAGCACTACGACCTGAACGTAGCGTGTATACCATTTCACCACTTCGGCGCACGGAACAGGGCTATTATACACAAGCAAACCAAACTCTGTCAAGGCTTGCAGCCAAAGCCATTTTTGATAACCCACTGAATAATAAAGGGCGCAAACAATTGTTTGTTGTTGACAAACCGAATCCTGTGCCTTATACTAGGCAAGGCAAGGCGATGATGCCCCCGCGCAGAGCGCAAAAACCCCCATTTCAGCAAACCAGAGCCTGGCCTTGGGAAAAAGCGCGTTTCTGCCGATAATGATGCTGTTGCCTTGATGCCGTGCCGCGCGCTTCCTTCTTCCCAACCTTCCCGAAAGCGTGCTGCGCCCTATTTTCTCCGGGAGGATGATGTTTTGATCCTGAGCCGCTCTTGTCTGCTGGCCCTTGCCCTGGTGTCTTGTTCCACGCTGCCCGCTCTGTCCGCACATGCCGATGCTGCCAATACCGCCGCGCCTGCCGCCTCTGCCGCCGTTGATTCGGAAGCGTCGCAGGCAGGACGCGGGCCGGATGTAAGCCAGGCCGCTGCTTCTGCCCCCGCCGCTTCTCATTCCACGCGCCATTATCATCGCCGCACCCGCCATGCCGCTGCCCGCACTGCCCGCACCCTGCCGTCGCGCGGCATGGATGCCGTGGACACGACCGGCAGCGTCGTCGGCCGACTCGCTGTGGTGATGGGGGTGAACACGCCGATCAAAGCCGGGCGCGAGCGTGGCGGGCGCGTGCTGTCCGTGTGCCCCAAAGGGCAAAGCCTTGCCATCAGCGGCGAAACCCCGACCGATTACGCGGTTTTGATGATTGATCACTCCATCGGCTATATCGCCAAAGACAGCGTTCAATTGCTCAACTATCAAGTGGTCAGCGATACCAACACTCTGGGCGCACGGCTGGTGCAAACGGCGCAGACGTTTTTAGGCGTGCCGTATGTGTGGGGCGGCAACACGCGGGAAGGCATTGACTGCTCCGGGTTTGTCAAAGCAGTGTATCTCGCAAACGGCATGGATTTGCCGCGCTTTTCGGGCGATCAGGCTATGATTGGCTACGATGTGCCCCACGATGTCAGCGCGGGGGATTGGACGCAGTGGGTGCCGGGCGACCGCATGTATTTTGCCTGCCACCACCCGCGCATTGACCACACGGCGATGTATATTGGCAACGGCCTGTTTATTCACGCGTCGGTGGGGCATTCCGACCAGGTCGCGATTGACCGCGTAGACAACGCATACTACTCGGCGCATCTGGTGGCGGTGCGCCGCTCGCCGCAGCTCTTGAACGAGCCGGCCATGCCGGGCAGCGGCGCGCAGCCATCGTTTGCCAGCGCCCCGCCGTCCGCCATTGACCTAGAGTCCACGCAGGAATAACACGTTGGTCGTTGCTGTGCCATGCCGCCCGCGCCTTGCAAGAGGCCGGGCGGCCTTGGTTTGTTTCGGCCCGCACCCTTGACAAACACATAGGCAGGCGGTATACTGCGCCCTGTTATGACAGCCAACGACACCAAATTGTCGCTGCGCCGTCGCGAGCGTGCTCCCGGAAGTGCGCCCGTGTCGCGCGTTGCGTGACAGGTTTGACCTAAGTCAAGCCGTGGCCCACTTCCCCCGCCCCGTGTGGGATGGAAGCGCTGGCGCGCGGCTTGTTGTGTTTTAGAAGAAACGCCGCCCGCCGTCGCTCCAAAGACGTTGAGGGCGGCGTTTTCTATTGAGCCGAGGGCGGCGTTTTTTATGGACAGGGACAGAAGCATGGAACCAACCAAAGTCGGCATTGTCGGCGTGACAGGGTACGGCGGCGGCGAGCTTGCGCGCCTGCTGTCTGGTCACCCTTCGGTGCAGATTACCTATGTGACATCAAGCACGTATGCCGGCAGGCCGCTGCACGATGCCCTGCCCGGCCTGCGGGGCACGGGCCTTGTCTGCGAGGTGTTCCATGCCGTCGCGTGCGCGGACAAGTGCGACGTGGTGTTTCTGGCAGGCGAAGCGGGCCTGGCGATACAGGCCGCGCCACGGCTTTTGGAGCAGGATAAACTAGTGGTAGACCTGAGCGCGGATTTTCGCCTGCAAAGCGCAGACGAGTATGCGTACTGGTACGGCAAGCCGCACACGGCGGCGCAATGGCTGGGCGAGGCGGTTTACGGCCTGCCCGAACTGAACCGGGAACGGATTGCCAGCGCGCGTTTATGCGCCAACCCCGGTTGCTACCCCACTTCGGCAATTCTGGCCCTCGCGCCATTAGTGAGCCGCCGCCTGGTCAAGCTGGACACCATCATTGTGGACAGCATGAGCGGGGCCAGCGGGGCAGGGCGCTCCAAGTTCGGCCTGGACTTTCACTTTGCGGAGATGAATGAAAGCGCGCGCGCTTATGGGGTGGGCGGCACGCACCGGCACACGCCCGAAATTGAGCAGGCACTCGCGCAAGTCGCCGGAGCCGACGTCAAGATTACGTTCACGCCGCACCTTGTCCCTCTCACGCGGGGGATACTGACAACCGCCTATGCCACGCTTGCAGACAGCGCAGAGAGTGCGCAGGATACTTTGGCCTTGCTGCACAGCCTCTACACCGAGTATTACCAAGACGCGCCCTTTGTCGTCGTGCTGGACGCAGGGCAGTTCCCTGCCACCAAACATGTGCAGGGAACCAATCATTGCCATATCGGCCTCGCAGTAGATGCGCGCACAAACCGCGTGGTGGTTGTCAGCGCAATAGACAACCTGGGCAAAGGCGCGGCGGGGCAGGCGATCCAAAACATGAACCTCATGCTTGGCCTGCCTGAGACTTTAGGACTGACCGGCGGGGCCATGTGGCCGTAAGGAATTAGGTTATGGAAATCATACCGGGCGGCATTGTCGCGCCCCAGGGCTTCAAGACGGCGGGCGTGCGGTGCGGCATCAAGCGCAAGCGCAAAGACATCGCCCTGATCGTCTCAGACATAGAAGCGACGGCGGCAGGCGTGTTCACGACCAACGTGGTTAAAGCGCCGTG
>JAABUQ010007781.1_pt1 | contig 15330 bp, 7 predicted proteins | sample 5560001 | NCBI WGS metagenome assembly JAABUQ01 (sample SAMN10711888, study PRJNA513371) | rock metagenome | isolation source: Antarctica rocks | place: Antarctica: Victoria Land, Finger Mt nord | collected 2015-12-18 | reverse complement strand
TGGATGACGAAGGCGCGGATGCCCTTGTCGTTCATGAGGCGGATCTGCCGGCGCATCTCGTCCGGGTCCATGTCGCCGTTCCAGAACCAGAACGGGCATGCCGTGTGCTCTGCCTCGGGGTGATCGAACAGTGCTCCTAGATCTTTGTCCCGCATGCGTTGTCCTCCCTGGCCGATCGGGCCATCTGGCCGATCGGGCCATCTGGCCGATCGCTCGCACTCATAAGACATCCTGTTCGCTTCCGGCGGAGCGCAGGAGGCGCACATCGCCCAGTAGGCCGAACTCTGTCACCGAGTATGACCAATGCCAGCCCGCGACCTGCTCGCCACGCGCCAGGCGCCGCGCCCATCCCTCACCCCTGCCGATGAAGCTGTGCGGCCCGACCCAATATGGCTCGCCGTCGGCGTCGTGGTGTGGACCCAGCAGGTTGCGCAGGCTGTGGTGCAGGATGAGCGCAATCGTGTTCTCGCCTTCGTGGAGGAGCGACGTAATCTCCAGGCGATAGGGTCGCCAGGCCAGCGTGCCCGCCTCCCGCCCATTCACATGGACCGCGATGACCGGCGCGGCGAGCCGATCCACCTCCAACCAAACGCGCTCGTCCGGGGGTGCTAGCAGCGTCAGGCGCGCGTGGCAGGCGACGCGGCCGGCGTAGAACGGCAGGCCCTGGTCCACAAGATCGCCCGCGCTCAGCCTCTGGGGCGTTGTGACGGTGAAAGGGCCCTCGACGGCGCGCAACGTCCAGGCGGGCGTGGGCGCGGGCGGTTCCACCTCGACCTGGCGGCCCAGGTGATCGATACCCGGCCAGTCCATGTGCCGGTAGTGCGGCAGGGTGCAGACCCCACAGGCCAGGGTCGCCGCGAGCGAGCCCTCCAGCAGGTAGTGCCCCGTCAGGGCGATGTCGTGCGCGCGGCACCACGCGCCGAGCTGCGCGCTGAAGTGATGCTCGAAGAGCCAGGCGCAGGTGCGGTAGTAGTCGGTGCGCGTAGCCGGATAGGCGCCGACATCCTCGAACAGCTCGACGAGATGGGGCAGCAGGTCGTAGCCGTGCATCGCCCGGAAGCGCGCGGCAAGCTCGTCGGTCCAGGGAAGCATGCCGCGCGGCACATCGTCGTAGGCGGGCGGGAAGGCGACGGACGGCTCGTCGGTGAAGATGGCGGGGATGAGGCCGCCGAAGTCCGCGCCGAAGCGCTGGGCGTAGGGCTCGTAGGCCTCCTCCAGGAAGGCCTGCATGGCGTGCCGGTCCATCAGGTCAGCGTACGTGGTCCCGCTGAACCAGGACTGTCCCAACGGGCTGACGAAGCGGTCATAGCCCTCGCCGTCCGGCCCGCGCGTCAGGGGCGACACATGCTCATCGCCCGGACGCTCGGTCCCCGCCGGGACGCGCAGGAGCCACTTGGCGCGGAAGGACGGGTCGCGTAGCGGCGCCGCGCCGCCGGCCCAACCACTGGGCCAGCGGTCTTCGTCGTAAAGGTAGAGGCGCAGGCCCAGCGCGCGCGCCTCGTCGAGGGCGGCGGCGACGGCGTCCATGAACGCCGCGCCCATGTAGGGAGTGATGAGGCCGATGCGGACGTGGACGAACGCGCCGCCCAGGCCGCCGCGCGCCAACTCGCGCACCTGCCGGCGCACCTCGTCGGGCTCGATCACCTCGTTCCAGCCCCACAGAGGGGCGGGACGGTCCAGGGGGGATGGGGCAGCCACGCGCCGCCAGTCGATTCCCCTTGCCACATCGGCCCGCCTGGCCACGCGTCCGTCGTCCCGGTGTGTCATGCCTTGATCGCCCCCGACGCCATCCCCTGCGCCACGTATGGAATCCTTTCGGGCACGATGTGGATCTGCTGTATGCAACGGTAGCTCCTATCCTACTCTCCGCTTCCCTACTGGGCGAGGCCCTGAGTGCTTTGCAGGGTGGCGTGATCCGGCGCGAACACCGTCTGCTCCACCATGAAGCCCTGGCCCGGGCGAACGGCCTGCAGCGTGGCGCCGTGTGCGCCCGGGATGCCGCCGAAGAGGGCGTTCACGTTCAAGGTATAGCGGGCGGTCGCCGGCACGAAGACCCGCTTCGTTTCCGTACGCCCGTTAGTGCCGTAGACCGTCACGTCCACCCCAAGCGTCGTGGGCGACGGGTTGTAGAGCAGCAGGAACTCACGGCTCGACCGCCCCGTGTCGCCATCGGGGAATCTCCAGCGCACGCTCGTGCCGTTGCGTCCGAACACGTCGGAGCCCGCGATGTCCGGCGCGTTGGGCGAACCGAAGTACTCCGCCCGTTCCACGATGATGGGCTGGTTGCTCATCACCACGCTCGCGACGCCGCTGGCATGCAGGACCTTGTTCAGCAGGATGGTGTCGCGGCTGCGCGGGGCCATGGTCATACGGCGCGTGGCGAGTATGCGGCCGGTGCTGCCGAAGAACACGGCCGTCACGCTCGCCCGCTGGCCGTTCGGATTCAGGAGCGTCAGGAATGTCTGGAAGCGGTTGGTCGTGGCACCCTCGGCAAAGACCCAGGACGTCGCCGCCACGTTGGTCCCCGTGCGCGCTGTCAGCCCGTAGCCGCCGCGGCTAAACGTGAGCGTGCGCTCAACCACGACGGGTTGGTTAGAGCGTGCCACGATGCTCAGCGCGGCTCCCGGCAGCAGCCGGTTGACGTCGACGACCGTGTGGCTGTGCGCGCCGACAGGGACCGTGACGGTGCGGCCGCGCCGCCCGCCGAACGGCAGCAGGTGCAGGTGCACGCGCGCCGCGCGCGAGCCCGGGTTGAGGATACTGACCCACTCGTGGAAGGTCAGGCCGGTGTAGCCCTCGGCCAGGTACCAGGTTTGCCCCAGGCCAGTGTTGCCCAGGATGCTGTCGCCGTCCTTGCCCGGCCGCGTCAAGTCGAGTTGCGCTGCGATCTGGCGGTCGGCGGTCAGGGCGAGCCCGAAGGGCCCAGCCAGACGGGCGAGGCGCGCCACCGGGAACAGGCCGTGCGCATGTGGCGCCAGCGACACCGTCGCGCCGAGCCGACGGCCGCTGGTGGTGTAGAAGGTGAGATGCACCGTGGCGCGGGCGCGGTCGGGGTTGAGCAGCGCGAGCGCGGAGTGCTCACCGCTCGTTTCCACGCCGCCGGCGAAGTAGAACCGCGCCGTGAGCCGCGGGATGCCAGTGAGCGCGGCCAGCGCCGTGCGCCGGCTGTGGTTGCCCATGGCGCTGACCGTGTTGGCCTCGTTGAGGAGGCCGTTCGGCGCCACGAATGAGACGGTGAAGCTGCCGTTGCAGGCCGTCGTCACAACGGACGGGCGTGTCGAAACAGCCTCACCGTTGAGGGCGAGCGTGATCTGCTCGCGGCAACCGAAGTCGGAGCCATACACCGTGATGAGGCCGCCGGGACGCGCCGTGGTGAGGCTGAGCGTGATGCGAGGCGCGTTGTTCCTGACAGCGCCGCCGTTGGACCTACCGGCCGAGCCGGGAGTTGCGGTGGCCCCATGGGACACCGCTCCGCCGGCCACGCTGGTGTCGGTCGCTGCGGCAACGGTAGACCCGGCCGCCGCAGTTGTGTCTGTCGCCGTGGCCGTGGCCGTCCCCGTCGCCAGGACGGTCCGCGTCGTGCCAGCGGGCGCCGTGGTGCTCGTGGCCGTCCCCGTGGCCGTCCCCGTGGCCGTCCCCGTGGCCGTCCCCATCGCGGGAGTCGTGGTGCTCGTGGCCATCGCGGGAGCCATGGTGCTTGTGGCCATCGGCGTTTCCGTCGCCGTGTTGGAGGCCGTCGCCACGACAGGAGAGTTGGTCGCGGCGCCGGTATTGGTCGGCGTGCCGGTGGAGGCGTTAGCAGTTATGGATGGAGTTGGAGTCGCCGTGTCCGTCACCGACGTGCTGGTCTCCGTGCTCGTGGCTGTCCGCAGGACAGGCGTGTTCGTCGTTGTCGCCAACGGCGACGCAGGCGTAGTGATGGCCGTGCTCGTTGAACGAGATGTGCGCGTGGCCGTCGCCGTCGCGGGAGCCATGGTGCGCGTGGCCGTCGCGGTCGGGATCGACGTATTTGTCGCTGTCGCCGTCGGAAGAGATGTGCTCGTGGCCGTCCTCGTTGCGGGAGCCATGGTGCTCGTCGCTGTTGGATCAGACGTGCGCGTGGCCGTCGTCGGGATCGACGTATTTGTCGCCGTCGCCGTCGGGATCGACGTATTTGTCGCCGTCGCCGTCGGGATCGACGTATTTGTCGCCGTCGCCGTCGGGATCAACGTGCGCGTGGCCGTCGCCGTCGCGGGAGCCATGGTGCTTGTGGCCATCGCGGGAGTCGTGGCGCTCGTGGCCGTTGCAGGTGTCCCCGTCTCTGGCACGGCAGACGTGGCGGTCCCGCCTGTTGTCGGAGCCGCGGTAGGGAGGGCGGTTGGCGCGGGTGACGTGGCCGCGCAGGGCTGGCCAAGGCTGTTCGTCTGTGCCTGCGCGTCGATGGCCACTCCGCAAAACGTCGCCGCGACGCCCTCCGTCACCAGGCTAACGTACCCATCGCCGGGCAGCGTCGCGCTGTTGTCGGTGTAATCGATCAGCGGGTTGTCTGTGTCGCCCACGTAGACCTGAAGGTCAACCCCGCCGTCGTTCTGGTACTTCACCACGGCTAGATGCACGAAGCCCGACAGCGGCGCGGTAGCGGTGTATGGCGTCTCGCCCACGAGGCTCGTCCCCCCCTTGGAGAGCGATACTGTCCCGCTGGCGCGCAGCAGCACCAGGTACCCGTCGGCCGCGGGCGACCCGTTCGGCGCCGCCTTGCTCAGGTTGAGGCCCACTGCCCCTGTCAGTGAGGTCGTCGTGATGAACTTGACGTCGGTCGCATAGACGGCCTCTCCAAATGCGTGGCGGTCCAGCGTGGCATAGGCCATGCTCGCCGTCGCGTCGCTCTGCATATAGCCGTCTGTGCCCGCGGCCCATTGGCCGGCCTCAGGCGTCCAGTTCCCCGCTCCGGCGGCGAAATCGTCGCCGACATTGTTGAACGCGTCCACGTGGGCGAAGCGGGCGCTGCCCCGCAGGCTGAGGAGGCTGAACGCGCCCGCGACGAAGGGCGGCGCCCCCTCGTCCGGCCAGTCGATCTGGGGTTGGGGCGTACCGCCGACATAGACCTGGATGTCGCGCGCGCCCTTGACCACGCGCAGGTGGACGAACCCGGACGTCGGGCCGGTCCCCGTCGGTGTGTCCGCGACGACCTGGCCCTCACCCGCTTTGTAAAGGGCGACATCTCCGTTGGGGCGCAGCAGGACGGTGTAGCCACCGGCATCGAAGAGGTCGCCGGGGTGGACCTGTCCGATGACAAATCCGGCTCCGCCTGACATGGGCGTCGTCGCGTTCAGGCACAGGTCGGTCTCATATGTCCCCGCCCCGACCACCATGCCCGTCGCGCTCGTGGTAGCCCCCTCGCCCGTGGTATCCGTCCCCTGGTAGATGCCGCTGCCGGCCGACCACACGCCCGATTGCGGCATCCAGTTGCGGGCGCCCTGCGCGAAGTCGTCGGCGAAGGCCCCGCTATCGACGAGGCCGACGGTAATCGGGCTCAACCGCAGATTCCAGGCCGCGAAGTTCTGGTCGTAGATGTACGACACGAAGTTGTGGTCGGTGAGGTCCAGGTGGCCCAACTGGTTCCCGCTGATGCCGATGTTGCTCGAGTAGGTGATGGGCGACCCACTGCTGATGGCGAACCGCTGGTTGTCGCCGTCCAGGAAGTAGGAGCGAGTGAAGTGGATGCCGTCCGTCGATTCGTACGGCTTGATGAACGAGTTCTGCGTGACCAGGCGGTTGGCGACATCGACGCCGACGAACTTGCCCAGTGCGTCGACGTATTTGACGTCGAAGGAATCCTCGCCTCCCTCGCGGTCGATGGCGACACCCTGGTAGCTCACATGGGCGGGCCAGTTGGGGTCGGTGGCCGGCGCCGTGGACACCCGCGTCTGGTTGGTCAATGGGTCGCCGGTGGAGTGGCCGCTCTCCGTCCAGGTATAGTAGATGTACAGTGTGCCGTCCTTGACGACCATGGACGGTTCGCCCGCGCCGTAGTCGGCCGGGCTGTCGGTGTAGAGGATGAATGGCTGCGGATTGTTGCCGCCCCAGCCGGAGCCATTCCACTTGTCGAACGGGCCAGTCGGGCTGAGCGAGCGCGCCACGAACACGTTATTCGTCCCCGCCACGGCCTCGGGACCGGCAGTACCCGTGTAGGCAAGGTAGTAGTACGTGGTCGTCTGGCCCGTGGTCTGGTCGGTGGTCGGGAAGCGGACCACGCTCGGGTCACAGTTGGACCCTTGGTCTTGCGACCCCACCGTCGCCGTCAGGACGATCTGCCCTGGCGTGAAGGTGTGCCCGTCGTCGGTCGAGTGTAGGTAACGGATGGAGTCGGCCGCTCCCTGGTTGAGTTGGCCAGGCGAGCACGTCCACATGTCGATGCTGCGGTCCGGGTTAATGATGATGGACGGCCCGTAGCGGTAATCCAGCCCCGCTTGCGGACGGAAGATGTCCCAGCCCGGCGCGCTGACAATGCCGACCTGCTGAGTTTGCATGCTGTAGGGCGCCAGCGGCGCCGCTCCGGGCGCCGCCGCGCCTGGAGCGGCGAGGGGACTGGACGCGCCGGCCCGCGCCGTGGCGCAATAGGCGCAGTTGGTCACGCGTACGTAGTCGATGTTGTAGGTTTCCGGACCCGGAGCGTTGGGCGGCTCCGGCCCCGGGTCGATCCGGATACTCGTGATCGTGCCCGTATAAGCATTGCTCCCCTTCATGGCCACGGTGTACTCGATATAGCTGTCCCCCGCGTCGGTGCGGAATGCGACGAGCTTGGATGCGTTGAAGGTCTGGTCGTCGGCCGTCGTGAAATAGACGTCAGCCGTGGCCTCGTACGACGTCGGTGGCGGCCCACTATTGGGGTAGCGCAGGCCGATCTTGATGTAGGGGAATGTTGCCGCGTCGACGTTCACCTTGGGCGACACCGCGTAGGGGGCGTTCCCACTGATGTTGAGCGCGCCGCCGGAAACGGTGGCGCTGGTCGTCTGGCCGGTCGTCCATCCCTCGAAGTTTCCGTCGGTGTTGAACTCCCAATCATCCGCCACTCTGATCGTGACAGGGACCGCAGGCGTCGGCGGCGGCGGCGGCGCCGACGCCACCCCCCCAATGTCGAGGCGATCAGGGTACACGCTGGCGCCCAGGCTGGTCACGTCTTTGGCGCCCGTGACCCGCAACGTGAACGTGTATGCTCCGTAGGGCAGCGTTGGACTGGAGTAGAGCGGCGTGTCGCCTTGCCCATTGTTGGCGGCGAAGAAGTCGACGGTGGCGGAAACGACGGTCGTGTTGCCGCTGAGGATCGCTATCTCGCCAAGGCCGCCGTTGTTGATGACAAGGCCGTAGAAGGTGACGCCAGTGCCGGTGAAGGCCAGGGTAACGTCGTCGCCGGCCGTGTGGTCCTCGCTATACGTTTCGTTATAGCAGCAGCCGTTCGACCCGTAGTGCGTCCAGCCACCCGTGTAGTTGAATTGGTACGGCCCGCTTCCCTGGGTTGCGTCGTCGACAGTCACCGTGGTCGCGGTGGTCGGGGTCGATAGGGGCGTGGCCGTGGACGGACCGCTGGTCGTGGCGGTCGGCGTGCCCGTCGGCGTCGCGGTGCCGGTCGCGCCCGTGTCGATGACGCGCACATAATCTACATTGAAGGTCTCGACGCCCGTGGTATTGGTCGCGGTGTCCAGGTTGAGCTGCAGTTGCTTGATCGTCCCCGTCCATTGGCTGTTCGCGCCCATGTCCACGGTGTACTCCGTGTAGCCGTTGGATTGCTGGAGGGGAAAGGTGACGAGCTTGGCGCTGTCGAAGCTCGGGTCGGTCGTCGTCGTGAAGTAGATGAATCCCGTCAGTGACCCGCCGTTAGGGTTGCGAATGGCCAGTTGGATCACCTGGTGCGACGCCGCGTCGAGGCCCAGGTTGTCGGGAGATTGTGCTGAGGGGCCGTGCCCGGTGAGGTTCAGGCTGCCGCCGGAAACGGTGGCCGTGATGGTCGTCGGAGGAGAGCCGGGGGTCCACCCTTCGAAATCCCCATCCGTGTCAAACTCCCAATTCCCCTGTGGCGCGGCGTTCGTGACGCTCCCTGTCATCGTGGCGCCGGGGGTCACGGCTCTCGGCTCATGGGGCGCCAAACCTGTCCCCACAAGGACGATGACGCATATAAGTGCGATGGCCGTTCTCTGCCACACGCTACTGACTAACATGCTACCCAATCCCTTCCCCCACGAGCGCGCGGGGATACACACCACCTGGCAGGCCAGGCTCCGTCTCGGCGTACTCGGCGTACTCGGCGTACTCGGTCATGCTTTGATCGCCCCCGATGTAATCCCCTGCACGAAGTGGCGCATGCCGAACAGGAAGGCGATCAGCAGCGGGACCGAGGCCACGACGTACGCCGCCATGTCCGGCCCGTAGTTCACCATACGGCTGCCGGTTGCATTGTCCAACTGCGTCAGGCCGACCGTCACCACCTGCAGATTGTCGTCGTTGATCACCAGCAGCGGCCAGATGAAGTCGTTGTAGTCGGCGACCATGCTCAGGATGGCCACCGTTATCAGGATGGGCCAGGAGAGTGGGATAGCTACGCGGAACCACAACTGCAGGTCGCCGGCTCCGTCGATGCGCGCGGCCTCGAAGAGCTCCTCCGGCAGACCGGCGATGAAGGTGCGGCACAGGAAGATGCCAAGCACCTGGCCGCCCGCCGCCCAGGGCAGGATCAGCGCCAGCGGCGTGTTCCAGATGCCGAGCTGGTGTGTCAACACGAAGGCGGGCACGAGCTGGATCACGTAGGGGACCATCAGCAGGCCCAGGATCAGTACGTAGAGCGCCTCCTTGCCAGGGAAGCGGTGCCGGGCGAAGACGTAGCCCCCCAGCGAGGAGAACACGACCGTGATGGCGACCGCGGCCAGCGTATCGGCGACGCTGTTGACGAGGTAGTGTATGGTGGCGCCGACGGCTTCAGCGTAGTTGCTGAACAGCCAGGGGGCGGGCAGCCCCCAGAAGTTGGTGAAGATCTGCGCGTTGTCACGAAACGAGAGCAGCAGCATCACCACGACCGGCGCGAACGTCAGGACGAGGAACACGCCGACGGTCAGGTACAGCAGCGCCTGGCCCCGCCACATCCGGCGCGCCGCGCCGATCCTGGCGCGCCGCACCGTCGTGGGCGGCGTGGCCGCGACCGCTTCTTGTTGTGCCATGTCTCGTCCTTCCCTCGGGATGTGGCGCTACGCGCTATAGTCGGTCGCGGCGCCGCGGACCAGGCGTAGCTGCAGGATCGTGACGCCCATGATGACCACGAAGAGGGCCACGCCAATGGCCGAGGCATAGCCCAGGTTGCCTGATGTCGTGTTCTGGAACAGGTCCAGCGCAGGGACGTAGGTCGAGTTGGTGGGGCCGCCCTGCGTCAGGATGTAGATTGCGGAGAAGTCCTGGATGCCGGTGATGACGATCAGGATCAGCAAGAGCTTGACTTGTCCCAACAACAGGGGCAGATGCAGGCTCCATATACGCCGTAGCGCGCTGGCCCCGTCGACCGTCGCGGCCTCGAGCAGCTCGCCGGGGATACTGATCAACCCGGCGTAGAGGACCAGGAATGGCAGTGCAGTGATCCATGGGAACCCGATGAAGATGACGGAGCCCAGCGCCCAACCCGGCTCCCCCAGCCAACTGTGGGTCCAGCCGGACAGCCCGACGCCCCGCAGCACCTGGTTTGCCAGGCCCAGGTTGGGATCGTAGATGAAGCGCCATACCAGGATCGTGGCGATGACTGGCACGATGGTCGGGATCACGAAGGCCGTGCGGACCCAGTACTGCGCGCGCCGCGCGTGCAGGTGGAAGATCAACTCGGCCACGAGCAGGGGGAAGACGATGGTTTTGACGACGCCGGCGCCCAGGATGATCAGGAGGTTGACGGTGCCGACGGTCAGGTAGCCGTCGTGTAGCATGGTCCCGAAGTTGGTCAGCCCGACGAACGACGACGTCACGCCGTTCCACTCCGTGAGCGCGTGGTACAGCCCTGACGCGGCTGGGTAGTAATTGAACAGCAGCAGCAGGAGGAAAATCGGGCTCAGCAGGGCGTAGGACGCACGCGCGCGCCATAGCATGGCGCCACCGTGGCGAAGACGGGCTATACGCCGCGTCGCCACGACACGGCGGCGCGGGCTGGCGCGCACGTAGAGCGCGTAGACCACGAGCAAGGCCAGCGCCGCCGCAACTCCGGCGGCCAGGCGCAGGTAGAGGGCACGCTGGCCCGTCGCTGCCCCGGCCAGCGCCGCGCCGACGTCGACCGCCTGCGCCGCGCCGGTGTCCAGGCCCAGGACCAGCACGCGCCCGTCGGCGGAGAGCGCGATGGCGTAGGCGGCGTGTCCGGTGGCGTCGCGCCACACCGACCGCCCCGTCCCGTCGAGCAGGTCGATGTTCCCATCCGCGACGGCGGCCGCGACGCGCGCGCCGTCACCGCTGATGGCCACGGCGCGCACCGGCCCGTCGGCCGCGACGGTCCACAGGTCGTTGCCCGCGCCGTTGTAGAGGTAGACGTGGCGGTCCTCCGAACCGGCGGCGACGCGGGTCCCGTCGCGGGAGATGGCCACCCCATCGACGACATCGCCTCCTCCCTGCTGCCAGAGTTGTTTGCCTGTGCCGTCGAACAGGGTCACGCTATCGTCGTCAGCCCCGACCGCGATGCGCCGGCCGTCGGGCGTGATGGCGATCGCGCGGGGGCCGCCGGACAGGGTTGCCGTCCCCACCGACCGGCCCGCGTGGTCCAGGAGATGGAGGGTGAGGTTGCCATTGGAGAGGGCCGTGCTGCCGGCGCCATAGACCACGCGCGTCGCGCCCGCGCTCAACGCCACCGCGGACACGGCCGCGCCGGTCGGTCGCTTCCAGAGCACGCGGCCCGCGCGGCTCAGCAGTGTGAGCGTGCCGTCAGCCGAGCCGACCGCGACGTACGCGCCGTCGGGCGAGACGGCCACGGCGTTGACGGCGTTGGCCGTGGGATAGGCCCACAGCCGCGCGCCCGAGCGGTTGAGAGCATAGGCGGTCGAGTCGCGCGAGCCCAGCACGGTCAGCGCGCCATCGGCTGAGGTGGCGGCGGCGTAGACGATGTCGCCGGTGCGCGTCTGCCAGAGCCGCCCCGCGCTGTCATCGGCCGCGCCCGGCGCCAGGAACAGCAACGCCGACCCAGTGAACAGCGCAAGCGGCAGCGCGACCCATGCCCATCGACGCCACCTGCGCGCGCCGAGCAGTATCCTCATATTCAGTAGCTCTTTTCTCCATCGGAGATGACCTCGCGGTTCAGGGGAGGCCATCCGTGCCTGCGTCCTGTGCCGGTGGGCATCGTCGGCCGCCGGCCCCGGGACCATGGCGGGGATCGGACCCCGATGGAGTGGCGACGGTTTGACCCGCCACGACCCATTCGAGGCGCAATCCCCGCCATGCTCCCCGGCTGCCATGCGCTGTCACAGGCGGGTGCTAGAGGCCGGCCGCGGCCGGGGCTAGGATCGCTTGGGCGGCGCTTTCCGCGGCGTCAGCAAGTCGCTTTCGGCGTACCCGCTGGCCTTGAGCAGAGCGTCGAAGTACGTCTGCAGCATGCGCTCCTGGCCAGCGGCGTACTGCGCCGTGGTGATCTTGTTGGACAGCCATTGCTGCGCGCGGTTCACGTAGTCCTGCTCGCTGGCGGGGACTCCGGAGATGAAGGCCGACCCGGGTATCCCCGCGCCCGCTTTCTGGTAGTTGCCGCGCAACTGGAGCTGCGCGAAGCGCGCCTGGAGTTGTACGGGAAGCTGCGCGTTCTTCACAATCGGAGGCCCGATCAGGAGGCCATCGCTCGTCTGGACAGCGGCCGAGATCAAGCGGCCATAGCCCCGCGGGCTGGAGAGCCACATCAGGAAGTCCACATTGAGGCGGTTCTGCGCGAAGCCTTTGTTGGGCACGCCGAAGAAGTCGATCGCCGCCTCGATAGCGCGGGCGGGCGCCTGGACGTACGGGCCGACCGCCGAGGGGTTATAAAACGAGCCGAGCGTAAACGGCTTGGCTGCCCCCTTCGTCTGTGTGAGGTTCTTGATATCGCGGTCGAAGGTGACCAGCTCGGTGGTCGTGCTGTCGAACATCGCCGCTTTACCTTGCAGGAATAGCGCGTAGGCCGACGTGGGATCGATGCCGAACCAGCCGGGCGGCGTGTAGTTGGCCAGCAGGTCGTGGAGGTTCTGATCCGCCGCCTGCAGCGGCAGGCTGTCCACGCGCCAGCGGTCCAGCCGGGCCTGGGCCGGCGTATCGGAGAACGACGCCTTCAGGGCGGCGTACTCGCGCAGTGGATTGATCGTCAGCATGCCAGGGTCATCGTTGTGCGGATTGGCCGCGTCATAGCGCCACGTGGGGTCGATCGACGGGTCGTAGGTATAGTCGCCCGGGCGGGAGCGCTCCTGCTGGACTAGGCTGCGCTGGTATTGATCGGCCACGGACTGGAAAATCCACCCGTTCCCGGCGGTCAGGTTGGCGGCACTGCCGGACATGGCGATAGGGATATAGCCCGCTTTCTTGATCGTGGCACAGTCGGCCAGCCACTCGGGGAAGGTGCGCGGGGGCGCGCTGATGCCGACCTTGGCGAACAGATCCTTGTTGTAGAACCAGCGCGTCTGCACCGTCTCGAAGTCGAGTAAGGGCAGCAGGCCCGGGCCGCTCGCGCCGCTGAGTAAGACGGGCACATTGAAGGCGTCGCGCCAGGGCTTGCCGCCGATGTAGGGATCGGGCCGGTTGAGGTACGTGTAGAAGTTGATGAACTTGCCGGTGTTGGCCAGATCCTGGATCTGGTTGGCGTTCACGATGTCGTAGGGCGGTGTCCCGCCGGCAAATCCGGCCCGCAGGTATTGCTCGTAGCTGGCCGCGGGCTTGGGCTGGACGACGACCTTCACCTGGGGGTGCAGCGCCATGTAGGCGTCGGCCACGATCTGCCACTGGTCTTGCGGGAAGCCCGAGTTGAGGTTGATGTTGATCGTGCCGCTCAGGGTATCGGCGGCGCGCGATTGCGCCCGCGCGGCGAGCGCGGGCGTCAGCAGGGCGCTGAGGATGACGAGGGAAACAAAGGCGCGGAAACGTTGCGACATTGCGGATCTCCTTTGTCTATTAGGAATGTAGCGCGAGAACGTCGGTCGTCACGGGTGTAGACGACGCGAGACATCGCCGATCGTCCGTCCTACGTGGGTCTCCTCCTTTCACAGGTCTGACATGTCGCGCCCCGACGCCGATGGGGCCGGCCCCGTCGAGTCGCGGACGACCAAACGCGGTTCTACCTGCACGAGAGCGAGCCGCTGCCGCGGATCGGACAGCCGCTCGATGGTCAGGCGCGCGGCCCGCTCACCCATCGCCCTGGCCTCGACGTCGACCGACGTCAGGGAGGGGATGGTATACGGGGCCAGGTTCGTATTATCGAAGCTGGACACGCTCATCGCGGCGGGAACGGCCATGCCGGCGCGATGGAGCGCGGCCAGCACCCCAAGGGCCAGATGGTCGTTGACCACGACGAGCGCGGTGGGCCGCTCGGCTCCCGCGCAGGTGGCCAACAGGGATTCCGTCGCGTGGTACCCCTCGTGTCGGGTCGGCCCGCAGCGGCGCACCCAGTCCTCGATCACGGGGAGGCCGAGTTCGCGCTGGACGGCCAGGCACCGCTGCAGGCGCGCGCCGTAGATCTGCTGATCGAAGACGCCGTAGATGTAGCCGATGCGCCGATGCCCGAGCGCGGCAAGGTGTTCGAGGGTGAGGCGCTCTCCAAGCTCCGTGTCCGTCGAGACCGGGCCGGTGTCGCTCACCGGAAAGGGGATGCCGAGCGTGGTAATCGTATAGCCCTGCTCGAGCAACTGGCGCGCGTCGTCGTACCAGTCGGTCCCGATCAGCGAACAGAGGATCAACGCGTCGATGCGCTGCTGTTTGAGCCATTGGAGGCTGCGCCTCTCGCTGGAGGTATCGAATCCGGTCGCCGACACGAAGGTGCTGTATCCGTTGGCGCCGGCGTGCGCTTCAATGCCCGCGATGATATCCACGTAGTGCGGATTCGTGGCGTCAGGGATGACGACCCCGATGTCGTGGGTCGAGCGCCGTCGCAGGCTGCGCGCGGCCTCGTGGGGATGATAGTCGAGCTGCGCGATGGCGGCATGCACGCGGGCGCGCGTCTCCTGCGAGATGTTGGCGGTTGGCGCCTCATTGACGATCAGCGACACCGTCGTCTGCGAGACGCTGGCGAGGCGCGCGACATCATAACTCGTGGCGCGCTTGGCGCGTGGTTTCGTGGTCATTGATGAGCGATCCTGGAAGGTTCCACTAGTAATTCGATTTAGCAACGAGTATAATGAGGTTGCGCCGCTTTGTCAATAGCAGATGACTCCAGATTCCAGAAAACTCTACGAGGGGGGTTAGAGGCGGGTAAACAGCTGTGCGGACGGGCCAGGGCGTGTTTTATGGTCAACTAGAGATGGTCAACTAGAGGCAGCAACTGGCACGACGAGCAGGGCATGCTGCTGTCGATGCCTCGCCAATCGGAGGGCTGTCAGGGCTCAGGCTCCGTGTGCAAGAGCATGATCAGCCCTGGTTGCGCCATAAATGGCGACTCAAAAAGTTTTCTGGAATCTGGAGCAGATGATACATGGTAGGTGGTGCATGCCATGACCCATCGTTTCTTTCCGTTAGGTCAAAGGGGATAGAATCACAGACGAAGAGGAAGAGGATAGACCTCTCAGCGCGTGATAGTGTCGCTGCCCATACGCTAACGACGACGATAGAGCATAGGAGAGGAGAGGCGCATGTACTCATTGACCAACGGGCGAGTGACCATCGCGTTCGAGGAGGAGCACGGCGTCATCACCCGCTTCTCGCACGAGCGCCTCCGGATCGACCTCGTCCAGGAAACGCGCCTGGCGGAGAACTTTCGCCTCCTGCTACCCCTGCCCACCTGGCGCGGACATTATATCTGGGGCAAAGATCAGACGCTGGCCGCGTGTGACATCGCGGGGACCAGAGCTGTCCTGACCTGGGACGGACTGCGATCGACGGCCGGCTCGTTCGACATCGCGGTGCGCCTCATCGTCGAGCTCGACGGAGATGACGCGACGTTCCGGCTCGAGGTCGACAACCACTCGGGGTACGTCGTCGAGGAGGCCTGGACGCCCGCGCTCGGAGGGATGTACAACCCGACGGAGCGCGACGACTGGCGCTTCCAATACCACCAGATGTGGATGGCGCACGAACGCGATTTCTACGCGGCCTTTCCCCATGTGGGCCTGGGCGAGGCCCATCCGCTCTGGCTGCACACGTACGATAGCCTGCCGTGGTGCGACCTGTACCATGCCCGCG
>JAABUQ010007778.1_pt1 | contig 15333 bp, 17 predicted proteins | sample 5560001 | NCBI WGS metagenome assembly JAABUQ01 (sample SAMN10711888, study PRJNA513371) | rock metagenome | isolation source: Antarctica rocks | place: Antarctica: Victoria Land, Finger Mt nord | collected 2015-12-18 | reverse complement strand
GCGGAGTACCGACCCCTGCCACCCAAGGCCAATCTCCTCAATCTCCAGGATCGAGAGCGACTGCCAGGCCCGGGGCCTCCAGATTCCCGACGCCCGGGGCTTGGCGGGCGGTGCCCGGACCTGTTAGCCTGTTGACCCCGCGACCCGGGGCCGAGCGACGGCCGATCCCCGCGACTCCCCCGGTCCGGGGCGGGACCCGGTCGCGGCCGCCGGGCGATCCGACCCGAAGGGGGAAGGCGGGCCCCCTCCCAGTGAATCCGACCCCTTTGACCAAGGCGACGGTCAGCCTCCTGGAACTGGCCCGCGACGCGGTGGCCCGCTCGGGCGCCGCCGGCCTGCTCCTGATGCCCGAAGGGGCGATGGACTGGGCCGCCGTCCGCGCCCTGGGCGAAGGGGCGCGGGTCCTCGTGGCCGTCGACGCGACCCGCCAGCAGGAGGCCGTCAAGGCGGCCGGCCTGGAGGCCATCCTCGTCGAGCCTTCGGCCGCCTCGACCACCGAGCGGATCACCCTGGCCCTGATCGAGGCGGTCGCCAACGACCAGCTCAAGGCCGGCGCCCGGGTCGTGGTGGCCTATTCCGGCTTCGAGGCAGAGACGCTCGACTCGATCACCGTCGTCCGCCTCGGCGAGCACCTCGAACGCCTCTCCTCCCGCGACCTCCGGGCCCTGGAAACCTCGGTGCCGCTGGAGACCCTCAAGGCGGTCGTGGACGTCGCCGTCGAGATCGGCCGCGAGGGCCGCGAGGGCAAGGCCGTCGGCAGCCTGATCGTCGTCGGCGACGCCCGGAACGTCCTGGCCCGGACCCGGCCGCTGGGCTTCGACCCCTTCAAGGGCTACCTCCGCAAGGAGCGGAACGTCCGCGACGGCAAGGTCCGCGAGGCGATCAAGGAGATCGCCCAGATGGACGGGGCCTTCGTCGTCGCCAGGGACGGCACCGTCGAGGCCGCCTGCCGGATCGTCGACGCCCCCAACGTCGGCCTGAGCCTACCCAAAGGGCTGGGCACCCGCCACTGGGCCGCCGCCGCGATCACCAAGGCCACCAACGCCCTGGCCGTCGTCGTCAGCCAGTCCACCGGCACCGTCCGCCTCTTCCAGGAAGGGGAGATCCTCCTGAGGATCGCCCCGATGCGCCACGCCCGGGCCATGAAGTGGCACGACAACGACTCCGAGCCCGTCGCCAACAACAAGGCCGAGAAGGGCTGATCGAAGTCAGGCCGGGCCGAGGTCCTTCTCCAGGTAGAAGGTCTTCCAGCCCGGCGGGCGGTCCTCCAGCGTCCCGAAGATCCGGTAGCCCGCCTTCTGATAGAACCCCAGGGCCTGGAACTCGGCGGTGTCGAGGGCAACCCGGCGGCAGCCCCGCCCCCGGGCGATGGCCTCGGCCCGACCGAGCAGGGCCGACCCGTAGCCCCGCCCCCGGTGGTCGTCGTCGACCCAGAGGATCTCGACGAGCAGCCAGTGCCACCGGGTCGTCGCGAGCAAGCCGCCGTGGATCGTCCCAGCCTCGTCGCGGAGCAGGATCTGGAGCGGCTCCGGGTCGGAGGGCGGCATGTGGCGGCGGTTGAAGGCCCGCAGGCCCGTCCGGACCGGGGCGACGTCCTCGGCGGTCGCGGCGTGCTCGTCCGACAAGGTGAGGGGAGACATGGGCCGTGCCGCCTCGATCGGTCGGGTGGTCGGGGTAAGCTTGCTTACCCCGGTTCTCAGGTTGTCTGGCCGCAAGACCGGGGTAAACAAGTTTACCCCTGCCACCCCGATGAAGTCCATGAACGTGAAGGACCGATCGGCCCGGATCGGGGCCGGGTTCGGGGTCAGCCGCCGAGGGCGGCCAGGAGCGCGGGGCGGTTCGCCTCGAAGAAGGCCCGGGCGGTCGTGGCGGGTCGGCCGGTGGCCTCGGCGACGACCGGGGTGACGCGCCCGAGCCAGCCCTCCCGGATCGCCACGCCGAAGGCGACCATCACGTCGACGAATTCGCCCGGGAGCCCGGCGCCGGCCAACGCCCCGGTGTAAGCCTCGTCGCTCAGGCCATGCGCACCGACCGGTCGGCCGGCGACTTCGGCCAGGATCGCGGCCAGTTCGCCCGGGCTCAGGGCCTCGGGGCCGGTCACCTCCAGGGCCCGGCCGGCGTAGGGCCCGGGATCGGCCAGGACCGCCGCGGCGACCGCCGCGCAGTCCTCTCGGGCGACGTAGGCGGCCCGCCCTTCGCCCGAGTTGCCGACCACCGAGCCGCCCGGCAAGGCCCCGGGGGCGAGCATCAGGTCCATGTAGAGGTTGTTCCGGAGGGCCGACCAGGCCAGGCCCGACTCGGCCAGCAGCCGCTCGCTCTCGCGGTGGTCGGCCGAGATGACCTTCGCCGGGTTCTCCGGCCTGGGGTCGATGGCCGAGGTGTAGACGACGTGGCGGATGCCCGCCGCCTTCGCCGCGTCGATGGCCGCCCCGTGCTGCCGGACCCGGGCCCCGGGCCGGAGGTCGTCGGTGCTGATGATCAGCAGGACCTCGCCGCCCGAGAAGGCCGAGCCGAGCGTCGACGGGTCGTCGAAGTCGGCCGGGGCGACCGCGACCCCCCGCCCGGCCAGCCCCCCGAGCCTGGCCGGGTCGCGGCTCAACGCCCGGACCCGATCGGCCGGGACCTTCTCCAGCAGCGCCTCGACGGTCAGGCGCCCGAGCTGCCCGGATGCTCCGCTCACGATGATCATGGTCCGGCCTCGCTTCCGATGGTACGATCGTCTGCCCCCAAGGCTCCGACTCGCCAGGATTATTCGACCCGGGTGGCCCATGAGAGAAGAAGGCATCTCGGAGTGCGTCAGTGACCTGGGAGTAACCGCAGGGGTCGCGCTGCCGACGGTCGACGACTGCCCGGTCCGCTCGATCCTCGACCGGGTCGGCGAGAAGTGGTCGGTGCTCGTGGTCTTCCACCTCAGCGCCGGGACCCATCGCTTCAGCGCCTTGCGGCGGATCATGCCCAGGATCAGCCACCGGGTGCTCGCCTCGACGCTCCGCTCGCTGGAGCGGGACGGCCTGGTCGCCCGCACGCAATACCCGACGATCCCGCCGCGCGTGGACTACGCCCTGACGCCGCTGGGCTGGTCGTTCCTCGGGTCGCTCCGGGGGCTGTTCGCCTGGTCGGTCGAGCACATGGCCGGCATCGTGGCGTCCCGGGCCGAGTACGACGGCGGGCGGTCGACCGTCGCCGCCCCGATCGACGCCGGCTGAGCCGGGCCGAAGGGGACCGATGCTCTACTCGAAGCTGCTGGCGACCTTCTTCCACGCCTGGTTCGGCGAGCCCCCGCCGATCGCCGAAGGCGACGCGAGCGCCCTGGTCCTGGTGGCCGACGGCGTCGGCGGGATCGACCTCTGCGGCTTCGGCCTGCGGTACGTCGCGGGCCAACAGGCCGAGCCCCGCCTGGTCCGGATCGTCCACTGGGGCCACGGCCTGGGCCGCTGGCACGCCGACCTGACCGACGTGCCCAACCATCGCCGCTGGTCCGAGGCGGTGGCCGCCGAGATCCTGGCCTGGCGCGAGCGACACCCCTCGGTCCCGGTCTACCTGGTCGGCAAGTCGGGGGGTGCCTGGATCATGGTCGGGGCGCTCGAACGGCTGCCGGCGGGGTCGGTCGAGTCGGCCGTCCTGCTCGCGCCCGCCCTCTCGCCGGGGTACGACCTGGCCGGGGCGCTCCGGGCGGTCCGCCGCGAGGTCGTCGTCTTCTGGTCGCCGCTCGACCTGGCGATCCTCGGGCTGGGGACCTGGCTGTTCGGCACGAGCGACGGGGTCCACTCGGCCGCCGCCGGGCTCGTGGGCTTCCGCGAGCCGTCGCCGCCGCCCGGGGGGGACGGCCCGGCGCGACCAGCCCGGCTCCGCCAGGTCCGCTGGCGCCCCTCGATGGCGCTCAAGGGGTATCTCGGCGGCCACGTCGGGCCGGATAGTCCGGCCTTCCTGAGGGCGTACGTCGTGCCGCTTTTGACCGCGCGTTGATTCCCGGAAATGTTCAATTTCCCCGGGAATCAAGCCCTCCCGGCCTCGCGCCGATAACGTAACAGCCGGGGGGCACCCGCCCAACTGGCACCGTGCCGAGAGGCTGTCAAACGGTCCCCTCGGCCGGTCTCTCGCCCCGAGGCGCGAGGGCAGCGGACAACCCCGGAGTGGTCCCCTCCCCCCGCGCCTCCCGAGCCGGGATGGCGATACCAAGAACTGGCACCCCTCGAGGTCGCACCGCGCGGCGGTCTCCGTCCCCTTAGCCGGCGACGAGATGTCCGCACCCGCCTGTTCCCTCCCTTTGATATAAAGGAAGGGGCGAGGCCGCCGCGCGATGGTCCCGCTCCCCCCGGCCCCGACCCGACCGCGCCTTGACCCCGACCCCTTCGCGTGAGTAGGGTTGCGTCCATCGCGCCCGCCCGGTTCCGGGCGACCGGCCGGCCCCCGCGCCCGGCCCGAAGGGCGTGACATTCCCGGAGTTTGGACGCAAACCACGATGAGCACGCATCACGCACCCATCGCCGCCGTGCGCGGTCGCGAGATCCTCGACAGCCGCGGCAACCCGACCGTCGAAGTCGACGTCATCCTGGCCGACGGCACCCTCGGCCGGGCGGCCGTCCCCTCGGGGGCCAGCACCGGCGCCCACGAGGCGGTCGAGCTCCGCGATGGCGACAAGAAGCGCTACCTGGGCAAGGGGGTCGTCCAGGCCGTCGCCAACGTCAACGGCCCCCTGGCCAAGGCCGCCGTCGGCCTCGACGCCGCCGACCAAGGGGGGCTCGACGCCGCCCTGATCGCCGCCGACGGGACCGAGAACAAGGGCAAGCTCGGCGCCAACGCGATCCTCGGCGTCAGCCTCGCCGCCGCCAAGGCCGCCGCCATCGCCTCCGGCCTGCCGCTCTACCGCTACCTCGGCGGCGTCAACGCCAAGGTCCTGCCGGTCCCCTTGATGAACATCCTCAACGGCGGCGCCCACGCCGACAACAACGTGGATGTCCAGGAGTTCATGATCGTCCCGCTCGGGGCGAAGACCTTCGCCGACGCCCTCCGCTGCGGCGCCGAGGTGTTCCACAACCTCAAGGCCGTGCTCAAGGCGAAGGGCCTGAACACCGCCGTCGGCGACGAAGGGGGCTTCGCCCCCAACCTCAAGAGCAACGAGGAGGCCATCGAGGTCATCCTCCAGGCGATCGAGAAGGCCGGCTACAAGGCCGGCACCGACGTCTCGCTCGCCCTCGACGTCGCCTCCACCGAGTTCTTCAAGGACGGCGTCTACACCCTCGAGAACGAGGCCTCGCCCAAGAAGACCCCCGCGCAGATGGTCGAGTTCCTCGCCTCCTGGGCCAAGCAGTTCCCGATCGTCTCGATCGAGGACGGCTGCTCCGAGGACGACTGGGACGGCTGGAAGATGCTGACCGACGCCATCGGCCAGGCCGTCCAGCTCGTCGGCGACGACCTCTTCGTCACCAACACCAGGCGGCTCGCCCAGGGGATCGAGGCGGGGATCGGCAACTCGATCCTGGTGAAGGTCAATCAGATCGGCACCCTGACCGAGACCCTCGACTCGGTCGGCATGGCCCAGCGCAACCGCTACACCGCGATCATCAGCCACCGCTCGGGCGAGACCGAGGACTCGACCATCGCCGACATCGCCGTGGCCACCAACGCCGGCCAGATCAAGACCGGCTCGGCCAGCCGCTCCGACCGGATCGCCAAGTACAACCAGCTCCTCCGGATCGAGGGCGAACTCGGCGAGGACGCCGTCTACGGAGCGACGATCTGGCCGAAGCGGAAGTAACCTGAGAGGATGGAACGAAGCCCGGGGGCGTGCCCCGCCCCCGGCATCTCCCCCGAGCCGAGGTGCCGCGATGACCGAGATCCGATTCTCCGCGATCGTCGGCGAGGATGGCGTGATCCGCCCTCCCGCCGGAGTGTCGATCCCCGGCGGCGAGGTCGAGGTCACCGTCCGCGCGGCCCTCGCCGAGCTCGCGTCCGAAGAGGCAGAGATCGCTTCGATGCGGGCGATGCTGCTCGGCTTCGCCGCGGAGGCCGAGCGGATCGCCCCCGACCTCCCTTCGGACATGGCCGAAAACCACGATCATTACGCTCACGGGGCCCCGAAGCGATGATCGGGGTTTTTGCCGATTCGTTCTATTTCATCGCCCTGTTGAACCCGACCGACCAGTTCCACGCCGAGGCGGTCCGGTTCTCCGGGACCACGAGGCATCGACTCGTCACGACGACCTGGGTGCTCGTCGAGGTCGCGGATGCCTTGTGCGGACCCAAATCCAGGCGACTCGTCCGTCAGGCGTTCGACTCCATCGCGGCCCACCCCCGGACCACCGTCATCGAAGCCGACACCGCCTGGTACGCCCGCGGCCTGGCGCTCTACGGGGCCCGAGCGGACAAGGCGTGGTCGCTGACGGATTGCATCAGCTTCGAGGTGATGCGCGAACATGGCCTGATAGATGCCCTGACCGGCGACCACCACTTCGAGCAGGCCGGGTTCCGGGCACTGCTCCGCCCGGCTTGAGGGAGGAGGCCGACTACTTCGACCTCGGCCAAGGCCAGGGGAGGAGGCGACGACCGGGCGGGCGGCGCCGCTCCGCCGGGTTTGGATTTGGCCTCGGCCTCGACGTGGCGTTGCCCGGCACGCCCCCGGCGCCGTTGCCCGCGGCCGGCGGGGCGGTCGGGGTCGGGGGGCCCAGGTGGGTCGTCTCGCGGACCGCGGGCGATCCCGGCGCGACGCCCGCGGCGGGGGCTGCGGCCGGGCCGGGCGGCTTGGCGTCCTTCGCGTCGCGACGGGCGACGGCCTCGGCCCGGAACTCGGCGGCGTAGGCGTTGTCCCGGTCGAGGCGGAGGGCCTCGGTGAAGTCGACGACCGAACCGGCGTAGTCGGCCAGCCGGAACCGGGCCAGACCCCGGCGAAAGCGGACGTCGCCGTCGCCGGGTCGGCGGCGGATCGCCTCGTCGTAATCGGCGATCGCCCGGTCGTAATCCTTCAATTCCTGATAGGCCTGCCCGCGCGAGATGTAGGCGGTGACGTCGTCGGGCCGGGCCCGGATCACCTCGGCGTAGTCGGCCAGGGCGGCGCGGGGGTCGCCGGCCCGATGGCGGGCGATGGCCCGGAGGAGATGGCTCGCGACGTGTTTAGGGCTCAGGCGGATCGCCTCGTCGAACTCGACGGCCGCCCGGTCGAACGAGTTTTGCTGGAAGAGTCCCCACCCCCGGGCGAAGGCCGCCCCGGCCGCCGCGGCGTCGGCCCGGCCGCGAGGCAGGGTCGGGGCCGGGCCGGTCCCCCGGGCGGCGTCGGGGGCCGGGACGTTGAGGGCGACCGTGCGGGCGTCCGGGTCGGGCAGGCTCCGGGCCGGGACGGGCGGTCCGGCGACCTTCTCCGACTCGCCGGGCTTGGGCGCGAGGGCCGGCGGGCCTGCTTGCCCCGCCAGGTCCGAGGCCCGCCGCTCGGTGAGGGGAGGGAGGGCTGGCAGGGAAGTCACGCCGGGCCCGATCGGGGCTTCCAGGATCGGGTCGGGTCGCCCCGCCTCGGCCGGGCCCTGGCCCGGTCGGCCGGCCGCGACGACGGGCGGAGCATCCGCCGGGGGCCGCGATCCGGCCTCGGCGTGGGCCGGGACCGGCCCCGGCTCGGGCCCCGCGAGGGGAAACAGGATCGGCTCGGTTTCGAGATCACCGTCGCTGTTGATCCCCACCACCTCGACCGGCGAGGCCGGCCGAGGCGGCACCTCGACCGAGGGAGCTGGCACCGGCTCGGCGGGTCGATCGGGGACGAGAACCCGGGCGGGTACGCGGTCCCGGGGGGCCCGGGCGGCCTGGGACTCGTGGTCGCGATTCGGGGCCGGGATCAGGACGGTCGGCAGGGCCACGACGGCGGCGGCCGCGACGGCGAGCCGCCGATTCCAGGCCGGCCCTCGCGAGGTCTCGGGCATGGCCCGAGGCGTGATGACGGTGTCCGGGAAGATGAGGGTCGGGGAGGAGGCGGGAGGGGCGGATGGGCCGAATCCGCCCGGAGGTACGAACCCCTCGGGCTCGGGGGTGACGGCGGCGAAGGGTAATACGGACGTCGAGCCGGAGCTCATCATGTCGTGTTGCCAACCCGACTCCATCGCCTGGCTGCTGGACGTGACCCAGCCCGGCGGGAAGCAGAACCCGGGGTGGCCCGAGGGTCGGGGCTCGCCAGCGAGCGAGGACGGGCCGTCGGGATCGAGCAGGGCGTCGGCCACCGAGTCGGCCGGGAGTGCCCGGAGGGCGTCGACGAACGCCCGACAACTGGGCCACCTCTCGCCGGGCACCTTGGCCAGGGCCCGCTCGACGATCGGCCGCTCCGGGGGTGGCAGGGCTTCGAGGTCCGGCCGGGCGAACAGGTGTCCCGCGGTCACCGAGGCGGCGTCCCCGCCGAAGGGGAGCCGCCCGCCCCGGAGCTGGCAGAAGGTCGCGGCCAGCCCGTACTGGTCGGACTGGCGCGTCGTCTGTCCCCGGAAGAACTCGGGGGCCGCGTAGGAGAACGTCCAGATCCCGGTATGACCGGCGACCTCCCCCTCCATCGCCCGGGCCATCCCCAGGTCGGCCACCTTCGCGCCGCCGCCGAAGAGGAGGATGTTGGGCGGCTTGAGGTCGCGGTGCTGGACGCCGATGCTCGTCCGACCGTCGAAGGAGTGGCGATAATCGTTGAGGTGGTCGATGCCCGAGGCGACCTCGGACAGGTAGCCGAGCAACTCCGCGCGCGGGATGCCGCGATAACCCTGCCGGATGGCCTCGACGTAGCGATCCCAGAGCGATCGGTCGGCCAGCTCCATGCCGATGATCAGCGTGTCGTCGACCTGCCAGGACCCGAAGTTGGCGAGCAGGTTGGGGTGATGGATGCCCCGGACGAACTCCAGGGCCCGCAGCTCGGCGGCCCGGCCCCGGCTCGAAAGGCGGACGAACTTCAGGGCCACGAGGAAGCCGCCGGGCGCCTCCGCCTCCCACACCTCGCCGAACCCGCCCCGCCCCCGGCATCGGATCAGGCGGAACCCGGGGATGGGCCGTTCGTCCTGGCGCAACAGGGGATACCGGGCGTCAATCGAGCTAGGTGGCATCGCAGGCCCCGGGTCGAGCGACCAATCCCCGCGAAGTTCGTTGGGATCGGCCGCGTCATCGAGTCGCCCTCGAGGAGGGCGAATCCTGGCGGTTGATCGCCGAGGTCCTCCATCGTCGCGGTCCTCGAAAGCTCGACCAGGGGAGTCCCGCCCCTCGGGCCGATGGCCGGATCAACCGGCAGGAACACGGGGCAAATCCCGGGCCAATGCGCCAGCTCCGGCGGCCCGCCCGGCGCCGGGGCGGCGGCCCCGAGGCCTGGGCCGTCGGCGTGACGAACTTGACCGCGGGTTGGCTCCCGGGCCTCACCGGACGAACCGCTTGAGGAGCGTGACCTCGTTGCCCCGGTCGTTGTAGTGGAAGTCGTCGACGAGCCCCTTGGCGAGCATGATCCCGAAGCCCCCTTCGCGGATGCCGAGCTCGTTGCGGATGTCGAGGTGGCCGATCGGGTCGTCGTCGGAGGCGGCGTGGGGGACCTGGGTCGGGTTGAAGCCGGGCCCCTGGTCGCGGATGATCAGGGTGACCTTCTCCGGGTCGATCCGGTAGGTGATCCGCACGGTCAGCTCGGCGTTGCGGCGGTGGCCCCACTCGATCGCGTTGCCGCCCATCTCCATCACGACCTGCTTGAGGTCCTTGACCTGGCGCTCGGTCAGGGGGGTGTGATGGTACAGGTCGGCGAGCATGTCGTTGGTCTGCTGGAGGTAGGACAGCTCGCTCCGGACGTCGAAGTTGATCTCGCCGGTGGTCCCCTTGTTGGCGTGGTCGTCGCGCCAGGCCAGGGCGGAGTCGATCGCGTCGAAGAGCTGGTTGGGCGTGAACGGCTTGGTCAGGTAGCCGTTGGCCCCGACCCGGACGCCGGAGAGCCGGTGGTTGGGGTCGTTGAGCGAGGTGACCATCACGACCGGGACGAGGTTGCTCTCGCGGGTCCGCTTGAGCTGCTCGCAGATCTCGAAGCCGTCGCGGTCGGGCAGCATCAGGTCGAGCAGGATCAGGTCGGGCCGATATTCGCGGACGTCGTCCATGACGCTCGCCCCTTCGAACCGCTGGATCGCCTCGAAGCCGCGGGCTTGGACCAGGCTGGCGAGGATGTCGTTCACGTCGCGCTCGTCGTCGACGATCAGCACGGTGCGCGGCATGGGCGGGACCCTGCGGGACGGCGAATCTCTCGGACCTCGCCCATTGTCTCGCGCGGGGCCTTGACTGGCAAGGTATCGGCCGGGGGCCGGGCCCGGCCCGACGCGACCGATCCGAGGCGCCCCCGGGGGCGGAACCCCGTTGCGGGACCCGGGGATCGGCCGCAACAATGGATGCTTGGGCGGCCTCGACAGCCCGGTCCCTTCCGCACCGGACACACGCATGAAGATTACGCAGATCATCGATGCCAGCGGCTACATCATCTATGCGGCGCTGGCGGTCCTGGCCGTCTGGGGCGTCTACAACGCGATCCTCCTGTACCGCGCGATCGGCAAGAAGTCCCTCGGCGACGACGCCGGCCCCCTGATCCGCCAGGTGGCCGACTCGTGCAAGGCCGGCCGGGTCGACGCCGCCCTGGCCGTCTGCCAGGGCCCGCCGTACTGGCACACGGCCCTGGCCCAGCTCATGGCGGTGGCCCTGGCCAACCGGTCCAAGGGGCTGGCCAAGATCAAGCAACTGCTGGTCATGGAGTTCCACACCGAGGTCATCGCGGCGCTGGACAACCGCCTGGCGACGATCTCCACCATCGTCCGGATGGGCCCGCTGCTGGGCCTGCTGGGGACCGTGGCCTCGATGATCGGCGCCTTCGGGCGGATCGGCGGGGCCGAGAAGGTCGCGCCCAACGTCCTGGCCAACGACATCAGCCTGGCACTCTGGGCGACCGGCTCGGGCCTGCTGATCGCCACGCCGATGATGATCGTCGGCAACGACATCCACGCCAGGCTCCGGAGCCTCCGCGACCGGACCGAGCGCCAGCTCCAGGACTTCCTCGAAGTCCTCGAAGACCTCGAGAGCGGCGGCCGGAACGCCCCGGGCTCGCGCTCCGGCTCGGCCCGGGCCGTCCTCCCCCGCTGATCGACCGACCCAAGCCGGACCGGACCGGGAGCCCCGCCGATGGACACCACGACCACCCCCGACGAGGCCGAGCGAGCCCGGGCCGCCGTCGCCGTCGCCTGCCTCGCCTGGCTCCGCTGCACCGGGCCGGCGTCCGGGCTGCCGGCCGAGGGCCCCGGTCGCGACCCGGGGTCCACCCCGCGCCCGTCGCCGTTGCCGCCCCTCTCCCTCTCGCCCGACCACCCGCTCTGGGATCGCTGGCTCGACGGCTGAACCCCCGACCCCGGCCCCACCCGAGGCTTCGCATGCTGCTCCGCCGCCAGGTCAGCGAGGAACGCGACGAACATATCGACATGACCCCGATGGTGGACGTGGTCTTCCAGCTCATGACGTTCATGCTCTTCTCGGTCCAGTTGACGGCCGAGTCGAAGGTCGACGTCCCCCGGGCCCGGCGGGGGGTGGGGGTCGAGGAGACCGCCGCCACCTTCCTGACCCTGTTGAGGCCCGACGCCCCGGGCGCCAGGCCCAGGCTCCTGCTCGGCAACGGCGACTCGGGCCGGGCCCTGACCTTCGACCAGGCCGCCGCCGAGGTGTCGCGCGGGGTGGCCCAGGGGCTCCGCAAGGTCGTCATCCAGGCCGACGGCGACGTCCCCGAGGGGGAGGTCCTCAACCTGATCGGCGAGCTGGGCAAGCGCGAGGCGGGCGTCACCATCCACGTCGGCGTCCAGGAACCCGAGTGAACCGGGCTTTGAGAAAGGCGAGGTCGCGTTGCCGGACCACTGGGACGTCTTCCACAGCGAGCGGCTCGAAGCCGAGCGATCCCTGACCCTCGAAGCCGTCCGCGCGGCCCTCCGCGGCGGCGACCTCGGCGAGGACGACCTCGTCCGGCCCGCCGGGACCCTCCGCTGGACCCGGATCGGCGACGCCCCCGAGTTCGTCGACCTGGCCCCGGCCCCGCCGCCCCCGCCGCCCCCGATCCCCCCGGGCCTGGCCTCGGTCCCGTTCGAGCCCCCCTCGGCCGTCCCCTCGCCGCCGCCCTTCGAGCCCCCGTCGTTCGACGCCCTGCTCGAAGCGATCGAGGGGCGACCGCCCGCCCCCCCCGCGGCGTCCCCCTACCAGGCCCTCGACGACTTCGAGGTCGAGGCCGAGCTCGGTTCCGACTTCGAGCTCCCCGCCCCCCTGCCTCCCCTCCCGCCCGCTCGCCCGAGCCCCCGCCCCGCCGCGCCGGTCTTGCCCGACGAGGAGACCCACCAGCCCGAATTCGCCGAGCTCGACGAGCCGGGCTTCGACGACCTCGACGGCGACGGACCGGACGAGGCCATCGACGAGGAGGACGACGACGAGGAGGCCGAGGAGTTCACCCTCTCGCGGAACGCCCCGACCCGGGTGGAGGAGCTCGACCTGGCGGCGATGGTCGACGTTGCCTTCCAGCTCGTCCTGTTCTTCCTCGTGACCGCGTCGACGGTCGTCTTCAAGACCCTGGAGGTCCCCAAGCCCAACGAGGACCGGCCGCCCGAGGCCGCGACCCAGGCCCGGGCCAAGTCGGTCGACGAGATGAAGGACGACTACATCATCGTCAAGGTCGACGCCGCCGGCGCCATCACCATCGACGGCCAGGCCGCCCCGGCCGACCGCCCGGCCCTGACCGACCGGCTCCGGGTGGCCCGGGAGCAGACCGGCCGCAAGGCCCTGCTCCTCTCGGCCGACTTCGCCACCCGCCACCGCAACGCCGTCCTCATCTTCGACGTCGCCGGCGAGATCGACCTCCAGATCGCCATCGCCCGGCCGGTCGGGGCGAACTAGCCGGCCACTTCTTCGGAAAAATGTAGGGTGGGTCGAGCGCAGCGAGCCCCACCAGGCCGAACAGGTTGGGGCTCGCCCCGCTCGGCGCATCCGCCCGGAATGGCTTCGTTCCGGGAAATCCCGCGCCCGCGGCCCCTTCCCCGATCTGGAATGGCTTCGTTCCGGGAAATCCCGCGAGCCGCCGCCCTCGCTCGCCGGCCCAGGCCCGATCGCGACACCTGTCCCGGCTCGAAATCGCTCGCCGACCCCTCGCAATCCCGACTCCCGCCCGCCCCCGGCGCGCACCATCCCCATCCCGCCGGGCGAGGCGCCTTGGCCCCGGCCGATCCCCTTGGAAATCCCCGAGATATCAAAGAGCGTCCCGACCGATCAGTTCCGGAGCCGTTCCCCGGTGCGGTGCCCGAACTCGCGACGGACCTCCTCCCGGATCATCCGCGCATCCTTGCGCACGCCCGCCGGGATTCGAGGGGGCGGGGCCGGGCGGCCCGAGGGCTCCCCGGCGCCGTCCGCCTCCGGCTCGGCGCCCGCCTCGGCGACCGGGGCCGGTGCTTCCTCCTGCCGGGCCGGGGCCGGGGCCTCGGGCATGTCCTCGGTCGTGGCCTGGGGCAGCTCCGGCCAGTAGTCGTGCACGCCCGACCGCTTGGGCGGGTCCTGCCGGACCTGGCCGACCAGCCAGCGGAGCCACCTCCGGTGCGACGCCTCATACCGGCCCAGGCGGCGGAGTTCGGCCGTCGGCTCGATCGGGTAGTCCGCCTCGGCCATCGCCCGGTCGGCCGCGTCCAGGGGCAACACCTCCGCCTTCCGCCGCCGCAACCCGGCGATCTCCCGACGGGCCAGCTCGACCCGGTCGGCCGACGACGCCGCGCCCTCCGGGCCGGAGGGCACCCGCCCCGGCTCGCCGTCGCGGAACTCCGCCGGGGCCCCGAACAGGTCATGGGCCAGGGCGACCTGGCCCGCGGTCCACGCCGCACCCCGACCGGCCACCTCCCCCAGCAGCCCCCACCGCCGGATCAGCCAGTCGCACCCGTGCGGGGTCGCCCGGAGCTGCTTGACGATCGAGGCGGGCGCCTCGCCGATCCGGCCCCCCAGCGCCTCCGCCTCGATCGCCCGGTCCTCGTCCCAGCTCACCTCCGCCCGCATCACCGCCCGGTCCCGCATCCGCCGTTCGGCCCGGCCGCACCGCTCCAGCCGGATCGACGTCACCGCCATCTGGTCGATCAACATCGCCTGGAACGCATCCTGCGGCCTCAGCCCCAGGTGGCAGTCCTGGGCCCGGGTGATCACCGCCGAGGCATCCTCGGCCACCCTGGGGAACTCCGCCAGCTCCCCCCGCTTGATCACATTGGCCGAAGGCCGGGCCGGGGGAGCCCCCCGCCCCTTGGGCCCGAGCGATTCCAGGAAGTCGGCGCGGCCGGTCTCGGAAACGAGGTCGAGGTCGAACATGGCGAAGGCTCACTCAAGGTCAAGAACCGGGACAATTCCCCACCTTGATAAGATCGTTCCCCGAGCCCCCCGCTTAGCATGCGATCTCCGACCTCCGGTTCGCCGGGAGGGAGATTCCTGCTAAACTGAGGCTCCAGCGAAAGCCCGGCGAGGAGGATCGATCATGAGACAGGCCACCACGCCCACCGGCGAGACCGAAGTGTCGATCCTCGCCCGCATCCTCGGCAACGCCGACGGCCAGTTTCCCGCCGAACTGGCCCGCTACCTCGTCGACCTCCAGATCAGCGACCGCGACAAAGCCCGGGCGCACGACCTGGCCGTCCGGAATCAGGATGGCCAACTGACGCCGGCCGAGAAGGACGAATTGCTCGCCTTCGCGAAGGCGGCGACCCTCCTCGCCATCCTCCAATCCAAGGCCCGCCTCACGCTGGGCATCAAGCTCGAACCGCAATCTTTACCGTGAGTCGACTCGAAAGTTGGCGTTTAGACAATTCAAAAATAATCAAAGTTTTCATATTTGTTCACAGCATGATTAAAATACGACCCTTTATAACCAACTTTAAATAAAATTAGTTTGTTGATAATATTTTGCACCCTTTTTAGCGTTTTAAACATTGCCTGAAGTTCTGCGAACTCCTTTTCGTCTTTGAAGTTGAAGACAAGCTCGCCATGAGCGACCCTATTGCGCAAGGCATCCCAAGCTTTCAGGTCCGCTTGTACAAACCCAAGGAATCCATTGGCAATCCACTCGCGCAGAATATCCTTCGTGGTGGCAGTTTTCATCTTATCCAAGAAGCCGAAAATGCGATGGATGAAATTATCACTCACGATTCCTTTAAAACCCGACAGATATCCTTTCATAGCCTTGCGAATATTCTCTTCGGCTCATGATTCCAGACTGGTGGAACGCGGTAGCCTGAGGAGCAACCCCAGGAAGTCATCGGTGACTCGCTTGAGGTTGTTGGCCCACTCGAAGATCGCCACATATCCGGCTAGGTGCCACTTGCT
>JAABUQ010007777.1_pt1 | contig 15334 bp, 12 predicted proteins | sample 5560001 | NCBI WGS metagenome assembly JAABUQ01 (sample SAMN10711888, study PRJNA513371) | rock metagenome | isolation source: Antarctica rocks | place: Antarctica: Victoria Land, Finger Mt nord | collected 2015-12-18 | reverse complement strand
GCACATGCTCCTCTCCGACCGGCGGCGGCGGTTCGCCGCTCCTCACGTGGCCTTCGCGGCCCTGGTGACAGTGGTCGCGACGGGACTCGTCGTGGCCGAGAAGCCGTCCACGGTGGCGAAGTCGGTGGTGATGTGGTCGATGCTGCTCGCGCTCTCGGTGTGGGTCGCCTCGGCCGACCGGCGCGAGCTGCGAACGCTCCTCGCGGTGATCGGGGCGGTGGGCGGCGTCGTCGGCCTGATCGCCGTGCTGCACGGCGGCCAGCAGGAGCTCGTCGCCGGCGGGAGCGTGGTCACCAACCGCGCCCAGGCAGGCTTTGACCAGCCGAACCTGCTCGCCTTCTTCCTCGTCCTCACGCTGCCGGTCGCCCTGATCTCGGGGATGCGCGGTCCGCCGGCGGTGAGGCTGCCGCTGCTACTCGCGACGGGACTCGCCTTTGCCGGGCTCCTGCTCACCCTCTCCCGCGGAGGCATCATCGGCACGGCCGTGGCTCTCGTGGTCCTGCTGGCGTGGACCACCTTCCGCCGTCTCTTCGGCGGGCTGCTCGTCCTGCTCGCGATCTTCGCGGCGCTCAACGCCAACCCGCTGGCGAAGTCGAGCGAGGTGAGCGTGGTCCAGCAGCGCCTGTCCACGATCGTCGGTGGCCAGGAAACCACCGCCAATCCACGCATCCGGATCTGGAAGAAGACTCCGAGCATCATCGGCGATCACTTCCTCGTCGGGGTCGGCGTGGGCAACTACCCGGTCGTGGCACCGAGCTACGGGCTGGTGGACCTGGAAGGAGAGCCCTACGAGCACGCGCACAACCTGTTCCTCACCTTCGCGGCCGAGACCGGCCTCATCGGGCTCGCCGTATTCGTGTGGTTCGTCGTCGCGGTCGCGCGCACGGCCCTCCTGGCGATCGCCCGGCGGACCGCGTTGGAGTTCCCGTTCGCGCTCGCGCTCGTGGCGGCGCTGACCGGGCTGCTCGCGACCGGGATGACGGACTACCCGCTGCGCGAAAACGTGATCATGGCGCTGGTGATGCTGGAGGTCGGAGCGCTCGCGGCCTACGTGCGTCTGGCGCGGGAGGAGGCGGCCCCGGCCGCGGGAGAGGAGCGGGCTGCGCCGCCGCCGGAGCTCAGCCCACGAGCACCGCGACCACGGAGTAGTGCCGCGACGGGCTGAGACGGCCGAGACTCCGGAGGAAGCGCCCGGTCGAACTCGCGTGCGCGTGCACGTGGCGCCGTACGACGATGCGCCGGCCCGAACGGGTGACGCGGACGCGCGAGATGGTGATGCGCAGGAGCGCATGCGCCGGCGCGCGGCCGCTGGCCCACTCCCGGCCCCGGGCGCGGAAGACCCGGAGGCGGACTCCAGCCCCGATGGCGAAGGCCGTCGACTTCGCCCGGCGCCGCTCACCGCGCGTCCGGCGTCGTGCCGGCTGCCGAACTCGGACGGGAGCGAGGGCGACCGGAGAGGCGGCCGCCGCCGAGGCGAAGAAGGCCTTGAGCGACGCGTAGGCCGGCTTGGGCGTGTAATCGCGCTTGATCAACCCGTAGTTGGACTCGATCCCCACGGGATCGGTCCCCTTGTCGCGGAGGTTGTAGACGATCCCCGCCTTGACGTAGGGCATCGAGGACAGCATCGCGAAGGCCTTCGGCGTGTAGGTCGCCTGCTGCGCCTCGCTGACGCACCAGGTGGAGCCGCCGGCGCAGGTGGACCAGCCGAACTCGGTGGCCCAGATCGATGAGGAGTCGCCGTGGTCGAGCTGCGCCTGGCGCACGAGTTGCAGGCCCTGGAGGAACGTGTAGCGCGCGTATCGGTCCTCGATGGTCGCGGCGGGGTCGCGCTGCTCGTTGTAGGGGTGGATCGAGATCCCGTCGTAGAAGCCCTTGATGCCGTGGTCGTAGAGGCGGTTCAGGAAGGGGGCGTCGGCCTGGGCTAGCGCACCGGCGAGCACCGGAACGCTCGCGTTGCCCTGCTTCGCGCCGACGTAGCCGGCCTTGACCAGCTCGGCATAGGCGGCGGCGGGGTCGCCGGCCTGGAAGAAGCCGGTGAGGTTGGGCTCGTTCCACAGCTCCAGAGCGGCGAGCTGGCCGCCGTACCGGCCGGTCATCCAGCGGGAGACGTCGCCGAAGTCCGACGCGTGGGTCGGCGGGTACTGGCCGACGCCGCGGTCCCACCAGCCGTTCGAGCAGTTCTGCTTGAGGCTGTCCGGGGCCGAGGAGGCCCAGCACGGCGTGAGCATGAGCGTGACGATCACCTTGAGTCCGCGCTGGGAGGCGCTGGCCACCAAGCGGTCGAGCTTGTCCACGTACCACTGGGAGTAGACGCCCTTCCCGTCCTGCTCGAGCGTCTGCCAGCCGACGTCAACCCGGACGACGTTGGCCCCCATGTCCCGGGTCATGTCGAGCTCGCGGTCCATGTCGGCGTTGGTGCTGTCGCCCCACAGGGAGTGGAGCTGCACGCCGCGGAGGTCCGTCGCCGAAGCCGACGCCGGGCCGATGGCCAGGGTGGCCGCGAGCGTCATGACAAGCGCGAAGAGGACGGACAGGGAACGGGGACGGGACGGCATGGCAGGGGCTCCGGAGTTCGGCGCCGCCCATCCCGTGCTGCTCCTTCGGTAACCCGGCGACCTCGCGAGGGAGGTCCCGTTGGCTTTGCGTCCCCGCCTTACGACGGGTTTGCCCTTTCGGGAGGGGCTGCTGATTTTTCGAGGTCGCGATCGCATCGGCCCACCGGCGCGCCGGCCCGACCCGAGCGCCGGATCCTGGACGTTCGGTGGACGCCGACGGTGCGGCGAGCCGGGCTAGCCGGCGAAGGCGCGATCGAGGATGCCGGCGGTGTGCCGCATCTCGAACACGTCGCGCAGGTACTGGTCCACCTCGTCGCGACTCGCCCCGCGCACGGCCATCTGCATGGCGACCAGGTGAGCGGCGTCGGCGGCCGAGGCCTCTCCGTGGCCCTCTCCGGTGCTCGCCGCGGCGCTCTCGCTTCCCGAGCCCGCGCCGGCTGCCCGGGAGAGGCCCGCGAGCTCGCCGGCGAGCCGATCGAGCTGCCGGTTGGTCTCCTCCACCCAGTCGGCGAGGACCTCGCTCACGTCCGCGAGCTCGCGCAGGCGCGCCGCGGCGAGCTCGTTGACCCGACCTCTCCATTCCTCGAGGTAGAGAGCCGCCTGGCCTTCGATGTCGTCGGCCGGCCCTCGCGCCGGCGCTGGGCTCGCCGGCGGCTCGCCGGCAACGGGTGAAGGGTCGTTCTTTCCCAATGGCCAGCCTCGGCGGCGAGTCTACCCACGCCCGGCGCGTAGCATCACACGCCGTGGCCGGCGAGAACCCCCCGGGTCCGGAGACCAGCGACGCGCGGATCGTCATCACCCACGACTTCATGGCGACCTACGGGGGTGCGGAGCGGGTCACCCAGGAGATGGCCGTCGCCTTCCCGAACGCCGAGGTGGTCGCCATCCTCGGCCGCGAGTCGATCGCGCGCAGGATGAACCTCGAGGGCCGGTGGCGCTCGCTGCTGCCGGCGCGTGAGCTCCTCCTCGAGCGCTACCGCCTGCTCACGCCGGCGTTCCCCGCGCTCCTCGGCAGCGTTCGCCTGCCGGCCGCCGAGGGTGTGCTGAGCTCGAGCTACGCCTTCGCGCACCACCTGCGCACGAGCGACGCGGCCCCCCAGGCCTGCTACTGCCACAGCCCGCTGCGTTTCGCGTGGTCGATGCGCGACAGCTACCGAGGGCAGTGGACGCGGAGCCGGTTCTCCGCGCACGCCTTCGACATGCTGGGCGACGCCATGCGCCGCAGCGACCGACGCGCCGCCGGAAGGGTCGCCCGCTACCTGACCCAGTCCCCCTTCACCGCCGAGCAGATCCGCCGCTTCTACGGCCGCGAGGCGCAGGTCATCGGCGCTCCGATCGACTGCGAGCTCTTCCGCCCCTCGGGAGCACCGCCGGAGGACTACTTCCTGGTGGCCGGGCGCCTGATCGAGCCCTACAAGCAGGTCTCGATCGTCCTCGCCGCCTTCCGGAACCTCGGCGCTCGCCTTTTGGTGGCGGGCGAGGGACCCGCGGCCGCCGAGCTCCGTGCCGTGGCGCCGGCCAACGTCGAGTTCCTCGGCTCGGTCGAGGATCGCGAGCTCGTCGAGCTCATGCAGCGCTGCCGGGCCGCCATCTTCCCCAGCCGCGACGACTTCGGGCTCACGCCCCTCGAGGTCATGTCCTGCGGGCGTCCGGTGCTCGCCTACGGCGGCGGGGGCGCGCTTCACACCATGCGCCCCGGCGTCACCGGCGAGCTCTTCGACAGACAGACCGCGGAGGCGGTGGAGGAGGCGATGCGGGCGTTCGACCCGGAGGCCTACGACCCGGCGGCGATCCGCGCCCACGCGCTGCGCTGGGACAAGCGCCCGTTCCGGCGCCGCCTCGTCGCCGCCATGCGGGATACGCTCGGCGCACGAGAAGCGCGCACGGGTTGAGCGTCGAGACAGAAGACCCCGAGGCGACCGACGCCCCGCCGATCCGCGTCGCCTTCGTCTCATCCCACGCCCAGCTCGGCGGCTCCGAGCGCTACCTCGAGCTGCTGCTCGACCACGTGGGGGAGGAGTGGGTGCACCGGGTGATCTCCCTGGCCGACGGACCCTTCGTCGCGCGCCTGCGCTCCCACGGCCGCGATGTCGAGCTGCTCGAGACCCCCGCCCGCCTGGGCATGCTCCCGGCCGCGTGGCGGCTGCGCCGGACGCTGCTCTCACACCCGCCCGACGTGGTGCACGCCAACGGCGTCAAGGCCGCCCTCCTCGCCGGACACGCGCTCCTCGGCACCGGCATCCCGGTGCTCTGGGTCAAGCACGACCTCTACTGGGACGGATGGCTCGCCCGGCTCGTGGGCGCCCGCTGCCGGCGGGTGATCTCCGTGAGCGCCGCCGCCGCCCTCACCTTCCGCGGCCGTCTGCGCGAGCGCATCGCGGTCGTCCCCAACGCCCTCCCCCCTCTGGAGCTCGCGGCCGGGGCGGGTCGCGAGAAGGCGCTCGCGCTCGCCGGCGCCGCCGACGCCGAGCTGGTGGCGCTCGTAGGGCGCCTGCACCGGGCCAAGGGGCAGCACGAAGCCGTCGAGCTCGCCGCCGAGCTCCACTCCCGGCGGCCGCGCCTGCGCTGGCTGCTCATCGGCGACGAGGACCGCTACCAGCCCTGGGACGCCGCGGCCCTACGCGCCCGCGTGGCCGACCTCGGCCTGGGGGAGGTCGTGCGCTTCACGGGCTACCGCGACGACGTGGTGGAGCTCGTCAGCGGGTGCGACGCGGCCATCGTTCCCAGCGGGCCGGACGAGCGCGGCATGGGTCGGGAGGGCTTCGGGCTCGCGGCGCTCGAGGCCATGGCGGTGGGGACGCCCGTGGTCGGCTACGAGGACGGGGGGTTGCCGGAGGTCCTCGGACCCTGCGGCCTGCTCGCCCCGCCCGGCGACCGCCGCGCGCTCGGCGAGGGGCTCGTGCGGGTGCTCGAGGAGCCGGGGCTCGGCGAGCGCCTCGCGGCCTGCGGGCGGGCTCGGGTGCGCGAGCGCTTCCGGCTCTCGACGCTCGTGGAGACGATGCGCCGGCAGTACGCCGAGGCAGCCCGCGGGTGACGGCGCCCTCCCCGCGTCCGCTCCGCGTCCTCGTCGACGCGGCGATCCTGAAGCCCGACCTGATGGGCATCCGGACCTACATCGCCGGGATCGTCTCGGGACTCTCCCGTCGTCCCGACATCGAGCTGATCGCGGCGACGAGCCGGCCGCAGGACCTTCCGGTCGCGGCGGGGCTCGAGGTCGTTGAGCTGGCTCGAGGCGTGCAGGACTTCGGCCGCCGCGCCGTCTGGCGCGAGCGCTCGCTGCACCGCCTCGTCGTCCGCACGCGGGCGGACGCAGTGCTCGCGCCCGTCCCCGAGCTTCCCCTCCGCCGGCTTCCCGTGCCTTCGATCATGGTCGTCCACGACGTCACCCAGGTGCTCGCCCCGGCGCTCACCGGTCGCCTGCGGTGGGTGCGCTCGACGCTCGGGCTCCCGCGCGCGTGCGCCGCCGCGTCGCGGGTCGTGTGCGTCAGCAACGCCACGCTCGCGACGCTGCACTCGACGGTCGGCGTCGACCCCGCCCGGTGCGTTGTCATCCCCGAGGGTCCGCAGCTGCTCGCGGCCCCCGGGCTGCCGGGCGCCGCGCGCGAGGCCGAGCCGTTCTTCCTCTATGCGGGCACGTTGCTGCGCCACAAGAACGTCCCCACCCTGGTGCGAGCCTTCGCGGCCGGCGAGGGTGCCGTGCCGGCGCGCCTCCTGCTCGTCGGGCCGGCGAGCCCCGAGGAGATCGCCGAGCTCGACCGCCTGCGCGACAACCTGGGTATCGGGGAGCGCGTCGTCCACCTCGGGCTCGTCTCTCCCGCGCGGCTGGCCGAGCTCTACGCCGGGGCGCTGGCCCTGGTCTCCCCCAGCCTGCACGAGGGCTTCGGCCTGCCGGTGCTCGAGGCCATGAGCGTCGGGACGCCCGCACTCGTCAGCGAGCTGCCCGCCTTCCGCGAACTCGCCGCAGACGCCGCCCGCTACGTCGCCGAGCCGCTCGATCCCGACCGGTGGCGGGCCGAGCTGGCTGCCCTCTGTCGAGATGCCGAGCTGCGCGACACGTTGAGCTCGCGCGGGCGCGAGCGCGCGCGGCACTTCACGTGGGAGAGCGTCGCTGAGCGGTTCACCCGTCTGCTCTTCGTGGTGGCGTCCCGCCCGAGGTAGGCCCCGGAATCGCGGAGGTGGTGTGGCGGCGCCTGACGGGCTGAGCCACCGACTCGGGGCGGGGCCGCTCTCAGCCCCGACGGATCCAGCGCTTCAGCTTCTCGCGGGCGGATGGCGGTAGGCGACGCGCCCCCGCCCGGGCGAGGTCACTCGCCGCGAACGTTGCCATCGCCACCGGGTAGCTCGGGCGGATCGGCACCAGGCTCACCCAGTCGAGGCGCTCCTCCCCGTCGGCCAACCGGTACTTGTACTCCTGAGCGCCGGGGCCCAGGTCGATCAGGCGCTCCCCGCGCGCGAAGCCGTCCTCGATCGCCGCGAGCACGGTCTGGATCGCGGGACTGTGGGTCTTCCAATCTCGGTCGAACCCGCCGAGCCAGTAGGAGGCCCGAGAGCCGGCGGCGATGAACAGGTGCGCGGATACGGTGCGTCCGTCGGCGTCGATGCACCAGAGCCGGAACCGGCCGTCGGGGATGAGGTCGCGAGCGACCTCCAGGAGCATGTTCTCGACGCGGGGATTCAGCGCGGCCGAGCCTCCCCGCTCCGACCACCGGGTCTCGTGAAGGCGGCCGAAGGCGTCGAGCCGAGGCCCTGCCTCCTCCAGCGTGTCCGGGACGGCGAATCGTCCTCCCTGCTCCTCGATCCGGCGTCGGTAGCGTCGCATCTGCTGGCGAAAGTGCGAGCGGCGAGCGGCGAACCAGGCCTCGTAGCTCTCCACCGAGAGCTCGACGGTCGGGATCGGGCGCGATTCGCCGCGACGAACACGAGGTCGTCGCCGGGCCGGCCAGTACGTGGCGAGGAGTGCGGGCCACGGTGACCCCGAGGGAACGCCGTCGAGGTCCAGGACCGCCGGGGCGGGCCTCATGCGGGCGAGGATGGACGCGACCACCTGCGCGACCGCGCTCTCCGCGCCGGGCCGGGAGAGCGGTTCGATCGGTGCGGCGAGCCCGGCCCCGAGCAACCGGTAGTGCGAGAGGAGCGATCGTCCGCCGGGGACCCAGAAGGGCGCGAGCCCGACGAGCGCGCCATCGTCGTCGGTCACCGCGACCGCGCGCAGGCGGGCGCCCTCCTCGGCGACGCACCGCCACCACGCGAGCATCCATGCCGGGGAGCAGTACGGTCGATTGCTCGACACGGCGAGGCCGTCCCAGTCGCCGCGGTGGCGCGAGAGGTCCTCGACGCGGACGATGAGGGTTCCGTGCAGCCGCATGCGGCAACGCAAGCTACATCCGTGGGGACTCGGGTTGCTCCTCGTCGACGGGTCGTCGTTCGCCCCCGAAGGGGGCGCTCGCGTCGCGCAGGCGCTTGAGACGGCCCCGCAGGCGCGAGCGCCACAGGTGTGCCGGCGCAGCAAGACCGCGGTATCCCCACACGGTCGCGCGGGGAAGGACGCTCGCCCCCCAGCGAAGCTTGTAGGGATCAGGGCCGCCGAGGAAGTCGTACCGCTTCAATCCCTCGTCGATCGAGGCGCTCAAGACCTCTCCCCGGAGGACCAGGCCGGGCGAAAGGCGGCCATAGCGCTCGTCGAAGCCCGTCTTCAGCAGGAAGCCGGCGTTCCCGAGGACGCAACCGTAGTCGGCCGCGATCGTCACTCCGTCGAGCTCGAGCAGGTAGAGCCTCAGCCATCCCTTCACGACCGCGGCGGCGGCGAACTCGCGATAGAGCCTCTCGCTCCTCGCGTCGCTCAGGATCGCGGTGGACTCTCGGCGCTTCCAGCCCGACGCTTCGAGGGCGAGCACGGCGTCGAGGTCTCGACCCGAGGTGTCGACGCGGAGCCTCAGCTCTCCCTCCCGCTCGAGGGCCCGGCGGCGCCGGCGAAACTGCGAGCGTACGTTCCGGCTCACCGACGCCATCAGCTCATCCGAGCTGGGCGGGAGCGAGCGCCACGGGCTGAGAGGACCGGGCGACGCGGAAACGCGGTAGCCGGCGGCCCGCAGTACCGAAGCGACGGGCGTCACGGCGCTCTGGGGAACTCGTTCGAGCCGGAGCCGCAGAGCGCCGACGGCGGCGAGCTCGGCCCACGCCCGCCGGCGAGCAGAGCGATCGCGCGCCACCACATCCCAGTCACCGCTCTCGTCGTTGGTCGCGGAGGCCAGAGCTCCCGTGGTCCTCCGGCAGAGGCCGGCGGCGCGGAGCTCTCCGCTCGAGTCGCGTACCAGCACGCAAGTGGGCGCGCCTGCACCGAAGGCTCGCCACCAAGCGCTCAGCCAATCGTGCGTCAGGAAAGGGGATCCGGCCTCCGAGGCCAGCCGGTTCCACTCCTCTCGAGCGCTCAGGAACTCCTCCAGGCCGCCGATCATCGAAGCCGGCGAGTCGTCTCATCGTCGTCGGAGCATCGGCGCCCGAGTCGACGCCTGGTGGCCATGGCTCAAGCCTAGACGGCGGTGGATTCACCGCGTAGCGGACTTCCTTCGCCACGTCGTCGGGCGGGCCTCGGCGGACGAGGCGGTGCCCTCGGCGAGCCGGCAGTCGAGCGCCGCTCGCTAGTGTCCGGCGCCGCTATGCGCCTCTTCGAGCTCGAGCCCCGCCAGGCCCTCCGGCGCCAGCCGGGTCCAGATCACCGAGTCGGCAGCGCCGAGAGGGTCGGGAGCTAGCGGCTCGCCGCTGCCTCGCCGTACCTCCGCGCGCCCCCTGCCGCGCCACCCGAGGCAAGGCGCAGAAGGCATGGACGCCCTCGTCACCGACGCGCACCTACGCTACGCGGTCACCGGGCTGCGGGGGCTGGTGGCCGGCGGCGTGGACGTCGTCGCCCTCGGTCGAAGCCGGGGTGCCGCCGGGCTGTGGTCGCGGTATCCGGCCGCGCGAGCGGTGGGCCCGGACTCGGTCGACGCTCCCGCCGCCTTCCGAGCGAGGGTCGGCGAGGTCGCTCGCCGGCGGGGACCGCTCGTCGTGTACCCGTGCGAGGAGCTCTCGATCGACGCGCTGCTGGCCGACCCGGCCGCGCTCCCGGACGAGGCGGTCCTGCCCTACTCGGGCGAGGCCGCCCTGCGCCGGCTCCGCGACAAGCGAGGGCTTGCCCCCCTCGCCGAGGAGGCGGGGCTCGGCGCGCCGGCCACCCTCTTCCAGGGCAGCGCACGAGAGCTGCGGAAGGCTCGCCTGCCGGAGCGCTGCGTCGTCAAGCCGATCGGCGCCGGCGGTCGGCTGATCTCCGCGCGGGTCGTCGAGTCGCGTGCCGAGCTCCTCTCCCTCCTGGACGGGCTCCCGCACGAGGAGCCATTGCTCGTCCAGGAGCACGTGCCCGGGCCGCTCGCGTCGCTCGCCGTGGTGGTCGGCCGCGACGGCCGCTTGGTCGCTCGCTTCCAGCAGACGGCCCTGCGCACGTGGCCGGTCCAGGCCGGACGCAGCAGCCTCGCGGTGAGCGTTGCCCCCGACGAGGCCCTGGTCGAGCGCGCGGTGGCGCTGCTGGTCGGAGCGGGCTACTGGGGGCTCGCGCAGATGCAGTTCCTGGCCGGCCGCCGGAGGCCGAGCCTCATCGACGTGAACCCCCGCTTCTACGGCTCGCTCTCGCTTGCGCTGGCCTGCGGCGTGAACCTTCCGAGGGCGTGGCACGACGTCGCCACCGGTGCGGAGCCACCTCGGCCGGGGCCGTACCGCCTCGGGGTGAGCTACCGGTGGCTCGAGGCGGACATCTCCGCCGCCTACAACGGAGCGGTGAAGCTCCTGCTCCGCCGGGCGCCGCGCCCACGGGTGGGCGCGATGTGGACGCCCGAGGACCCGTTGCCCTCGACGATCCTCGCCTTCGCGACGGCACGGGAGAGGATCGGTCGACGGCTGCCCGCCAGGCGTCGGCGCTGAGCGGCTACCACCTGCCCGGCGGGAGGCCGAGTAGGCGGCGCACGCGCGCCTTGGTCTCGGGCGGGAGCCGTGTGGTGACCGCGAAGCGCAGCCGCCGGGGGGCGAGCAGGATCATCGCGCGCCCGTGGTGCGGCCCCGGCGGCACCAGGGTCAGCCAGTTCAGGCAGTCCTGGCCGTCGGCGAGCCGGTACTTGTAGGCCTGTCCGCCCTGACCGAGGTCGAGGCGCTCATCACCGCGGTCGAACCCCTCCCTGACGGCGGCCACGAGGGAGAGCATCGACGGCCACTGGGCCGCGTAGCGCTCGTCGAAGCCGCCCAGCCAGTACGACGTCTCGTCTCCCGCGGAGACGAAGAGGTGCGAGCTGATGACCTGTCCGTCGAGCTCGATCGACTCGAGCCGGTATCGCCCTTCGGCGACGAGCGCACGACCGGCGTCGTACAGCATCTCGACCACGGCCGGAGTGAGGGTGCGCGATCCACCACGGGACTCCCAGCGAGCAAGGTGCAGGCGCTCGAAGTCGGGAAGCGCGGCCGCGATCTCCTCGGGCGTCGCCGCGGTGCGGAAGGCCGCGCCGCGGCTCTCGAGCTTTCGCCGCGCCCGGCGCATCTGCTGGCGGAAGTTGCTGCTCTTCGTGGCCATCCACGCGTCGAAGCCCTCGTGCGCCAGGGAGACGGTCGGAGCGGGGATGGGCGGCTCGCGATGGATGAACGGCCGTCCGCGCCCCGGCCACGCGCCGGCCAGCAGCCGTGGCCACGGCGAGTCGTCGGGGATGCCGTCGAAGCGCAGACGTGCGGGCACGGGACGCGCGGCGGCCAGCGTCCGGGCGATGACCGCGGCCACCTCCTCGATCGCATCTGCTGACGCCAAGGGCTCGATCCGGTGGGTCACCGCGCCGCCGACCAGCCGGTAGCCGGCGATGCCCCCGATCTGCGAACGCGAGTAGAAGGGCGCGATCCCGGCCAGCCGGTCGCCGTCGTGGACGACGACCACGCGGAGCTGGGCATCCGCGGGCGCCACGTGGCGCCACCAGGGCAGCAGCCACCCGGGCGCGCAGTAGACGAGTCCCCGCGCGACCGCGAGCGTGTCCCACTCGGAGAGGTAGGGCTCGAGCTCCTCGAGGGTGGTGAGGATCCTTCCACTGAGGGCCATCGCCGCTGGCACCGTACACGCACGCGCCCGGCAGGCCGGCGCGCGAGCGCACTACACTCCGGGCGGTACGCCTCCGCCAGGCCGCGTCACGCGACCGCCTCCTTCGCGAGCCGAGGACAACCGCTGAGCGCCGATCGCCGCCGAGACGTCAACCGAACCGCTCCGTCGAGCGCGGCTCGTGAGGCCGGCGAGCGAGCGCTCAAGAACACGATGGTTCGGGCGCTTGGCGAGATCGTCGGGAAGCTTGCCTCGCTGGTCGTCTTCGCCCTGCTCGCCCGCAAGGTCGGTGCCGCCCACCTCGGCAACTACGTCTTCGCGCTGGTCTGGGGAGAGGTGTCGATGGTGCCCGTGGGGCTTGGCATCGACCGCTACCTGCTGCGGAGCGTCGCCGCCGACCACTCCACGCTCGACGGCTTCTTCTTCAACGCCCTCGCGCTGAAGGTGGCCCGCGGCGTGCCGATCATCGCGCTCACGGTCGGAGCGGTGTTCCTCCTCGGGTTCGACGGGGAGCGCCAGGCGGCGGTGTGCGTGCTGACGGTGGCCTCGTTCGTCGAGACCCTCTCACGCACGCCCGCGAGCACGTTCAACGCGCACGAGCGCGGCGGGCTGCTGGCCACGGCGATCGTGACCCAGCGCTTCAGCGCGGCGGCGTTCGCGGTCGCCGCCCTGGCGGCCGGGTACGGCGTCGTCGCGGTCTCGCTCGCCTTCCTCGTCGGGGTGCTCGTGCGCCTCGCCTTCTCGCTGTGGGCTCTGGACCGCCGGATCGGGATGCCGGCGCGCGCCTTGCCACGCGCCCCGCGGCGCGAGCTGCGCTCGCGCAGCCTGCCGTTCACCGGGCAGGACCTGTTCGGGCTCGTCATCGCCCGCGGCGACGTCCTCCTCCTCTCGGCGCTGGCCACGACCACCGTGGTCGGCGTGTACGGCGCGGCCTACCGGCTGCTCGACGCCACCGCCTTCATCGGGGTCTCGCTCGGCTCCGCCTTCACCGCCATGTACACCTACCTGAGCGAGGACACCGTCCCGACGATCCGGTCGGTGTTCGAGCGCTCGATCAAGCTCTGCCTGCTCGCGCTGGTGCCGCCCGCCGTCGCATTCGGAATGCTCGCCGAGCCGCTGTGCCGCGCGCTCTTCGGAAGCGGGCTCACGGCCGCGGCCGCCCCGCTGCGCCCGCTTGCGCCCGTGGTGGTGATGATGGGCGTCGTGGCGCTGACCACCGCGCTCATCACCTCCCGCCTCGACCCGCGCAGGCTTCTCGTCGGGGTGGCCGGCGTCGCGGCGATCAACCTGGTTCTCAACCTCACGCTGATCCCACCGCTCGGGGCGACCGGAGCTGCGCTGGCGATGCTGGTCTCCGCGGCCGCCTTCGTCGGCTTCACGTTGGTCATCTCGGTGCGGACCGTGGGCGGCGTCAACTGGGTCTCGACGCTGGTGGCGCCGCTCGGGGCCGGCCTGGCGATGGCGGCGGCGATCGCCGTGGTGGGCACACCCCTCGCGCTCGCCCTCGCCGCCGGCGGGGCCGCATACCTGGTGGTCTACGCGGCGCTCGAGCGAGCGGTGAGCCCCCGCGACTTCGCCTTCGCGATCTCCACGGTCACGCGCCGGCTCCCACGCCGCCGTTCGGCGCCCGCATAGTGCTCGCCACGGGCACGGCCCGAACCGGCGAGCGCCTCCCCAAGCGGACCGTGCACCCTTCGTCGAGGCGGGTTCTCGGGCGCGGGCGCCGCCCACCGGCTCCGGCTCGGCACTCCCGCTACGCCTGCCGGTGACCGCTTAAGGCTGCTTCCTTCCGGACCTGACCTGGTTCACGGGCCTGCATCGCGCGGGACCGAGCCATCGACGCCATGAACGACGTGCTGACCCCGAGAGCCTGCGCCCCTCGGAAGGGGATTCAGCCCCGCTAGAGCGGATTGCGGATACAGGGCACCGCTACCTCCCCGCCTAGCACGGTCCACGGCGCATCCTAGCGCGTAGAATCGAGCCCCTCAGAGGGCGCGTAGCTCAGCGGGAGAGCGCTCGCTTCACACGCGAGACGATGAGTGGGGGCTCTCGTCTCGAACGGAGGATCGCGCCTTGTATCCTGCGCGACCGTGTGCTCTCCGCGGCTCGCCGTTTTCGTCCCTCGCGTCGTGACGGGGATGGCCTGGGCGCTTGTCAGGGCGGCCTAATGCCGGCGCGTCCACTCGACGGTCCCGCCCTCGCGACGGCGACGGTGCTCGGTGCTGTCGGACCCCGCGGGCGCCGGGCGGCCATCGCGCTCGACACCGCGGTACTGCTAGGTCCGCGGCCGGTCTGGCGTGCCGCCCGTCGCGGGCGGGACGGCGGCGTGCCGGGGCGCCCCGCCCGCGACGCAGTCTACCGGCGTGTCTGGAAAGACGCGGCCGACGCGGTAGGTGCCGGGCACCACGACCTCGGCCGGGGGTTCGCCGAGCTCCGGCGGGCGGGCCAAGTTGTACGAGTGTTCCACCAGATCACTCCGCTCGACGATCCGGTGACGCTTTCCCTCGCGCTCGACAAGCCGCTCGTCCATCGCTGGCTCGCCGCTTCGGGCGTTGGCGTACCCGAGCACGTACGGTTCTCCCACCACGACGAGCGTCCCGCGCTCATGCTGCTCGAGCGGACCGGTACCTGCGTGATCAAGCCCGCCACAGGGACGGCGGGCGGGGAAGGGGTGACCGCGGGCGTCCGAACGCCTGCCGACCTCCGCCGCGCGCGTCTACGCGCCGGCGCGTTCGGCGACGATCTGCTGGCCGAACACCAGGCGCCGGGACTACTCCACCGGATCCTGCTACTCGACGGGGAACTCCTCGACGTGATCGTAGATGGCCCACCGCACGTGACGGGCGACGGTGACTCCACCGTGGAAGAGCTGATCGCCGCCGAGAACGACCACCGGTTGGCGGCCCGGGGGGAGGCTGGGCTCGAGCTCCTGAAACTCGACGCAGACCTCGTCTTCGCGCTAAGGGCCAGCGGCCTCTCGCTGGGCTCAGTGCTGGTCGCCGGACGGCGCGTGCCCGTCAAGACGGTGACCAACGACCGCGGGCCCGAGGACAGCCTGACCTACCGTGGCATCGTGCACGATGACGTGCTCGGGCAAGCGCGGAGGGCCATCGACGCCATCGGCCTACGGCTCGGGGGCGTGGATGTGGTCGCCCCCCGGATCGACCGTCCGCTCGGCGAGACCGGCGGCGTCGTACTCGAGGTCAACGGCACGCCGGGCATCCACCGTCACTACCACGTCGCGGATCGTGGCAAGGCCAGGCGGGTGGCGGAGCCAATCCTCGAGCGCATGCTGTGCGAGGCCACCACGGGCAGGGTGCCGGTCGGGCCGCCGGGCGGCTGACCGCACCCAGCGGCCCTAACGGCTGGCCGCGCGCTCGAGCACGTCGAGGACCCCGGCAGCGTCGTTGAGCTGGGCGCCACGGAAGCGCTCGACGAGCACGAGCTGGCCCAGGAGTCGCAGCCGCCGTTCGGCTCCCTCGGTCGCGGCCGCCTCTATCCCCGAGGCGCGCAGAAGGGACGCCGAGGCGCCAAGCTCCTCGGCGCGACGTCCCGCGTGCAGCGCGAGCGAGCTCAGCACGCGGTCGGCGAGTGCGGGAAACCGGACTTCCTCCCCGGGTCCTCGGATGCTCTCGGCTACAAACCGCTCGAGGCCGTGATGCCGCGCGCCCAGCAGCATCTC
>JAABUQ010007776.1_pt1 | contig 15338 bp, 16 predicted proteins | sample 5560001 | NCBI WGS metagenome assembly JAABUQ01 (sample SAMN10711888, study PRJNA513371) | rock metagenome | isolation source: Antarctica rocks | place: Antarctica: Victoria Land, Finger Mt nord | collected 2015-12-18 | reverse complement strand
GCTGAAGCCCTATGCAGCAGCACCGGCGGCGTCGATCACGGATTTCGGCTGCACTGCCGGCGCTATTGCGGCAACCCTGCGGTTTGTGCCTGCCCTTGGCACATGATGCCGTTCCGCGCGCGGCATGGGGCCGGCCGCAGCTACAGGTTTGGCTTTTGGCACAACCAGAGGGCAGCCCGCCATGCGGGAAGGCCGAACCCCGGGTTCGTCATTGGACGCGCCGGCATGCGGGTGCTGCCAAGACTGCCATCCGATGCCGATTTAGCGAGCTTGTGACGCTGCCGGGACCAGAGGCGGCCTTTGGCAACCAACGACCTTCGCAGCCTTCTCTGCCGAGCCTGGCACGCCTGCCGGCAGGGCCGTGCTGGAATAGCTGCAGTCCCGAACGATGCCGCTGTCGGTGAAGCTTATCGTCACGCTGGTCGTGTCCGGTTCCTGGCGCCTTCCTGCAGCCGCATCCGCCAGCCCGAGGCCGGAGCCGACAAGTCCTGCATAAGGCACGAAGGCGCCGATGATGCCAGAAACGGCCGCGGCGCCGCTCCGGAGTCCCTGGGCGCCGCTGTCACCGGCCTTGGCCTCGTAGACCCAGGTTTCGCCCTGCGAACCCTGCTGCGTCCGATCTGGCCGCCCAAGGTCTGCAAACACATCGGTTCGCGATGATTGCCCGATCACGACCAGCGCCAGCTTGCTGGCGTCCAGACTTGTGGCTGGCATTTGGGAACATGATGTCGTTGACAGCAGCGCCGCCGCCGAACATGCCCTGGCCAGATTTGCACGCCGACTCAAGCGGTGCCTGCCTCCTCGAAGGGTGCTGCCACCGTCAGCTACCCGGCGGAGGAATGCAACCTCTGGTCTGGCTGGCTCTGGCGCGGCTGGACCGCAAACCTCAGGTCTGGTGCATCGTGCCGGCCGGGACGGACACCTGCCGGCTGGACAGCACCCACCCATATGCCATGAGACCGCACTCGGCTGCTCCCGGGCCATGGGTGCATCCTTTGCGTGCCGTATAACGTTGCATCAGCGAAATCCCGGAGCCGCCCATGCCCCTGACCCACATACTGCTGGTCGAGGACGAGTCGCTGACGCGCGAGCTGATGGCGGAATCGCTCAACGACGCCGGCTACGACGTGACCGCGACCTGCACCGGGGACGAGGCGGCGATCCTGCTGGCCGACCGCGACCGCTTCGATGCCCTGCTGACCGACGTCACCCTGCCCGGCAGCATCGACGGCATCGGCCTGGCCGAGCATGCGCGCGAGTTGCATCCGCGCTTGCCCGTCCTGATCGTGTCCGGCATGGCGGCCAGCCAGCAACGCGCCGCCGCGCTGGACCCGCCCACGGCCTACATGCTCAAGCCGTTCGAGATGAACACCCTGCTCGCCGCCGTGTCCCGGCTGATCGAGACGGACATGATCGAAGGGGGCATGATCGAAGGGGGCATAATCGAGGGGGGCACGATTGAGGCAGGCAGCTTAACCTAATCCCAACCCGCGCCGGGCCACACCCTAACGGCATCAGGGCTGGAGGCGTGCCGTGTCCCCGTTCCCAACTCTACGACGTGCGCTGGCCGGCCTGCTGCCCCGGGCGCTGTGGCCCCGGCTGGCGCTGTTGATGGTGCTCGCCACCGGGCCGATGCTGGCGATGCTCGTGCTGTCCGCGGTGGACGATGGCCGCCGGGTGGTGGACGCCGCGCGGGACCAGGTCGTGCAGCTCGCCCGCTTGGCGGCGGAGCAGCAGGACGACAGCCTGCAGGAGGCGTCGCACCTGCTCCGCGTGCTGGCCAAGGTCCCGGCCGTGCGCGGCATGCAGGTTGGCTGCGAGGAGCTGCTGCGCGACGTGGTGGCCGACCATCCACGGATCGAGGCCATCGCCATGATACGGCCCGACGGGATCGTCGGCTGCGGCAGCCGTCCCGGCGCCGCCGGTCTGGACGCGGGCGACCGGCCCTACTTCCAGGAGGCCATGGTCTCGGACGGCAACCGCGCGGTGCTGAGCAACCTCATGGTCAGCTGGGCTTCGGGGCGTCCCACCATGTTCGTGGCGGCGCCGGTGCGGGTTGGCGTCCTGCGGGCCGGCGTGCTGATCGCGTCGTTGAACCTGCAGTGGTTTGCCCGCCTGGGCGACCGCTTGCCGGTGGGCAGCACCCGGTCGGTGCAGGTCCTGGACAGCCGGGACGGCGCGGTGCTCGCCCGCGCACAGGACCTTACCGTGCAGGCTGGCGAGACGGTTCCGGACCATCCGGTGCTGCAAGCCTACCGGGCCTCGCCATCCGGCGGGTCCGTCGTGGCGGCCGACGTGGACGGCGTGTCCCGGATTTTTGGCTTCGCGCCGCTGCCGGGCCGCGACGGCATCGTGATCGCGGTCGGGCTGATGGAGGCCGAGGTCCGCGCTGCCGCCAACACCCGCTCCGGCGCCATGCTGCTCGCCGCGGTCGGTGCGGCCGGATTTGCGTTCGCCGTCGCCTGGATGGCGGCGGACCGCGCGCTGCTGCGGCCGATCCGCAGCCTGGCCGTAGCGACGCACCAGGTCGGGTGCGGCGACATGTCGGCCCATGCCCGCATGGGGCGCGGCGCGGCGCGGGAACTCCGCCAGTTGGGCGCCAGCTTCGCCCGCATGGCCCGGCGCCTGCGCGAGCGGGAGGGGCGGATCACCGCCATGCAGGGCCAGCTTGAGGAGATGAACCGCCAGTTGCGCATCCTGGTGCGGCAGGACGGGCTGACTGGCCTGGGCAACCGGCGGCACTTCGATGACACGCTGGGGACGGAGTACCGCCGGGCCATGCGGATGGGCACGCCGCTGACGCTGATCATGGTCGATGTGGACCGGTTCAAGGCGTTCAACGACCTGTATGGCCATCCGGCCGGCGATGCCTGCCTGCAAGCGGTCGCCAAGGCGCTGGCCGCATCGCTGCGCCGGCCCGCCGACCTGGCTGCGCGCTACGGCGGGGAGGAGTTCGCGGTCCTGCTGCCCAGCACGGACGAGGCCGGCGCGCTGGTGTCGGCGGCGCGCATCCAGGACGCGATGCGCGCCGCCGCCCTGCCCCACGCTGGGTCGGAGGGCGGCTTTGTGAGCCTCAGCCTCGGGGTGGCCGTGCTGATGCCCAGCGGCGGCGGGGACGGCCCGGCGACCCTGGTGGAGGCAGCCGACACGGCGCTGTATGCCGCCAAGCGCGCCGGCCGCGACCAGGTGCAGGTCGCGGGCCAGACGGCGCCGGCGGGGTAGGTCAGGCTGCCTGGCTCAGCACCAGCCGCCGCCGCCGCGCGCGTTGCAGCGGCAGCGCGGCGTAAACGTCCTTCACGGCCTCGGTGATGGTGACGCCGGCCAGCGACGGCACCAGGCGTCGGCCGGCGTGCTCCCACAGGCGGGCGCCGCGCAGCACCAGCCGCAGGCTGGACGGCGGCATGTACAGCGCGCTGTCCCGGTGCTCGACCCGGAACAGGCTGGCCGACAGCAGGCGGCCGACCTGGCCTGCCGAGTAGGGCTGGCCATGGCCGAACGGGGTGCTCTCGACGTGCGCCCACATGCCGACGCGGTTGGGCGCCACCACCAGCAGGCGGCCGTCGTCCTTCAGCACGCGCCAGACCTCGCGCAGCAGGGTGCGGGCGCTCTCCGAAGCTTCCAGCCCGTGCACCAGCAGAACGCGGTCGAACACCAGGTCGGGGAAGGGCAGGGCGTCCTCCTCCACGGTGCAGGACAGGTTGGGGCGTCCGGCGGGCCAGCGGGCGATGCCGACCTGCGCCTGGGTGCCGACGATGCAACGGGCGGCGCTGTCCCGCCATGGGCGCATGTAGGGCGCGGCATAGCCCAGGCCGAGCAGGGACATGCCGCCGACGCTGGGCCAGATCGCGGCCAGCCGCTCCCGCACCAGGCGGCAGGCCACCGCGCCGCGCGCCGTCGCGTAGAACTCCGACGCCATCTGCGCGTCCGCTGTCATGCCGGCCCTCCTGGATCGGGCTGGTATATCATACTGCCCGGCTTGCGCTTGCAGGGGCGGTGCAGCAGGTTGCCGGCCTTTCCCGATGAAGACTCCGCAACACGAGGCCGCGATGCCGTTGACTGCCCAAGCCGTGCCGATCCTGTCCGACAACTACGCCTGGCTGCTGCGGGACGCCGCCACCGGGGCGATGGCGCTGGTCGATCCCGCCGACGCCCGCGCGTGCATCGCTGCGGTGGAGACGGCGGGCGGGCGATTGGACATGATCCTGCTGACCCACCACCACGACGACCACATCGCCGGGGTGGACGAGGTGCGCGCCCGGTTCGGCTGCCCCGTGGTGGGCGCCGCCGCCGATGCGCGCCGCCTGCCGCGCCTGGACCGGGCGGTGCAGGAGGGCGACGTGGTGGAGCTGGGCGAGACCCGGCTGCGGGTGATCGACACGCCGGGGCATACGGTCGGCCACATCGCTTACGTCAGCGAGGGGGATGCGCCGGTGCTGCTGAGCGGCGACACCCTGTTCAGCCTGGGATGCGGCCGGCTGCTGGAGGGCACGCCGGCCGACATGTTCGGCAGCCTGCGGAAGTTCGCGGTGTTGCCGCCGGACACGCTGGTGTGCTGCGGCCATGAATATACCCAGTCCAATGCGCGCTTTGCCCTGCATGCAGACCCGGACAACCAGGCCCTGCGTGCCCGGGCGGCGGAGGTGGACCGCCTGCGCGGCGATGGGCAGGCCACCGTGCCGAGCCGCCTGGCGGATGAACTGGCGGAGAACCCGTTCCTGCGTGCGCCGACCGCTGCGGCGCTTGGTGTGTTGCGGGCGCAGAAGGATGGTTTTCGATGAAGCTGTACTACTCGCCCACCAGCCCGTATGTCCGCAAGGTCGTGGCCTGCGCCATCGCGTGCGGGCTGGACAAGCAAATCACCTGGGTCGTGACCAACCCGCACGAGTCACCGCCGGAGCTGCTGGCGGACAACCCGTTGTCGAAGGTGCCTTGCCTGGTGACGGGCGACGGCCTGGCGCTGTTCGATAGCCCGGTGATCTGCGAGTACCTGGACTATGTCGGCACCGGCTCGCTGTTCCCGCCGCCGGGGCCGTTGCGCTGGCGTGCCCTGAAGCTGCAGGCCATCGGCGACGGCATCATGGACGCCGCCGTGGGGCGCCGGGGCGAGATGGGCCGCCCGCAGGAGGATGCGCGCGCTGCAAGCATGGCCCGGCACGCGGATGCGGTGCGCCGCGCCTTGGACAACCTGGAGGCCACCTCGCTCGCCGACCACCTGGACATCGGCACCATCAGCGTCGCCTGCGCCCTGGGCTACCTGGACCTGCGCTTCGCCGACGACGCCTGGCGGGAGGGGCGTCCGCAACTGGCGGGGTGGTACGCCGCCGTGCAGCAACGGCCGGAGATCGCGGAAACCGCGCCGCCGTAGCAGGCGTCACGCAATATGCCCCACCTCGACCCTGACCGTGTGACGACCCTCACCTTCGACTGCTACGGCACCCTGATCGACTGGGAGGCGGGCACGATAGAAGCGTTGCGGCCCTTGCTGGCCCGGCACGGCGTCGCGCTGTCGGATGACGAGATCATCACGATCTTCCAAGACCTGGAGGAGCCGCTCTGTGAGCTGCCCTTCAAGCCATATAAGGAAGTGCTCGCCGGCGTGGTGGACGGGTTCGGCCAGCACTTCGGATTTCCGGTCGAGGCTTCGGAACGGGATCTGCTCGCATCGTCGATCCCGTCGTGGCGTCCGTTTCCTGACACGGTGGAGGCGCTGCGAGCCTTCGGCCGCCGCTACAGGCTCGCCATCATCTCGAACATCGATGACGACCTGTTCGCTGCCTCTGCACAGCAGATCGGGGTCGCGTTCGACACGGTGGTCACCGCAGAGCAGGCCCGGTGTTACAAGCCGCATCGGGCCATCTTCGAGGAGGCCCTCCGGCGCCTCGGGGCGGAACCAGGATCGGTCGCGCACATCGCCGAGGGCGTGACGGAGATCGCGCCGATGCGGCAGCTCGGCTGCGCGACGGTCTGGGTCCGCCGGAACGGACGCTCCGCAAGGCTGCTCACCGAGACGCCGGACCTGGAGGTGCCGGACCTGAAATCCTTGCTGGCCCTTATGGGTGTCGATAGAGGCTCGTGAGCTGCCCTAGCCGCGGCCTCTCAGGTGCCGCCGCGACATCCTGCCGACTTCTGCAACGTCCATGCGGCCCGACACCAACGTCACGTGGCAGTGCGGCCAGGCGTGCGGGCTGCAACGAGGCCGCCAGCCGCCACCAGCACGGACGCCATCACCGTCAGCGCCGTGAACGGCGCCAGCCCAAACAGGGCCAGCAGCAGCGTGGACGCCACCGGGGTCGCGAACGCCAGCGTCCCAAGCAGCCGAGGGTCGCCGCGCTTCATGCCGCGGTCCCACAGCACGAAGGCCACGCCCAACGGTCCCGCGCCGAGCGCCAGCATGGCAGCCCATGCCCGCGCGTCCGGCACGGCCGTCATCTCCGTCATCCCGTGCAGCCCGCCCGCCAGCACCGCCGTCGCGGCGCAGAAACCCGCCATGGCGCCTGGCGGGACAGCGGGGAAGCGCCGCGCCAAGACAGAGTACAGCGCCCAGACAACGGCGCTGGCCGCAGCCAACGCGTAGCCGGCCGCAGCCCCGGCCGGGAACGCCGCCCCGTTGCCCAGCAGCGCCGCGCACCCGGCCAGCGCCAGCACGGTCCCCAGCAGATGCCGCCAGGTCAGCCGCAGGCCGAGCAGCCCGGCCGAGAACAGCACCAGCAGCAACGGCCATGTGTAGTTGATCAGGTTCGCCGTCGCCGCCGGGGCACGGGCGAGCGAGGCGAAGTACAGGGCATGGAACCCGAACAGCCCGCCCACTCCATGCAGCCAGGCCGCGGGCGGCTGCCGCAACTCGCCCAGCCGTCCGCGCGCCGCCAGCCATCCCAGGCCCGCCAAGCCGGAAACGGCAAAGCTCATCGCCGTCAGTTGCAGCGGCGGCAGGCCGGATGCGGCGCGGGACAGCAGGGCCAGGAACGCCCACAGCCCGATCGCGCCGCACCCGGCGAGGTTGGCAGCCCTCAATACATATGCTGGCCGCCGTTGATCGACAGCGTGGACCCCGTGATGAAGTCCCCATCATCCGCCGTCAGGAACGCTACGCCGCGCGCGATGTCCTCGGCATGGCCCAGCCGCCCCATCGGGATGCGGGCGATGATCTTGGTCAGCACGTCCGGCGGCACCGCGCGCACCATCTCGGTGTCCACGTAGCCCGGCGCGATCGCGTTCACCGTGATGCCGAACCGCGCCCCCTCCTGCGCCAGGGCCTTGGTGAAGCCGTGGATGCCGGACTTGGCGGCGGCGTAGTTCACCTGGCCATACTGCCCGGCCTGGCCGTTGATGCTGCCGATGTTCACCACCCGGCCGAACTTCGCCTGCCGCATGTGGTCGAACGTCAGCTTGCACAGGTTGAAGCAGGACCCGAGGTTGGTATCCATCACCGCGTCCCACATGTCGCGGGTCATCTTGCTCATGGTGGTGTCGCGGGTGATCCCGGCGTTGTTGACCAGGATCTCGATGGGGCCGTACTCGCCGTGGATCTGCTTGACCGCCGTCTCGCACGCCGCATAGTCGCCGGCGTCGAACTTGATGTGCGGGATGCCGGTTTCCTTGGTGAAAGCCGCGGCGGCGACGTCGTTGCCGGCGTAGCTCGCCACCACCGTCCGTCCCGCCGCCTTCAAGGCCGTGCTGATGGCCGCGCCGATGCCGCGCGTGCCACCGGTAACCAGTGCTACTCTAGCCATCTTGATTGTATCCTCCCTAGCAAAGCGGCCCCATAGAAGCCGCTTTGCCAGGAGGTTGCTAGGGCCTGGCTACCGCTCCAGGCGCCTACCGCTCCAGGCACATGGCGACGCCCATGCCGCCGCCGATGCACAGCGTGGCAAGGCCCTTCTTGGCGTCGCGCCGCCCCATCTCGTGCAGCAGCGTCACCAGGATGCGCGCGCCGCTGGCGCCGATCGGGTGGCCGATGGCGATGGCGCCGCCGTTCACGTTCACCTTGCTGGTGTCCCAGCCCATGTCCTTGTTCACCGCGCACGCCTGGGCGGCGAACGCCTCGTTGGCCTCGATCAGGTCCAGGTCGCTCGCGGACCAGCCGGCGCGCTGCAGGGCCTTGCGGCTGCTGGGGATCGGGCCGGTGCCCATGACGGCCGGATCGACGCCGGCCGTGGCGAAGCTGGCGATGCGGGCCAAGGGCGTCAGGCCGCGGCGGGCGGCCTCGGCGCCGGACATCACCACCAGGGTCGCCGCGCCGTCGTTGATGCCGCTGGCGTTGCCGGCGGTGACGGTGCCCTCCTTCGAGAACGCCGGGCGCAGCTTGGCCATGCCCTCGGGCGTGCTGTCGTGGCGGATGTACTCGTCGTCCGACACCACGACATCGCCTTTGCGGCCCTTGATGGTCACGGGAACGATCTCGTCCTTGAAGCGCCCGGCCTTCTGCGCGGCGCTGGCCTTGTGCTGGCTGGCGACGGCGAACTCGTCCTGCTCGGTGCGGGTGATCTGGTACTTGGTGGCGACGTTCTCCGCCGTGGTGCCCATGTGGTAGCCGTGGAAGGCGTCCCACAGCCCATCCTTCAGCATGGTGTCCACCAGGCCCAGTTCGCCCATCTTGGTGCCGGCGCGCAGGTACGCGGCGTGGGTGGACTGGCTCATGCTCTCCTGCCCGCCGGCGATGACGATGGCGCTCTCGCCGGTCAGGACCTGCTGCGCGGCCAGCGCCACGGTGCGCAGGCCACTGCCGCACACCTGGTTGATGCCGAACGCGGTCTTGCTGTCGGGGACCCCGGCGTTGCGGGCGGCCTGGCGGGCGGGGTTCTGGCCCTGCGCGGCGGTCAGCACCTGGCCGAGGATCACCTCGTCCACATCAGCGGGATCGAGGCCGATGCGCTCCATGGCGGCCTTGATGGATGCGGTGCCGAGGACGTGGGCCGGGGTGGCGGCGAATCCGCCGTTGAAGCTGCCCACCGCGGTGCGGGCGGCCGATACGATGACGACGTCTTCCATTTTTATGATCTCCCGTGTGGCGGACCCTTACATAATCGGTCGCAAGCCCTGCAACCAGCCCAGCAGAGGCCGCCACAGCTCTGCTTCCGCGCGGGGTCCGGCGACCATGCCGATGTGCCCGGCGCGAGGCTGGTGCAGCACCGCGCCAGGGATCAGCCGGGCCAGCGGCAGGGCGGAGTCCGGCGGCACGATGCGGTCGCGGGCAGGCGCTGCAATGAAGGCGGGCATCGCCAGGCGGCCGGGTTCCACCGTGCTGCCGTCCACCTGCCACACGCCGCGGCCCGGGGTGTTCAGGCCATACCACTCGCCGAGCGTCTCTCGCGCGACCGGTGCGGCCAGGGGCACGCCGTCGTTCAGCCAGTCCTCCAGGGCCACGAAGTCCCGGGCGGCGGGGCTGGCCTGGTCCATGCGGCCGAAGGCACGGAACTTGGCGGCGATGGCGCCCGGGTCCGGCGTGGCGAACAGCGCCTGCAACGCATCGACGGGCAGGCTGCCGGTGGCGGCGAGCATCGGCTCGAACAGCGGCAGCATCGCGCCCAAGCGGCGGGCCTCCTCGGCGTGGGCGGCATGGAAGTCCCAAGGTGTCGCCAGCAGGGCCAGCGCCTCCACCAGGTCCGGCCGGCGCAGGGCGGCAGCGAGGGCCAGCAGGCCGCCCATGCAATAGCCGGCCAGGACCACAGGCCGGCCAGCCGCCGCCAACGCACGCTCCAGGCGGCCGGTGACCAGGCCGGCCAGGGTGAGGTTGCGGTCCTCCACGCCGGGCCAGCCCCAATCCAGCAGCAGGGGCCGCAGCCCGTGCGCCGCCAACCAGCGGAGCAGGGAGCGGTCGGGCAGCAGGTCCAGCACATAGGCGCGGTTGACCAGGCTGGGGACGAACAGCACCGGGCGGGCGCGGGGGTCGCCGGCGCCGTAGTCCAGCAGCCGCGTGTCGGCCTCCTGCCACAGCACTGCCGGGTCGGGCAGGCTGCGCCGCCAGGGATGGCGGCGGTAGGCGGCGATGCCGTGGATCAGCGCCGGATCAGCCCAGCCCGGCCAGGCCGCGGCCGGCGTCGGGGGGGCCTGTGTCGGGAGCGGCGGCGTCGGGGGGGGCGGCGCTGGCAGCAGATGCATCATCAACGGCCGGGGACCGCGGCGCAGCATCGGCCCCGGCAGGTCCAAACGCGGCATCAGCCGGCTGCCCGTGCGGCGGCCGCCCATGCAGAGTGGCCGCCTGCTGCGCCAGGCCAGCCGCCAGCCGCAGCATGGCCTCCTGCACCTCGCGGTCCACGGCCAGGGCGGCCTGCTCGCTTTGCAGGATGGTGGCCCAGTCCCCGGCAAGCCGCACCTGGGCGGCAAGGGTCATCCCAGGCTGCTGCGTCCCAGGCTGCTGCGTCCCAGGCTGTTGCGTCATAGCTGGCTCGCGGTCCGGTCGTGTTGCTTTGCAGCATATTTCGGTGTGGAAAGGTCGCACAGGCTGCAAATGCATGATACAAACTTGACACTGTGACCTCGAGGACACCTATGGCCGACGTCCCCTATGCCGCACCCGATGCGCTTTCGGCGGCATCGTCCCCCCAGCCGGCCCAGCCGCCTGTGGTGGTCAAGAAGTACGCCAACCGCCGGCTGTATAACACCGAAACCTCCAGCTACATCACGCTCGACAACCTGGCCGACATGATCCGCGCGGGCCGCGACTTCGTGGTGTATGACGCGAAGTCCGGGGAGGACATCACCCGCGGCGTGCTGACGCAGATCATCGTGGAGGAGGAGAGCAAGGGCACCTCCATGCTGCCCACGCCGTTCCTGCGCCAGTTGATCGGCTTCTACGGCGGCAGCCTGCAGGGCGTGGTGCCGCGCTACCTCGAAACCGCGATGTCCAGCTTCGCCCGGCAGCAGCAGCAGCTCCGCCAGGCCATGCAGCAGACGATCAGCCCGTTCCTGCCCGTCGGGGTAGAGGAAATGAGCCGGCAGAACCTGGCGATGATCGAGCGGGCGATGAGCCTGTTCAACCCGTTCCACCGCGGCGGGGAGCCGCTGCCGCCAGCGCCCGCTATGGAAGCGCCCGCCTTCGAAACGCCTGCCTTGAAGACGCCCGCCTTGAGAACGCCAGATGCGGACGCCGCCGAGCTTGACCGCTTGCGGCACGAGGTCGAGAGCCTGCGCGCAGAGCTTGCCACGGCCCGGGCAGACGCAAGCTCCTCCCCAGCGACGCAGGTTTCCGCTCCGGACGCGCCGCAGGCTGACGAGCCTGCTCCAGCGCTGACGCCTGCGCCCGCGCATGCAGAAACGCCGGTTCAGGTGGCCGCGGACGTGCTGGCCAATCCGGCTCTGCTGCACCTGGACCTGCCCAGCCCGGACATCATGGTCCCGCCAGCCGGGACAGCCGATCCGGTCACTCCGCTGCGCCTGCCGAAGCGGACGCGATCCGGCAAGGGAATGAACTGACCCAGGGCTAAACCCGGCCCAGCAGCACCCAGCGGAGCAGCGTCGCCACGGACATGACGCTGACCACGCCGCCAGCCCACAGGCCGACGAACCACAGCCAGCGCCGCATCAGTGATATCCAACCCCGTGCTGCACCTTGCCGCGGAACACGTAGTATGCGTACCCGGTGTAGGCCAGGATCGTCGGGATCAGCACCAACGCGCCGACCAGCAGGAATGCCTGGCTTTCATGCGGCGCTGCGGCCTGCCAGATGGTGATCGAGGGCGGCACCATCAGCGGGAAGATGCTGATCGCCAGCCCGACAAAGCACAGCCCGAACACGCCGAGCGAACACAGGAACGGGGCAAGCTGGTCGCCGCGCTGCAACCCGCGCCAGAACCGCCACGCCAGCAGGGCCACCAGCACCGGCACCGGGCTGGTGAGCGCTATGCCGGGCCAGCCGAACCAGCGCTCCTTGAACGTCTCGTTCAGGAACGGCGTCCACAGGCTGACGGCGCCGATCATCGCCAGGGTTGCCAAGCCCAGGATGCGGGCCTGCACGCGGCAGCGGTCGTGCAGATCGCCCTCGGTCCGCCAGACCAGCCATGTCGCCCCCAGCAGGGCGTAGCCGATCACCACCGCCACGCCGCACAGCACGGTGAACGGCGTCAGCCAGTCCCACCAGCCGCCGGAGTAGGCGCGGCCCGTCACCTTGATGCCCTGCAGCAGGCCGCCCAGGCTCAAGCCCTGGCACAGCGCCGCGAAGATCGAGCCGCCAAAGAACGCGAAGTCCCACCGCCGGCGGCCCGCGGCGCTGAAGGCGCGGAAGCGGAACTCGAACGCCACGCCGCGGAAGATCAGCGCCAGCAGCATGCCCATGATCGTCGGGTACAGCGCCGGCATGATGGTGGCGTAGGCGAGCGGGAACACCGCGAACAGCCCGCCGCCGCCCAGCACCAGCCAGGTCTCGTTGCCGTCCCAGACCGGGGCGATGGTGTTGACCATCAAGTCCCGGTCCTCGACGCCCTTCTCGACGGCGAACAGGATGCCGACGCCGAGGTCGAACCCGTCCATGACGACGTAGGCCACCACGGCAAAGGCGATCAGCCCCGCCCAGACCAGTGAAAGATCGAGGTTGCCGAACATCGCGCTACTCCGCCGGCACGATGCCGGGACCCGCGGGGTGCATCGCCTGGGTCGGACCCGGCGTGATGCCAGCCGTCCGCACCGGCACCTGCGGGTGCGGATCGTCCTCGGCCACCGTCGGCCGGGTGCCCATCATGCGCAGCAGGATGATGACGCCGGCGCCGAACACGAAGAAGTACACCACCGCGAACAGCGCGAGCGAGGTGGCGACACCGGGCAGCCCGATCGGCGACACGCTGTCCACCGTCCGCATCAGGCCATAGACGGTATAGGGCTGCCGGCCGACCTCGGTCGTGACCCAGCCGGACAGCAGGGCGACGAACCCGGCCGGCCCCATGGCCACCACCAGCCTTTGCAGCCAGCTCGTCTCCGCCAGCCGCTTGCGGTAGCGCAGCCACAGGCTGGCCATCCCGACTGCGGCCATCAGCATGCCCAGGCCCACCATCACCCGGAACGACCAGAACACGATCAGCGAGTTCGGCCGGTCGGCGCGCGGGAACTGCTTCAGGCCCGGCACCTCGCCATCCAGGCTATGCGTCAGGATCAGCGAGGACAGGTACGGGATCTCGATGGCGTAGTCGGTGTGCTCGGTCTGCATGTTCGGGATGCCGAACAGCACCAGCGGCGCCTGGCGGTGCGGCTCCCATGAGCCTTCCATGGCGGCGATCTTGGCCGGCTGGTGCTCCAGGGTGTTCAGGCCGTGCAGGTCGCCCATGACGATCTGCGCCGGGGCGACGATGGCCGCCATCCACATCGCCATGCTGAACATCAGCCGTGCCTGCGGGCTCACCGCCCGGCCCGCCCGGCGGTCGCGCAGCAGGTGCCAGGCCCCGGTCGCGCCGACGACGAAGGCGACCGACAGGTAGCTCGCCAGCACCATGTGCGGGAAGCGGACGTGGAACGACGGGTTGAAGATGATGTGCAGCCAGCTCTGCGGCATGAACCGCCCATCGGCCGCAATGGTGTAGCCGTCCGGCGTCTGCATCCAGGAGTTGACCGACAGGATCCAGAACGCCGACGTGAAAGTGCCGACGGCGACCATGCAGGTGGCGAAGAAGTGCAGCCGCTTGCCGACCTTCTGCCGCCCGAACAGCATCACGCCGAGGAACCCGGCCTCCAGGAAGAACGCCGTCAGCACCTCATAGCCCATCACCGGCCCGAGCACGGCGCCCGCACGGTCGGAGAAGGCGCTCCAGTTGGTGCCGAACTGGTAGGACATCACCAAGCCCGACACGACGCCCATCGCGAAGCCGACGGCGAAGATCCTGAGCCAGAAGGTGAACACGTCGAGGTAGATCTGCTTTCCCGTCCGCAGCCACAGCCCCTCCAGCACCATGAGGTAGCTGGCCAAGCCGATCGAGAAGGCGGGGAACACGATGTGGAAGGCCACCGTGAAGGCGAACTGGGCACGAGCCAAGTGGAAGGCGTCGATGCCGAACATGGGCAATCATCCCTTTTCAGGTGTCAGCCGCGGCTGCGTCGCCGGGCGTCTTAACACCTTAGGAGATGGTGACGGACCCGCTTCTATGCCAGTTCCGTCATGTCAGCGGCCCGGCAACGGCCACTCGACCGCCGGCAGCCGCGCCAGCGGGAAGCCTGCCAGCGACAGCACGCCATCCGCCAGCCTGACCGGCACGGCAGCGCCCGCCTGACCGCCACGGCTGCTCAGCAGGCCAAGGACCGCGTTGGCAGCCAGGGCGGCGGAGGCTGGCATGGCTCCGGCCTGCACCAGCGCGTCGAGCGCTGGGCGGTAGCCGCGCAGGACCGCCGTGCCATCCAGGGCCGGTTGCAGCCTGGCGTCCAACCGGGCCATCCCGGAGGCTTGGATGGCAAGCTCGCCGGCCTGGGCATCAAAGGCCCGGACCTCGACGGCGCCGCCCTCGTCCCGCCATCGTTCGGCCTGCTGGACGGGGTCGGCGGCGGCCGGCACGGGCCGCGTCAGGACGGCATCCAAGGCTGCGCGGTCCACAGGCTGCAGGCGTGGATCGGGCAACTGGACCGCCGTCACGGCCGCCTGGATGGTCAAGCCGGCGGCACGCGCCTGCATCGTGCCGACCCGCACGTCTCCGCCGGGCAGCGCCAGCACCAGGTCCTGCCCGGTCACCTGCAGGTCGCCATCCTCCTGCACCTCCATCGCCGCGGCGGTGAGGGTGAACTCCGGCGCTTGTCCGATGCGGATGCGTTGCAGCCCCGCCGGCACGAGCCGCAGGGTCGCGGGATGCCAGATATGGAGCCGAAGTTCCACCGTCTCCACCGACCAGGCCAGGGGCACCCCGGCCGGCGTGCCGTCGATCGCCAGCGGTCCCAGTTGCAGCGCCGCGGCCATGGGCCAGCCTGCACGCCGGGGTTGCTCGGACGTGATGCGCCACCCCTGCTGCCGCAGCCCGTCCAGCGCGGCGAGGTACTCGGTCCGCAAGCGGTCCGTGACGTAGGCCCACGCCAACACATGAATGGCGAGGGCCGTCAAGGCAGCGATAAACGCAAGCCGCAACAGTATCCTGCCGCGCTTGGGCCTCTTGGCCAGAAGCCTGGATTCGGGTTCCATGCGATCCCGGCTCCTGTTCGATTCCATCCTATCCACAGCCGTCCTGCAACTATCGCGGGTGATGCCGAGCCTTGGGCCATTCAGGGCAGCCCATGGTCGGTTCGAGATGCCTCACGCAAAAACAATCAATATTTACAATGCTGTAAGGGTCCGACGAGGGATGTGGGCGACCAGCACATAACGCAACTGAATCGACGAACTGACATGTAAGCGTTATATATCCGCGGCTTAGGCTGTCAGGCTGGGGTCCGCCGGC
>JAABUQ010007775.1_pt1 | contig 15342 bp, 22 predicted proteins | sample 5560001 | NCBI WGS metagenome assembly JAABUQ01 (sample SAMN10711888, study PRJNA513371) | rock metagenome | isolation source: Antarctica rocks | place: Antarctica: Victoria Land, Finger Mt nord | collected 2015-12-18 | reverse complement strand
GGGAGCTTGGGGTGGTGGTTGTGATTGCGATTGGCGGGGGTGGGTTTGAGAGGTGAAGAGGTGCTGTGGGGGTGGGAGTTTAAGGGATGAGGAGGTGTTGTGCGGGATGGGAAGGGGAGGGATGGGGAGGCAGAGGAGGGGGGCGTACCGTTGCCGTAGTAGGTGGCGATGTCACGGTAGTTTAGTTTCATGTCCTGCGCGGCTACCATGGCGGCAAGGAGGCGGGTGAAGGCTTCGGGATCTTTCCAGTTGACGGGCATGGTGGTGTTGTTTGGTGGAGGATGTGAGGATGTGGTTGTGGAAAGGGTGATTTGGGGTTGTGGGTGTGTGTGATGGTGGAGGTGAGTGGAGGTGTGGAGGTCTGGGTTGTGTCAGTGAGTGGGAGTTGAGCGGCGTCTTTGAGGAAGGTTGGAGTGTGGAGTGTAGCCCGTCGTACGTGTGGGGTGACTGGAGAAAGCTGCAGATGGTAGAAATTGAGAACGTACTTTCGAACAGCTGAACGCTGGTGGTATATCTCGAAGTCTGGGCAGGTTCACCAAATGTCTTGCTTCATAGGAGGTTTCGAAGAGTGCAGACTGCAACGAATTGATTTTGCATGCGATGAAAAGACAATGCGAATACAACTTTCCACAACCCAAAGTCTGCTTGCCAGAAAGTAAAGTCCAATTTATACCCACGCTCGACTCTGCTCAAATTGCACAACTCAGCCTGCACAACTCTTCCTGCATATCCCTCTTCCCCCAAGCCAGCAAACAACCCCTTTCGACCCTGCGCGCAACCCGCACACTACGTCCACGCCATCACCGCCATGACTCACAAAACCATGCACACCGCTCTTTCCTATGTCCCTGCATTCTATCCCTGTATCCTTTCCAAGCACAGGCCATCACATCCTGCTGCCTGTTCCCCAGGGCAACAATCTTGGAATAGACCGGCAATCACATTCGCAACGCGTCGCCACGACTCGAAAAGATGACGGGATGTCGTTCGTTTTTCAATGATCGACAGCGCCTATGCAGGTGCCATGCAGGCCTCGTGCTTCCCCGGCGGCGGAAGGTTTGGTAGCGTGTGTAACGGTGGAGGCTAGCGAAGGTTCCGAAGTTGTGATGGGCTTTTGAGGTGGTGATTGGTGGAGAGGGTTTCGTCGGTGTCTTGATGGAGTGGGAGCTGTGCAAATCAGTTGTTGTCTTGGAGCTGCTCAATGGTGGTCTGGTCTACGAGGGACTTATTCTTCTCCAAGGAGACAGATGCAGTGAGCAGTAAATTGCTCCAAAGAGAATGAGCTCTGAGGAAGAGATATGTGGTGGCCTTGCCAAAGCCAAAGTTCGAACAAAGTCCTTGTCGGAATCGCCCCCACGGCACGCTGCAGATCTCGACAGGGATGCAAGGACGCGTGAAACCGCGTAATCGGGTCGATGCAGCTGCATGCACTCTATCGTTTTAGGAAAGGGATCCTTGAATGTGGAAATGACGATGGCCATAGCTTTATGCAATGTGCTAGAACAGGCTAATCGAGGCCAATGTACATTACGGGGTCCTTTAGCATTGTGGTCGTAGAGGCTGGGTGGTAAGATGAGGATCGTGGTAAATTTGGTGGCTCCAGCGAGGTCAGCGATATTGTTTGAAGGACTAGCGTTTCGCAAAGCACGGGCATTGGAAGTGTGGGCTCATGTGGAATTCAAGCTTGAAACGCTGTTCCATATGCGAAGCTATCTTGCTAAGCGAAGCACTACCTATCCTCGCGACGATGTACGCACTCTGCGGCTCGGCCTCGCAGACGCAAGCAAGAACACCTTTCCCCCGTTACCACTCGAAGCTCTCATGTGCTTTGTCAAGAAGATGCAGATAAGGCAGAGGGTTTTTCGAGGAAATAAGTTATACGACGCTATCGTTGCTCCCATCGTGTTCAACCTTTAGGTTCTGCTGTCCTGCGCTACCCCCGTCACTCCCTTCATTTTTGATCATCTGCGTTCCCATCGCTTCTCCGTACTCTCCGTCAGCTGAGTCGCTACCATCAGATCCCACTTTCTCCTCCTCAAAAACTGCATTTCCGTCGTCTTGGACTGTATCTTTTAGATAAGCTGGATATTCCATAGCTTTGTAGTCTTTTTTGGCCATACCACGGGGAGAAATGCGCTTGGAAGGGGTAGAGTTGACCATCAGCTGTTTGGTAGAAGGCTGAGGAGTAACAAGGCCAGCGCGATCGTCAGAATCGCCCCCTTCTCCCTCACTGGGACTGTCAGCAGATGATTTTGGGAACGAGCAGCAGATAGTCCAACCTCGCAGAGTGCGCCATGTCCTTTGCTTTACGCTTCTTATTCGTGGATTGTTTCCCACGCTTGGTGGAATGAGGTTCCGTGCGTAGGATCCCCTTCGGAGCGACAGTCTTAGAGACAGAAACTGATCCGCGAGCGGCAGCGAGGGCAACAGCCTCCTTGCGAATACGCTTCATCTGGTTTTGGATAGCTGATGCAGTGACACCATCACCTAGAAGACAAGTATTCAACCGTGGGACTTTTAAATTCAAGGGGCCAGAAGGGCTTACCGAACATGGTAGCAACAGCAATGCAATCTAAGCCCGTGATAGGATGAAGTGCCATGACGGCAATGAACAACTTCTCTTTGCTCTCCGCATTCCAGGTCACAGGCATTTTGATGATGGTCTGGACTGATAGATCAGCATTCGATAAAGCTGAGTTGAACTAGTAGGTTGGAAAAATGTAGTAAGAAGTGCATAGAGGTTGGACGGATTCAATAGAGGATAGTAGAACAGGTTGTATGGAGGGGTGAGGTTCAGCGAGCTCATCCCGGGTTTAGAACGCCATGCGTTGTTGAGGTACTCACTTGGTAGTTTCGTGCTTAATTGAATGCCAAAGCTGAGCAGAGTTATTTCGAAATTAGAGGTTCAGCGAAGATCGTAGGAGGAATAGCAGTGTGATGAAGGTGTTCAAGTTGATGCGAAGAGGTGGAAGAAAAGAGAGAGGAAGATAGAGGGCTCGGGATCTTGGCTAAGATTTGTTCAGTCGAGACGTGAATGTCGAGGCCGATGTCATAGAAACTTTCGGAATCCTCACTTCTCGTACGCTAGATAGACACCTCCGTCAATCAACTTGAGCATATTTGGTAGCTTTGGCCTGAATCACGATTGCGTTCTCCAAACAAAGAAGATTGCAACGTTTAAGAGCACGATAAAAAAAGGGATGCAGTCGTCCTAGTGGAATTCAGCACGTCTGCCAAGAACCAAGTCAAAATGATCTTATGCAGAATTATGGATTCCTCATTACCTTAAGTCATTCAAAGCTCAGGAGGATAAACGAAGCAGGAGGCTGTATGTCCTGAGGCTATTCTAGTAACAGCCTCCCAGATGAGCCACGAACGCATGGAGACGAAGAGGCTCTGTTTCTTCCTCCTTAATAGGCCGAGAAACCTACATGGCGAACACTCAGGATCTTGTCACAAACAGAGCACTTCCTCCACACTCATATTAGGAGTCTTCGGGCAGAAGATTCGATGAGGCAGTTCAATGAGGCAGTTCAACCTTTCAAAAGCCTTCAGTGACTCTAGGAGGGTATATGTTGTACAGTGGTGGCCGGCAAGAAGCCAGTGCTTTCCCAAGTGCATTTGCCGGGGGCTAGTGGGCCGAGCGCTCGGAATCTTGCCTCCGTGCCCTTTCGGCCTCCTCATTTCCCCTGAAGCTACAATCTCCACCTCCGGCTTCCCCTTCCGAGCTGGCATGAATGAGTCACAACAGCAGGATGATCTGTACAGCATCTCGTGAAGAAGAGCAGCGGAGTAGGAGCAAAGTTTCCGCAGCAGCGTGGTGTGTGATAGCGGCGTCTAGTGTGCGCCTAGTCGGACGCTATTAATGCAGGGGATGAAGTCTATTTTTGAAGCCTTGGCACTGGCAACGACAGTCCGAAAACTCCCATGCAATTACTAGGTGCTAGTGCTACTGAATGGCGTTTTACATGCAGGCGGCATGAATGTACTGATTTGCAATTGTGGCTTGTCGGGCCGGTATGCTAGATTTATGGCCCCCCCTAGGAGTTGCGCTGCTCCATTGCGAGTTTTCTGGAAGCTTGAGGATTATCGAAGAGCACCTCTGACGAATCTCCTAAGCTCGATTGCAAAATCTTCAGAGCGTTTTCAACCTGATCCTATTTGTGTAAAGTTTGTCCCAGGAAGTGATTGCAGACACACCACACCGTTCCATAGCTCTGAATTACAGTGACGAAACTTACTCGCCCTAAAGTAGTGCAATCTCTTCGCTACTCCCTGCTCAGTCCTTTGATCCCACAACTTCCACCTCTTCCTCCCTCGACCAACCCTCTTCGCGCTACTTGGATTCTCTCCTAAGACCCTTGGGTGCCAAGTACCCTGTCCTCGTCTTGCTCAAGCTCGCTCACTCAATTCTCTTCCACTCAACTTGGGTCCCAAGTCCTACGTACCTCCACTCTCAAATCATCTCAAGTCTGAATCAAGCTTCAACTCCACCTCGACAAATATCTCAAGATGCCGGTCAAGTGGAGCCCCGAAACGGACCAGATCGTAAGCCTCCACCCTTCTGTCCCTGACTTAAAGCTTACTCCCTCATTCAGCTTCTCCTCAAAATCCTCGAGACTAGTCAGGTTAACGCCGATGTTAAGGCGATTTCCGAGGCCTGGCGTGAGCATTTTCCTTTTCACCACCCACATTTCCTCTTACCTGCCTGCGTCCCTTGGTACACTTCGCCTCACCCTCCCACGACACCAGCACCACATCACCCGCCTCCGTTTCATGTTCCGTCCATCCTGTACCCTATCTTATTACTCCTTCATCTACCCTACGCCATGATTTCTCTCGTACCACAAAGATCGGCTTCCGCACAAGCATCTCACTGACCCTTTGCGACTCAGCCGACAACCTCGAGCGCCCCACCCCCCGCGCCATCACCGAGCGTCTCCACAAGATCCGCTCTACCGCCAAGCAGAACGGCACAAGCCCCGGCTTCAGCGTTGCCAAACCTGGCGCCAAAAACCCAGGTGGCCCCAAGAAACGCGGCCCTGATTCCTCTGCCGGCAACACCCCTACCGCCAACAAGACCTTGAACAAGGTCATCGACGGCGCAGTCAAGAAACCTGGAGGCTCCGGAAGTGGGAAGCGCAAGCGCGCTGGCATGGATGTGGAGGGCGCGTAAGTTACTCCATCTCCACGTCCTGATATCTTCTCGTCCCTTCCCGCTTCTTCTACCCCCCTTCCCGTATCCTTTCCCTTCGCCACCTCCCCCATCCACGCCCCAGCCCTCACCCACCCCCCCTTCCTAAACCAACTCCACTAAACCTCCCCCCCCAGCTCCTCCCCCCCCTCCGCCACCCTCGCAACGGAAAACGACTCCGACGCCTCCGACACCCCAAGCAAAAAACACCATTCCGCCGCCACAAAGATCAAGCACGAAGCCGACACGGACGATACGATTGCCCTAGGAAATAGCTTTGATGGCGCCAGTGATGCTCATGCTGGCAATGGTGGTGGATATGGAATGGGTTATGGTATTGGTATTGGCATGGGCTACGGCATGGGCAACGGGACGCGCGCAGTCAATGCCACGGTGACGATGACAGATGTAGAGGACAGCACGCTCTGGTGATCTCGCAGTATCGCTTCTACGACTTCCTCGGCGAGTCGGGGGGGAAGCAATTGCTTTTAGCGGAGCGGTAAGCAGGGAAGGCGTTGCTGCTCATGAAGGAAAGAGCAGAGAAGGCGTAGCAAGCGATGGGGTGATTACTTGGCTTGCAAATGCTACCATATCATGCGTGAGGGGTTGAAAGCGAGGGGGATGTGGTAGTTAAGGTAGTGGAGAATGTAGAATCGATTGAGCTACCTGTGCGAATTTTGATATAAGTGAGACTGTGGACTTGGTGTTGGGTGGAGATGCGGGATGTGAGACCATGAGGCAGCGTAGTTGTCGTTGGGTGGATGTGCGGGATTGGGGTTTTGTTCCCTGGGAGGGCGGTCGCTGGTTGATCTTATGATGTTACTAGAGTGGGGAGAACGTGATGTGATGGGTGGAGTGGTGTAGGGCGTCCCACATGGAGTGGTGGGTGGGTTGTGGTTCTTCGATGTTAGGACGATGGTGGCTGGCTGATGCTTTTTTAGTAGATTTGCTATACCAGTAGACTTCTTCCACGATAAGATACCGAGAGCAAAACGGTTACGCCCCAAGGAGACAACTACAGCGAGGTGGCCGTTCCCCAGTCCCACCTTTCTCAAAATCGAGGGGATAACAATCTGTATAGCCTCAACCCTGCACCACCATAGCCCAAGACGAATCACCTCCTGTACAACCATCAAAGCACTCTACAACAGTACACACCCATTTGTAGAAAAGTTGGCATCAATTCCTATCTATCATCTCTCGCTACTGCCTCCCTCGCAACCAGTGGACCCCCCCCCAACCAAGGCAAGCCAGATTTGACGCACCACCCCTTGGCCGACCACCACCAGCGCAGACGACACCACCACAGCACCACCACCACAATAACAACAACCACAAGAACCACAATGACGTATCACCCCCCATCACTCCCTCGTATAGGCTCACCCCCACAAACACACAAAGGCCTGACAGCTGCATCCGGCACAAAGCAGGGATGCAGCGGCGAGAGGCCGTCAAGTAGAACTAGCATAGGTGGCGAGGCTCCTTGGCAGCTTCGCGGTCCATAGAGTCGTAGGAGCGCTTGCGTTTCTTGGCTGGAGAATCGACCGCCCAGGAAGAGCCTTGCTCTGTTTCGGGGCCGTAGATCATAGCGCTCGATTTGACCTTTTTTTCGGCGGCCTTAATGAGGTCGGATTGCTTGACAGGCTTGGTGTTCTCTTCGTCATCCCTATTCGCATGCTCAGGTTCGTAGGCTGGAACTTTGGTTTTGCTGGAGGCAGTACCCTTGATACCGAGCCCGGAACGCTTGGCTTCAGTAGCAGGAGTAGAAGCAGCGGGTTTCTTCGAGATCGGGGTCGTGGCCGGTGTCTTGGGCTTACTAGCCGGCGAGTTAAGAGGCGCGGCAAGATCAGCCTCAGCGGCGATAGCCCTATATCTCGCGAGCTGGTGGGTGACAGCCTTTGTTGTGATCTCATAATTGTATTCTGTGAGGGTTGGGTATGTGAGTTTGTAATCTACACCCACTGGTAATGGACGACAAAGTGCAAACGCATAAGAAAAGGAGAACTAGGGTTGGAGGTTCTTACCAGCAGACATCAGAGCAGCAAGTGACTTCGCGTTGACATTGGCGTCTTTCATGATAAAGGCAACCAGCTACAACATTATGTCAGCACAATATCTGGAGCAAAAAGATGACGAACGGGAGACGCTTTGGGCTCGTGGAGTTGCTGCTAAATATGTTGATTCTGAGACGAATATAACTTACTTTAAAGTCAGCCACACGAGTCCACTGCATTTTCGGACGACGTGGAGTAGTCTGAACCACTTGGTTGGCTGTCATATATTTGTCGGTGGGCTGGATAGAAGGAGCTTTGATGACTGGAGTATTTAGAATTGATTTTAAGATGGAATTGATTTGAAGATGGAAGAAGACTAGTGGATGGATGGAGTTTTGGTGGAGGAAGTGTGAGAGATTTGAAAAAATCTCGTGAGGGTAGCTTATCTACCAAGTTAGTGGCAACCTATGTGTGTTTGCACACGGAGCTGAGCAATTGCTATGGGTGAAGCCCTCGAGATTGAAAGTCGAGTGATTCAAGCCGGCAGCTCCGGGTCCTTACTGCATGGAACTCAGCACATTCCTGTTGTTATTTTTACTCCTTAGCCACTCTCGTCGATGGTAGGCTAGTATTGCAAGCGATGATGAAGAGCGGGTGAGGTTCACCTGTGGGTTATGTGGATGATGCGATGCCGAGAAAGGTGGTTGTTAACGTGTTTGCAAGTCCAACCTGGGGCTTCACAACACAACACCGCTGCCAGATTTACTTCCAAACCCGTTCCGTCGGTAGCCAAATAGCTGCTGGAGAGACCTGAGAACGCTTATGAGGTTTGTTGTTGCGTAGGGTGGATGGTGGGGAGTTGTGCAAGCCGGTCTGTGAGCGTGCTTTCATGTTCCCGAAAACCACCCCTCGGCTGTTCTGTCAGCTGTCATTGCCCCTATTTTCCCTTGTCAGCCCGTTTTTCCCATTTTGCTTTCTCTAGGGTTATTTGGACCCTTAATTATACCACCAAAATACTATTATTATACCACCTATTCTCTACTTTATCAGGCGAAGCAATTAGTATGAAATAGGGCTAGGAACACTTATTTGCCCCTATTTAGGGCCTCATCATCATGTATATTAGGGTGCTGTGCACCATTATTTATCAATCAGACGATTTAGCCCTGAGTGCATCTGACATGTTCGCACTGTTACAGGGACATGAACAACTCCTAAGTCAGTCTGCTTACTGCTCAAATAGTGGCACGAGCGAATCCAAAGTGCCGAAGACCATTGCTTATGTAATGCATGTGCGAAGACTGCATACGCAAGGCTTTGTCCGAGGTGTCCTTGAGCTTCTCATAAGCATGACACGATTGAGAGCCTGGCTTCCTTCTCACACCAAAAAGCCTTCTTCGTCATTACAGCAGCTGCAAAGTCCGTACTAAAGCACACGGCTTTTCATCTGGTTGTTTCTTGCCGTTTGAGTACCACTGAAGCCAGATATTGCCTTGTCTTGCCGTCAAATCTTGTCTAATGCCAGCCTTTTGTGGCTAGATTAACCTCGTTGCCGATAGAGCCACAGTTTCTCTAGGCCTGGAGCAACTTACGATATCTTGGAGTATGATGCACAAATTTTCTGTCGTCAAATAGTCCTGGTGGGCAATGCCCGTCGCAAAAGAACGAGTGGACCTCTTAGGTATGTTGCTTGCTCCACTAAATTCTAGAAACATCACCAGAGTCTGCCCCGTATTTGCAGTTATGCATTGCTTCCAGAATCTAGGGTCCAATTCTAATGCTTGGAGCGACGTCAGAATCTACCTCGATAGGGAAGCGGCCAGACGTGTGTTCTTCTCTTCGCAGACAGGCAAAGCAAGAAGCAAGAAGCAAAGGCTAACACAACGAGTACGAGCAGGAATCTGTCTTCTAACAGTGGCATTAACGAGTAGTCATAATCTCAACATCCGTCAAAGCAAAGCCAGAGTACACTTGCACGCAGAACATTTACGGTTTACAGTCATCCATGAAATCGGATTACATCAGCATACAGAGGCAGCAGTAGCCGATGGTCTACTACAAATAACAACAAACCAAACATAGAACAGGAAGGAACACGTTGAAAGAGCATTGGACGAAGCTATGATGTATATATCTCGCGATGTTGAGAATCAAGAACTTTACCTATACACCGCCAAGGACACCAATTTGGAAAGTCTTGCCTCCTGATACCCTAAAGCAAGGAAAGACTGCGTGACGCAATAATGCGATGAGTAATGACAGACGAAATAAAGAGTCACAGCTCACCTCGACGTAAGAGCCTCTGGACGCCGTCTGCGCCCGCTCAACTTCCACCCTGCGAGCTGGACTAATGGCAGTCTAAGACGAGGCCTTGCCCTTGAATGCATCCTGGAGTAGCGGTTCGAATATGTCCTCGCTTGCGACGCCCATGTTGACTTCATAGTACACGCTGAAAAGGACCTCGAGACTTGACGAGCGTAGATCCGGATCGAAGCGCAGCGCCTCAAACATGCAGCCTTCTAGTTCCTCGGAGTAGTCCAGGAGAGGCCTCGGCGATCTTGAATTTGGACTACACATCCAAGCTTCCCAGTTCTCGATCGAGGGCGGGTACCCCTTAGGCAAAGGAGCAATGGGCGGCATTCCCAGCGCCATAGCATGAATGACCGCACCCATCGACCATACGTCTGCTTTGGTGGAATACTCGGGAATCTCCGGTGGTTGCCACTGATAAGTTCCAACCCATTCGATTCCAGGCTTTAACGTGGCAGCTCCGAAGTCACCGAGGACCAGCGAAGGATATGACGAATCAGCAGATAGCTTGAGGAAGATGTTCTCGGGTTTAATATCACTATGTATAACACTTACCCAATCCGCTGGAGTATCTTGGAGCCATCCCTGTCAAGACCTTGGAGTTAGTTTTCATAAAGTGAGAGCAAAGGGTCAGAAAGGACTTACCAAGCGACGGTCATAGCCGTGGTGAATGAAGGAGAGCGCTTGAGTCATCTGGATGAAGGCATGCCAAATGAAGGACTCAGGTATCAGGAAGTGGCGAGAGCGATAGTGTCGGATGAGCGCAGACAGGTCCCCTCCAGAGCAGTACTCGAAGTAAAGCTATTAGCATTAGTAATCGACGTTTGCAACCCAACGAATCAGGACTTACCTGGCTTGTGCGAACGTTGTGGATGACTTCGTAAATGCGCAGGATGCGCTCATTCTGTGGAAGGACATCGCGCAAGATCTTCACCTCACGATTCTCAACAGTATCTTTGCGATTTCCAAGGCCGTGGACAACTTTGACAACCCTTAGCTCTTTGTCAGAACGTCTCTCAAGCAGAAAACAGTTACCATTCCCACCATGGCCAAGAGCACGTATCTCCTTGTAGTTGAATTTCTCATCGAAGCGTGACCTAGTCAGGTGCTTGACCTTCGTCTGCCCGATGGTGTCTAGGCTTCCAGCGGAATCCGACATGATGTCGTCATCCGCTTCGAGAAGAGTCGACTTGGAAACATCCATCGAAGTCGAGGCAGAGATTGAAAATAGAGGCCAAAGTCCTGGTAAATTCGATGTGACAGGTTGCAGTGATGGTGATATATATCCAGCACGTTCGAGGAACTGCTGTATTATATTCTCAAACATCTGTCAAACTATCTGCAATTCTTGGGTTGTTGATCACATCGATATAGACCGAGAGGACGAGACGCTGGTATAGGGTGAGCAGAGGGTGTGACTAGGGAAAGAGGAGAGCGAGGAGGCCATCGGACTCGGTATTTGTATACGTGGGCCACTGGCCGCAGAAGGGCCACAAGTATGGAGGCCATTAGGTAGACAAAGAAAGTACCCCTATTTTCGTGAGACACTCTTTGTGTGGTACAAGACTTGAGCCTGTGTGGAGAATGTAGACAAAGGAAAGATACGTGATAAGCTGACTGCCTTTCACTTTTTCTTTCATCATTGTCCCGACTCGACCACGTGAAAAGAGACGTAAGAATGCCTCTGTCTCGGACAAGGAGAGACCTGGGCCAATCTGCTGCCAGAGCATCTCTTGGTGGTGTTGATGGGTGGGCACGAAGAGGGTAGCTACTCCGTAGGCCACAGGGCGGGACATGATGTTTACGGCCACACTTGCCTGCCTACCGATTTTATCTATATCGGCTAGGTATTGCGTCCCTATTATTTTCACGCTGCTCCCTCGATAGTCAACGACGGCATTGTGTGACATTTAGGTGGAAGCAAGCAAGAAGCGATAAAGAACGGAATCAAGCGAGGAGTAACAAGCGAAAAGCCGCCACTCCTTTCCACCGCCGACACACACGTCCTTTGGGGATCGCTCCATGTGGTACAGAAGAATGCTGCAAGTCTGTGAGCACGCAATAGTCCCAAAGCTGTCTCCGGTATGTTCATGTTTATGCGCTTTATTGGGTGATATTCATTGATAGCCAGTAGCACATGTGGTAAAGTAAGACTCAAGGAAACTTGTGCATCGAGTCAAACAACCCGACTCATATCGTTCACGTGTTTTGCACAAAGAGCTCCCGTCCAGCCTCGCATTCGCCACTCTTAATACCACGCAAATCCCCAGAACAAACACCCCCTAGCAGATCTCGTGCTTGAAAGAACGCGCCCTCGGTCCACACATCTCTAGGCATCGGCCTTGCCCTTCTTCTTTTGCTCCACCTTCAGCAGCAAAGCGCGGTTGATATGTGGTAGAACACCTCCAAAGGCGATAGTGGCGCGAATCAATGTGTCCAACTCTTCGTCTCCACGGATAGCGAGCTGCAAATGACGAGGTGTGATACGCTTGACTTTGAGATCTTTGGCGGCGTTTCCAGCAAGCTCGAGGACTTCGGCAGTGAGGTATTCCAAGACAGCAGTCACGTAGACAGCGGCTAAAAGTATCAAGTCAGTATTGGTCTTCAAATCTCGGAGATTTGAGAAAAGGGTGTTTCTGATGGCTTACCTTTGGCACCAACACGCATCTTGTTCTGGGTATTGTTCTTGAGGAAACGCTTGACACGACCGCATGGGAACTAGAGATAATGCAAATTAGTGGAAGTTCAGGGCGAGTATTTGCATTTGGGGAAGCCGAGGGTCTCCGGCCTCGATATGGCCATGTTCAATAAATCACTGAAGCTGGCGCGTCTCGAGGCATCTCCCACACTGAGGCTCAGTTGTGTACTCTGACTCATTGTGCTGATGTTGATACAAGACCCAGAGTGTTTGTCTTGCATTCAGTGTGTTGATGACGCGCCAACCAGCCATTCTCAACAATTGAAGACATATGTAATGGAAGAGTTTACCTGGAGGCCAGCTTTGGCTGAGTGGGACTTTTGAGTCTTTCCTGCTGCCTCCTTGGGCCCTGCCTTTCCACCAGTAGATTTGCCTTTTCCACCTGCCATTTCGCGTTTGGTGCTATTTGATTGCGCGGAATGTTTGAAGTATAGTGACGCGACTGTAATAATATGGTACCAATGGTCTGACCGAGTTATTGTTGAGTGGAGGAAGAAAAGCAGTTGAAGAAGGCAAAGTTGTGATGGTGGAGAAGGTTGCGCATGGAAGGCGTTGTTTTCATTTTGAATTCCGCGATTGCGCTAGTACCACAAAACAGGACTAGCGCTCTTCGTTCAAACATTCACTCTCTGGCTGGCATTTGGGGATAATGAAGAGCTTTGTATGTGAATAGGGCAATTGCAGCCATGTAGCTGTGGCATTGCACCGCTATTCAGAGACCAAACAAAGCTGCAGTGGATCAAATATAGTACTTCGTGGACAAAGTCCAGAAGCAATGGAATTGGAGATCAGTGAAAGCTGCCTCGGGAGTTCTCATCAGGAGGAGCTCCATAGCATAGGGAGGGAAGAATGCCTGAGAATTCCTTCATCTCGAGCTCGGGAATTTACAAATTTCCCCCAAAGATAGACACAAGATGTTGATATGAGAATGGGATTCGAAGTGGGATAGAAGCAACGACAGCCCTCCCAATATGGGACGTTCAGAAACTTTCCGAGCCAGTCTAGCGCTAATAATAAATTACCATCCCAATACATTCAATTGCGAGATTGAACATGAGCTGCAAATGCTTTCCACGCTCCTCATCCACAACTGTATTTCCTCTGTCTGGCCCCGTCACCCACCCGCATCATGGCTGCAGTAAGTCACCGCCTATCCCCAAGCCTGGATACCACTGATCTCCGTCCAGGCAATCACTACCGTCTCGGAAAGCCGCGACCTTCGAGGCATGAACCTCGTTGCAGCCCATTCACATATTCGCGGTCTAGGCGTTGACGAAGACACATTAACACCTCGAGCATCTTCGCAAGGCCTCGTGGGACAAGAAAAAGCAAGGAAAGCGGCCGCTGTCATATTACAGATGGTCAAAGACGGAAAAATCGCAGGGAGAGCCGTGTTGATAGCGGGGCCTCCGAGCACAGGGAAGACAGCAATAGCAATGGGCATGGCGCAGTCGCTAGGTCCGGACGTGCCCTTTACGATGCTGGCGTCTTCGGAAATATTTTCGCTGGAGATGTCTAAGACGGAGGCTTTAACACAGGCATTCCGGAAATCGATAGGTGTGCGAATAAAAGAGGAGAGCGAGATGATCGAGGGGGAAGTAGTGGAGATCCAAACAGACCGCAGTGTCACAGGCGTAAGCTCCCCCTCTTCCGTCTCTCCTTCTACTTCCCAGATTCATCCCCAGACGCCTGGCCCCATAGGACTGACAAAATTGCAGGGCAACAAGCAAGGCAAATTAACCATTAAAACCACCGACATGGAAACCATCTATGACATGGGAACCAAAATGATCGACTCCTTAACCAAAGAACGCGTAATTGCCGGCGACGTCCTCTCCATCGATAAATCCTCCGGCAAAATCACAAAACTCGGCCGTTCTTACACACGCAGTCGAGACTACGACGCCATGGGTCCTGACACCAAGTTTGTGCAGTGCCCAGACGGCGAACTACAGAAGCGGAAGGAAGTCACCCACACCGTCTCCCTCCACGAGATTGACGTGATTAATTCGAGAACGCAAGGTTTCCTCGCGTTATTCTCCGGTGATACTGGTGAGATCAGGAGCGAGATCCGCGATCAGATCAACACGAAAGTGGCAGAATGGAAAGAAGAAGGCAAAGCAGAGATCGTCCCTGGGGTACTGTTTATAGACGAAGTACACATGCTGGATATCGAATGTTTTTCATACGTCAACCGTGCCCTCGAGGATGAGTTGGCACCGATCGTCATCATGGCCTCGAACAGGGGCAACACCCGCATAAGAGGAACCACCTACCGCTCGCCTCACGGCCTACCGCTGGATTTTCTAGATCGGGTCGTCATTGTCAGCACCTCGGCTTACAGCCCGGACGAGCTGAAACAGATACTGTCGATACGGGCACAAGAGGAGGAAGTGGAACTCTCCCCGAATGCGCTGGAGCTGTTGACCAAGACGGCACAGGAGGCCGGGTTGCGGTACGCTAGTAATCTGATTGTGACGGCTACGTTGCTGGCGCAGAAGAGGGGGAGGAAGAGCGTGGAGATGGAGGACGTGAGGCGGAGCTATGCGTTGTTCTATGATAGCAAACGGAGTGTGGACTTTGTGGGGGAATTTGAGAAGAGATTTATCGGAGAGGAAGGGGATGTGGATTTGGCTGTCACTAACGGGCATGGCGGGGATGAGATGGAGGTGTCCTAGAGGGTATGAGCGGCGTTGGGCGATGTGGGCGAAATGCATGGAGAAGAGGTGTACAAATACCCCACGCAGAGATTCGCCATTCCGGGGCAGGATCGAACGGTTGAAAATTCCATTATAAAGATACATGTGGGTATCACACAAACTCCACCACCCTCTCCCACCCCTCCCCTCTCCCAACCTCCCTAAACTCAACCCCCTCCCCAAAATACCCAGCCTCATTCCAACTCCTCATCATCCCCCCATCAAACGGCCCATTCACCGTCCCTCCATCCCTTCTATCTTCCCACTGATACTCCCACATCTTCCCCGTCCCCCCGTTTTCACCCCCCTTCCCATTCCTAGGCCAATCAACCCAATCCTCCCCCGTCTCCCTCGCATACTGCCGCGTCAGCACCTCCCTCTCCGCCTCATAGATCTCCGTCTGCCCCCTCGTCAGCAGCAAATCCGCCGCTTCGGTCACAGCCT